>JAABUW010009301.1_pt1 | contig 11244 bp, 12 predicted proteins | sample 5560081 | NCBI WGS metagenome assembly JAABUW01 (sample SAMN10711882, study PRJNA513363) | rock metagenome | isolation source: Antarctica rocks | place: Antarctica: Victoria Land, Knobhead sud | reverse complement strand
GGGACATGCAATTGTGGATGCTTAGGAAGCTAAATTTGGTTTCTAGATTCGTACATATTCGCCATGAAATGCAAAACATCCAGCTTCCCCTATCGTACAAGAACAGCCTGACCCATGAACACCAACAGAGAAAATAGTCAGATATGTCATACCAATTAGATGCTCTTGTCTTGTAACGATCCTCTCGGGTGAGGTGCCGTCAGTGCGTGTAAATATGCATTCCATCGTCTCAAACATCTTTTCATCATCATAACAGCCCCGTCGGCTACTCACATTACAGCGCATCCTCCACTCCTCGCTCTCCGCCTACCGCCTCGCGGTCCTCCCTCTTCCTCATCTGCATGCACCATTGCCGCCTCCCTCAGTCTTCTCCTTCTCCTCCGTGCTCCAGCACCCTGGGCACCAGCTTCCTCACTTGCAACCATATACTCAGCCCATTTCCTCTCGAGACGGGCTGCCGATTTCGCATCACCTCTCAATACTCGCTTCATGTGCTCGTTGACTGTGTCTTGGTAGCCATAGAAGCATTTCAGCGAGATGACTTCATGTCTGTTAGGTTCCGCGTTGCGGGAGAGGACTTCGCGGACCCCAGTCCAGGTGACATTCTGGCAGTCATAGATGACCAAATGGAGACCAACAGTCGGGGGTGAGGTCGACATTACCGGCGTAACGCGGTCACGAGCGCGGAGCTGAGCCGCGGCCTCTGTAAGAACGAGATCTGAGACACGGGTGTTGTCCATGTAAAGTGTGCGTAGCTGTGGGCAGTTCTTCACGACCTGAAGCATGCCGGTGTCACCAAGGTTCTCGCAAAAACTAATGTTAAGATGCTGTATCTTAGGAGCACAAGGTGAACGAGCGAGATTCTGAAGGCTGGTATTCGAGACATTTTCGAGTTCCTCGATGTCCAGATGGGTAAGAAGAGGGGTCGATTCGAAGATAGGTGACAGGGCGTCATCCGTCAACTCCTCACAGTGAGAGAGTTGTAGGCCGCACAAGTTGGGGACATTGTCGGCAAGCGATTTCACGCTTTTGTCGGTGAGCTGGGCGCAGCGGCTGAGGTCAAGGTGACGGAACTTGCGAGGTGGTACTACAGCGCGCTCCGTTAAAGGGTTGATCTCTGGCTCTTCGCCTTGGATGAGGATCTGAAGACACTCATCGTCAAGATCAGTACAGTGCGAGAGGACTAGCCTCTCGAGAGTGTTTCGGTTGAAGAGCTCCAGAAGAAATGCCTTGTCGTCAAATCCTTTAACCTCGCCAGCACGTAGATCCTTTAGTCTAGGACAGGACTGAACGATTCTGAGCAATCCCCTTGTATCAACATGTTGACACCACGAGATGTTCAGATACTCGAGTTGTTGACAGCTCTGTGCGATGATCCTCAAAGCAGTGTTGCTAAGCCCTTTCATACCGCAGAGGTTGATGTGGACGAGCCGCCGATTTTTGAGAAGGAAAGTATGCACGGAGCTCCGATCGATACGACAACCCTCAAGAGAGAAGTATTCTAAGTTCTTGCAAACGTCTGTAATGTTGACACCTGCTTTACCCCATATCTCCGGCATTTGCGCACAGCCACGGAGTTTCAACTCTTTCACAAAAGGACCAGCTTTTGTCATGATCTTGGTGAGAGACGCCGCAGGTATATCTTGATAGTACTCTTGCGTATCCAGATTCATCCATAACTGGCCATCGAAGCACATCTTATGCCATGCTTTGGAGACCACCGAGCATCTGATGATTTCCTTGGGCTTCAGATATTGGAGTATATGCATTGCTATCTCTTGGGGCATTTCACCCCATAAATTAAAGTTCCTTCTCTTTCGAAAGTCTTTGACACGCACTATTGGCTTCGCGAAGTAGTCTTCGAGTACACCTGTCACACTAGATGTATTTGCAGCGATCGCATCTTTGGTACCTGAACGCATGTCTGAGGGTAGCGCAACACTCTTTGGACCTGAGGAGCCATTGCCTTGAGGCCCGCTATCTAGATATCGAACTCGAGCGTTGGGATCGAACAATTGCGAATCTGGGCCAGGAGTGCTCGACACCGAAGTTGCTATCGAGAACCCAGCCGAGGACTGAGTCGAAGAGTACGAAGGTCCGGAGGAGTGTCCATACCTCGAGTTGGAAGAAGCCAGGGAAACGCATGACATTGAGCCTCTGCCCGTACCCGTATAATTGGATGAAGGCGTTCGACCCATCCTTGCAAGCGAGGGGGAGGATGACATTCTGTGTAGACTTTGCAATAGACGTTTGCGACCCTTCAGCTTGGGAGGTTGCTGCTCGTATGGCAGTGGGCCTCCATAATTACTAGTGGGCGTCAGCGCCCCAGGCGACTCGGTCATCTCGTCCCAGATCACCTGGGACATTTTCAAGTGTGTTGGTGAAGGAAATAGACAATTGAAAGTTGGCGATGTGAGCAAGCCGGAATGGCGCCCTTGCATTGGCCGTTGCGGGGAGGCACGTAGAAGTTCACGAACGGTTCACAAAGGAATGAGCGTGGTCAATGCCGATACAGGCGCCAGAATGACAGTACTTCGCACGTTGCGAGACGGTTACTGCTGTTGCTGACAGCTGGATCCTAGGGGTGGAAGTGGGGTCAGCCTTGGAGACTCCAGACAGCTGAGGGCATTGGCACATGAGGCTTTAAAGCACACAAGCCAACCCACCGGTTCAAGTCGCTCGATTGAAGTACATGGGGAGCATCAAGCAGATGACTAAACGGCTTCAAGTTTTCTAACTACAATGTACAGTAAAGTACTTTGTAGCTGTTGGTTGAGTCTGGGCCGGTGTGCTGCGATAAGACTTTATCATTGGTTTAGCGCGGCTGACCCCACCAAGCTCCACAGTAACGCGTGACCAGCGAGCATATGCCACGGTTTGAAGTTTGGCAAAGACAGAGAAGAGGTTGAAGATGGGTGACCAGCTTTGAGAAGAGAGTAAGCGATTACTCCCAAGTGTTGTATCAATAAGCGTGGTGCGTGGCTCAGCACCGTAGAGCTTCCAGCTTGCTGCAAGGGTCCGACTTTAGACGATCCACCGAGCTGCGAGTCGATGATCAAGCCCGTGAGGGGTACCAATGACTCCGGTATCGACCCGACCACAAGCACACAAGCGCGGCTCAGCCTGGTCCAGTGATCTACCTCGTATCTCGAACCGGGCTTTGAGGCTTTACCTCGAGGGTGGAGATTCTATTAGTCTTTTGTCCACTGGTTCCCCGGCCGTTGCTGAGAGGGGAGAGGAGTTAGCCCAGATAAAAGTGGCTAAGCCACATGGCAAAGTGTGGGGAAGAGGTGCCGGCTAAATCCGCAGCTCTCCGATTTGGCGGGCTTGTTGAAACCGGCTATGGTGTGTATATTCGAAGTCTTTGGAATTCAGAGTGATGTGCGACTATATGACGGGCTGAAACGGGTGGCGTCAATGTTCGAAGCAAAGAAAGCGTGAATATCTACATTGAATGAGGTAGAGATATGTGACATCGATCCAACGTTCGGAAAAAAACGCTTGCGTATGTACGGGTATATATTGCTTAGACATTGCCGTAGCCAATGCTTTCCCTGTTATCATCGACTAATCGACCGTACCTGCATCCAATAATTAGCATCGTCTTCTTGAAGCGTGAGGAAACGACTTACTCTAACAACAGCCGGAAAAACCACACTTCAAAGTCCTCATTGCGAAGGACCTTTCCGGCCCACTCGCGACCCTGAATAGCCAACTTCGTCGCCTGGACTTTGCCATCGGCCTCCTCGTTGAAGTATCTTACACTCTCCACATACTCATCGCCCTTGAGACTCAGTGGGACGTAGTGGATCCACGGCTTCAGCCATTCTTCGTGCCACTCTCGGAAGACGGCCATCTTATATACCAGGCTCATGCTTTTCAAGAATGCATAGAATCTGCCGCTGAAGGCGTTGCCATCAATGTCCAAGAGGTATTTGTATTGCCAAGCATTATGCTGCTTGTCCGGCTTGACGATCTCAAAATACTCTCGTTGAGCATCGCAGTCTCCTGGATCACACTGTCCAACGTGAGCAAATTTGACGTCGAAAAGATCCTTGTATTCGGTCCTTGGCACTGTCTCCAGCTTCCATTCTGCTGCATCTGATGTACTGATATTTTTCATGACCTTGGTGTCGTCTAGCGCGTTGATCTTCCCAACAAACAACTGCCTGTGCTGACGCCTCCAACCACCATCTCTAGAAAAGCCACCAGTCGTGGAACCGCGCCAGTAGAGCTTGTCTTTCTTGCTTTCCCAGCTATAGTCATTACTCTCATCGTAAGCCACCTTATTGGACCAATACCAAGGCGATGGGTATAGGATGTCTTGGAAGCTACTGATTTTGCTCTGCGAGAATACTGGGAACAGATCGTGGACGATGTTGAATGCGTTTGGGCGATTGAAGAAACCATGCCGTTCCTTTAACGAAGGTCGCATGCAGATGTCGGAGAAAGCGGTCTTGTTGGCCACGAAGCCTAGTTCGGAATATGAGAATCCGCTCACATCGTCCTCTATGCTTTCGTCTAGAGCCCGAGATGGACTGTCTGGCGAACACGACATTCTCGAGTTCGTCCAGGTTGGTTGGTGGGCGAATCTATTGAACCGGGTGAGCTTCACCTCGTTCGGCCTGGTACCGTCGTCCACGTCAGCTGGTCTCGGAGACCAGACGTTTTTCGGCGCCTGCTTATTGAAAGCCACGGGCATTGTTTTATCCTTCGCAGCAGCCACCAGCCTACTCAGATCATCGTTCGGGACTACCACGCGAGGCTCGTCATGGATATTGAAGGGAAGGTCCATATCTGGGAGATACTGCACGAAGTCTTTCACCATACCTAGTGTGGATTTCTGCTGCCATTCTGATCCACCAGCGGCGGTGATAACTGCACCATCTCGTATGATCAGTCCAAGCAGCGCATTGTCAAAACCTAGGGATTCTCTCGCTCTTCCTCGTATGACAGATGGCGATAGACCCCAGAACGGTAGCAGTGAATGGTATATAGTATCGTATTCGTCAATCAGCTCCACGCCTCTCTGCGTTGCAAACTCGTACCATTTATCGAAATTGGGCGGTGGAGGTATTTTGTACCTGCGTCTGTACTCCTCGACTGCCTTTGCCAAGGTACCTGATTGCCTAAATTTGAGATCTTCAAACTCCTTCTCGGCTTTGGTGATAAGCTGATAGATAGGGTGTGAGGCTTCGGTGGAGGGAGGCAGGGTTTTCGTCAACTCTGGCGGAGGGGCCTCGAGAGGTTTTGGAGGGCCCTGCTCGTGCAAACAATAGAGGGTGACACCAATGAAAGCGCAGATTGCAGTAAATGTGACGAGTTGTGTCCTCCTCATGATCTTACTGAGCTTTGGGTCAACATACGCGCGAACAGTAGCGCGGCGTCTCATCGAACGCTCATTAGAATTTATTGCGGCGCCCTGACTCGAAGGCAGGCAATTCTGACATACGTCGTATTACCTCCTCTTGAGAACTCTCAGCAACATCCTCATATGAAATATCGCGGAGAATACTGATCCCATACTGCAGATTGCGGAGAAGAGATGATTGACGAACTACCTGAGGTATCCCTATAACGACCTTTCCGAGCGCGCTAGCCTCATCCGCGATTTTCCGAATTTTGACTATTGCCGCCAATGCATACCTTAAGGTCACCAGTCGGAAATGTTTTCGCCTCCAGTGGAATTTCGGTAATAGGTAGCCAATCTATCAAGTAAGGTACTTCCCTTACTTGAGACAAATGACTTACGGGCAATGCTTCAATAGCAAAGTTCGGTTATTTCGAGAGCGTACAACTAATATGTAGCCACATCTTTGTATATGAGAGACCTAGAATACAGAAATGGAGCCATCGCAAGCTCTGCAGTCTTTCTTCGTCGTCGCAGCGGCTACGGTAAGTTCCACTGAATATGTTTACCCCTGCCGTCTGACTGACATAATTTCTAGATTGCACTGCTTGACAAGATCCCAGCTCTGAGGGATCGTTTCATTGCATACGGCGCCCGAGCGTCCCCAGCCAGCACCCAAAAGGGGGCTGCAAATTCCCTCCTAGATAGCAAAGCGACATCTGATAGTCCCTTACCACGCGTTTTAGATGCTTTGGCGACTCTTCAAGTGCCCCACGGATATTTCCAGCATTTTTACATCTTTTCGGTGCTCTCGTCTATTTTCTGGGCCGTGCAACTGCTGACGAAAGGGGCTGCCTTCCAAGCTATCGTTGGGCATGCTACAAATCCTAATATATCAAAGAGCATGACGGTGGATCAAGTGGCTGTGACGTGGTGTCTGATGACCATTCAGGGCGTTCGAAGGCTCTTCGAATCTTGGATGCTTGGAAAATCCCCAGCATCCAAGATGTGGCTCACGCATTGGGTGCTTGGAATTGTATTCTATCTATCTGTGGGTGTTGCTATCTGGATCGAAGGCACACCAGCTCTTCTGTCTACGGGTTCTACGTACTCCAGCATCACCATATCAGCACCGTCAATTAAGACAATGGTTGGTATACCTATCTTCGTTCTCGCATCCGGCCTCCAGCATGACTGCCATACGTACCTCGCTTCTTTGCCAAAGTATATTCTCCCAGTGCATCCGATCTTTCAGGTGTTGGTGTGCCCTCATTACTTCGCTGAGTGCTTGATCTATCTGTCCTTAGCGATCATCGGCGCCCCCAAAGGCGTGGCTTTGAATAAGACAATAGGATGTGCGCTCCTGTTTGTGGGAACGAATTTGGCTGTCACTGCTTCGATGAGCAAAGAGTGGTATGTGCGGAAATTTGGTAAGGAGGCAGTGGCGGGCAGGTGGAAAATGGTACCGTGGCTGTATTGATTTGGCATGGGGGAAGAGGCATAATGCAGTCAGTCCGGAGGTCAATCCCACAGAGGTTTTCACCTGGTACACTGAATATGTGAAATTGCTGTACACGATAAAATATGTTCCTCCCAAGCTAATGATGCCTCAATTTAAGAAGGCTGGGAAAGCTCTTCTGGTTTTTTGCACAAAAGTTGACTTCCATCCGAGTAGCGCGTTAGGACGTTTCTGATTCTGACATGTCATTACTCTGTTACACCCACAGCTTGACGCCTGTCACGACTTCCTACGGATCATCAGTCACACGATCCTCTCAGCACCCGTGCAAACATGTCATGCTCAAGTATCTCGAGGCCGATAGCATGAATTTTCGCTTCTCACGTATTACCTACCTATACAGATTCATCGAGCAGTCAACATTCTCATTGGCACCCTTCAGCACATCAGCTGATCCTTTGTGATTCCGATTGCATTTCACATTCATAGAGTCCACTGCTGCCGATAAGTATGAGCCACTGATCACTGCATAAGGCAAGGAAATAGATGACCGCCTATGCGAAGTGGGAGAGAAGCAGATTTGTTGCCTTTCTAAAGCTCAATCTCTACCTTCTTTCACAGCTGTACCTGCCTCCTTATGGCGATCGGGTTCTTGGGCTGCTTGTTGGATTACAATTATTGATTTGAAACTACTACTTCACCTTCGTATCACCATAGCTTTCGCTGGGATGCTAGCAAGACTTACTTGCACAATACTAGACTTCTGATCGTCTCGAGGCTTGGTAAGCTTGAGCGTCGCAAGATAACAAGGACCATTAGCGCCGATATTGAGGGACCCCCATCATGGACGGTAAGAAATACCATCACAGTTATGTCGCCGTTATGACTTCGGCAATCCTTGATCCAGGGTACAGCACAGTCTTAGCGCCAGTCGGACCAATGAATGAGCTTCCAGCATTTCTTGAGTACCGTCGTACGCAGAGATTGACGGACCATTTTCAGAGACTCGGAGCCTGCCTTTAGCCGCTGCCGACCCAAGATTGAGTCGGAATCATCTTTGTCTGAGGATCAAAGCCAGCCTCTGGCAATTCGTCTTAGTCCCAGGCACGTCTGCTCAGCCACAACGATAGCTTCAAGCTATGCTTCTTGTAATCGAGCGTTGAGCTGCAAGCCCATCAATTCCCGAATATGCGCGGGACTCTCCACGCTTCAAAGGTCGATTCTCATCCACAATCCATTCGCGTACGAGGCTCCATGCAATCATCTCAAGCTTTGAGAACCGTCGATTGCTTTCATCTCCTTGTCAGCCCACCAAAAGCCTTCCCCAATTTCTGGACCTTTTTCACATCCCTGAACGTTAAGCTGACCCTTGTGTCTCTGGCCGCTCGGCCTCCAATGAATGGTGTTCTATCACCGAGCAGACTCCAGTTGACGATCCCCTCTCTTCCCAGGTTCTCATCAACGTCGACCTCGCTGATTCCATGTAGACACTCCGTATACAGATCACCACTTGTAATCAGCAAGCTTCTCGGCTCCTGCAGTATTCGCCATGCTCCTGTATTTGTGCGATTGCTCTTCTCTTTTACATCAAGTACGACGTGGGAACCTAAGCTCACTGTAGCAACGACGGGATAGTATGCGTCACCATCCTCATGGGGATGAATGCCTTGACCCGGAAGGTACTCGTTGATCAGGCATTGATTTGGGGCGAGGTGGGGAGAACGACTGAAGATGTTATCTTGCCAGAGTTGAGGTTCAAGAGGTAGACTGAGAAGACGAGGAATGACTGGGTCCGAAAGCCAGGCGGGTAGAGTGGCGCTCAGAAGTGTATTAGACGACGAGAGCGGTGAGGGATGGGCTTGGAGACGACGGTGGGAGAGATGTTTCCAGGTAGTGAGGGGGACGGTGTTGATCTAATTCTGTGAGTAAGACATGGGGCGTTGTGGGAGTATGGCGAACAACCCTATGCAACAGGCGAGCCTCCTCTTCCGAGGTCATGAAGTTGGGGATGTAGTATCCTGAGGTCGGGAGTCCAGAGATCAAGGCCTCCTGAAGAGTGGTAGGCATGCACTCCATGACGATGAAAAGGCTAGGCGCAGTGACATTATAAGCTGCACCCTAAAGTTATCCTCCACCAGAAATGTGAGAAGCCATGTGTTCCTCACCCCTCTTAGAGCCTAGGGTGAGCGCTGCTTTATAATCGCGCGAGCCCGGGTACTCCTAGCTAATTATAGGTAATTACGCCCCCTTAAATATAAGGGAATTACTACCTAATTACTATTCTTACTAAAAATTATCATATAATTTTTCTTATTTTTAAAAAATATATAATTCATCTTAAGTAAGGTTAATAACTTAGTTAATATTTAAGCTTAAATCTAGCCTAGATCTTCCCTTTAACCATGGTAGTTCTATAAAAAAGTAGTAATAATAAGAAAAAGATTTGATAATCAAATAATACTCTCTTTATATTTATCTATCTAGTTTCTTTATATTCTTACTTTTACCTACTAAATAGTCCTCTATTTTACTTATCCTCTTATAATCCTAATCTAGTTTACTCTCCTAATTAGCTACTTAATTCTCTTCTACTATCTTAAAGTTAGTTAAAGGTTATAATAATCTCTAGTTTCTAATAATCCCTCCTAGTTTATCCTTTTCCTCTTATTTAATAGTATATCTTCTCCTTCTAACCTGCTGATGCATTTCCAGCGCGGACAAATTCCGGCAAATATCTGATGCCGTCAAAGCTGTATCGTCAAAATACTTCCGGAAGCTGCCACAATGGGCCACGACGGTAAGTCAAATATTCGCGTGATTCCTTATTTTGATCACCTGTATTGTTGACATGAAATGGGATACAGGATCCAGAAGCTATCCATCAAGAGTTACGCAAGTTGAACCCCATCTTTAGCTTCACGACTATCTGGCAGACCCAAATTTCAGGGAGGGATGTTCAACATGTCATCTCCATTTTTCTGTGCGGTTGCATATGGCAACCGTTCTTTCCGCAAGATAGTCTACCGAATCGCCAGGGGGTGGGTCAATTTTTGGAAGCAGTGTCCGAGTCACTCGCCGCCAGGGGCGGACGAAGTGAGAGCGCATGGAGAGTCCTGACTCTGCGCGGTATTGACGCTCTTGGTGGTTCTATTTTAGAATCGAGCCCAGTATAGTCCACGGTGCAACAAGTGCTCGAGATTCTTCGACCGCTGACTGTGCCATCCGAGTGGGCAGGATTTGAGGAAGATTTGGTCGGCACTGTCAAAATGTCAGTCACGCTATGGGAAGCCGCACGGAAGGATGAGGCCAAGTTCGTTGTTGTAAAGCAGCCAGATCCGAGCGACCAAGAGAAATGGCAAGCGCAAGGTATGTGCGGTCTTGAGGAGGCCTCTATGCCACCAGATGAAAAGATTGACACAACAGGTATCGAGCCGCTTTGTCTCTTCCCGAACATTCTCCAGATAACCCCACGGGGTGACCCGTAGTCCTCCACCAAGGCAGTGCACTTTTTCCAACCTCTCAAGTTTGGATTCAAGGCATGTTGGAGAAGGAACATGAGGAGGCGTTGGTAAAAGCAGTATCGGACGCTCGCTCGAAGGTCAACGCTCGAAAGAACTTCGTTCCCAACAGGCCCGAACAGTCCTGCGGGAGGGAAATTTCCCCTCACTCAGACTTGATGTGTTTGGATGTGTTTGGATGTGTTTGGAATTAGATAGGTAGATAGCCAATCAACGACTGGAACTTTGTGATTGCTCATGGGGGTCTTCTGGGGTCCTGAGGGTATTTGAAAAGGAATATAGGATTCAATAAAGTCTCATGCCAAGGTTGAGATTCTGCTGTACACTCGTGGTACAGACCCCCTATTCTCTCCCATATATCACTGCTTTGTGTCCTTTTTCGACTTCTTGGCCTTTATCGAGACTGGGAAGCTAGACCCTCCTCCTGTAGGATAGGAGATAGGAGTCGATGGGATATCGAAAGAGAAGAAGGGAGCCGCTTGACCCGGCTCAATCGCATGGGAGCCATTGGGAAGCTCCACGTCGTCAGGTGGCGGGACTATCTCTAATGCTGAGGATATCGTAATCGAATCGGGTAGTCCGGCAGAAGCATTTTCTACAGTCTCCTGAGATGGCCTGTCAGTGACTGCAATCATTGATCGACGGCCTGTGCAGCTTACTTGATGTAGTTGCTCGGCCTCAAATGAAGCCTCAAATTTCTCGGGATCAGGCCGCTTCATTGGTCTTCGAGAACCCACGAAGCGGGATTTGGACATCTCTGTTCGATCTGAACTCGAAGTTAACAAAGATTAGATCTAGAAGACAGAATGGAAGGGCGCACTCAAAGAATTGCGGTTCGCATGTACCCTGCAGATGTCCAACCCTGCTTGCAACACGACCATTTTCCGCTGTGTCTGCTCTCGAAGGGCCTGATTTTG
>JAABUW010009299.1_pt1 | contig 11244 bp, 9 predicted proteins | sample 5560081 | NCBI WGS metagenome assembly JAABUW01 (sample SAMN10711882, study PRJNA513363) | rock metagenome | isolation source: Antarctica rocks | place: Antarctica: Victoria Land, Knobhead sud | reverse complement strand
CGCTACGCCGCGCCGTCAAGCTCTTCGTGTATGCCTGGAACCGTCGCCAACTCCATCGCCGGGCCTATCCGTCCTACACCTGTCACGTCAGGGATTTCGTGTGCCCATAGGTTTAGCCACTCCCAGGGCCATGGTCGCGGACGGACCTTGAAAGGTTGTTCTGGGCGCAACAGGCGCCTCGCCTGGCGCGGTGCGCACGGCCGGTGATGATGTGATCTTACGAGGCCCTTGCCCTGCGAAAACCTTGTAAGATCAAGCCCAAGGTGTCATTCGCGCGGCACTTCAGTGCCTGTGGCTTGCCATGCGACTAAAGCCGCATGGCCTGGGGCGTTCACCATCACTATCATGGCGCGTGCCCTACACGCGCAGCGAAATCAGTGCTCGTGGCAGCGTGTCCGGCAGCAGGCAGGCCAGTTCTTGTAGTCCCCGCGTGATCACGATCGTCGGTGGCTGGGACCGGGCGGAGTGGGTCTGCCAGAAAGCCGCCCCGCGACCCGCGTGCTGGACGGCGATGACTTGACTCCCAGAGACACCCCAGCGCATGCTCGCCTGTTTGAGTCGTGCTTCGACGAGACACATGCAGGCGCTCTCCACGGCCCCCGAGCCGATGGGCAACTGCTGGGCGACGAACCGCGGATAGTCCATGTGGGCCACGTTGCGGGTAACGTAGGTCTGGGCGTCCGTGCGGGCGCTCAACGCCTCCTCCGTCGTCGGGGTTAGGGCCGCCAGGACCGTGAGCACGGGGGCCGCGCCGTGCAGGTAGAGATGATCCTTGAGCGGTTCGACCCAGGCCGCCGCGCGTAGACTGCCCGCGCCACCAGGAGGTGTGTCTGCGCCTCCGCCCCTCGGTAGGGTACCGCCTTCAGCACAGCGGGAACTTTGCTGTGGCGCACCCCGCCTGATCCCGCCCCTTCTATCTCCCGGCTCACTTGTGTTATGTTGAATAAATGCGACAATACTGTCGATAACAATAGTAGGGTCAAGTGACGCGTGGCGCGCTACGACATAGTAGCGGAGCGCCGCGCACTAGGGAGGTAGGAGAGCACAATGTCATTGGCGGATGCTATTAAGCAGACGATGAATGCGCGGGACTTGCCGACGGCCGAGGTGGCGCGGCGTCTGGGAGAAGGGTACGATCGCGCCACGTTTTACCGGCTACTCAACGGGGCGACAACGGAGCCACGTCTGGGCACTCTCGTCGGCCTATGCGAGGTTCTGGAGATCAGCCCGACGGAGCTACTGCAGCTGGCCGGCCTGTGGCCGCATCGCGACCGCCTGGCCGACGCGCTTGACCTGCGTCTGCGCAGCGCTTTCGCCCAACTACAGTCGTTGCCCAATGACGAGAAGCGCCGCGCGGCCAAGATCGTCAGTTGTGTCGTCGAGAGTTGGGGCGAACAGCCCAAGGACGCGGAAAGCTCCACTACTGAACCCGCGACGGGCACGGACGGCCGGTAGGCAAGGGGGAGGGGGTAGGTCTCGCGCCCATTCTACACGGGCGCGAGACCTACCTCCTCCCCCTTTTCATCGCGCGGACGCCTTCCCCATATCCGCTGGACGATAGCGGCTACTGAGGGCGACGGACATGACGACGCCGGACCAGCAACGCGGCGGCAAGAAGCAGGATGAGCGCCGCGTCGACCACCCAGCCCAGGCCGGACATGACGACGTCGAGGACGCGTAGCCCATAGTAGCCCAGGTTGGACTGTATGACCTGGCCGGAGGGGACGACGCGTAGCAGCGCCTTGTCGAAGGGGAACCAGCGTCGCGTCTGTCCGTCGAAGCCCTCCACCCCAATCAGATAGAGCCCAGGGCGGGCATAGCGGTGCGTGACGACATGGCCCAAGGCGGCGTCAGTCCCGTCGCCAAAGGTCCAGCGGTACGGCGCCGCCACCGTCGCCGAGTCGAGGCTGCGCAGGAGGTCGGCGCGTGACTCGTCCAGCTTGACGGGCGTGGCGGCCGCGACCGCCTGCCCAAACGTGAACGGCGCCCAGAGAGCGCCAGGCGACGCCGCTGTCGTGGTCAGCGTCGCGCGCGCGCCATTGGCGTAAACGGACGCTACATTGTCGATGGCACAGGCCATCGCCGGTAGCGGCGCCAGGGCCAGTCCAAGGAGCAGGAGCAGCGCCGCGCTACCCCACCAGACACAGCGTCTTCCGCGCGTACGTATGTGCGCCGCGTTCATCGTTCTCTTGGCGCGCACGATTATTGTCTTCCTCAACGATGTGATAGTCTCATAGCCTCTTATTGTACTCACTTTTATCGGCTCTATTCACGGATGTCCAACAGCTATATCGTAGCGCGAACCGTCGGTCACGAGCTCCAGCAGCGTATGGCCGGTAGTCTGCCACACCCGTACGCCGAGTGAGCGGGCGACACGCGTGACGAGGGCGTCGGCGGCGGGGTCGTCGTGCGCGTCGGTCGGTGGGGGCAGCACGACCAGGCGCGGGCGCAATAGGCGCACGAGCGCGGCGATGTCGCGCGGGTCGGCGGCCCCAGCGGCGCCAGAGAGCACGAGCACGGTGTCGTGGCGGACGCCGTCGACCTGGAGCGCGGGCGCGAGCCCTGGGTAGGCGAGCGCGGCCCGATTGAGCAGCAGCGCCGACAATCGGCCGAACACCAGTCGCAGCGCCACCGGCGTGTCGGGCGCGTCCGGGTCCAGCCCGCGCGGCAACAGCGCATCAAGATGGGCGTCGCGGCCCAGCGCGTAGCGCGCGCCCGCGCGCAACTTAGATTCGACGACGTCACCCGCACGCAAAGCCGCGCGCCAACGTACATAGTCGGCCGCGGGGTAGACCGCGCCGGGGTCGAGCGCGCGGCCGACGCTGTAGCGCGCCAGCAGGTCGCGCAGCCCGCCCACATGGGCGCGGTCTACCCCCGAGAACGCCATCATGTCGAGCCGCGTGCGCCAGAAGGGCAGCCTACTACCCAGCGCTGCGTTGAGGGCGCTCGGCGTGTCCCCGGCGTCGATCAGGGCGGCGCTCCCGCCAGGCGTCGTCAGCAGCAGTCCCTGACTCGCGCCGAGAGGAAGGACCGCGAGGACGTAGCGCCCGTGCGGCGCCTGCCAGGCCACGGTCGCGACGAGCAGCGCGACGGCCGCGCCGAGCGCCACTACGGGGCGCAGCCAGACCAGGCGCGGGCCGTCAACAAAGCGATCGCGCGGCGCTGGACCCTCGGCGCGCAACAAGCCGCGCGTGGAGAGCCCTAGCAGCAAGTAGTAGCCACCGACGATGGCGAGAGGCCAGGTAGCGGACGGGAACGCGGCCAGTGGCAGCCGCGCCAGCGCCTGCACGGCGACGGCTAGTAGCGCCAGGAATGGGTACACCAAAAGTCCAGGGAGGGCGCCGAGCGACGGGACGAGCGCGCCGGCCAGGGCCGCGGGCGCGCCCATCACGATGATGGGACCGAGCAGCGGCAGCAGCAGGGCGTTGGCCAGCGGCGCGACAAGCGAGACCTGCGCGAAGCCGGCCGCGACCAGCGGGACGGTCCCGGCCTGCGCAGCCAGGGACACGGCCGTCACCTCGCGCACGGCGGCGGGCAGGCGCGCCAGCCGGCGCTCGATGCCGGGCGTGAGCAGCACGATCGCCGCCGTCCCGCTGAGGGAAAGTTGGAAGCCGAGGTCCCACAGGATGCGCGGGGTGGCGAGGGCGAGCAACGCCGCCGCCAGCGCCAACGAAGTCGCGCCGTCGGAGCGCCGCCCAACATGCGTGGCGGCGAGGGCCAGCGTCCACATCAGCGCGGAGCGCAGTCCGGCCGGGGTCGCGCCCGTCAGCAGCACGTAGAGCAGCAGCGCGGCCAGGGCGGGGAGCGGGGCCAGGCGCGCGCCCAGGACGCGGCGCGACAGGCGGTAGACCGTGCCGACGAAGATCGACACCTTGAGACCATCCACGGCCACGACGTGGATCATGCCCGTCGCCACGAAAGGCGCCGTGAGGGCGCCGAGCGCGCGCGTGCGCGTCCCCAGCAGGATGCCCAGCAGCAGGGCGTTCTCGGGGGCGGGTAAGACATGCTGAATCCCGCGTTCCATCAACGAACGCAGTGCGATAGCCAGGGCCAGTAGCGGGGCGCCGTTTCCGGAGCCAAGGCGTTGCAGGCGAGGATAGTCCATGACCGTCACGATGCCCTGCGCGGCCAGGTAGGCGCGATAGGCGCTGCCGCTGCCGCCGGGCAGGATGGGGGGCGGGGCCAGCGTCCCGCCCAGGGAGAGGCGATCTCCGTACGAGAGCGGGGTGAGCGCGCCGAGGTGCGCGAGCACGGTCCCCGACACGCGGCGCGCCGCCCCACTGTCGAGGGTGAGGGACTCCACGGCCATGCGAATGGTCTCGCCCCGGTCGAGCACCTCGGGTTCGCCCGTGACCGTCCCGACGATGGTGACGTCGCGCCCACTGTAGTACGCTAGCCCAGCCGCCCCTGTTGGGGGAAGCGTCGCCTCATCGCGCCACAGACCCAGCGCAAGCGCCGCCAGCAGCGCGCAGGGCAACCACACAACGCGGTGGCAGCGCGCCACAGCGGCGGTAAAGAGCGCGGCGGCTATCGCCACGGCCAACGTCAGGGGCGATGGGGAAAACCCGGACCCACCCAGCAACACACCAGCGATGACGGCCAGGGCGAGCAGGAGCGCCGTAGACATCCAGAAGAGCCGCCCTATCTCCAGGGACTGACTCCGTAGGGGTCGGAGGTATCCACGCATGTCCCGTATCCTCGGGGCGCCCTACACGGTTGGTCAATGTCGCGAGGGGTGGGGCGCCAGGGGTTGGAGATGCGCGGCCGGCGTCACGAACGCCGCATAACGTGGGCAGTCTAGGCTAAACGCGCCCACGTTGTCAAATCTGATGTTTAGCGTGCTGTATTGCGAAGAGATTGCGACCATCGACCGCGACTATCTGGAACGCGGTCCGATCGGACCACCGGTAGCGGACGATCTATTAGGGCAGGTCGTCCTGGCCATTAGGAACGCTATCGAACCATAGCGTACACGTCGATTCCTCTCTCGTTGCTCCGTTGGTCTAGCCGCCGCGCCGCCTGCGTTTGGCCTCCAGCAGCTTGCCGGCTGTGACGGCGGCCGCACCCAACTCGGCGGCTGGCTCCGCCGGGGGCGGCGAAACGACCGGCGGTGGGACGCTCTCCTGACGTGCGGCCGGCCGCGCCGGCGTGGCGACGCGCCCACTCGACGCGCCTGGCCGCGCCGTGAACGCGGCCGGCGCCGCCGGTTCCCGTGTGGTCCGCGCCGCTACATCCGCTGACGCTGACGCCGGTGGCTGGATGTCGCGGCCAGCCACACGCTCCCGCCGTCGTGATCGTTGCGCGCGCACGCTCGTCAGCGGGGCCGCCGCCGCCATCGGCGCCCCGGCCAGGGCCGGCGTTAGAGCGCGGCGACGACGCAACGCGGCCAGCCCCTCGCGTATCTCGGTCAGGCCAATCAGCAGACGCCGCGTGGCGATGTCGAACGGCAGCAGCAGCAGGGTCAGCAACAGCAGGGACACGGTCAGCGGGCGTGGCGCATAGACGGGCGGCACGTTGTCGGCGAAGCTCGCCGCCGCGTCTCCCATGGCGAGCAGCGCGCCGCCGCCTGTCGCCGCCATCTGCCGCACGAAGCCAGTGTCGAGGCCGGTATCGCGGTACTCCGGCGCGTAGGGCACGACCACGCCCGAGCGCAAGAGATACTTGTGCCCGTTGGCCGCGGCCGTCACGTTCACGATGTAGGCGCCCGCCTCGGCGGCAGGGACATCGCCCTCGTACTGGCCCGGCGCCGTCGGCTGCAGCGGGAGCGTCGTGGAGCGCTGCTGTTGTTGCTGCTGCGTCGTGGGGCTATCCACGCGCGCCGTGACGCCCGCGTCGAGCGGAAGCCCTGTCGTGGTGACCGTCAGGTGGACCATGCCGCCCGCGGGCGCGGAGGCCAGCGAAAGGTAGGGGCTCGACTCCGGCGGCAGCACGTACGACACCATGTTGGACCACAGCCGGTTGCCCTCCTTGAGGCCAATGAGACTGGACGTCCAGCGGCCCTGCGCGTCGCTCGTCCAGGCCACGACGCGCCCCAGCCCGTACTGCCATTGCGCGAGCAGCGGGTCGACGCCGTGCTTCGTGACATGTACGAGCACTTCCTCGCCCAGCGGCTTCTCCGTCGTCGCCACGTAGCCGTCGAGCGGCGCGGCTGGAACGCCGTCGATGATGGAGCCTCCGCCGGCGCTGTAGTTCAGGACCTCGGGCACGAAATGCTCCTCCACGATGCCCGTGCGCGCGATCTGCTTGGTCTCCTTGAGGAAGATCTGCGGAATATTGCTCGGGTTGTCGGCCTGGTAGTAGTGGCCGCCGCCCCAGCGCGCGATATCCTGCATCTCGCCGTAGTCGCTGGGTCCGCCGCCGGCCGCGCCCGTAGCCACGGTGGAGATGGTGATACCGGCCTTGTGGATCTTGCTGACGAGCGGATAGTAGTCGTCGGGCGCGTCGCCGTCGCCGAGCAGGATGATATGCTTGATCTTGGCCCCGCTCTTGGTCAGTGTGTCGTAGGCGGCCTGTAGCGAGGGACTGTAGCTGCCGGGGTCGATTGGGTTCATCGCGTCGATGGCCCGGTTGATGGCCGCCTTATTCGTGACGTACTGTAGGGGGACGGCCCAACCGTTGCCCGGCGTCCCGACCCCATTGGCGTCATTGACCGCCACGCGGTCTTGCGGCGTGAGCAGCTTGACCACGCCTTCGCCAGCGGCCTTGGAGATGTTGACGTTCTGATCCGACTCCAGGCTCTCGATGATCAGCGCCACGGCCACGGAGGGGGTATCTTTGCGTTGCGGCAGCTTCATGCTCACGGGCAGCAGGTCGTCGAGCGCGGTGCCGGTGTAGCCGCCGACGCCGTAGCTCTGCGGGCCGCCGATGACGACGAGGCCGCCGCCGCCGTCCACGTAGGAGCGCAGCGGCGAGTGCTGTGGGTCCAGCAGCCCCTGGTCGAGATCGTAGGCCGGCATGTCCACCAGTGCGACCGCATCGTAGCCGCCCAGGTAGGCCGTGCTCGGCTGCATCTGGTCGCCCGTCACGGGTCCCGCGACCGTCATGCCCTTGGCGCGCAGCGACGCCGCGACGACGGCGCCCTCGCCGGGCGAGCCCTCGGCCACCAGCACGCGCGGCGCGCCGCGCACGCGCGCCAGCGCGTAGCCGTCGTTGTTCTGCGCGATCGTATCGAGGGGCGCCTGCAGCACGACGTGCAGGTTGTGGTAGCCAGACGTGGGTGCGGGCAAGGAAATTATCGGAGGGATCGTTTCTCCAACGCCCAAAGCCACGGTAGGGTGACTGAGCAGCGTCCCGTCCTCGTACACGTCGAGCGTGGCGGTCTGGGCCACGTTGCTGCGCAACTTGACGGTGAGCGGCAAGTTGGCGCCCTGACGCAGGCTCGACGGGGCCTGCACGTTGACGACGGACGCCTCGGGGCCGGACGCGGGTATGAGCGGGAGCACGTCGACGCGCGCGCCTTCGTCACGCAGCAGCCGCGCCGCGCCCAGCGCGTCGCCGATGTTTTGGCGTCCGTCGGTCAGCACGACCACGCGCTTGCGGTAGCCCACGGGGAACAGCGCGCCGGCAAGGTTGAGCCCTTCCTCCAGGTTGGTGGCGCTCTGGTCGACCAGCGACTGGAAGCCGGTGAAGTCGCGCAGCTGGCCGACGGGCTGCTCCACCAGGGCGTCGGCCCCGACCGACACGACGCCGGCGGCATCGTCGCGCCCGCGCGCCTTGAGAGCATGAGCGATGAAAGAGGTCTCGGCGTCGGCCGCGCCGGCGACCGAGGCGGAGAGGTCGGCCACGAAGACGGTAGCCTGGCGCGTCTCGGGCTGCTGCCACGTCGCGCCCGAGAGCGTCAGTACGAGCGCGCCCAGGATGGTCAGGCGCAGGGCCAGAGCCAGACGGTGACGCAGCGGCGAGAGGTTGCCCGCGTCGCGCAGCCACAGCCACGCCGCCCAGCCCAGCACGAGCGGGAGCAGCAGTAACAGCAGCGGGGTAGTGAAGGTGAGGGTGAACACGACGCGACTCTTTCCGCTAAGACAGTAGGGCGCCAACCGCCGGCGCGCGGTATCGGGTTGCCTCTATTGTGGCTCTACCGGCGCATCGGGTCAAATCGTAGGCAGGCGCCGCCGGCTAACGCGACGCGTCGAGCATGTTGACGCTGCCCGCGCTCGGCGGCGCGATATAGGGCTGGCCGCTACACCACTTGTTGAAGAACCGCTCGACGCGGCAGCCCAGGCGGTCCCACAGGGTCGGTCGCGTCGTGGCGCCGCTCAGGTTCACCACGAAAGCGCGTCCCGTCCGCTCGTCTACGGCAGCGTCCGTGGGGTCCTGGCCCACCACCACCGTGCCGGCAACGGCGCCGGTGACGCTGTCGAGGATTGTCACGGTCCCACTCACGTCGTTGCCGATGAAGGCGCGGTGTGCGCGCGTGTCCACGGCGACGACCATGGGGCGAACGCCAACCGGGATGACGCGCAGGACGGCGCCGCTACGCGCGTCGAGCATGGTGACACGGTTCGTGCCGAGGGTAGTGACGAAGACGTGGCCTGCCGCTGCGTCGATGCCGACCGCGTCGGGCTGCGGGTCGACATTGGTCGTCGCCGCGAGGCGGGCGCGCCGGGTGTCGAGCACGCTGACGCTGCCGCCGTTGTTCGCCACGAAGGCGCGCCCCGTCTCTTCGTCGACCGCCAGCGCCATGGGGCGCTGGCCCACCATCACCTGCGGACCGCGGCCCCGTCGCGCGCGTCCAGCACGCTCACCGTGCCGGCGCCGGCGAAAAACGCCGCGCCCTGATTGATGACGAGGACGCGCTCGGCACGCGTGTCCACGGCGATCGCCACTGGGTCCACGCCGACGGGGACCGTGCGCAGGACGGCCCCGCTCCCCGTATCGAGGATCGTGACGCCGCCGCGCGCGGGCTTCGAGAACGCCACGTCCGTCAGCACGAACGCGCGCCCGATCCGCTCGTCGACGGCGATCCCGCGCACGATGCCAGGGATCTGGACGTTCCGCAAGACGCCGCCCTGCCGTGTATCGAGAGTGCTGACGCCGCTGAAGTTCGGTCCGCCGGGACCCGACCCGGCCACGAAGGTGTGGCCCGTACGGCCATCCATCGCCACCGCCAGCGGCAGTTGATTGGAGGTCCGGGACGCCCGCCGGGAGCGGCCCATGACCACGGTCGCTACGACGGCGCCGTCGCGGGTATCGAGCATCGTGACGCTGGCGCTGCCCGTATTGATGACGGCTGCGCGCCCGGCGCGCTCGTCGAGGGCGATGCCAGTGGGTTGCCGTCCCAGGGCGATCGTCTTGAGCGGCTGCGCCGGGCACTGCCGTCCCCCCATCCAAAGCCAGCCACCGGCTGCCAGCGCCAGCAGGAAGATCAGCGCCGGCAGGACGCCCCGGCGCCATAACCATCTTCCGCGTGGGAAACGCATCATTGTCACATCAAGGCTTTCTGATCTCTCTGATCTCTGATTTGGTCTCGTGCTAAAAAACTAATCTTATGGAGAACGCGTGACGCGAACACACGCGCAGCGCGGCCAGCGCGATTGTTCTCATGAGATATAACGGGCCGCGTGGCCAAAGGGTTACCGCCGTTGCGACGGTGGATCGCAACAGGGCTCCGCGCCGTGGCTTAGCCTTGAACGGTACCGTCGACGCACGGGCCGCTGTGACTATCGTGCGGAGGGCTGGCGCAGGTATGAGTGGACGATAGATGAATGCGCGGCACCACGGCGCCGTCGCGGGGGAAGCGCTGATCGAGCATTGCCCCGACGAGGGGGAGAGCATACAAGGCGGAGGGGAGCGGCGCGGCTGGCCGCGCCCATGCGCCCGACGGCACGCGCACATGCAGATAATTGTCGGGATAGGTCACGGTCACGCGCGTCACGTTGCCCCGCGTCGTCCTGGATATGACACGAACGGCCGCCGGGTCCGGCGGCGCGATGACGTTGACGTAGGTCTCTTGGGGGCAGGGGCAGCGTGGGGGGAGGATGTGTGGCGCGCCTATCCCCCCAGGTTCCCCCGGAGGGGGCGGAGGGGGCGAGAAGAGGAGAGCCCAGGTGGACAGGGGTGGAGGGGGCGAGAGAAGGGGCCGAGGCGGTGAGAGAAGCGTCTCCCCCTGAATGGGCTATTGTCACCCACCCCCTTACGGTCGATCATAGCGGTACGACAGGCTTTACCCTGACTGTGACTGTGCCCAGCTATAGACTGTGCCCTGCCGGAGGTATCGCCTGATCAGTTGTGATAGTCGTACCTCGATGGGTCCGCCACGACCAGGCGGGGCGTCCGGACCGGGTCGGCGCCATCGCGGCGAAGGGACAGGGTGACTGGCTCGTGCATCATCGGATGGATTCCGCGACGTATCGCGGGGCGAGGGACGCTTGGCGTTGCCCGCGCCCGCGTCGTCATGAGCGCGGCCAGACCATCGTTGAGTTCGCCCTCGTCATCCCCATTGTCCTCCTCTTGCTGTTCGCCACGCTCGAGTTAGGCATGTTCTACAAGACCCACTCCGCCTACCAGGAAGCGGCGCAGGAGGCCGTGCGTGTCGCTGCCGCGGCCGGCAATGCGGGTGACGCCACGAGCCAGAACGCCGACGCGCAGGCCCTCGCCCAACTCAAGAGTATGCTTCCCGGCGAGGACCTGACCGCGATACAGTCGGTCACGATCTACGACGCCACGGTGGGCGGTGATTTCTATATCAACCCGCCCAGCCTGACAGACCACGCGCACACCGATTACGTGTACCGCAACGGCGCGTTTGTCTGCGCCATTGCCAACCCAGGGGGCCTCTTACAGGGCCAGGGGCCGCCGTGCGATAGCGGATCGTACTGGGACCCGACGGTTCGCAATACAGGAGTCGGCGCGCTCGATCACATCGGCGTCAGAATTGTCTACAAGACGCGCGGCGTCACCGGCATCTTGCCGACGCTGACGATCACGCAGACGGCGACGACCGTGATGGAGCCATTCGCGTATGGACAATAGCAACAAGATGACTATGGGTATGGATAGGGACGAGCGACGTGAGCGTGTGACTGGCCGGGCCGGCCGGGGGCAGTCTCTGACCGAACTCGCCCTGGTTTTGCCCGTGATCATCGCGATCCTGATCGGTATCGTCGAGCTTGGCAGCGCCGGTAGCACCCCACGAAACCGTGGTCATGCGGCGACCTCCGTGGGAGGAGCTTTGGCGCGCCTCCGTCGCGCTGCGCACGCCCGGCCGACGTCGTCCGTCTGACGCGGCGGGAGTGCACCCGCCGC
>JAABUW010009298.1_pt1 | contig 11245 bp, 10 predicted proteins | sample 5560081 | NCBI WGS metagenome assembly JAABUW01 (sample SAMN10711882, study PRJNA513363) | rock metagenome | isolation source: Antarctica rocks | place: Antarctica: Victoria Land, Knobhead sud | reverse complement strand
AAGACGGCTATTGTGGACAAGACACCTTCTGTGTCATCTGCCGCACTGGTGTCGTCGTACCACCTTCTACCCATCGCTCGCGATCTTGTCCGGAGATGGCAGTCAGAGACACAGGAAGCGGCATCATCCTCCAAGTCAAGTGGAGGCTTCATGGGTTTCGGTGGCGCGGGACAACAGATGGCGGCGGCCAACACCAACTTCATGACCCAGTACCACGCCATTGGCCTTCTCTACCAGATGCGATCGCACGATCGGATGGCATTGGTGAAGATGGTGCAGCAATACTCCGCCGCTGGTGCAGTCAAGAGCCCAGCTGCCCGAGTAATGCTCGTCCGCTTAGCAGCGAAACTCGCAGAAGACGATCCCGGCCTTCGAAAACCAATGATGAAACTCCTCGACGACTGGCTCCGAGACAAGAGCGAGATGGTCAACTTTGAGGCTGCGAAAGCTGTCTGCAACATGCCCGACCTCACTGACGCTGAAGTTGGAAACGCCATCCACGTCCTGCAACTCTTCCTCACCTCCCCTCGCGCCGTGACCAAATTCGCCGCCATCAGAATCCTGCACAGCTTCGCCAGCTTCAAGCCCGACGCAGTCCGGCAATGCAACCCAGACATCGAATCACTCATCTCTAATACCAACCGCTCAATCGCTACTTTCGCCATCACAACTCTGCTCAAAACCGGCAACGAGGCCTCCGTCGACCGGCTAATGAAACAGATCAGCACCTTCATGTCTGACATCACTGACGAGTTCAAAGTCACTGTCGTCGAAGCCATCCGCACTCTTTGCCTCAAATTCCCCTCCAAGCAAGCAGGCATGCTAGCCTTCCTTTCGGGTATCCTTCGTGACGAAGGTGGCTATGAGTTCAAGCGCGCAGTCGTGGAGTCAATGTTTGACCTCATAAAATTCGTGCCCGAATCCAAGGAAGACGCCCTCGCTCACCTCTGCGAGTTCATCGAGGACTGTGAGTTCACAAAGCTGGCCGTGCGGATTCTGCATCTGCTTGGGCTTGAAGGTCCGAGAACCGCGCAGCCAACGAAGTATATTCGCTACATCTACAACAGAGTCGTGCTGGAGAATGCGATCGTGCGAGCGGCTGCTGTAACAGCGCTGGCGAAGTTCGGCGTCGGGCAAAAGGATCCAGAGGTCAAGAGGAGTGTAGAGGTGTTGTTGCGGAGGTGTTTGGATGATACGGACGATGAGGTGCGAGATCGGGCGGCGCTGAATTTGAGGTTGATGAAGGAGGATGATGAGATGGCTATCAAGTTTGTAAGGCATGGTGAGTTGCCCTTCCTTTTCAAGATGGCTATGGTAAACGTGTTTTTGCTAACATGACAGCAATAGACTCCATGTTCTCCCTACCCGTTCTCGAAGACCAGCTCGCTCACTACGTCAACGGCTCCTCTGCCGAAGCCTTCGCCAACCCCTTCTCCTTCGACTCCGTTCCCGTCGTCACCCGAGAGCAGTCTCTGGCGGAGGATCGAACGAAGAAACTCACCACCGCCACCCCGACCCTCAAAGCCCCCACAATTGGCCCGAAGGCCTCCGCCCCAGGCGCAGCCGTCGCAGAAGCCGCCCGCGATCAAGCCGCCGCCAGTCAGAAGTACGCCCAGCAATTATCAGCTATCCCCGAACTCGCCGCTTTCGGTGCCCTGCTAAAGAGCAGCCCTATCGTCGAGCTCACAGAAAGCGAAACCGAGTACGTCGTTTCGGCTGTCAAGCACCTTTACAAAGACCACGTGGTGCTGCAGTTCGATATCAAGAACACACTCTCCGACTACATCCTCGGCGACGTCAGCGTCGTGTGCACGGCCACGTCTCCCGAAACCGAAGACGGCGAGGAGAGTTCCGCCGGGCTGGAGGACGAATTTTTCATCCCTGTGCCGCTGATCAAGCAGGATGAGCCAGGCACCGCGTACGTCTCCTTCAAGCGGCCGGAGGCGGAATCGTTTACAGCTGCGAGCTTTACGAACGTGCTTAAATTTACACTTCGCGAAATCGACCCCAGTACAGGCGAAGCGGAAGAAGGAGGGTATGAGGATGAATACCAAGTCGAGGATCTCGAGCTCACTGGTGCGGACTACGTACTCCCCGCCTTCTCTGGCTCTTTCGATACCGTCTGGAGCGCTCTCGACGGTACAGAGGAGGCGGAGGAAACGCTTCAGCTCAGTGCTGCGAAGAGTATCCAGGAAGCCGTTGAACTGCTCGTGAAGACGCTTGGTATGCAGCCGCTTGAGGGAAGCGAGGTTGCACTGTCGACAAGTACGCATAATCTGAGGCTCTGTGGGCGGAGTGTCACTGGCGGAAGAGTTGCGGGGAGTGTAAGGATGGCGTTTAGTGCGAAGAGTGGTGTTACCGTGAAGGTTGTTGTCAGAAGTGAGGAGGCGGGTTTGGCTGGGCTGATCGTTGGAGGGGTTGCGTGATAGTGATGATTGGTGATGCTGGGGTTGTGGGGGAAGGGAAAGTCAAGGACGTGATTTGAAGCTTGGGTTCGTGACGTTGATGATTGCGGGCATAGAGATGAGTGTTGGTACCATTGACTGCAATGCTCTTGGAAACCTTCTCTCGCTCGTGTGCTAACAAGGATGCGTTCGGCAGCAGACATCCATCTCATTCAAAGCGGGATCCCGTTGACAGCGGTGCGGAGGAGATGAAATTCCTCCATTTATCTAATGATAATATGGAATCTTCTACCACAAGTAGTAGAGAACGGTATGCCTGTCCCAATACGCTGCGAAGTGAAGTACAATATACATAGCAACCCAACTTTGGTATGTACCACAACTACCTCTTCCTCTTTCACATGCAACGCGGTCTAGCCTCCATAGCTAAAAGCCCAGACGGTTCCTTCTACCTTCGATGTTGAGAGCTTCTTCACTTCTATGCCAACCTTCGATTTTGTGGCATAAATTCGAACTGTGCCTCGAAAGACACACCAACTACTGTCACGTCTTACCGTCGTCCACGACACTACTACAGTAAGTATATCCACGATGCTGCTTCACCACCCAACTGCTCAAATCGCTAACACCTCTATAGGACAACTACACCTTCAGCTCCCCCCTGCGACTCGACCATGGCTTCTGCCTCAACTCCCGCCCCCACTCCCCCTGCCACACAGGCCATCACCTGGACCTTGATGATGAACCGCAAGCTACTTCTGTTTGCACTCGGAAGGCATGTCTCGGCTGTGGAGACTGCCGCATCAAGACTGGCCAGAGTTCTTGGATGGACGAAGCTTGGAGCGCCAGCACGCCATCGACCACCTTGGTTACCAGTATCAGTCACGCAAGCCGTCTGAGAAGAAGAAGAAGAGGATGACCAAGACCAAGCTCGCCAAGCTTACGGCGCAATTGCGCGCTGCCGACAGACCCGCTCAGCTGGCGCCGACTGCCAAATGCCGGTTACATCGTTCGACTCACAGCACTAAAGTCGGTGGTCACACAGAGGTCTCTTGGCGTGGGCCTGCAGACGTTGCGGTGGGCGAACTCTTCTTCAGCTACGGTGGTAAGTACATGGACCCAGAAACCCTCCCCTTGCCAAAACATGTGAGACACCACGTGAGACAGTGGGCTGATTCTACTTCCGTGTTCAAACAGGAACTGTATTTCAACGGCGGTGGACGGTAGTGCGTTCAGAAAAACCACATCTCGCCACACATCACACACATCACCGGAACTCAGCACAACCCCCGACAACCAGATCATACCACGATGCGCGTCTCTACAAAAGATCAGCAACTTGTGTCTTGTAGTTGTCACGGGAACGCAGTCGTAGGAATTTTGTGGTGTATTCGAGCTGAGCTGGCGTTCTAGGGGGATGTTAGGAGGTAGATGAGGGACTATTCGAGCCCTTCAAGGTGGGAGATTTGAGATGTCAGCGAGCACAAAGACGAGTGTTGACACAATGCTGTATTCTCCAACAATCTTCTGGCTGCTATAATAGCACAAAATAGGACACGGACGCCCCACGCCCCCGCCCACATCCATCGACCTTCCCTCAGCATTCACCCCAAAGTTTTTACTCCAGCGCAGCAACGCCCCGCTATGGTATCGTGAAGCAGAACCATCTTGCTCGCTTGCGAGATCAAGCTCGTAAAGGCTTCCGATGCCACCGGGTGGATGGTCGTCACCGGCGGTCCAAGCCCGGGCATCCACTGCAGTACCTGCAGCTGTTGGTCGCGAAGATGCACCAGACAATGGTAGACGTCTTGCGGCGTCAGAGTCTCTGCAAAGGAAGCATTACTTTAGCATACGAGCGCTCATTGTCAGTCTTTGTCGTTTTGCAGAAGGTGGTGCAAGGATACCGTCACTTACGCCCGAAGCTCACAGCGATAGCCATGCCAGGGTACTCAGCTATGTCAAACAGCGTAGGCGCGGAATCAATGTGCGACTGCGGGATAGCCGAGACTCTGTTGAAGGAGAGATTGATATCGGAGATGTACGGCATGTCTTTAATTGAAGCTAGTGTTCTCTCCCGCCGGCTACGCAGACGTGATGGGATATGGGCAGGCTGTGCCATTGACGCTGGCGATGGAAGTGCCTACCGTTGTTGATTACAAGAGTGTGCCGAACAAACTTCTGACAGACTAAGCCGTGTAGAACTGAAGGGAGCATACCAAGCAATGACGACCACTGAACATCTCCTCCACTTGAAACGTTAGTGAAAGAAATCCCACCGCTTCCATCCAGGTACTCAATTATAGGAATCTTAACATTCCTAAATCCATCCTGCGGACCATTCCTAACATCTTCCGACGCAACAAGCACTGACACATACGCCGCACTAGAAGTAGGAAACTGCGTAATATTGATACCCGAATAAGCACGAGCCTGAAACCACGAAATCGTGTCCAGATACGAGATATTCATGGGCTCATTGGAAAAGAGCACTCCCGTGAAACCACCCGCCGGGACGACTGTTCGCCAACGAGCGAGATGGCCCATAGAAGGACAAGCAGTGGCGTGAGGATATCGAGAATGCGCAGGCTGAAGGGGAGGAAGAGCGCGCTGATCACCGTCCGCGAGCCGAGTAGTTGTTCGAGCGTAGCGATGCTTGCTACGCGCTCAATTTTCCAGGCTGCGATGGCTTGGAGAGATCGACCGACAACTGCTGCGAAAGCGATGGGAAAGATCGTTGGGCCGAGAGCTGCGGCGGCGATGAGAGGCTCGTCGTTGGCGTGAGCTGATTGCAGAGCAGTCTGGTCGCGGGAGTAGCCAATACATGCGAAGACCAGGAAGTATAGCGCTGGTAGTAACAGGTATATGTCGAGTAGCAATCGAAGGATCGTCGAGAAAAAGCAGACTTGCATGGCGCGGTCGCTGAGGTCTTCTCGTCTCTTGGAGGTGCAATGTTCATATCAAAGGCAGCTGAAGGGCCCGGCGTGTTGATCTCTGTCTAGCTGTTCATGGAGATTTGCTCGTGGCCATATGAGTCCATCTCATGCTCTTCTGTGCTGGCTTGGTCTTTTTTCCTACGCACCGAGAGGCGAGTATACTGACCGCGACATCTTTGGTGCACTGTAAATCGCGGGATCGCGGTCGTAAGCCAGTCGCCATCACACAGGGACTTTGCGCGAACAGTCGTTGTTGAGCGTGCCTCTCGATGTCGAATGCGCTTCGACGTCGTGCTAGGCGATGGTGTCGGTGGCGAAAAGACGAATCGAGACAATCCTGCGAGAAGACTGGGATGTGCTGGGTTGTTTCTGGAGTGGGTGGCGTGCTTCACGTTGAGATGTGAGGCTGAATTCCTGCAGACCATATCAGCAAAATCATCACAACATAAACACGCATCCAAGGAAAGAGATCTGTGCAGCTGAGGTGTTTTCAAGAGAGTTTTCAATGCTAGAGACGTGCAATGCTATGATACCGATGCCAACTCAGTCCGCAGATATCCGCAGCCCATCGTCGCTGATCATCAGGGCCGCGCCGTCGTGCAAGACAGCGGGCACTCTTCATCACTCGCTAAAAGCAGTCTCGTTAATGACCGAATCAGCCAAGCAGTCTGCACGCAAAGCAAGCGAGACTGGTGTCAAGCAAGCTGCAGCACATGTCGCAGGTCATCGGTGTTGTTGTCGCACAATGGTCGACGGCGTTGTGGCAAGCTCGCCGTCATAAACTTCTGTGGACCGGTTGGTATGATCACCAATCGCTCGCAACAGCCACATCACCACCAGATGCGGTGAAGCCCTCCTCAGCAGCAGGAGCCTCAGCAGCCCAGCCAGACACAGCAGCACCACCATCACCATCCTCCGCAGTCTCGCCACCAAAACCATCGCCACCAGATCCAAACCCATCGCCAGTCTCCTCCTCATCATCAGTGTCGTCGTCGAAGTTGACCTTGCCGTCCTCCGGAACATGCTGCTGAAGGAACTCCGGCACCTCGCAGTCGCAGTCGACCAGAATCTTGACGAGGTCTTCGGCGATGTCGTCGTTCCTGTCGTTGTAGAAGGAGGTAGCAAGGCCCTGGTTGCCGATGCGACCGGTGCGACCGATACGGTGAACGTATTCGGTGATGCCGCCGTACATGCCGGATGGGAGATCGTAGTTGATGACGTGCTTACAGCCCTTGACGTCCCACCCGCGAGCGGAGATGCCGGTGGCGATGAGGATCGGAGCCTTGCCAGTACGGAACGCACGCCTGGGAAAGAGACGTCAGTGAAGTCACGTATTCCAAAGAGTATGGAAAACTTACATGGCATCCTCGCGCTCACGCTGATTACGGCCGGCGTGGATGGAAGTTGTCGGTAAGCCACGGTTGTACAGAAAGTCGTCAAGCTCATCGACGGCACCCTTCGCATTGCAGAAGATCATGGTGCGCGTGGGCTCGGACTGGAAGAGAAGATCGAAGACCGCGTTGCGCTTCTCCTGCCCGTCGACCCAGACGATGTTCTGGCGGATGTTCTTGTGCGCAGTGGTGCCCTTGGTGCCGATGCGGACGCGGTAGAAGTCGTCGGCGAGGTACTCGTCCGCCAGCCGACGAATGCCCTTGGGGAAGGTAGCTGAAGTCATGACGTAGACGTGGTCGGCATCATCGTTCGTGTCTGCCGTAAGTCAGCTTCAAGTTCAATGGGGCAAACACGACCAACAATTGGGCACATACCACCACCACCCATGATCTTCTCAAGCTCCTCAGACCAATCGGAGTCCAGCATCTCGTCCGCCTCGTCGATAACGGTATACTTCACACGGCTCATGGTCAGGATGTGCGGCTTGTCCATGAAGTCGCAGAGACGGCCGGGAGTGGCGATGAGGATGTCGCAGCCAGCGCCGAGCTGATCGCGAGTGATGGGCATGGGCAGACCGCCGTATACAACACATGGACGAAGCATGCTGCGGTAGCACATGCGCCGAGCCTCATCGAAGATCTGCATGGCGAGCTCGCGGGTAGGAACGACAATAACAACGAGCGGCTCCGCCCTGACTTGATGACGCATGGCGTTGTAGCCAGGCGCGGTGGTGTCCGGACGTGGTGCAGCAAGCTTCTTCGCCTTGCCCATGAGCTTCGAGATGATCGGAACCATGTATGCTGCGGTCTTGCCGGAGCCTGTGGAGGCGATCAGTATGTGCCATCGTTTATTGCCACGGCAAACGCTTACCGGTCTGCGCCACCGCGAGAACATCGTGGCCCTCAAGAATGATAGGCATGGTGTATTGCTGAATAGGAGTTGGCTGGTCGTACTGCGCAAGCGCGATGTTCTGTAGAACGATTGGATGCAGACCGGCCTCAGCGAACTGTAACAGCGTCAGTACAAACGCATCCAGTCATGTATGTCAGTGGAGTTATTGTCTTACCACTTTGAACGGAAGCACCTTGTTTGGCCCCTCGACAGTGATCTCGACGTCAAGCGCTTCAGTGTGCTCGCCTTTCCTCATCTGGAACTCGCCACCAAAGAGCATGTTCTCAAGCTCGGGGTGTGCGGGCGCTGTGATGTGGAATAAAGGTGTCAGTCGAGCTCAAAGGAGTACTCTGCTCGATTGGTGCCAGCTTTACTTACCGACTTCGCCGTACTCCTCCTTCCACTCGTAGACTTTGGAAGCCCCATGGAAATCAGCATCGGCACCACCCTCGTAGTCGAAGGCGACACCCTCCTTCCAGCCAGCAGCACGGGCCTTCTTGATGTGCTCCTCCTTGGTGAGCTCAGGCACCTCTGGCTTGGCCTCAGTGGCGTCAGCAGTCTCGGCACCATTGGTGTCAGCGCCATTCGTCTCAGGCTCATCACCACCCCATGCACCAGCACCACCGTTCGTACCGTCACCATCAGCCGCGTTGGCAGGCACGTCTTGTGGCCAGCCCATGATGAAGGTCGGAATCTTGATCTTGACTGAGGAAAGGTTGGAAGCTGTTTCTTGAGGTTGAGGAAGGTTGGAGGTTGCAGGCAGTAGGTAAGGAGGTTTCTCCGTGTGCAGAGCGAAGATTGATGAGGTAGTTGCTCTAATGAACGAGCAAGTGATGGAAGTGATGAAGATCCCTCAAGGCAGGTGTGCTTGATGTTTCTCGAGGTTGGTGTTTTCGAGAGGAAGGAGGAAGCTCGAGGAATTTGTTTTGAAGCTGGCGGATAAGGTGCCGGAGGAGCTTGACCAATGGAGCTGCTGAAGGGGACGTGCACTGACGCGTTGTTCGTGTGAGGAAGGCGCGACCGGAGCTGTGAGAGGTCGGTGAGGGCACGTGGCTTGATCTTGGGGACGTCAGTAAGGTCTTCTGAAGGGGGAAGTGAGGCCAGCAGCTTGTGGGGAGGCAAGTGAGGGCAATGAAGGACGATTGGAGCAACGGATGGGAGACTTACCCAACGACGAGGCAAGTTCAATGCCTCGTATGGTCCCGGTAGAGGAATGACGAGGCGAGGAGGACGAGCAGAAGCAGCAGGAGGACGCTGTGAGGAGGATCAAGTAAGACGATACCTGGTCAACGATGCAGGAGGTGGTCGAGTTGGCGAAGATGGAACTGTTGGGGAAGGTAGACGTTGAACAACGGTTGGGAAGCCACCTGACCACTGGCAACACGCTCGTGATCGCAACAAGGGAAGCCTGCTTGTGACAGGCAGATCAATGAAGAGCGGCGGACGACCCCGTTGAACGAGACAGCTCGAGCAGTGACCCCTACCTATGTCCGCTGAGCAATGAAGAACAGCTAAATCGCCACCCTACCATGACCCCGAACGCCTGTGATACCAATTTCCCAACAAAGGAAGCCTACCTAACGATTCTGAGCAGTGAAAGCAGCCCTACCTTACCCCCGAGGAACGGGCATCAACCCGCAGCAGCCCAAGCAAACCCAGCATTGACACTCAAGAAGACGCAGATCAACCGGGCTCGCCAATCTCCCAGTGATTCCGGACGACCGCGCAACGAGTAGGAAGGCTGCCAGACAAACCTGAACAAACAAGAGCATGGGACGGCATTGTTTCGGGGGAGAAGCCGCATGTCTAGCACAAACCAAGGAGGTGAAAGCCTCCTGTAAAACAAACTGCGGTGGAGCGACGACAGGGACGGTACTTGCATCTATCCCACATCGCCCACGGCTTTGTTGCGTCTCAGAGGGTCCGCGCACTACTCAACCTCTTTTCACTTCCTCCGGCAAGACGACAAGACGAAAGACGGCGGAGACGCCAACAGACACTGAGCGCAGCCGAGAGGCCAGGACCAACGCCAATGAGCGGAAGCATTGCATCGATAATCAGAGCGTACCTGCGACAGCCCAGACGGAGAAAGGTTCCCATGTAAGCCAGATGGCAGTGCAGCATTGACAATCATGTCACTTACATGTGTTCGATGATACCATACCCAGCCCGACGACAGCGAGTGCAAGCTCTCAGCGGACCAGCATACCACCCAATCCTCCTCGGGATTCCCTCGATATCGAAAAACGAACGGCACACGCTCCACCACCACTGCCGATCTTTCCCAAGGTGCTTCGTTACGGCACCCAAGGCATGCACGATGGTGGCACCAACGACAACAGCGACGACGCAAAGCCATGACGACCCATCGACCGTTGTTTATGAAGGCACAACGACGTCACGTGAGCACGACAGCATGCACAGCATCATATCTTATATCACTTACATTTCATAACCCATAATCCATGACCCATTTCATCTCATCTCATTTCACAACCCCCAAACTCCACTCACTTCTCCCACCTCAGAGTATTCACCTCAGAATATCCAAACTCCACTCACCGTCCTCCAAACGCCCTCCCGCTCCAACTCTCTTTCTCCCATCTCCGCAAACATCCCCTCCCTCGCCTCCCAATCCCTCCTCGAAGCCTCATACAACACATCCGTCAAAGCCTCAACATCCGGCCTCGAACCCGCCCCCTGCCACAGCAAAGCCTGATCCACACGGACTTGCCTCAGATTCGGAACGGTCTCATCATCGATGGCGATCATGATGTCGATGGCTGTGATCTTGTCTTCGACACCAGAACTCGCACCGGAGTACGTGAGCTCAAGAGTGCGGAGATTGGAATGCACGAACTTTTCGCACCTCGCCTCCCGCTCAAGATCGTCTTCCAACTCCACCACCCCGACCGGCGGGAAATCGTCGAAAAGAGCAGGGGTGACGTAGTCGGCGCTCACGCTCAACTTCTTCAATTGCGGCAGCACCCTCAACGTCCCGTCCAACGCCTGCATCCCCAACCGCGGCATATGCGCCACCTTCAATGTCTCCAAGCCCTGCAACCCTCGTACCGCAGTCTTCAGGAGGTGAGTGACGGCATGGCCTTTGGCGTTCGGACAATGCTCGATCGTCAACTCCCGCAAAGTCTGCGGGAAGGCGACGATGCCGTGGAGGAAGTGCGCGTCGATGCCGCCGGAAAGACAGAGATCGCGGAGGCTGGGGGGCCAGGCTACGGCATCGAACGCGGTGGCTTTGCTTTGGACGCCGAAGCCGCTGCTACGGGGAAGACGGAGCGTGTGGAGTTGGGTGAGGTGTGCGGTAGTTTTGAAAAGCTCCAACAAACCGGGGCTCTCACTCACAAGCCCCAGATCCAGCACCCGCAACCTCTTACACTTACTCAACGCGGGCAAACAGTTTATCGCGAAACTTGCTTGCGGGGCACAAAACTCCTCTAGGTTATTTTTGACCCTCCCCAGCACTCTCGCCGTGGTGCTCTTACTCCCCTGATGTACTAGCCCCCGCATGTCGAGCACTTTTACTAGTGAGGCGAGGGGGCTGGTGCGGATGTGCTGGTTGATGCTGGGGCAGATGGCGCGGACGAAGGGGTCGTAGCTATGGCCGTA
>JAABUW010009296.1_pt1 | contig 11247 bp, 13 predicted proteins | sample 5560081 | NCBI WGS metagenome assembly JAABUW01 (sample SAMN10711882, study PRJNA513363) | rock metagenome | isolation source: Antarctica rocks | place: Antarctica: Victoria Land, Knobhead sud | reverse complement strand
ACTTAGGAAGAAGACAGCAGATTACATCCGGCACCACCAGGATGACTTCCTGCCCTTTCTCATGCAGGTCAATACACAGTGGACATAAGCAACTGTCGCTGTTCTTGAGTTGTGCCGGTGATTGTTGTTGCTATTCTTTCTGTCCATGAGCATGAGCTTCTGCACACCCTGACACAACCCACGTCGTGTATTGTATATGCACAAGCTGTCGTTACTTTGTGGGTGTCTTGCCAGCAGAATGCCGTTCCGTTCTTCATGACTCACGTTGGTCTGTGCGGTGGGTCTGCATTGGGTATGCTGGCTGTTGCTGATTGCAGCAGCACAAAATAGCAAGTCGTTTGCAGATGATGTGCTGTGATGCTGCATGATACTTGGCGCACAGTGCCCCCTCATGTTGGTGTGTGCTGCTCAGACTTGGCAGGAATCCTGTTTGCTGCAATGGACTTGGCCAACTTACCTTAATTTGAGACACAGCACCTGTGCAGTCGCCAGTGTCTTGTCCTGGCGTCTGATGTTTCTGTCAAACACAACACAACGGCTGCAAATTGGGTGCAGGACCTTGACGAGGATGACCTGGAAACCAGCTTTGAGCAGTATTGCCAAGATATACAGGACACTGCCGCATGGGGTGGGCAGACAGAGTTGAATGCACTGGCTCACGTGCTGCAGCACCACATCAAGGTGTACGCTGCTGGCCTGCCGGTGGTTGTCATGGGTCAACAATACCAGGGTAAGCACACCTGATGCTGGTCATTGCTGCTCAGCTTGGTCTTGTCTATATCTGTGATGCTCCGTAACATGGTGTTCAAACCTGTTTAGATGGTCCAGATGGAGGCTTACGCTCAATTTCTCATGCTTCTGCATACAAGCCAGAGCCGACAAGGACCTGTGAGTTCTGCTGAGCATGTTTGCACACATCACAATGTGGTGTCGCACGAGGGCAAGAGATCCGACGTAGCTAGAGCTTGTAGATGCACAGCAGCAGTTGAGCACAGTGTTTGTCCTGCTGTGCTCTTCAACTCTGCCATGCTGATGTCAGCACTGGTTCAACTTTCCTGTTGCTAACTTTGGGTGCTGCCTTGGCGTCACTACTGCAGGTGACGAGCACGAACCTTTGGCAGTGTGCTACTTACGGCATGCATTTGCCCTGGGTGAGCACTACAACAGTGTAGTGCCTGCTGAAGCAGCAAGTTCTGATGACGATGGTGGTGCATTTGAGCAGATCCCGAGCAGCTCTTGAGGCGTGCAGCAGACAGACAGCATGTCTCTTTGTTGACGCGAACTGATATACAAATAGAGTACAGTATCAGCCCAAGCATCCACTGCCTGTGTGTCTGGTCTATTAATGAACTTTGCTGGTCTATCAATCGAAGTTGGTGGTCTATCAATCGAACTTGCCTGCGTCTGACAGAATATTCGGCTTGTGGCTTATTTATTTCACAGTGCAATGTCATCCCATCCCGGCTGCTTAGACTGCAGATGAAGGTGATTTCTGTTGCATGCTGCATGGATACCTAGTAATTAGCAGGTCTTCACTATGCATGTGCAGACTTCTCATAGAGCATGAAGACTAGGACAAATCACAGGACAGCACAGCCTCCGTTTCCCAGCTTCTGCCCTTCTGAATTTGTTGCATGCAGCCCCACAGCTAGCTGATCTGCTGCCTTGGGACGGCAGACAAATCTTGTCAGCAACATGTGGGCCATTGCGCAAGTGATTTCGCAACAATGTTACGGCAGTCATCACTGCTGATGTTGGATGTACCTAAGCTCACCAAGAACCGCTGGCCAAACTTGACGTCAGTGCTGCTAGCTGAAATGCTGTATACTCAGGTGCTCAACACTCGTGGCTCTGACAAGGGATGGATGTTGCTGCAGTCCCTGACATGCTTCTTCACTGAAACGCTCAAACTGCTGCCGTGTTGGCAGCACACCAGCGTATTGCAAAACAAGTCTGGTGTCCCATACTTACTTGCTCTCTGCAATACTACTGGTGAGAAGCAAGACATGGTGCAGGATCTTATGCAGTCTTGTACCATGCAGTCATGTACCATGAGTCCATGCTCTGGGGTCTGAAGCACCTTGTTCTGAGAAACTGCCAGAACGTACTCACCTAGTCAAAATTTAACTGCAATTTCAGAGCAAAAGATACAGTGTACTCATCACAGGGCAAGTGGCACAACTTGCAAGGCATTAGTTGCTTGAACAGTACTTTTGATGCAACAGCTAAACCTGAAGTTGCTGATTGTCAATGGCCAGGTATATCAAGCTTGCGCATCCCTGGCACCGGACTGAACGCAGATATCATTCGTCTGTTTGGCAAAGCCTGTGGGCCACAAATACATGACGTAGACCTCAGTTTCAACAGGATAGATGCAGGTGGCATCAGATTTCTGCTGCAATGGCATGGATTGCAAACCGTGAAGCTCGCAGGAATGGGATTGGGTGTGGATGCTGTGCAATGCCGGTCCTTAGGTGAATGGCCGTACCTGAGGCATTTTCTCTGCAACATAATGCATCTGATGATTCAGCCATTATGCATTGGTTAATGGTGACTGGCGTTATTGCACATCTCATGGGAATTTCAGCACAGCAGCTTACGTGATGCTCGGCGTGGCAAGCATATTAAGGCAGCACTTGTCAGAAATGGACGGAGCATTGCTCAGGGCATCTGAGCCAGTATGACCCAAATTGGCAAGCATTCATGTTAGCTATAGCTAGATTCAGCATCACCTGTGTACAACCAGTGTACATTGTCAGCAGCTTTAGCCATTGAGATAGGAATCACAGCGTTTTGGATGCATTCCGCAGCCTGACACAGCGTTACTTGAAAGTGTCAGTTGCCCCTTTGCTGTGACCTATGTTTGTTGCAACTGCATCTACAGCGATGTTGTGGTCAAGATGTGGTATGCTGTGCATGCATATGCCATTGACATGCTTTGCATCAGTAACAGTCGCAACCGGTTTGGGTGCTCAACGTTTGCATCCAAGGATGCTGCGGTCATTTGAGGACATGACCCAACATTGCCCCGTTTTCGGCTAGTTGCAGTGGTCAAATGCAATGTGCACGAGCCAGACGCCAGTAATTGTTACACCTCCTGATGCTAGGTAGGCGACCCACCGAACCCGCATGGTCCTGACCCCTGCTGCGTGCAGATTTTCTTGGACATGATACACGATGTACTGCATTTTAAGAATGCCTGCAGGCTGTTGCCAGCTGCAACAATTATATGCGCCTATGCGTACAGATACAGATCCTACTGGCAAGCGGGGGTATAGGTCGTTCTGTCTTGCACGGCAATGTCAAGGGAACATGGCCTGCTGCATAAGGGCTGTCTCTTCAGGCTGCCCCATCATGATGTTCAAATTCTGCATGGCTTGTCCAGCAGCGCCCTTGAGCAAGTTGTCTAGAACTGCAGCAGCCAGTACACATCAGCAAAGTGACGCAGCAAGGACTTTCAGCTCAAGTCCATGCTGTGGAGCGCAACAGGAGAAAACCAGCCTTTGCTGCAAGGCCCAGGCATGCAACACACTCAAATGCATCTCATGCATCAACACTGAAATCCTCTGAAGCTAGCTGCACTTGCTTGCATTCACAATGTTGTCTGTGCATCTTTATAGCAAGAAGTTACAAGCCAAGCTGCTGCACTGCGGATTGCCTCAGTTGCCTCACATCCTCAACAGTACTGATCAGCACTCCAATTTACCTACAACTTGCATTTGTTTGTTCCACTGCAAAAAGCGCATACCTGCAATGATGATTGCCCTGCCTGGCAACCTGTCTGGGAAAACGCTGATGTATGTGAAGTTGGACCCTCGCACATGCCGTGTATGTGGTATTTGGCCGGCAGGAAGCACGTGCACAAAGGTCTCATCTGTGTATTGCTCCTGCATGCATTTTATGACCTTTTCATTCTATTTGAACACATGTGATGAGTAAAGCGTGCATGCACCGCAGCTGCTGTGCATGATTTGCATTGCATGCTCATGGTGAAGCGTGCATAGAGTACCTTTAATTCAGATCAAGTTCCCGATTAAGGTTTTTGGGACAGAGACTCGTCACAAAGCATAGCAGCAGCTGTACAGCAGCCACATCAAACAGCTTGACATGCACAGCACAATCACAATCAACTCAACAGCGATGTGTTTGCAGCATACTATACCTGTAACCGCTGTCGCAGTTGCTGCACATCAACACCATCGGCCATCTTGACATAGCAGGTGGACTGCATCCCTCTGGTCATGGGCATCAGGTGAGGAGTAAAGCTGATCAAGACATCACTGCCTGCTGCCTCACTCAAACCCTGCATCATATTGTGTCAGTCCAAGGCTACTACATACCGTATGGCATGGTGCTTGCAGCACCATACTTCTTGTTGTACCATTCCATACCGTCTGGTATGGTGCTTCACATTTTGAGAATGCACGCAGCCCATTGAGAGTGCACTCAGCTGATTGAGAATGCACTATGCCTACTGAGAATGCACTCAGCTTATGGAGCTCACGCTACACAGCTGTACCTGAGACATGTGAGTGCACGCACCCTACAAGCTGCAGCATACAACAAAGCACCAAAGAGGGTGTATGTGCACTGTCCAGAAGGTGACAGGACCCAACAGACAGGCATGTGAGCATTGAGATCCAAACTAGGCACTATAACAGTTCACAAAGGGCCTGGCAGGGCTACATGGCTAAGCAGGGAGGGTCGATCTGACCTGCTCTATTTCTGGCATATGCCTGTGCTTGGTGACCCCATAGCTGTTGATGCCCTCTGCAATCTCTGTGTACAGCAAATTCTGCTTGGCGCTCCTACCAGCACCACTCACGCCTGACTTTGCATCTATGATGATGTCCTCTTTCTGTATCAACCCAGCCTGCATTGCCACCAAATACCTTTCTCAGTGGCCTATGTAAACTGTCATATTCCCTGGCAACTCTAAACCCAGGCTGTCTGGCCACTTCATGTCTGCCTCAATGCCTTGTGTGAGCCTATGCAAAACATGATGAGAGTTTTGGATTCTGCTACGTGCATCTGGCCAACAAAGTACAAATTGCGCAATAGTTTATGCTCAGCATGCATTGACGTATGCAGCATAATGCAGGCAGCATGCACTGCAAGCCCTTGCACAGTCCCTCAATATTGCACCTGCTGTGGCCAAGAACCCATGGGCCCGCTGCTTAATGCAACTTCCACTGGCAGATATCACAATGATAGGCATGCACTATAAAGGCACATAAAAGCTTGAGTATATACCAGCTTGGTGCCTTGCCATTGCTTATTCTGGCCAGCTTTCGTTTTTGTGAAGGGAAAACAAGTACAGCTTTTGGGTTTGTCTCAAATAATTCAACCACATTGGGAGGATGTCAAGCAATGAGACAAAACAAACATTTTTTGTGTTTGAGGAGTCAGAAGAATTGTGCATTAAAGATAACACAAACAATATATAAGAATACACACATGGGGCTATACAAAGCTGTGCGTACGTGCACCTTGAGTAGGGGCACAAGGGGTAGCTGGACAGAGGTGGGGTAGCAGCCCGGGTTGGCCACCAGGCGAGCTGACTTGACTTCATCTCTGTGCAGCTCAGTCAATCCATACACTGCCTCCTTTTGAAGCTCTTTTGCCTTGTGCTCGCCACCATACCTGTCAGCAAGACATGAAAAGATGTGATGATGAGCTGAGATGTCTTTCTGCCAGCACAAAGCGTGTGCGGCTGTTTGAGAGATGGGGCAGGGACCATGTGGTCAGTGTAAGCATGGAGTCGAGCGACAGTGACAAGAGTTGGTCTGGCTCACATTGCCACAGGCATGGCCTGCCTGCTGGCATGCACAGATTTGCATAACAAGCTGCTGATGAATGCACACTGGTGGGGGCTTGACATGTGTGTTGACACAGTCTTTCCAAAAGCATGCAGCGTGAATGCATGTGCAGCAATTGTGCAGCATTGTAGTGACATAAATCCAGATTGTGATGTGTGACATGAGTCAATGTTGCAAGTGCAGGGGCCCCTCATGCAGATGACTCACCATTCTGCATATGTGTCCACATTGCGCAATCTGAAATCGGCTGACAGGTCAACTATCTTGATGTGTTTTGGTAGCTGTGCCAGGGTCTCTTGTGTGGTTGCATGAGGCAGACAGCAAAAAGCTGCATCGACTTCATCCCAGTTGACATCAGCAATTTTGACCAGGGTCGGCACATCTGTGGCTGTCCTCAGGTGAGGATACACATCTGAGAAGGACTGCATGGCACGCAGTGGATGCCCTTCTGGACAATGCAGGGTGGGCACAATGGGCAGCATGCTGATACGAGGTCACTGCATAAACTGATGTCGTGAAGCACACCTGCCCAAACCGACAGGGTAGTTGGTGCACATCCAAATCATCTGCGCATGTATGGCAGCTCCTTTCAAGACAAAGATTAGTATACCTTGCCTGCCTGGGACTCCCCAGTCAACACAGTTGCAGCAAAAGTGGGATGGAGGGCCATCAGCCTGATGACCTCTTCTCCGGTGTAACCGCTAGCCCCAAGAACAGCTATCCGTGACTTATGGGTACCATTGGCCTGCCCAACACTCGATTGAGGCTTCTGCGATATTATGCACTTGTGTCGGATGTCAACGGTTTATGAGTGAGACAGGGTACTTTGGTCAGTCGGGCGTGCTTTGGACAACGGAGTCACGACGCAGGAAAGCCCTAAAGCAAGACATGTACCGTGGGTGCAGATGTAGCTCTGCATTCAACAGGCCGCACAAGCCTCGTCGACCTGATTGGGCCAGAAGGGTTGCAGGCCTTGGACGACCTTGTATGCAGCGCAGTGAGATGCGTTGATGCGAATGCCATTCTTGGGCTTTACCCAGAGCACTGTCGTGTTTACAAGCACTGTGTCGCTATTAGCTCAGCTCATTCAGCTGCGCATACGAAGTCAATCACACTTGCAATCTGAAGCTTTTGAGCTTTTGCAGACAGGGCACAAGAAGAGCAAGGGGTTTAGCTAAACTATAGTAATCTAAGTTTTCTCAGAAATGGTTTCATACAACGCAAGGTCCTTCAAAGATGGTCCACTCCGCGTTCGTCAATGCTGATACACAGACATTGCACCGAATAAGTGCTCGACACTGATCTCTTATCCAGTTGGGCTCTCCATGAGTTATGCTACCGGCAGATCCTCGTTTACGTTGATCAACGTCCACCCGTATGCTGCGTGATCTCATCTGCCGTCTTGCTGTGTTAAATCCACACAAAATGCCATTCACATACGCGCAGCTGTTCGCCCAGTAGTGCAGAAAACTTGAAGTTGCAATGAAACATTGTCGACACTATTACGTCGCAGTTGCTGCGGAAGATTTGAAGCTGGTGCGCAGCAGACTGCTTAGGGTCTGCCAAGGACAACTCAAAGCTGATTTTGCAGGTTTTTTCGACTACGCTTGTTTTGCGGTTGTTGCAGAGTACTTTGGTCGACTTGATATCTGCACTGCAAGCAAGGGGCCCCTGTGCTTTTGCCATAGTGTGCAGGTGAGTTACCTTTGTTACTGTGTCATCTGCTTGTTGGGGTTGTATTGCTGAGGTGGTGTGCCAGTTTGCAGTGGCAGGGATGTGCTGGACAAGCTTGTAACAGGACTTAATCAAGTGAAAGACACATCAGTGGCATATTTGGTAAGACCTGACTCTTGTCCAGTCAAGCATTTTAAATGCTTCCTGCCCTTCCTGCAGCCAGTGGCAAAGTGAAGCATGGTGTGCAGCATTCAGACCTGGATCAAGCACAAAGGGACTTGACTGTATCTCAGTATCTTGTGCGAGTCAGCAGGCAAAGCACATTACCAGCTGAAAACAACACCATTGCTTCAGAATCCCAACCGGCTGAAGCATTATCTGTGCAAGGTATACTTTGAGATCTTTCAAGCGGGAGTCATCTCGCTGTCATTGTTGTACACGCTCACAACTGCAAATCAGCACGCCAGCTGACTTTAAATTGTGCATGCATTTGTGCATGCAATGGTTCAGCTCATGGATGATATCTTTTGCAGTGCAGGCACTTCGGCTGCATCTGCTGAGGTCTTGGTGGCAACAGATGTCTGCTTGAAGGCATTTGAAGACGAGGATCATCCTGCAATGAAGCTTTCATTGCTGGTCAACTACGATCTGCCAGCCAAAAAGGTGAGGTTCATGTTTATGTGCTCTTTAGGACTGCCTTGTTTAGTGGGATGTTGATTTGCACACAAGAGTAAGCATCATGTGCATTTTGGGTAAAGGCGTTTTCGGCGCTGCTAGGCATGGTGTGTCAAGGATGTATACGATGACATCTGCATTGCCCGTCCATAATCTCTGTATTGACGACCTTTGCAGGATCTATATGCAAGACGCATACAGGTGGTGTGTGGTACAGATGATACAACACTCACTGCAGCCATTGCCATGTACTTTGTGACAGCAGGGCAGATGGCACAGCTGAGGGCAGTGGAAGGGTTCCTTGGTCCTGCTCAATTGGAAGTCATGCCAGTCCATGTTGCAGACATTTTGCAGCAGACCAGGCAGTCTTTAGCAGCTACCTGACAGCATCTTTTAGTCCAAGACTACACAGAATATGTATGTTTTCTATCAGAGTGCTGCAAAGCTTGTTGGTGCAATTTTTCTTGCTAAAGTACATATCCTTAAAGTGCATCTATAAACAATCAAGTGTTCAATCTTCAAGCAAACATATCAGGCATGGCTCATCCAGAGACCAGGCCAGAAGGTAGAGTTGCCAGGCAGTTAGTATCTTTCGCTACTCATGGTGCAGTCCAACATCTCATGATAGCACCTCGCTTGCAGGGCAGGAATTGTGTAGATCCATGCACGACCAAATGCAGTCTGCGGAAAGCCTGTGCTTGGCTTGCAGCCCGTTCATGGTATCATTATGATCAAGGTGCCTGACCAACAGATTTGGTACCATGTTCATGACAGGCCCACTACTGAGCCCCCAGGGCTGCAAGATACTGTAACGCCTCTCTAGCTGGCTGCTCAAGTACTGTGTTTTTGTCTTGAGTTTGGGCAATATGCTGGACGGCTCTCTTCAACTGCAGTAGATCCCCTACAAGGCAATTTTTAAAAGTCTAGCAACTGTCAAGCAACACAGGTGATGCATACACAACATGCATGATTCTCTGTAGCTGTGCGTGGGGGCTGACCACCCTGAATGGTGCGATTAGTGCAAACCACAAATAAACCCACTTCCAAATTTTTAATTGCAGCATAATCAGGTAATTCATGAGTCTTTTGCAAGACACAATCTGTCGGGGCTGGCTGACAGTTGTGTCGTCTTATGTGGACAGACTGCCAGCATGTGTGACACAGTGAAGCACATGCACACAGCACTGGAGCTAGGGAGTCGTCCCCCATGCACACAGCAAGGTTTGCAGCATTGGATAATGGGTTTTATGGAGCCTGTTAATGCAGAGGCTGCCACACAAAGATCAGAACAACAACAGAAATTGCAAGAAGCAGCTAAAATCTTGCATTGGCCACTGTCACGCAAAAGTTGTGCGTGGCAAAGTCGCAACCAGACTCTCACCAGCCAGAATATTGACAGGTGGCTGAAATCTGCACGCCGCGACCAAGCTGCTCAGGAGCTGCTGCTGCCGAATGCACTCTGCACTGGCGGCCTCTTGCAAGGCTGCATCACCCCCAGGGTCTGGGGTGGCAGAACCAGACCCTAAGCTGGCAGGACCTTCCACACCAGCCAAATTCCTCTCTCCAGGTGGCTGCAGTGCATCTGCCAGTAGCAGCAGCCCATCGCCGCTCAACATGCCGGCTGCTGCGTCTTGTGGGAACATCTCTGTGAGGGTCGCTAGGCAGTGGGCTGCTATGCATGAGATGGCAGAGTCCAGATGAGCTGACAGCTCCAGCAGTATAGGGATGGCTGGAAACAGCATGTCTGTCGTGCCTGCACCTGTAGCCATATGGACACAAGATGTTCTCAAGCAGGAATATTGGTCTTAAACTGGTATGACGTACTCATCACAACTTTGGTACAGCAGCAATACTGCAGCAGTCGCAGGCAGAAGACAGTCCTGTTGTACAGTTAGAAGCTAGGCTGCAGCTGTGTACACTACAGAATAACAGAAAGGCAAGACTGTTGTCTTTTGTCCCTTGGCCGTAATGCAGGTGGCATTAATACAGATGTCACATACGGCTGTGAAGCACTGGAATTCCTTGTCTATTGGCACAAATGTGCATGTTAGATTCAAGTGAGCATGAGTGCATGCACTGTACACACTGGTCTGCGACGGCTCACAGGCGTGGGGTTCAGAATTTGGGGAAAATCGTAGGGTTTAGGGTTTTCTTGTTGAGATATTCATGGAATTGCACGAGCGAAGCTGAGACTAGCTTCAGCAAAGGGCAGCTGAGACAGTGCTCAAGCAATAGAGCAGATGTCGCCATGACCTGTGTATTTGTGCAGCCAGGCTCAGCATATGGTTGCCGCAGGGCAAAAGGCCAACAGGCAAAAGCAGTAGGCATTCCACATGATATGAGCTGTCTCACCGTCCATGTTGCGATGCATGTCCTGCTGGTCCTTGTCTAGCAGAGCCTGGCACAGGCCCAGCACTGGCTCCAGAAAAGGCTCGACTGCGTTCTCATGTGAGTATGCCAAAACTGCGCTGACCTGTCAGGCAACCCACACGCTCATGTTGAGGCGGGAATACTGTGCTAGGTTAGCTGAGTATGACCATGTGAAGGCTCTTGCTTGCACAGGTGCAGCTCAAACAAACATGCAGAACACTTTCGTCCCCATATCAGCAAGAAGCTGAAGGTCACACAGCACACAAGATGGAAAAGCGGCGCGTGGGTAGGAGTTTTAACACCACAGAGGAGGCACAAGTGCTGTAGGCTGTATCAGGGAAGGGGAGGGGAGGGGAGGGGAGGGGAGGGGAGGGGAGGGAGAGGAGGTCATCATTTATCTCATTCATTCACTCATGCATTCATTCAGTCATTCTTTCATTCAGTCATTCATTCATGCACTCATCCATTCATCAATGCACTCATTCATTCATTGACTACGCAAACACGGTACCTCATTGGCCATCAGCAAATATCACAACCCCTACAGCATGCATAGAGCAGGCTCTGTGTGCATCTTGAATTTGCAAGGATGGCACTGCTAGTTGCCAAGGGTGCCTTGTTTCGGAAAGTACAAAGTTTAGGTGCCAACCTTTTCTGCCACCTGCATGTCTGCCAGCTCCACTGATGTGAGGTCTGCGTTTGAAATGAT
>JAABUW010009292.1_pt1 | contig 11248 bp, 19 predicted proteins | sample 5560081 | NCBI WGS metagenome assembly JAABUW01 (sample SAMN10711882, study PRJNA513363) | rock metagenome | isolation source: Antarctica rocks | place: Antarctica: Victoria Land, Knobhead sud | reverse complement strand
CTGTCGATTTCCACTGGTCCTGGTACTGCAGTGGCTTGTCCAGGGTAGGGGGGAGCGTGATATGGGCGAAGTAGGGACACATGGAAGACGTTGTGGATCCTCATGGTCTCAGGCAGTCGTAACCGATACGCATGGGACCCGACTCGGTCGGTGACGGTGTACGGCCCCGCGTTTCGAATATCCAACTTCTTGCTTGGCCTCAAGGTGCGGACGTTCTCCAATGATAGGAGAACTTCGTCTCCGGGTTGGTACTCGGACGTCTCGTTTCGCTTTGCGTCGTACGCGTTTGCGTAACCTCGGTTGGCTTCGGCGATGTTAGCCGAGCAAACTCGACTGGACGGGCGACAGCCGGAGGTAGGCGGGAAAAGAGGTATCATTCGGACAATGCCCCTCCGAATCAATCTCCTTCATCTGTACCCAAGGATTAACTCTACCTTTGCCATCTCCATCTCATTGCCCCGCTGACGACCGTCTATCGCCTCGATCGCAGCCTCGAAATCAATCAATCTCCATTCCCCTTCATTCTTCCTTACGTGCCTGGGCTCGACATCGACGTGTATCACGCCAACATCATGAAGTGACTTGTAAAGTCCGAGTATGACGGACCTGTAAAGGCTCATCATTCAGCTCTGAGAAGCAAAGGATGGGGGAGATAACAAGACAAGTACCGTTCATGGATAGAGAGGGTTTCGGGATCGAGGGTGATGTCTCCTACATCTTCGAGGGCGACGATGAGCACAGGTTTTCTACCCAACCGGAATGGATGGTATGTGCCGATGAAGAAACCGTGAAATCGAGGGATGACCGAGCCTTGAAGCTTTGCCATGGTATGCGTATAAAGACGAACCTCGTTTAGAACGGCGTGGAGGGCTTGACTCGAGGTGTATCCACCCTCGTCTTCTGATGTTGCCGCATAGTCATCCATTGACTCGAGGTCGACGATTTTGAAGATTACGGGTTGGAATCGTGATGGGGGTACGGTGAGTGATCCACGGTAAACGGTGTAAAGACGGCCGTGAGTGAGATAGGTCGTGAATGTGAGCTCAGTCACCGAAACGGGATCCGGCGTCTGGCGCTTGTCGAGGTCGGTAGAAGGAGACTCGATATCGAGATGATCGTGACTGGCAGCCATACCGACGGGCACAGTCATACTCTCCCACTTGACAGCATCCCAATCCCTCGAAGCAAGATCATGCCTCGCGCTGATATAAGCATCAGGACTAGTCTTCATCTCCGCCGTCATTCTCACTCGCACAGACGACGGGCCCTTTGGGAAAGAATAGGTCAGACTTGGATAAGGGAGGGACGAGGGGAGTCTGCTCACTGGTAGGCCCCAAGATTGTCGAGGCGAGATAAGAAGACTACCGTCATCGGTGGCGTCGGTTTCGTCACCCTCCCCAAACGAGGGCGGTCTCAGCTCCGATTGGTCCGCTTCCTCTTCGCAAGCAGATTCCCCGACCATCATAAACCCCTCACCATCCTCCCCTAGCCCATCATCCCGACCCTCTTCCTCAACGTCTCTTCCAGATGCTGTAGTACCATCCTGCTCTCCACGCGATGGGTCTGATTCGGCGGACCCTGTGTTCCCAATCTTCCTCTTCCTACTCGACCCCTCAGCCCCTTCAGAGTTCTTCTTCCTGCCCTTGCTCAGCGTTACCGGCAACTTTCGCTTCCAGCATTGTGACAAGACTTCTGCCCGATCTGCACCCAGAAGAGACGCGTAGACGAGCTTGAACAACCTCCAATGAGGACGGATAGAGTCGAGGTATGGCGAGGAAGGGATCCCGCTCGATATCCTGAGTGCGGGATCGTTTGGATCGTTGGGGATGATTCCGGAAACGTAGATCGTGTTGGGTGAATCACGATGGAAGAGGAGAGAGTGAGACCAGGTGGTGAGGAGGATCATCGAGACAGCATAAGCGTCAAGTTCGACGATAACCTGTTACGAGATGAGCTTCAGATGAAGGAAGGAAGGAGACTGAACCGACCTGATAGATGAAGCTTTTCACATCGTTGAGGGCATCGTCGTCCGAGGAACTCATCATCACCTCACCCTCTCCGTCCAAGTCGATGACGATCCCTTGACCCTCGTCTGCGAGCCGGTAGATGGTGATGAGGAGACGCAACGTCAAGACGGCATCCCTCTTGTATTCCCACAGCACGAAAGGACGTTTGGTACCATATCGATCCATACCCTCACCCAACAGATCCGTCTTGCCATGTTTATATTTCGGTCCGTTGTAATCAATCACCCATTCCCTTTTACTCACGACCTCCCCTTCCTTGTAAACCTCGGCGTTGTAAAGACAGCTTGCAAGGCTCCCCATGATCCCTTTGCACAACGGATAGTGAGTGTTCTCCTGCCCGACCGTATAATGTCCCATCAAGACGGGGAGACCCTCGAGGAGTTTGATGATATCGCCATCAAGGAGTGCATCCGGTTTGATCAACGAGCAGAGGACGGAATCCAATACGTCGAGCATCGAATCGGATGTTTGAATGGTGATGGCAGAAACATTTGAACCGGCTGGTCGATCGTTGAGTGCGGCGACGACGCTGGGCTTGATGACTTCCGGATCTATGATGGTCGTCTGTTTACTACCCGTCACCCGGTCATCCATCTGGAGATTGGGTATGGTGATACTGTTGAGAGCATCGAGTATTTTTACAGACCTGAGCGAGGTTGATGGCGAGGAGAGGTTGATGTTGGGAAGGATGTGATGAGCCATGACTGGGGAATGGAGCGAGAGGGTTGAACGGCGATCCTTAGGGTTATTTGTAGACTGCGAAACGAGAACAGAGATTGAAATGAAAGGATGTGTAAATGAGAAGAACACACGTCATTATCAATAACCCTACCTTCCGCGTTTCGGCGTTGTCCGCTATATACTCTCTTCTAGCATCACGCCTTCTACGCCTCATAGTCCTGACAGTAGCTCCGGCCTCCTCACGCCTTTACGCCCTGGTTGACTTCTCCAGCAGGTGGCGTAACGAGATGAGCGGCAGACAGTTGGGCTCAATTATGGTCCGCACCAAATGTCTCACGGATCAGTGATCAAGTACCAGGGAGACCGCGTCGAAGGTCCGGGGCACTGAACGTGGAGGGGATGAAGAGGAGGAAGAATACGGACCATGAGTTGTTATGGTGAACTTGTTCCCAGAACGATGACCAAGCTCCTGATCTCACGACATCGGTCCTGGGAGGGCGATGACGGATGCCCGGAGTGATGAGGGTGATGGTGGGGAGGGGTGGGAGGGGTGCGAGTCTGGACGGTCCTGGTATGGGCAGGAATCCGGATGGTACCAGTGGCGGTGGGACCCGAGGAAGAGGAGGTTGTGGATAAAGCGACCACGATCACGATCCTCACAGCGGACAAGGAGAAGGACAAGGTAACGGCGACGGGACTTGTGAGCAGAGTGAGTCGTCCCAAACACTTCACGATGCCGCAGTCTGACCCTTTGAATAACAAGTTCGAAACGTCCTAACGACGGACAACGAAGAAAAAGGACAAAGAACAAGGCGGCTTGAACGGCAAAGAGAAACGTGGACGGGGCCCTGAAACGTGCCCTGTTTCTTCGCTTGGCAATGGCTACAAGAGTCTATCCTCCTCCTCCACTTCCTCCCCAGCCCCGTTAGTTCAAAGACTCGTCTCTCTCCCCTCTCCGCGCACTCCATTGCCAAGTCAAGTCGTCTGCCAATAATCCAAACAGCAAAAAGGTGCCCGCCCGTCCCTTCTTGGCATCCGAGAAACGAGAATCGGGGAAGGGGTACGAGTTGGGGATATTGACTGGTTGCGTCCTCTCCGGCTTATCCAATTGACGAGGAATACAACCAATGAGGAAAGAGGACGAGAGCTATTCCGAGCGCGACGTGACGCGACGCCCAAATGAACGAGGAAAATGCAAGCTCTTCTTGACACCGTCATGGACCACGCCACACCACAAATCGCCACTCGACGAAATCAACGAGATTCGCTCGGGAGGATCTTCCAGGTTGATGATCGCTGGGTCGGAACCGTTGGCACCGAGGATTCGGTTGCGCCAGGTGTGTATACCGGCTACATCGGAGGGAGGAGAAGGAGACCAAGGGGATAAGGAAGGGGGAGAAGGTGAGGGATCGACTGGTTGGGATCCGGACGGGAATGTGGCGGGTTTGAGAGAGGTGTATGGGTGGTTCATCGGCGGCGTCGAGGCCAATGCATTTACGTATTGTCCCTGTCCGACCGCGACCTCCGTCCAGACTAAGGACGGTAAGAAGGCCGTCCGCATCTATACCTTTTTCCTCGATCTCGGCCACTCAACCGAGGAGGAGACCACCCATGATAGAGATCTGTCACAGATGCTTACCGGATCTGAAGAAGACGAAGACTCTTGAGTTGGAGGACGAGGATGGTGAGGAGGCTGAAGCCGACGGAGACCGTTGAAGATGAATGATAGGTGGACTGTTTGCTTGACTCTGCCTGTCCTGATTTTAGAGGGCCATCGCATGACTAGGCCATTGACTCGATCGGGTGGTTTTGGTATGGGGAAACAATTCATGACAGGACACGCTGTGCACATCACCATGCACAAATCTCATCCCTTGACATATACCTGACATGGATCAGCGAACTGAGTGCTGAATCAGTCCAACGGGTTTCTAACCCCGTGCCAAGCGCGCTGTTCTCGCCCCAGCAATCCTATCAATCCCGCCTACGCTGTAGTTCCCAAGATCACGTCCCACTCACCACATGTACGATCTCAACGGGGTGTTCATGTGATCGGACCGGATCCAGGCTGTAGACCAGGGCGAAAGGTTGATCCCTTTCAGGCGTGTATCCGGGAACAAATCCGTACTTGACCCCGGTGACGCAAAGGGTCCACCGAGCCTGGCTGGGGAGAGGAGATAGGCTGACACAAAGCTGACGGACATTCTCCTGGCGTTGGTCTGTCGCCCGAAGTTCGCGGCGGTCTTGATCCCCGTTGGCGAAGACGTCGAGTCGTAGGTCGTTGATGAGGTGATCGCCCGGTGGATCCGACCATACGAGCGTTGTTTTTAATATCGTTTCGGCAACAACGGGTAGATAAATGAGTACTTGTTCACCCTGCGACAGACCGCGGTGATAACCAAAGTTGTGATCCAGTCCGGTCCGGCGGAGAGCGGCGTCAAGGTTGGCGAATCCCCAACCCCACCTGGGTCCAGGTAAACCCTCGCCCTCGCCCGCAACCGTACCTGGACCGTTGGCAGCGTTGATCATAATGGCCTTGATCAATGAAGCTGCAGGATACTCCGTTGAGCAGGCCAGAATCATTTCGCGAACTACGGCGCAACAACCAGAGATTATCGGGCAGGCGAAGCTTGTCCCAGACATATAGCTCCAAGGGGATTCGTGATTTGAAGAGGCGCGGGAGCTTGCGACTCTGATCGCCGTGCCAGGGGCCATGAGATGAGGCGAGGTGAAGCGTTCTCTGGTGGGACCGGCAGATGAGAAAGGGGCGATGTCGGTCTTTGAGTAACACAGACCTTGAGGATTGGATGTCCCGTCTTGGTCTTGCCGCCGTCTTGACCTGCTTGCCCCAACGGTAATGGCGTTCTTCGCTGAGCCTAACGCCGCCACCCGGGGAGTCTCGTCATCCGAACCAGTGTTGCCTGCGGCATTGACGAAAAGTAAGTCTGGGTGTTCGCAAACGAGATGATCGATCGTGTTCGGTCTTCGGTATCACCGTAGGCAGGTTGGAATCCGCGAGCTGAGCCAAACGAGTTATTGACGATCCGCACGTTTTGATCCAGATACGGACTTTCGAAGATCCCTAGCTTGACCGGTGACCAGTTGCCGTCGCCGTCAATCAGGGATTGGATAACAAGCCGGGCGGCAGGAGCTATCCCAACTGACATCTCCGCCAACCTCATCGCATACTCCGCTGGCAACGATACATCCCGCCACAGCAGTCCCGTGTGACACTGTATCGGCCACTGACAAGCTGGGATCATGGGCGTTCTTCATGGTGAGTATGCGACCGGTGAAAGCGGGAGGAGTGTCGTCGTTTGATCCGGTGTCGAAGCCAGTGTCATTCACCGCGATGACCTGTCCGGCGCCCTTGAAGGTGCGGGGATTCCGCAAGACGCCCGAGGCACCTATATCTGCGTCCAGGCCCATCATCAGAAACGAATCTAATAAGCGCGACACTGGGCAAGGAATATGTATGCATTGGCAAGGGCAATTAAGAGGTGATACCGCAAGTCAATCATGACGACAAGCTGTAATCGCGAGGGGTTCAATAGGAAGATGGAGATGGCTTAAGACGAGACAAGATGTACTAACCTACTTTCGCCATGTTCATACATGGTCCGATCTCGCCCAGCACCACCACCGATCGGACTTCGTCTTCTTCGGTGATAGGTCGAATGGCATGAGGAAACGTCATGACTCTCAGCCCGAAGTAGGAGTTCACCTGGACCTCTCGTACGCCTTCTATCGCCCTGATCCTTTCTGCAACAGCCTTGCGTTCGTCGTTCCCCGGCGCGAAGAGCATCACCGCGAGCCTTTGCTCCTCGTCCTTTGGCATCGTCTTGATCGATGCTCGCATCTGAGGAGAGAGTTTGAAATCGGTGAGAAAGTAGTTTGCGCATTCGACGAAATCGATTTGTCGGATGAGCCCGAGATCATGGGCTTCGTATCGCGCTTCGTAGAGTGAATAACCGTCGGAATCTGTGAATGGCCACCGCCAAAATTGTCAGCTCACATGTCATATATCATGTGATCGATGGGTTGGCAGAGCTCGGAAGGGCTCGGATGCTTACCGGGAGCGTGTCCACCGATCAGCTTCATGCCCGCTTCTCTTAGAATCCTCTCTTTATCAAGATCGACCGAGATCGTGGTCCGGATGTAGATGTAGTTGGTATCGCCTGGATCGTACATTCTCTCCTCGGCATGAGGATCGGTTGAATTGTTGTTGATATAGATGGGTGGGAGAGACTCGCCACGGCGTTGGTCATCATCAACCTTGACGAGAGAAGCCGTAGGTTGTTGGACCTTGGGGACAGGCTTGATGAGTTGTACACCGAGATCAGGTTGGAGAGCATCGACCCTAGAAGAAGATGAGCTGCTGCTGCCCGATGTCTTCATCGAGAAGGACGAGATGTCATAAGTCGCAGGAATGAGTGAGCGAGTCGTGGTGAATGGGAGAGCGCGTGTTGGAGCGGAGAACATGATCGGGGGGCGAAGGGGTGGATGACCCGGTTTGACTATGGGTGAATGACGGGTCAAGAGTTGATGATGATGAGCGGTCTCAAGGTATCCAAGAGATTAGAGGAGACGTAGACGGGGGAAAGGGAGAGAAAAGAGGGGGAAACGTAAGGTGATCGGAGAAAGGAGGGGGATTATCTCATGTGGCGGCGAGAATAACGGCGTCCAGTTTTAAGTCTCAATTGCGTTCTTGAATGTCCATTCCAATGATCCATCCATTCCATCAAATCATCCTTCCATTGGGAGCCAGGCCACTGCTTGAGCCTTCCAGAGGCAAAACCTGTGACTCTGCCGCCGATCAACATGCTGATCTGCCCTTATGAGAGCATCTTGCCGTTATGACTCCATATACATGGCATCAAATGATTTGGATAGGGTAAAGGGCGGCAGCAGAGAGGGAATGATAGATGGGCTTGGTGCAGGTGAATTTGATCGGAAGGCAGACTGACGACGGATAACCAGAAAAATCAGATCCTCAATCCCAAATTCCGTCCTTGTCCCCAGGATACACTCAACCCTAGCTCAAACTCGGGCCATACTCGATTGGCTCGCTCTCGATCGACCTGGCTCGGCAGGTACGGGTTGGGCCGCCGGAGGCTGGGCGTCGGGCTCGGCGGCGGGAGGGTCTACGGGGACGGCTGAGAGCAGATTGCGCAATCCCTGTTCTTTCGAAAGATCGCCCTCGCCAAAACCTCTCTGTCACGTGGAAGGAGTGATGCACCTGTGAATCCTCGGTCGCTCCTCTGGATGGCACCACTGCTTGCCTAATCCGCTTGTGTGCCTTCCCATCGAGAGAGAATGATGCCACCTACTACTCGACACTCAAAGAATCACTCTGGACCAGGACCCTATCATCTTACCCTTCGGAACCAAGCGATCATGGACAATGTCACCATTACGGAAGCTGCACATATACCCTTCGAGCTAGTTCACTACTTCCTTTATCAGCATCCGAAGCCGACACATCCCCATCAACCGCTGAATGGCCGATCAACCAGAACATAACTTTCTCTCTACAACATCCCATCCGTCCCTCTTCGCATCCTGACTGGTCCTGGTCATCAGCAAATCAGAAACACTCATACTCTCGGCTCGCCATACCATGTAATAAGTCTCAAAGGTCTGTTGTCACGTCAACACCGGAAGGAGCTTGTCGCTGCCTTCCTGGCTTTCGGCTTCCTCTCGCCAATCAAACATACACCTCGCCCCAACTGGCGGTCCGCTTCGATCGAGGACGATGGTGGCCACTTCCACCGCTATCACCTTGCAGCCATCCGAAGACAAGGCGACCCACTTCGTATCACCAAAGACGCTATCCAAACGGGACAAGCACGCCTCGATACTCCTACCACCCTGCAGCTGAGGCGACAACAAGCTGCATACAGTCTCCTTGACCTGCTGGAGAGGCTGGTTGCAACCCCTGTTCGGCGTCAATATGTTCACCTTGATAATGCGGCAGTTGATCACTCATTCCACATCAACCATCATGCTCATCGGAGGCAGCACAAATCCCCTCGGTTCCTGTGACTGCCAAACGGATCCGATTGGATGGGATTGCTTGTGGAGTGGCCGTGGGATATGGGGAAGCTCGACTACCTCATCTCGACCGGAACGACTTCGACATCATCCCATCCTTCTTCATCAACTGTCTGGACCTCGAGGATACACCCACTTCCCTCAGCTTCACCTGGATGCCACCTTGAATGCAGGCGACGTCCCCATCGCTCCGACAAGCAGCCTTGGGAGAGGGGTAGGCTGCATACAGGGGAAAAGGCCCACAGCTGTCTTTTACACCTGCCGACATGTCGAGAGCCTGGTTCAGTCAAGGATTGGGGGTAGAGTGAATGGGGGAGCGTTTGATGGTGTACCTACCGACAGTTTATATGAGTTTGACTGATATGCATACTGAATTCACCCAAGATATGGCGGGAGAGGATCTTTTACAAATGGTGGTATGGCCATGAACAAATCTCATACTGTCTCGGGGTACAACACACCAAGTCCTTTCCTGCGCCTGCCAGCAAATATCTTCCACCTCCAAGGACACCCATTTCAGCTGAGCCATCGCTTTAGCTTCCTCAAGCTGGCTCTGCGATTCATCCCTTTGACTGGTCTGTCATCCGTTGTAGGCACTCCTCTCTTCGGTACCTTGCTTTGTCCTCGATGATGAATGCATGGTGCTCTTAAAGATGGCACAAGAGCTGTGGACGAGAAAGACACTCCGGATCATTGTCATGCAGGTGTGTTGTAAGCTTACGCAGGGGTAGTCTGACTCGGCTCATGAGCTCTTCTATCTCTGCAGAAGATTCCTTCCCTACATCCCTTGGTCCGTTAAGAAGGTCGTTTGAGGGTATCAAGGCATCTTGGATGGGACTGATATCCTCTTTGGAGAAGGTTGACTCAAGTGTCCTCTTCTGTTATCATATACCTAGGGTCAGCTGGGGTATGACATTGGTGAAAACAAACTCACGGGCTTGAAGGGGGACGTCAATGCCAGAAAATCCATATATGAAACCATATCGTGTCGGTCGGTCCTTCATATTTACCATCTGTGGGCTGGTAGTAACGGCAAAAGACATCGCTTAGCTTTGATCAAAGAAGGTCTCATCGATGATTGAGGGCCTCCCGCTTCAATCATGTAGAGCTGTTGAGGAGTTTGAGCGGAGAGAAATGATGAGCAAAGTCCAAAGTGGAGTAGCAGGAAAGTTTGACACACCGATCAAGATCAATGCTATAATGAATTATGCCTTGCCCATCTCTTTCCCAAATGTCGAGCCACCTTTGACCCACGGACGGTCGATGGTCTCCTCAACAGAAATGCACCCTTGACATCAGGAACAGGATGGTTCCACTTGTTGGGCCGCTTGACTCCAACTGCAAGATAATGTTGGCCTCTTATGAGAACTGTCTGAGAACGATATATCAACATATCGGCAACATAGACCTCAATCTTCACCATCGGCTCGGCCAACCCAGAGACCCATCTTTGGTGCATCTTTCTTCTTTCCTGAATGATGCTGCCCGTCATGTGATTGATGTCGCTTACAGATTTGGAGTGTGAAGTACGGATTGATGTCGTGGTAGCTTGAGGAATGAGAACGTTGGGTGCCATTTGTACCTGCAACACAGAGGTAATCACCACATTGCTGCCGGACATGGCAGGGTCAGCTATTCACCTGGTTTTGCATGAGGACTTTTGTCCAAGGCATTGGTGGTGGACTCGGACGACGACTGGAGCTGAATATTCCTTGATCATACCATACGATTGCCATGCATCGACCCTACGTGCCGGTTGGTTTGTCTGGTCCATCCCACTCAGCACCGACTCCTCTACCTCATGCAGAACCGCAGACATTGTTGACATTACCGATTCAAACTCAAGCCTCGCCACCGAGAAGCCTTGAAGCAGTCGGGTACGACCATCTCGAAAAGGACCAACCTCTCCGCCAGTTCGAGATTGCCCTCTTGCCATTCCGCACATTCTACCCCTCAACCCCAGCTTATGCTGTCTCGCTCGATGATTCTTCATCCTCCATTCACCCCATCTTCGTCATTTTTCGATCCGGCATCGCGTTCGACAAGGACCACCGTGACGCTCAAGCAGATCCTTCCCCTCCGGCCTTGATCGCCGGATTGACTCATCCCAATTACCGCCGCCACCCCCTCGATCTCTCATCCGCTAGGTGAGCGCGATCCCAGCTTGTTTCCCCGAATCCCACTCCACATACTCGAAACCAATCCCAGCTGACTCATCACGCCACCTCTCACTACCATACTTCTCCTCCCTCTTCGTACATATCCTGCCCACCGTCCAGCAAGTGGGAACACCAGTTGGTGGACAGCCTCGGACAGCCTTTGCCCTGAATCACTGCCACTCTTGATCGCCGAGGGACCACATTTCACCACGTTCTCTGCCTCCGCTCTCGGTCGTCTCAACCCTCATACCGACAACCTTTCCGACTCCTGTCATACCGAACCTGATACCTTCGCTGCGGGCTCAAGCCCCAAGACCCTTGTCGACC
>JAABUW010009289.1_pt1 | contig 11249 bp, 11 predicted proteins | sample 5560081 | NCBI WGS metagenome assembly JAABUW01 (sample SAMN10711882, study PRJNA513363) | rock metagenome | isolation source: Antarctica rocks | place: Antarctica: Victoria Land, Knobhead sud | reverse complement strand
GGGAAGGCCGCGCACGCCGAGCGCACGCCAGCCACAAGGGTGTCCAGAAGCTCCATCCAGGACGTGGACCACACCGCCAGAGACAACGAAACCCACAACCGTCAGCAGCCACTTAGAATCGCTGCTGCGCTGGGACCTGCGCCTGCGCCCCGGCCTACGCTTCCATGACGGCACGCCGGTGCTGGCGCGGGACTGCGTGGCTAGCATACGCCGCTGGGGCGCGCGCGACACCTTCGGCCAGGCGCTGCTCGCGGCGACCGACGAGCTGTCCGCGCCGGACGACCGCACCATCGCCTTCCGCCTGTCCCGCCCGTTCCCGCTGCTCCCGGACGCCCTGGCCAAGACCGCCCCCAGCCCCTGCTGCATCATGCCCGAGCGGCTGGCGGCAACCGACCCCTTCAAGCAGGTGTCCGAAATGGTCGGCAGCGGCCCGTTCCGCTTCCTGGCCGACGAGCGCGTGCCCGGCGCCCGCGTCGCCTATGCCCGCTTCGACGGCTACGTCCCGCGCCCGGACGGCGCCCCGTCCCGCACGGCCGGCCCGAAGCGCGCCGGGTTCGACCGCGTGGAGTGGCTGGTGATCCCGGACGCCTCCACCTCCGCCGCCGCGTTGCAGGCGGGCGAGGCCGACTGGTGGCTGGCCGCCAACCCGGACCTGCTGCCGCGCCTGCGCGCCGACCGCCGCCTGGTGGTGCGTATGCAGGACCCCACGGGCATCATCGGCACGATGCGCTTCAACCAGCTCCATCCCCCGTTCGACAACCCGGCGATGCGCCGCGCCGTGCTGGGCGCCGTGACCCAGGCCGACCACATGCAGGCGGTGTCCGGACCCGACCGGGCGGGGTGGGCGGACGGCGTCGGCTACTTTGCCCCGGCACCCCGCTGGCCAGCGGCGCGGGCATGTCGGCGCTGACCGCGCCCCGCGACCTCGACCGCAGCCGGCGCGAGATCGAGGCCGCGGGCTACAAGGGCGAGCGCGTGGCGCTGCTGGTGCCGACCGACATCCCCAGCACCAGCGCCCTGGCGGAGGTGACGGCGGACCTGTTCCGCCGCCTGGGCCTGAACCTCGACGCGCAGACGATGGACTGGGGCACCGCCGTGCAGCGCCGCGCCAGCATGGAGACCGCGGAGCGCGGCGGCTGGAGCGTGTTCCAGACAAGTTGGTCCGGCCTGGACCACGCGCCCCCCGCCGGCCACCCCTTCCTGCGCGGCAACGGCCTCAAGGCAGCGCCGGGCTGGCCCAGCAGCCCGGCGCTGGAGTCGCTGCGCGACGACTGGCTGCGCGCCGACGGCCCGGCGACGCAGCGCGCGCTGGCGGAGCGTATGCAGGTGCAGGCGTTCCAGGACGTGCCGTACGTGCCGCTGGGCCAGCAGTTCCAACAGACGGCGCACCGGGCGGAGATCACGGGCATACAGGCGGGGATGCCGGTGTTCTGGAACGTGACGCGAGGCTGATGCCGGAGTTCGAGCGGGACCCGGAGAAGGCGCGGGCCAACCGTCAGGAGCATGGAATTGACCTTACGGTGGCAGTCCTCGTCTGGTCCGATCCCTTCACCGCATCCTCCAAGACCGACATTCCGACGGCGAGGAGTGCTGGCAAGCAATCGGGGTGGTAGGAAGCGTGACGTTGCTGATTGTGGTTCACACCTATCGCGGTGAGCGCGGGTCAAGGGTCATGATCATCGGCGCCCGCAAGGCGACGCGGCACGAGAGGTCGGACCATGAGCGTGGAAATAACTAAGGATCAGCAGGAGCAACTGGAGCGGCTTGCAGCCATGCCGGACTCCGAGATTGATACCAGCGACATCCCCGAGGTCCTGGACTGGCGCGGCGCAATCCGCGGCTCGCCGACCCCCACCCGCAGGATGCGCCTGGCTGCCTGCCTCGACAACGATATCATCGAGTGGTTCGAGCGGCGCCACACGAGCGAACGGGACGCCGCCGACGAGATCAGCGCCGTACTGAAACGCCACATGGACGCCGAGACCGCCAAGCAGAAGTAGGGGGAGTGGGGGGTTTCTGTTGCCCGGTACCCCCCGGACCGCGCGTGTCACTGCTTACGCAGCGATCGCGAGCGCCTCATGATTGTCATTGGCACTTGTGATTTGACCCGATAACGGCGGTATCATGCCGAGCAAAAAGCAGGTCTTTACTACGCGTGTCGAGCCTGTGTCACCCCCGCACCCAACCCCGGGACCGCCCGGATTGCTGGTGGAGGCGCCGGGCACTGCCCCCGGGTCCACAACGCTTATTCCAACTGCCGTTTATCACCATAGCCGTTGTTACAGCCTCCCACACATAGGCCACCCCGCACGCGATTACCAGGGGTATCGGCACGGGCCGGCAGGGATGCTAGACCGCTCTCCATGCCCCTGACCCAAGACCAGATGGCCGAGGTCGCCGCCCAGCGCGACGCGGCGCACCCCACCCTCCGCGCCACCGTCCCGGCGCTGGAAGCCTTGCTCTACCAGCCGATGGCCGTGCTGGACCACGGCTTCGTCCGCGTCATAGACTACATGGGCGACGATGGCGCCGTGGTGCAGGCCGCCCGCGTCAGCTACGGCCGCGGCACCCGCCGGGTCAGTGAGGACGCCGGCCTGATCCGCTACCTGATGCGCCACCGCCACAGCACGCCGTTCGAGATGTGCGAGATCAAGTTCCATGTGAAGCTGCCGATCTTCGTGGCCCGGCAGTGGATCAGGCACCGCATGGCCAACGTGAACGAATACTCCGCCCGCTACTCGATCCTGGACCGCGAGTTCTACATTCCCGCCCCCGAGCACCTGGCGGCCCAGAGCAGCACGAATCGCCAAGGCCGCGGCGACGTGCTGCAAGGCCAGGAGGCCGCCGCCGTCCTGGACATGCTGCGCGCCGACGCCAGCCTGACCTACGACCACTACGCCCACATGCTGAACGAGGGCGCCGACGGCCAGCCCGCCGACCCCGCCCGCCAGGGCCTGGCCCGCGAGCTGGCGCGCATGAACCTGACGCTCAACACCTATACGCAATGGTACTGGAAGGCCGACCTGCACAACCTGCTCGGCTTCCTGTCGCTCCGCGCCGACAGCCACGCGCAATACGAGATCAGGGCCTACGCCGACGTGATGCTGGACGCCGTGCGCGCCTGGGTGCCGGAGACGTTCCAGGCGTTCCAGGACTACCGCATGGGCGCGGCAACGCTGTCGGCGGGGATGCTGGCCATCGTGCGCCGGATGCTGGCCGGGGAAGCGGTGGAGCAGCCCGGCAGCGGACTGTCCAAGCGGGAGTGGACGGAGCTGCTGGAGCTGCTGGGGCGGACTTCTTAACGCCCGGGCAGAAACACCTTTTGCATAAGGTTAACAACTTACGCTGTGCAGAGGATAGCAGAGAGAGAACCCTGCAACCCCGATCCTAAAAACCTTCTCACCCTGCCTTGTTGCTGGACTCCAGATCAAATAGATCAGCCTTGATGCGGCGCACCTCCTTCCGCTGCACGGCAATGCCGCACCAGATCGGAAATATGAGTCCGGCCCATGAGGCGGACCGACCAAAGGTTTGATCAATAACCAGAACTACGCCTGCTATTAACACGCACATAACCGCTCGCCACGCCCACCAAGCGCCTAGCCTACGAGCAGACCACCTGTCTACCACACTGTTGTCAGCACTCCATCGAGTGGTCGCCTGTAGTTGATTTCGTTCTGCAACAGGCGAGCCGGCTGGTGCAATGGCCAGCGCTCGGCTCCGCAGCCGCAGCCGCTCAACATCCATGGCGTGCATGACGGCGAAGCCGCCCAGGGCAGCAAACGCGGTGAAGCAGGTAAAAATCAACATGCTGATTGCTCGTGCCTTCTACATCAAGGCAAGCGCAGCTTCCGATATCAACTCCGCCACCGCAGCACCTGCCCCCGCAACGGATTGACGAACTCCCGCCCCTCCGCCCGAGCCGCCAGGTATTCCTTCTTCAACCGCATGTACCACCGCACCTGGGTATCCGGATCGCCCACGAACAGCGGCGGCGGCGGGGCCGGGTTGCCCATTAGCCGCTCCGCCACCGTGCGATCCTGCCCCAGGAAGTCCCGCGCCATCCAGGCGAACGCCGGCCGCAACGGCGCCAGCCATCCCATCGTCCAGTAGGCGCAGTAATGCACGTCCGTCTCGGTCGCACTGACCGGCGTCGCCGCCGCTATGATGCAGGCGCTGTGCCGGGTGCCATGGATATGCTCGATCCGCACCCCGGGCAGTTGGATGCTGATATCAATGTGAACCTCCTTGCCCAGCAGCCGGTAGGGGTTGCCGCCCTGCTTCAGGTGGTGCCGCAGCATCCGGAAGCCCATCCCGTCCGGCTCGAACTGCTTCTCCTTCAGCCGCAGGTTCGCCGCCGGGTTGCGCTTCCACCAGCTCGAGGTGTGGACGAACGCCGGATGTCCCGGATCGAAGAACCCCATAGCCGCCAGGTCCACCCCGCACGGGAAGCGCATCGTCGTCGAGACCTGCGGCGCCGCGTCGCCGAACCCCGGCGCCTCGGGGACCGCCCCAGGCTCCCCGTCGCCCACGAACACCCAAATGTTGCCCTGCACCTCCCGCGCCGGCCGCGTCCGCAACCGGAACCGCGCCGGGTCGGTGCCGTCGCCCGGCGCCAGCGAAGGTATCTCCGTGCAGCACCCGTCCGTGCTGCGGAACACCCAGCCATGGTAGCAGCACCGCAGGCTGTCCCCATCGAACGACCCGTGCCGCATCGGCATCCCGCGATGCGGGCACGAGTCCCCCACGGCGAACACCTCGCCGTCCCCCCGCCGCCCCAGCAGCAGGTCCTCGCCGAGCAGCGTCACCGGCATCGTCTGCCCCCGCCGCACCGCCTTGCCCGCCACGGCCAGGTACCAGAACCCCCGCAGCATCCCGTCCGTCACAGCATCCATCGCCGCTAATCCATCACGATCCGAGGCGCCGCCGCCTTCGCCCCTTGCAGCCCGTCCCACACCCGCGCGGCGATGGCCGCGAACGCCTTGGCCGCCGGGCTGTCCGGCGCCGCGGCGGTGATCGGCGTGCCGGCGTCGGCCGTCACGCGTATGTCCAGCAGCAGCGGCACCTCCCCCAGGAACGGGATGCCCAGCGCCTCCGCCTCCAAACGCGCGCCCCCATGCCCGAACAGCTCGGTCGTATGGCCGCAGTTGGGGCAGCAGAAGGTGCTCATGTTCTCGATCAGCCCCAGCACCGGCACCAGGGTCTTCTCGAACATCCGCACCCCGCGCCGCGCGTCTATCAGCGCGATGTCCTGCGGCGTGCTGACGATCACCGCGCCCGACAGGCTGACCCGCTGCGCCATCGTCAACTGCGCGTCCCCCGTCCCCGGCGGCATATCCACCACCAGCACGTCCAGCGCCCCCCAATGCACCTGCCCCATCATCTGCTCCAGCGCCCCCATCACCATCGGCCCGCGCCAGATCATCGCCGTGTCCGGGTCCACCAGGAACCCGATGGACATCGCCAGCAGCCCCCAGGCGCGCAGCGGCACCATCGAGCCGTCCCGTAGCTCCGGCTTCGCCGAAAGCCCCAGCATACGCGGCAGGCTAGGACCATAGATGTCCGCATCCAGCAGTCCGACGCTGTGCCCCTGCTGCGCCAGCGCGACGGCAAGGTTCACAGCGGTCGTACTCTTGCCCACGCCGCCCTTGCCGGACGCGACGGCGATGATGTGCTTCACCCCCGGCAGCAGCGGCGCCTTGGCCGCGCCCTTGCCGCCGGCAGCGGGAGCCGGCCCATGGCTGTGCGGGGCAGGGGGGCTGCGCGGGGCAGGGGCGGGCGCCGCTGCGGTGCGGTGCGCGGTCAGCACGGCAGTGGCGTTGACGACGCCGGGCTGCCGCGACAGGACGGCCTGCGCCGCGGCCCGCACCGGCTCCATCGCCGCCGCCGCGTCCCGGTCCGCGCGCAATGCCAAATGCACCAAGCCGTCCCGGGCTTCCAAGCTGTCCACCAGCCCGGCCGCCACGATGTCCCGCCCGCTGCGTGGGTCCGTCACCGCACGCAGGCACTCCCGCAATGCGTCAGCCGTCGGTCGGGCGGCGGATGCTGTGGCCATTGCTTGTATATCCCCTGGGCGCGGTCAATATGCAGGCCAACCGCACCTCGCATATGGCGAAGGTGCGCCCAGTCTGCAAACCGTCCCGCCTGCAAACCGCCTCGCCGCAACCCTCGCCTGCAATCTTCTGGAGCCATCGCACCCTTATGTCCTGGAACAACGGTGGCGGACCCTCGCCTTGGGGCACTCCCGGCAACACGCCTCCACGCAAGCCCAACCGGCCTGACCGTGGACCCTGGGGCGGCAGCCAGGGCGTGCCCGACCTGGACGAGATGTTGGAGCGCATCCAGGCCGGCGTTCGCCGCATCCTGCCCGGCGGCGGTGGTCCCGGCGGCGGACGGAGCGGGCCGCAGGCGAACGGCCGCCTCATCGGCCTCATCGGCCTGGTGGCGCTCGTCGCCTGGCTGGCCAGCGGCTTCTACCGCGTGCAGCCGGACCAGGAGGGCGTGGTGCTGCGCTTCGGCGCCTTCGTCGGCAAGACGGCACCGGGCCTGAACTACCATATTCCCTGGCCCGTCGAGACCGCGCTGACCCCTGCCACCACCCGCATCAACCGCATCGAAGTCGGCTTCCTGGGCGCCCCGGACTCCGCCCGCTCGGCCTCCGGCGCGGAGCCGGGCCGCGAGGGCGGCGGACGCCAGCAGGTGTCGCGCGAGGTGCCGCAGGAGGCGCTGATGTTGACTGGCGACGAGAACATCATAGACATCAACCTGTCGGTGTTCTGGCGCGTCCGCGACGCCGGCGCCTACCTCTTCAACACCCGCAACGCCGACTACACCGTGAAGTCCGCCGCCGAGAGCATGATGCGCGAGGTCATCGGCCGCACCCCGATCCAGCCCGCGCTGACCGAGGCCCGCGCCCGCATCGAGGAGCAGGTCAAGGCCGGCACCCAAGCGATCCTGGACCAGTATGGCGCCGGGGTGGAGGTCACCCAGGTGCAATTGCAGAAGGTGGACCCGCCGACCGCCGTGATCGAGAGCTTCCGCGACGTGCAACGCGCCAACACCGATGCCGAAACGGCCCGTAACGAGGCCGAGAGCTTCCGCAACGACATCGTGCCCCGCGCCCGTGGCGACGCTGCGCGCCTGACGGCCGAGGCGGACGGCGCCCGCCAGGCCAACATCGCCGAGGCAGCCGGCCAGGCCCAGCGTTTCCTGAGCGTCTATAACGCCTACACCGAGGCCAAGGACGTGACGCTGCGCCGCCTCTACATCGAGACCATGCAGGAAATCCTCACCAAGTCCCCCAGCATCGTCATAGACGACCGCTTGAAGGGCATCGTGCCCTACCTGCCGCTCGACACCGTACGGCCGCCGGTCCCGGCCCAGCCCGCGGCGGGAGCGCCCCGATGAACCGCACGCTGATCGCGGTCGGCGCCGTGTTCGTGCTGCTGCTGCTGGTCTCCGCCAGCCTGTTCACCGTCGTGCAGACGGAGCAGGTGCTCATCACCCAGTTCGGCCAGCCGATCCGGGTCATCAACACGCCGGGCCTGCACGCGAAGGTGCCGTTCGTGCAGACGGTCATCACCTTCGACCGCCGCCTGCTGGACTACGAGACGCCCGGCGAGGAGGTCATTCTTTCCGACCAGCGCCGCTTGATCGTAGACAGCTTCACCCGCTTCCGCATCACCGATCCCCTGCGCTACTTCCAGACTGTCGGACCCGCGGAGAACAACATCCGCGCCCGGCTCAACTCCGTCGTGACCTCGGCGCTGCGCCGCGTGCTGGGCAACGAGACCCTGCTCAACGTGCTCTCTGCCGACCGCGGCCGGATCATGGGCCTGGTACGCGGCCAGGTCACGGACGAGATGAAGCAGTTCGGCGTGCTGATCGAGGACGTGCGCCTGCGCCGCGCCGACCTGCCTGAGGAGAACACCACCGCCATCCTGTCCCGCATGAAATCCGAGCGCGAGCGCGTCGCCCGCCAGGCCCGTGCCGAGGGCGCAGAGGCTTCCGCCCGCATCCGCGCCGACGCCGAACGGGAGCGCACCGTGCTTCTGTCGCGCGCCCGCGCCGACTCCGACCGGCTGCGCGGCGAGGGCGAGAAGGAGTCCATCAAGATCTATGCCGACGCGTTCGGCCAGGACCCCGAGTTCTACAGCGTCTATCGCACCTTGCAGGCATACCGGGAAGCCTTCGTCGGCGGCCAATCGCGCCTGGTGCTGACGCCCGACAGCGACTTCCTCCGCCTACTGCGCGAAGCGCCCAAGCCTTAGCTTGGAAGCGACCAGGCACGCCGTTCAGTTCACCAAATCGATGTAAATACTGTGTTTTTTTGGGACGGCAGATGAGATAGCAGAGCAGTTACTCCAAGACGATCCCCTAGCCTCTTTTTCAAGCGTTCCTGCGCCACATCTACCTTCGCACTTGGCCCAAAGCCGGCCCACCTACGGGAGTCATGAGATGCGCCTTCGTACCGTCCGCGCTTTGGCCTTGGCCAGCGTCTTCGCCCTGCCAGCCGTCACCCCGTCCTTCGTGGTCCAGCCCGCCCAGGCTCGTGGCGCCAGCGACAGCTTCGCCGACCTGGCCGCGCAGCTCCTGCCAGCGGTGGTGAACATCAGCTCCACCCAGAAGGCCGAGGCGCGCGCCGACCGCGAAGCCGGGCCGGAAGTGCCGCAGTTCCCGCCCGGCAGCCCGTTCGAGCAGTTCTTCAAGGATTTCTTGGACCGTAACAAGCCGGGCCAGCAGGGCCGCCGCGGCGGTCCGGGCGGCCCCAACCAGGGTCCGCAAGGCCCGCGCGGCGACGGCGACGGCGCGGTCAGCCTCGGCTCCGGCTTCATCATTGACACCGCCGGCTACATCGTCACCAACAACCACGTCATTGACGGCGCCAACAAGATCAGCGTGACCCTGCAGGACAACACCACCCTCCGCGCCACCCTCGTCGGCAAGGACGACAAGGCCGACCTGGCGCTGCTCAAGGTCGAGACCGACAAGCCGCTCCACGCCGTCCCGTTCGGTGACAGCGACACCGGCCGCGTCGGCGACTGGGTGCTGGCCATCGGCAACCCGTTCGGCCTCGGCGGCTCCGTCACCGCCGGCATCGTCAGTGCCCGCGGGCGCGACATCCGCCAGGGTCCGTACGACGACTTTATCCAGACCGACGCCGCCATCAACCGCGGCAACTCCGGCGGCCCGCTGTTCAACATGGATGGCCAGGTCATCGGCATCAACACCGCCATCTACTCCCCATCCGGCGGCTCCGTCGGCATTGGCTTCTCCGTGCCGTCCAACATGGCGAAGGCCGTGGTGGCGCAGTTGCGCGAGTTCGGCCGCGCGCGCCGCGGCTGGCTGGGCGTCAACATCCAGCAGGTCACGCCCGACATCGCCGAGAGCCTGGGCCTCAAGGACAACAGCGGCGCCCTGGTCGCCCGCGTGAGCGAGGACGGCCCGGCCGCCAAGGCCCAAATCCACAACGGCGACGTGATCCTGCGCTTCAACAACCAGGACGTGAAGGAGATGAAGACCCTTCCGCGCATCGTCGCCGAGACCGTGATCGGCCGGGACGTGCCCGTCCTGCTGTGGCGCGACGGCAAGCAGGTGACGGTGCAGGCCCAGGTCGGCGAATTGCCCGACAGCCCGCAGCAGGTCGCCTCCAACACCCCCGCGCCCAGCGCCCCGGCCAACCGCAACACCGAGGTCAGTGGCCTCGGCGCCCGCCTGTCGCCCCTCACCGACGAGATGCGCGAGAAGTTCAAGATCGGCGCCGACCAGAAGGGCGTCGTGGTGACGGACGTGACGCCCGACGGCGCCGCCGCCGGACGCGGCCTCAAGCCCGGCGACGTCATCGTCGAGGTTCAGCAGGAAACGGTCAGCACTCCCGCCGACGTGCAGGAGCGCATGGACCGCTACCGCAAGCAGAACCGCAAGACCGTGCTGATGCTGGTGCAGAGCGGCGAGGGCCTGCGCTGGGTGCCGGTGCCGCTGACCGCGGACGCCACGCGCAAGCAGGGCTGATCCAGCAGGGACCCGGGCCGCGCGCCCGGGTCCTGCACTTGCCATGCCGCATCCCGAGACCTGGCTGAAAGTCCTGCCGGACGGGCTGTACTGTGAACCCGGCGGCTTCCACATAGATCCCGTGCGTCCCGTCGCGCGCGCCATCATCACCCACGCCCACAGCGACCACGCCCGCCCGGGCCACGGTGCCGTTCTGGCCAGCCCGGAAACGCTGGTCCTCATGGACATCCGCATGGGCGAGGGCCGGGCCGGAGCCGTGCAGCAGGCGCTGGACTACGGGCAGCCGATTGACCTCAACGGCGTCCGCGTCTGGATGGAACCTGCCGGGCACGTCCTGGGCAGCGCCCAGGTTGCGATGGAGTGGCGCGGCACCCGCGCGGTCGTCAGCGGCGACTACAAGCGCCAGCCCGACCCGACCTGCCGGCCTTTCGAACCCATCCCCTGCGACGTGTTCGTGACCGAGGCGACCTTCGCCCTCCCGGTGTTCCGCCACCCCCCGGCGGCGCACGAAGTCGCCAAGCTGCTCGACAGCGTGGCCCTGTTCCCGGACCGCACGCACGTCATCGGCGCCTACGCGCTGGGCAAGGCGCAGCGCCTGATCGCCCTGTTGCGCCAGGCCGGCTGGGACCGGCCCATCTACCTGCACGGCGCACAGGTGCCGCTATGCGGCGCCTACGAGCGCATGGGCATCCCGCTGGGCGACCTCCGACCCGCCACGGCCAAGTCCAAGGCCGACAAGGACCTCCTGCGCGGCGCCATCGTGATCGCCCCGCCCGGCGTCATCACCGGCCCCTGGGCGCGTCGCATGGCCGACCCCGTGGTATGCAACGCCTCCGGCTGGATGCAGGTCCGCCAGCGCGCCCGCAGCAAGGGCGTCGAGCTGCCGCTGGTCATCAGCGACCACTGCGACTGGGACGAGCTGAACGCCACGCTGGACGAGGTGGCCGCCCCGGAGGTCTGGGTGACGCACGGGCGGGAGGAAGCCCTCATCCACGAGGCCGCCAAGCGCGGCATCCGCGGCCGTGCGTTCCGCCTGGTCGGCTACGGCGACGACGACGAGGACGCCCTGCCCGCCGCCGCGGCGGAGTCGTCATGACCCCCCAAGCCCCGCTCTGTCCCCTCTCCCTCCGGGCTACGGTGGTCACACATGTCCGAAATGAGTTCTATCATCTCGGTTTGATAACAACAAAAGCCAATTCTATCAGCATCTTGCCGGTTTTCAGCCCACAAGCTTTGGT
>JAABUW010009286.1_pt1 | contig 11251 bp, 2 predicted proteins | sample 5560081 | NCBI WGS metagenome assembly JAABUW01 (sample SAMN10711882, study PRJNA513363) | rock metagenome | isolation source: Antarctica rocks | place: Antarctica: Victoria Land, Knobhead sud | reverse complement strand
CTCGTGACGAGTGACTGACAGTACGACGGGAGTCTTCCCGTCTTTCAGGTTCGTCCAAACAGACATGGGTAATGCTGGTGCGAAATTCGTGGGAATGGCCGAGGCGCCGATAACGTTAGAAGATGCTGCGGCGTTTATCGTGGCTCAGGTAAGACTTCCAATTTGGTTTTAGATTGCTCAATTACTTTGTTTACGTGGAGTTTCAGGTGGATCGATCGACGAGAGAGGAATCTTCAGGACATTTCCCGTCGCTTGGAGGGGGGGAGGTTACGTGGTAATCGGCCCGGCCGAAACAAGGCTTATTTGCCAAGCATGGAAGCAAGTGTATTTCTTTGATCGCTGTCGTAAAAGTATTAGGCGAGTAAGCCAGGTTCAAGACTCGAGGCGTGAGGGATTCGAAGCACAAGTCGAAGACGCACCACATATCCTTACCCTATATATTCAGGATTGTGTTTAGGGTAGTTTTACAGATTTCACCACATGTTTGAACTTAAACATTCAATTTTCAACCTGCGTACAATAATTATATGAAGATATTTGAAAGAACTAGCAGAATTAGCAAGTCAATATTGACGGGCCGGGTCTTTGAATTGCCGATATAGTAGTTGCTTCTCTATCGCATTTCTTATATTTAATGTTAAAAAGTTAACTTTTTTCAGTTGTTCAATATATGCATAACTAAATGTAAATTTTCTTAAAGATATAAAAGAACTATTCTCTTTTGAATCAAAAGTACAAGAATGTTTTATAATAATATAATTAGTGTTTTGTTGTAAATTGCTAAGTATTTAGTAGAGATTTAATAAGAATCGCATATTTATTCCTTGCACTTTCTCTTAATTCTTCGCTTAGTACTCGACAATTATATATTACTTTTAGTTATATATTACTAAATTCAACTATTTATTATATATATAACAATATTTAATCAATTTCTTCAAAATAATTCGTTATTTCTTTTAATAAGTTTGAATAAATTTAACACAAGCAACTCTATAAGATTTAGTAGCATTATAGCATTTCTTTAATATATTTAAATAATACTTTTCTTAGATTACTTTGTACTTCTTTTGTTTTTTGTTGTTTAATTTCCATCTATTTTGAGTTATATTTTGAGTATCTTTTATGTACAAAATGTTTTTAATCTTGAAAATCTTACTAAATTACTTTTTGCATATTTTGTAAAGATTTTTAGCAACTTCTATTTAACATAATTAATAATATAGCAACTTTATTTTATATATTATAATGTTAATATCTTTTTAAGATATTACAAATCTTTGTTTAAGATCTTCTAATAACTTTTCTTTAAAAATTAGATAATTATCTAATTTGAAATTACTACTTAACTAGTATAAATTGTTCAAACAACTAAATTATTTATAGTAAATAAAGATATTATTGCGCAATACAACAACAACATGTCTAAGATATATATATAGATATAATATTAGACAAGCAAATTAAAGAGTTGTTTGCGTAATCTTAATTAATTTGCTTAGCAAACTAGCTTAGATTAATTTAATCTAAACTAGATACGCTAAACTTAATCGAAACTAACTTAAAGATTGCAATATATTGCGCAATTCTTGCGCTTTGTATATAAATTATTATTTGTTAAATTAAAGATTTATTACGTTATTAATTATATCTTTCAATAAATTATAAGCTTAAATCTACGAGAAGTTTCGATCTCGATTAGTCTTTAAGTTTTGATAGCTTAATATTGCGAACAATGCAATAATTTGCTCGTATAAGTCTCTATAAAGAGAGACAAATACGCTTGTTCAACTACAAATTCAATTTAACGAATAAATTATAGTAAAAAGAATTAACTTATAAAGTTAAAAAGTCTTATTATATTTCAATTAAAAGAGCAAAGATAAATAACAAGATTAAAGATAGTTTTAATCAACAATTTGTTACAAATTTATTAAAGAAAAAATTAACAAAATTATCGAAAACTTTAATTAAAACTTTAAAAGAGAACAAAGTATACTTATTGTTAAAGACAAATATAATAATAATATTATTAAAACGCTAGCGACTTTTACACTAAATTAATAATAAAAATATATATTATTAAACTTTTTTTCTCTTAAATCGACAAATATTACTTATATATAATAATTTTTTTTATTAACTATATTATATATATGTTTATTTTATATCTTTACTTTTATACTATATATATTATAAATAACTTTAATAAAATCAAACAACTAACTAAGATTCTAACTTAATAAAACAAAAATAAATAATTTTGTTTAATAAAAACAATATTTTATAATTAAGAATCTTTAAAATTATAACAAATCTTCTACTAGACTAATTGTGTCGGATCGAGTTATCGAGTTTGAGTTAAATACTCGATTTAAATCGAGTCAAGTTAATTTCAAAAGTTAAAATCGAATTGTTAATTTAATTTCTAATGTTAAAATTAACAATTCGAGTTAAATTGTAAACTTGAAATCGAAAATTAATTCGAAAAATCGACTTAAATTGTCAAGACTTAGTATTAGTATAAAGAAATTCTAAAATAAATAGTAGAAACTAGAAAGTTATATTTTATTTTATAATTTTTTGATAGTAAATTATTTAGTAATATATTAAAGTAATATATATAAGTTATTTAAAATTAAAACTTAAAAAGTTAATTTAATTGTATTTTAAAAGAAATTCGAATTCTTAATACAATATAAATATTAAATAGATTAATATTATTTATAATTAGTTTAATACTAATATTGCAACGTATTTCTAAATTTGACAATAATTATTAATATTTATATTTACTCTAATTACTAAGCTATTAAGATTTGCTATATATACTTATTCTATTTATTTATATATAAAAAAATAATACTTAAACAATAGTAAAATTATTAAAGTATCAAATATATACTTTTAGTATATTATTAAAAATTAAAGTCTTTAAATTAAGTAAAATTAAATAAAGTTATATATAAATTGCAATTTTATTATTTATTTTAATTACAATTTTATAATACAAAAAAATAACAAAATAGAGTATATAATATAGTAATATATTAAGATAATATATTATAATTGTTCTTATAATAGTAGACTCTCTAGACTATATATATAAAGTTATTAATTTAAGATCTTAATAATCTTGTTTGCTTTATTATTATTTTAAATAGTTTAATTTAAGTTATTCTTTATTTTGTTATTATTTTTGTTGTTATTATTTTTATTAATTTTATTGCTATTGTCTTTATTGTTTTTGCTTTTATTATTTTTTTCGTTATTTTTATTATTTGTTGTTAAATAGTAGTTATAATCTAGCTTCTTTATATTATTTTAAGTCTTATATTAAGTTTTTTGCTTATAATTATTCTTTTTAATTATATTATCAAAATTCTCTATTTTAAAAATAATAAAATTTAAAATATTTCTTTTCTTTGCATTGTTTAAGATTGCAAATTCTTTAACAAAAATATTAAACAATTTTATAAAATTATTATTATTAGTTCTTTTTAAATTATTTAAGTTATTGTAATAAATAATTTGTTATTAAATAATTTTTACAATCGATTTTATATAGATCGAAAAACTCTTATTAATATTAAGTTTGTTATTAATATTTAACTATAATATTATTTAGCTTAAATATAGAGTACAAATAATATATTTAAGTAATATATATCTTTTTAAAAAATAATTTTATTATTATATTTGTATTTTTAAACAATTGTTGTATTTTTTTAATAATTTTAAGTTAATTTGTTTTTTTAATTGCAATTTTTTTTTTTGCTTTTTGTTTAAATTTATTTTTAAAATATTTTGTTATAAAGTTGTTAATATTGTATATTTTATTGTATTATCTAAATATATTATTATAAAGATTTTAATTAATTCGATATTTGTTAATTTTAATTTTAATTTTAATTTTTATATATTTACAATTCGATATAAAGACTTGCTCTTAAATAATTGTTTTACGCAATTTTTTAAGTTAAATTAAAATAGTTTTGCAATTATTGTATTATTTTTAATACAATTTTTTCTTATTATTATTTTATTCTTGTGCGCAATTGCGACTTGCAATGCTTTTTAAATTAATTAATAGTGCTTTTATTATCTATATATATATTTAGCTTATTTTACAAGTAATATATAGAGATAATACAATTATATAATAACTTAGAAATTTCTTACAATATCTAATAGAGTACAACAAGATTTAAAGAGTAAAAAATTTAAAAAAATTAACAAAATTGTAAATAATATATTAACAAGTAGTTTTACTAAAACAAAGTAAAAAATATATATATTAAAGTTAAAGTTAATATTTATTTACTAATACTTACTTTAAACTTTTGTTAATACAAAATTATTATTTCTTTATATTAATATATATCTAATTTTGTTAATATATTACCCAAGTTTATATTTGTTAATTGCTTTATTATTTATATTATATACTTTTATTGTTAATTATTAATTTAAATCTCTCTTTTTATATAATTTTTTAATTTATTTGTACTAATTAAGATTATTAAAACTATTATTTATTTTACTATAATTTTTTTAAATTTTGTTTCGAATTTAATTTAATTTTTTTATATTTATATAAATCTCTTTTTAATATTATTAAATTTATTATCTTTTTTAATAGCTTGCGTAAAATAGATAGATAATATATACAAATAATACAAAATATTTTGTCTAAAATTAATATATTTAATTTGCTAATTTGTCGATTAATTTTAAAATCTTTTTGCGATAAACTAGTTTCTTAATTTAAATATAATAAAATAAGCAAAAACAAAGAAAAATCTTAAAAAAAAAAGTATTAGAGAAAAAAGTATTTAAGATACTAATATAATTAAGATAATATAAATAAGTAATATATTTTTAACTAATATACTAATGTTTTGCAATAATATATACAAAAATAAAAACCCAATATTGTCGCTTTATATAAAATTCGAAAATATTAAAAATCGATTAATTTTTTTATTTTTTGACTTGTATTTTAATATCTAATTTGTAAGCTTCTTTATACTAAGACTAGTAATTACAAGTATAATTAAATTAATTATTGTATTTAAAGTTCTACTTTAATAGTACTTTAAAAAATAATAAAGATATTTATAATTATTCTTTTTTTTAATAAGTATATTATCTCTTTGTATTACTATTATAATAATAGAATTATAATTAATATTTTGCGTACTATAAATTCGAATTTTGCGATTATTTATACAAAGCGTTAGATACTTTAACTAAAGAATTTGTTTTTTGTTAAAAAAATTATAAAATAATTCGATTTTTTGAGCTAAAAATTTTACAACAATATTATATTCTTCTTTTTAAGCAAATATAATATATTGTTTTTTTTAAACAATTATAATTATTCTTTGTATTAATTGAGACTTAAATCTTCGAAATTCTATTATTAATAAATATCTTTTAACAATTTAATTTATTAAATATATTATTTTTTTGCATTATTTTTAATAGTATCTAATAATTTTTGTAGTTATTAAAGATACTTTCTTTTCGAAAATTAACTTATTTATAAATAAATCTAATTTAAAACAATCTTAAAATTTAGTATAAAGAAATCTTCTTCTCTATTTATTGTTTAATTGTTATTCTTTTCTTTACAATATATATTTTACAATTCGAAAACAATTTTTTTTGCGTCTAGATTTATAGTACGATTAAAGTACTTAATTATTATAATTTGTTCAACTATTTGCGAACTTATTTAAGATCGATTTTATTAATATAGTTTTCGAATAAAACTAAAAGTTTGTTTAATATCTATTAATAATATTAGATATAAAAGTATATCTCAAGTTATTTGCGTTAACTTTAAAAAATTTAATATATTATCTTTTTAATATTCTTAAGTCGAATATTTATTTTTTACAATATTAATACAAAGATATTAATTGTTTTTATCTTAAATCGAACAAGATTATTAAAACTATTAAAGTAAGAATTTTGTAACAATTATAATAAACTATATTAATATTAGCAAAAGATTATATATATTACTATATTGTATTATCTTTTTAACAATAGTTGCTCTTTGCGCTTTTGTTTTTAAATTAATAATCGAATTATAATAATATTAATAATAATTCTTGAATTTTGTCTTGTATTTGTTTTCGTAGTTAACAATATTGTTGTTTTTTTTTTTTTTTTATAATTTATAGAGACTAACTTTCTACGTAAAATCTAAAATATTAACAAAATTGTATAATATATTGTCTAATTCTTTTATTTTCGAATAGTATTTTGCAAACTTTGTTGAAGCTTTATTGCAAACTTTAAATACAATATTTTTAAAAAAATAAATATTAATTTTTATTATTTTCTTTAGATATTTATAATAATTAAATATTGTATTAAATACTCGAAATTCTAAATAAATACTTGTTTTAATTGTTTGCAAAACTATAAGAGTATATTTGTAAAAAAAAATTAATATATTATTAATAAGCAAAACTAAGTTTTATTTGTTTTTGTTAAATTTAACTTGTTAAATCTTTAAATCTTAAAAATATTTCTTTATTTAAAAATTAATATAATTGCGTAATTAATATATTTAACAAAGTATAAAATAAATAAAGTTTTAATAAATACAAATATCTTATATTAGTTTTTGTAACTTTTTATTAATTTTTTCTTAAAAAACTCTAAATTAAAACAAATATTAAATTAAGTTATTAATAACAACTATAAAAGCGCAAATTTAATAAAATTAATATATATATTATCTCTTTATATTATTATAAATTTAAATATCTTTTTAATTATATTAGATAAATTTATACTTTTTGCAATATTTTAAAGTTGTTTATTCTTTAATTGTATAACAATATTATTATTTGTTGCTTTTAATTTTATAATTAAAATAAAATTTTAAGTTACAAAATTAATTATATAAGTTAAACAAGATACAAAGTTTTATTGTTTATTCTATTAAAACTTTTGTTAATTTAAGATTTTTTTAAGTTTGTTCTTAAGTATATTGTTATTACTTATATTATTAATAACAATCTTAAGAAATTTGTTTTTAATTTCGAAAGATTTTAAAATCTTTACAAGCTTTAATATTAATTAACAATCTATATATTTAATATTAAAAAAAGTAAATTTAATAAAATATTTGCAAAATTAAAATATAATATCTATTTAATATATTAATACTTTTAGATAAACAATTCTTTAAAAACTAAATTATATATTTAAAGCAATAAAAATATATTAAATATTTCTAAAATTTATTTTAATTTTCTTACAAATTTATTTATATTTTAAAAGAATTATTTTAAATAGTTTAATATAACTTAAAAATATCAAATTTAAACAAAGTATTTCTAACAACTTTCGAAAGTTAAAATTGTTAATAATTCGAAAAAACAAATTTAAATTTATAAAAATTTTGTATAGTTAATCTTCTTAATTATTTTAAATAAAAAATAACAACAAATTAATATAACTCTTCTTTTAATAAATTGTTAATTATATATTATTTATATATATTATTAATTGTAATTTACACAATTAAAGACTAGATTAATTGTAATTTACAATTAAAATTGTTTTTGTTTTAAACAAAAAAAAAATAGAAGATATTTCTTTATATTTAATATATTCGAATAATTATAAACAATAGAATAATTCAAAATTTTATAATAACTTTTGTATACAATTTTTGAAATATTATTTACAATTAAAACTATTTAAATATATTTATTTTAAAACTTAAATTGTGCTTCTATATTAATTCTTTTTGTTTAATATAAATTGACAAGTCTTGATTAAATTTTGTTTAAAATACTATTGTTAGCAATTGTTTATAACTATTATACTTAAAATTAAGTATTAATATTTGCATTTTATTTAATATACTTATTTCTCTCTCTTAAAACAAGCAATAAATAATTGATAAATATTTTGTTAAATATTTTGCGAAAATTTCTTTTTCTAGTATTAATAGCAAAAGTAAGAAAACTTTAATTAAATTAACTTGCAAATTAATTAGAATATAAACTACTAAATAACAAATTGCAAGAAATAAATTTGCTAAAATTTTCTTTATTTAAAAACAACAATTAATTTAAAGCTTTTAAGAAATTCGATATTTTGTAAACAAAAATACAAATATAGTATAACAATATTTTTTAACAATTTAAAAAAAAAACTTAAGAACAAAAAAATAATACAAAAGAATAATGCAAATAACAACTAATATAAATAAGCTATTTTAAAATAATATAAACAAGAGTAATTTTTAGATCGAAGCATATTACTTAATATTGTAGCAAAAAATTCAAAATTATAATAACGTATATTCAAAAATAGAAAATCTTAATATAATAACGTTATATTTAATTTCTTAGCAATTCGATTTAATTTTAAATGTTAAAATTAAGAATTAAGTTAAATCGAATCGATTCAATTTTAAAATAATAGAAATCGAATTAAGTTTCGAGTCGATTCCTAATATTGAAATTGTTAAGTTAAGTTAATTCCAAAAGTTGAAATTAAAATCTAATCTAACAATTAATCTATCTTCTACATTCTTTGTATTAAATTCGAACATTTCTTCGATTAACAAAATTTATAATATAAACTTTAAAAACTATTAATTTAATATTAAGATTATATATATTATTAACATTTATTTTAGCGATAAAAATAAAAAAAACATAATAAATAAAATAATAACTTACAATGTTTAAACTAAAATTGTAAAAAAATACAAAAAGAGACTTTAAGTAATAAAAAGACTATATTTTACAAAGTTTATAAACTACAAAAAACTTGTCAACAAAAGTATTAGAAAAATTTAAACTTATTTTCTAAAATTTAAACAAAGTATTGTTGCAATACAATTAAATATTTTTAAACTATTAAAGAAATTGCGCAAATTTTAAGTTTTGCTTTTGTTTCTATCTATAAAATATATAATTACTTATAATATTATTAATGCTTAAAACAATTTAAATCTCTAAAATGTATTGCGAAAGTTTTAAAAAAAGAAAATCTTCTTAACAAAGTTCGAAACAATTTTGTAAATTAAAAAAGAGTAATATAAATATAAATTTCGTTGTTTATAACAAAGTTTTTTTTTAAACTTAAATTATAATTATCGATTTAACTTTAATATAAATTTATACAATATTTTATATATAAAGATTTATATATTAAAGCATAATATCTCTATAGATTTATTGTTAACAAATTTGTTTAAAAACTTATTAAACAAAATTGCAAAAACAAAAATTACTTTAAGTACAAAACTTATAAGCATTAAGTTTACAATATTAAAAATAATATTTTTTCAAATAAATCCGATAAAAAGTATAGTAATATTAACAAAATAATATTTTTTCAAATAAATCCGATAAAAAGTATAGTAATATTAACAAAATATTAACAAAATTATTGTATTATTTAAGATAAAGATTAATAAAATTTATAAAAGCGATTAAGTTGTTAATATTAACGCTTTCTTATATACAATTAATTAATTTTGTTACTTTAAAGAATTTTTTACTTCTGTTTCGAAACATATTATTAAAATTAAAAAGAAAAGATTATACACAAATTAATATAAGATAACAACAATATATACAAAAGATAAAAACAAAATTTCTTTAATAAATCTTCTTTATACTTTAAATTAAGACGTTAGTCTTTTGTTTAACAAACATATGTATTAGAAAGAACTATATAAAAAATTCGACAAAAATAATATTTAAATGCGAAATAAAAGAGATAAGCAAATCTTAACAATAAAGCAACAAAACAAAGTATATATAATTAACGAAATAGTCTTAAAGTTAAACGAAATTACTTTTCTTGCTAAGATATATCTAAAATTGCATAAAGTATTTTTAGCAATATATATTGCATTTTTAACTCTTAGCAATATTAATTAAAAATAACAAATTAACTTAATATAAATAGATATTAACAAAACAAATAACAAAATATATTAATTTAGTTAAAGTATAATTTAATTTAGTTTAGACTTCAAGTTAAAGAATTGCAAATTATAATATTATTAATTCGCTTATTTAAAAATAATTAAATTGCGAAAACTATATAAATTTATTATATTGCGCAAGTCTATTCTAATTGTTAAGAATTACGAAAATCTCTACAAGATATATATTCTTATTAAAATTATTAATAAAAGAAATTATTAAGTTAGCAAATAAAAAACAATAATTTTAGTATTAATATTTATTAATATTTGCGATTCTTTATTATTTTTTTAATAAAAATACAATTAATTTTTCGAAATTGTTAATAATTATTTACGCAAAACATAAATATTAACACTTATTAAACAAAAATAAACTATAAAGATTCTTTATAAATAAAAGATTTAAATAAAGTTTTAAAACAAAATTAAGATTCTAGCAATTCTAGACTAATTGTTAAATCGAATTTCGATTTCAACTTTTAGAATTAACTCGATTCAACAATTTTAACATTAAAAACTAACTCGAAATTTAATTCGATTTCTATTATTTTAAAATTAAATCGATTTAATTTAACTCGATTTTCGATTTTAATATTAGAAATCAAATCGAATTGTTAAGAAATTAAAAATAATTTTATTATATTAAAATTTTCTATTTTTGAATATACGTTATTATAATTTTGAGTTTTTCGCTATAGTATTATATAGTATGCTTTGATTTAAAAGCTATACTTGTTTATATTATTTTAAAACAACTTGTTTATACTAATTGTTACTTATATTACTTTTTTTTATTATCTTTTTATTCTTAAGTTACTTTTTCAAATTGTTAAAAAATATAATTATATTATATTTGTGTTTTTGTTTGCAAAATATTAAATTTTTTAAAAACTTTAAATTAATTATTGTCTTTAAACAAAAAAGATTCTAATAAATCTATTTTTTGTAATTTATTATTTAGTAGTTTATATTTTAATTAATTCGCAAGTTAATTTAATTAAGATTTTCTTATTTTTGCTTTTAATAATAAAAAAAGAAGTTTTTACAAAATATTAAACAAAATATTTATTAATTATTTATTACTTGTTTTAAGAAAAAGAAACAAATATATTAAATAAAGTATAAATATTAATACTTAATTTCAAGTATAATAATTATAAATAACTATTAATAACAATATTTTAAATAAAACTTAATCGAAACTTGTTAATTTACATTAAATAAAAAAAGATTAATATAAAAATACAATTTAAGCTTTAAAACAAATAT
>JAABUW010009285.1_pt1 | contig 11251 bp, 9 predicted proteins | sample 5560081 | NCBI WGS metagenome assembly JAABUW01 (sample SAMN10711882, study PRJNA513363) | rock metagenome | isolation source: Antarctica rocks | place: Antarctica: Victoria Land, Knobhead sud | reverse complement strand
GTTTTGTTGCGAATACTTATTATTAACTTCGTTTAACTTAAATAAGTTTGCAAAGAGTCAATTTAAATTTTTAGCTAACAAATAGAGTCGAAATTAATCTTTTTATTAATTCGAAGCTTAACAATAATAATACTATTTTTATAAAGTAGTTAAAATTATTTCTCTACGTTACTTTTGATTACTTTCTAAAGAAATTAAGACGTTTTTTATTAATTTTCGTTGAAATTGTTGAGCTAATTAATTAGAATACGATGTTAACTTAACTTATTTTTGTCTTCTTTTTTAATATGTTTGTTACAAAATTGAGCAAAGTTGCTATCTAGCGACTAATATATCAAAGATCGAATTGATGTATTTAACAAATTTATATTGTTAAACGAATTTGATCTAGTTAGTTTGTTAATTATAATTTCGTAAAAATTAAATTGAACGAACAACAAAAATTCGAATGCATTGTGCTTAAGTAAGTCAAAGTGCTCTTTAAGCTCTAAATTGTTTTTGAGATTATTTTAATTTAATAAAGAGCTTACAAGATAGTAATCGTAACAAGAAACAACATTAATATTTGATTAATCTTTATTTATTAAGAGTTTCTTAAATAATTTGCGATTTTTGTTAGAGCTAAACTTGGCTTTGCTCTTTGAAGCTAATTTCTTGTTAATTATGTTATAGATATAGATAAAATGCAAATAATGTAGATATTTGTGAACGAAAATAAAAGTTCGAAATTAAATATGTTTGAAATTATGTAGATGTTAAATAATTTATGTTACTCGCGAAGCAAAATTTTCGATGTCGAAAATAGATATTGCTTGAAGTGTTGTTCTATTGCGTAGCGAATTTTTAGCATACGAAAACAAAAGTGTTGTTCGAAGACGACAACGAAATTGCATTGTAATTGTCGTTCTAGCAAGTCTACTAATCTTATTCTAGTAGATTTACTAATCTTATTCTAGCAAGTTCATTGATCCCATTCTAGCAAATTCACTAATTTTATTCTAGCAAGCTCACTAGATCGAAGTCGAGATAATTTGTCGTCTCTCTATTCTAGCAAGATTACTAGAGGGTCAACGAAATTGAACATCGTTGAGTTACACGTCGATTAAAAGATATTTATTGTCGCGACTTAATTACGCTTCGCAAAGCGCCTATTCTAGTAACTCTATATCTAGAATTGCTTTAGTAACTCTATATTTGAAGTACGTTTCGAAGAAAAAAAGTTAGCGAATATAAGTACCTTTAGAATACGATTCGCAAGATCGTGTTTGAAGAGATAGCTAATATTATGTTAGGGTTAAAGCTTTGATGGCTAGTATGTAGTTGATTGACGAAAATACTAGCTATGCAAAACTAACTATGTATAGGAAATGAATATAAGTACTATGAGTGCCAAGACGCTAGGCATTACTCGTAGTATACCCGAGGCTAGGGGGCGGAGACCCGAAGGGTAACTGGAGGGCGAAGCCTGCCTAGCCTGGAACCGTGACATCGGGTTTGGTGTAGGGGTTAACATCGCCCGCTCTCACCGGGCAGCCCCGGGTTCGAATCCCGGATCCCGAACCATATGTCAGGGTTAGAGCTTTGATGGCTAGTATGTAGTTGATTGACGAGAATACTAGCTATGCAGAACTAACTATGTACAGGAAATGGGTATAAGTACTATGAGTGCCAAGACGCTAGGCATTACCCGTAGTATACCCGAGGCTAGGGGGCGGAGACCCGAAGGGTAACCGGAGGGCGAAGCCTGCCTAGCCTGGAACCGTGACAATAATATACTAAACTTTAATCTTGTATTAAAAATATATCTCTTATATACTCTATTAAATACTACGCAATTTAAGTTTGTAATTAAGAATTTTAAACTTAGATATAAAAGCGCTCTTAATATTAGTTAGCAACTTAGTATATTAACTTGCTAGAAACTTGACAACTTTACTCTAAGAACTAAGATCAAAAAAAATATTATATTATAATATCTTAATATTACAATCGTAAATTCTCTTCTACAACTTTTGAAAATCTAAATTTTTTTTAAATATTAGATTGCAAATATAATTAATTTCTTAATATTAATATATTTAAATTACTACAATTAGACTAATTACACGAAACCGAATTTATTATATAATTGTATTAAGATTTAAATTTCAATTCCAACTATTAAAATTAATTTAAGAAAAACTACTATATATAGTATACTAGTATACTATATATAGTAATGTTTATTAATAGTTTAGTTTTCGGTTCTAACTTTTAGAATTGATTTAATTCGAACAATTAGTCTACTACAAATACTAGTAAAGTATTAACAATATTTTGGATATTTATTCTTATTAGATTTGAATATTGCTATTACAATTATATATATCTATTGCTATCGAGAAATATTAATCGAACATATTTAATAAGTCTTAATAAGAACTTAATAAGATCTTAAGAAGTACTTAAAATATATCGAGATAAAGTTTTGAAAAATATAATTATATATATAACTTCTAACTTAAGTTTAATTAAGAAATAAAAATCTTATAGATATATTCTTCTATATAGTGTTTGTATTAAGAATTATTTTTGTGTAAGACAATAGTAATAATATTGAGAAATTGGTTATATTTGCAATCTAACGTCGAAAAAAAACTAATTTTCAAAAGTTGCTCGGAGGGAACTACATTTGTAATATTAAGTCTCGATCCCAAATTGCAAATACTATTAATCTCTTAATATCAATACTATTGTTTAATTGAAAACTGCTCTTATATAGAATTACTATATCTATAAATACTACTATAGATTTTTAAGATCTTAAATCAATTTGCGATCGAAATTATATGTGTAATTGCGATTTTGAACGCTTTGTCTCGACACACTTTGAGCACTCCTACCAAGTCTTACCAAGCTTCGCCAAGTCTTACCAAGCCCTATCAAGCCCCATCAAGCTCTTACCAAGCCCTCACTAAAAAATCTTCGCACAACAATAGCTAAACAACATCGTATCTACAATGCTCAAAATCAAAGAGAATTAATAGATAAATTGTTATTAATAGTTTACTAGAGTTTAGTAAATTAGATGTGTTGATGTTAAGAGGTTGATGGTATTTGCAATTCGGGGTCGAGAAAAAAAAACGATTTTCAAAAGTTGCTCGGGGGGAACCACATTTGTAATATCGAGGTATTGAGGTAAGGTACTAATTGCTAGCCAGTTGCGGCCCTACAGGTCAAGCGCATTCACATCCAACCTACTCCAAAATCGACACGATTTAGTTTGGGTGCACCGGGGGGTTCATTTATATTTCAGGAGAGCTTGCCTTGCGGTCGCGAAAACGGCCATGCTATTAATGGTACGAGGCACACATAAAATGCAAGCGCCCTGGTGCAAGCCACACTGATTACCCAGAAACCCCTATTCAATCCACAATGGCCTTCCACCCATATCCAGATCTATCTCGACGTCCTGGATTTCTTAGCGTCATAGTTCACCTCTGGGCAAAGAGGAAGTCACGACTGACTGATGAACTTTGTCCGACAAAAATACTAGATAGTACAGAATGCAAGCAAACACTATAAGCTTCGAGCTCACCGGGCACGGACAACATGGGGTTCGTCAACAATTCTAGGAAATCTAGCATCTATCACTTACGCTCCAGGCAGGCACAAGAGGCGCCAGACACGCTCGAGCCTCCATTCTCTGCGTCTTCATCATTGACGCCAATCAACCATCAGCCTACGCCCGATCAATCGAAAGGACGGTCACACACCTCGATAGTCCCATTGCTTTCTGATTGTCATGACTTGTTGCCGACAGCACACTACACAGAAGCAGGGGGCGTTATCGCATGTACGCCGGAAGATGACATGTCCATGTTCTTGCATCATGATCTCGATGTTACGAGACTCAACTACATACACAAGAGGCTATGGATGGCTGGACGGTCGTGGAACTACTATGCACTCCACCGGCAGAAGATGATGAAGCGCGAGGTTGTCCTCACAGAGCAGGCAGACCTTCATCTTACGTGGTCCGCATCGACGGTCTTCGTCAAGCCCTTTCCTCAATACCTCGGACACCACGATTTCTGGACTGCGCATCTCTGCCACCAGAAGGAGCTTCACGGGGCCGCATGTGGCTTCCTCTATTCCTACACTTGGCTTATATCTCACGAGAGTGACTTCGCCATTGCTCAGTCATTGAACCTGATACCTCGAATGCAGTGGACGCAGTGGAGAGCTTACATCCAGGATGTTCGTAGAACCATCGACCGGAAGCCGCCGGAATACATCAACCGCCGTTATCAATTTGGAGAGCTTCGGCTTCGGAGGCTCAATTGGTTGTATCGCTTTTTCGGGCGCCCTCAAGATCGCTCGCTAATTCGCGGCTACTTCTACAACTATCGAACCTACAGCTCCTTCTTCGTGCGACGATTCGCTTGGCTCTTTGCCGTCTTCGCATATGTGACTATCGTTCTTACAGCGATGCAGGTCGGCTTAGCCACCCAACGCCTGCAACCCAGCCAGAGCTTTCAGGATGCGTCGTACGGGTTCGTGGTCTTCTCAATCGCTGCACCGTTAATCGCAGTTGTAACGGCCGCGGTGACTTTTTTCATTGCTCTTTTATACAATCTGGCCGACACCCTTTCAACCCGTCGTCACCAGGAAAAGAAAACATTTGTACAGGGGAAGATACGAATTCCATCGATTGGGGATGCGTAGACAGTAGTTACTGCATTGGGATACTGCTGCGTGGCAACTGTGGTGAGATGGCTGCTGTTGAAGTTACGAATTCCTTACTCTTGACCGCTCGGAGCTAGAGATCCACGTTCATTATTGTCCGAGCATTTAGGCTGTCGATATACGTGTACAATACATCTCTCAAGGGGCTTCATGATGTCGTAGCAATTCTATCGCTTTAAAAATCCCTTGCGCCTTCTTAAGGCTTTAGTCTGGGGCAGCGATAGAACAAGTGGCGCCTTCAACGGAATGCCCCATCAGCTATGGGTCTGCCTTGGGCGGTCGGCCTATCGCCATTCCGTCAATCTATCTCCTTAGTGCCTTCGAAAGGGCGCAGGGGCTGCTACGTTTTCTCTACCTCATCATAATTATTCTAAGACAGGATGTTCTTAGTGGTACGAGGTACTATCTTCCATATATATTTACTTCCAGGTTACACAAGACTATTCCCGTTCTAGTGTGATCTATTTATAGTTGTTGCAGCCCGCTCGGCGCGCTCGTGCATGTTCAGAAAGAGCTCTTCCACGCTGTACGGTAACAGATGGAAGTACTACAACCGACTCCTTCCACTCATTTGCCTCGATCTTGTAGGAGTCATTGCCGCTCTCAATCGTGTATGATATAGCGTCCATGAAGCCGTGGTAATTCCTCAAATGTCGCAAGGCTACCGCACCGGCATCTGCACCAAAGAGACTGTCAAACGCACAGGACTTAACGTGTGGGCTACAGGTCGTGGTGATAATGGCCCCGATGTGGAGTAGGCATCTTTTCTGCAAGCTCAGGCAGCTTCATTGACGAGCTTTGAAGTATTATCGCCGTTCAAGGGCTTGGATCTCATCCATACTACACATGGGTAGCCAAAACGACACTTGCCGAGCAGGTGAAGCCTACGAAAAGCCACCGATGGAGCGTTGTCCGACGCCGCCCGAAGAATACTCAAGCTGGCGAAATAGGGGACGTAGGATCAACACCATCCGTTACCACGGAAATTATGTGGCTTCGAGACCTCTTACCAGATCTAATACCCAGTGCTCGGATTGCGACATACAGTTACGAGTCTGATTGGCGAAGAACGAGTATTAAAACTACTCTACGGAAATGTGGAGAGCAACTGCTCAATGTTCTTCGTCAGCAGCGGTCGAGTCAAAAGGTCAGTGAAGTTGGCCCGCCCTTCTTCACGTACATCTAAAATCGTCACAGGAGCGCCAAAGACCATTGATATTCATTGGGCATAGTCTTGGAGGACTGGTCATCAAACAGGTCCGCATAGTTCAGGCCCCTGGTTCAAAATGTTCCTAGTAACCTGTCCACAGGCGCTATTGCTGGCCGACCATGGCCATGAATTTCAAGATATTCGACAGTCCACAGCAGGAATAATCTTCCTTGGAGCACCACATCAGGGGAGCGACGCTGCGGTGTATGGTGTGTGGCTTGCTGAAGCAATGCGACATGATAAGACCTTGCTTGAGTGTCTAAAGAAAAATAGCCCTGATCTATATGACATTGCGAGGGACTTTGAGACCAGCCACGGTGATACTGATGTAATATGCTTTTATGAAAGTAAAGACGCGTCGTACGGACCCTGCCGGACTCAGGTCTGCTAAATATCCCGTTTCCACACTACACGAATTGCGAAAGCTTACAGTATACACAGTTCGCTGATTATCAGTCAGCAGCTTTACTTGGGAAAATGGCCATCTCCCTTAATACAGATCACTCGGGACTAAACAAGTTTGACGGCCCCGAAGACGAGAATTTCCTCATGGTGCTGCCAGAGATTCAAAGAATGGTCCAGGCGGCGCCTCAAAAGGTCGAGGAACGGTATCGAGGTACGGTTCGCCCCCTGGTTCCAAGCCACGGTGCAATTGTGAAAGCTCTGATTCGTTACAAGCACAAGTCGCAATAACCGAAAATCGCTCCTTCCATGTAGATTTCAGTCTCAAAGGCATCCCTGTGGTTGAAAGGTTTGTGGGTCGGGACAAAGAGATGGCACGAATAGCCAAAGTCTTACTTCCTAGCTTGACGAGTCAGATGCGTCGCAAAGTGTTCATCATCCATGGCCTTGGTGGGGTGGGGAAAACCCAGCTTTCCGTCGAATATGCTCGAAATTATCACGAGAATTACAGTGCGGTCCTCTGGATCGACGGCTCAACCAAAGAAAGGGTAAGGCGAAGCATTGCTGATCTAGCCAGCCAATTGCCACAGCATCAGCTTTCTGAGAAGAGCCGAGAATATCTGCAGAATAAGAGCTCAAATGTCGATGAAATTGTCGAAGGCGTGCTCAATTGGTTATCACGGCCGTCCAATGACCAGTGGTTACTAGTATTTGACAATGTAGACCGAGAATATACAGTGCCGTCTGAAGCTCCCGAAGCCTTTGATGTCAAAGACTATTTTCCCACAGCAGAGCAAGGATCTATCCTTATCACTTCTCGACTTGCCAGTCTTTGGGAGCTGGGTGCGGAGGACATGAAGTTACGGCCCGTCGATGAACTCCAAGGAAAAAGCATCCTGGAAAATAGCACTGGGCGAGCGGAAGAAGGTAAGTGCTATCAGAGGCTAGTTCGATACCTCTGTTTGACCCTGGGGTCTTTTAGGTTCTTTAGAGCTAGTTGCTCTACTTCAAGGTCTCCCTTTGGCACTCAATCAGGCTGGATCATACATGCGGAAAACAGGCACCACTGCGACCGAGTACATCGGATTGTACGAACAAGAATGGAGTAGATTGATGGCTGAACAGCAATCCTTCGCATTGCGAGAAAATACAAATCGCAGCGTTCTAACCACGTGGAGCCTGTCTTTCGTCTCCCTGCGTTTTCGAAGCGACGCTGCAGCCAATTTCTTAATGCTATGCTCGTTCCTCGATGGGCAAGATCTTTGGTACGAGCTCTTCCAGCCAACACTCAATCCCCCCCTCGTCGACGAGGTGCCTCCCTGGTTGGTCGACTGTATAGGCGATAAGATTGATTTCAATAAGTGCGTGGGACTGCTACTTGAATACTCCTTCATTGACGCAAAATCCAAGACCTCATCCTTTTCCATTCACTCTGTGCTACATAGTTGGTGCTTCCATCAAAGTGAAGCAGTGATGACTTCTATGGGCCGGCTGGCCTTGATGGTCGTTACATCCGCTGCTCAGCGAAAGACTTATCTTAGTACCTTTCTCGCGGACCGACGTCTCCTACCACATTGTGATCGTGTCTGCCCAACCTTACAGTGGCTCTTACAAGACGTCTTCCAGAATGAAGAAGACGTCGTCCACCTCAGCACCGCAAGTCTTAGACTTGTGAGGTTGTACGAACAACAAAACAGAGCCGAAGATGCCGAAAAGATATGTATGCTGGTGTTGCCCGTATTTGAAAAATTTCGAGGTCATGATCATAAATACCTGCCTGGTTTAGCCAACGTTTTCGACAACGCTTTAGGTACGGTGTACCTAGGGCAAGGCAAGGACAAAGAAGCCGAAGAAGTATTTTTGCGAGTATTGGGAGAACAGCAGACATACCAAGGTCTCAACTACGCAATGGCGCATGGTCCGTTGCCCATGTTAGCAATTTTGTACTCAAAGCAAGGTAGGATGAAAGAAGCCGAGAATATGTATCTGCGGTCGTTGGCAGCAAGAGAAGAAATCTTGGGTTTTGAGGACTCGTCGACGCTTGACGCGGTCCGCACTCTAGGAAATTTCTACGTGATGCAGGGGAGGACAAAAGAGGCCGAAGATATGTTCTTGCGGGTATTGATTGGACTCGAGAAGGCCCCAAGTCCCGACCCTGGAAGGCTCCTGAGAGTTATATCTGATCTAGGATTTCTATACTCGAAAGATCCCTGCAAGATGAAAGAGGCTGAAGAGATGTATCTGAGAGCTTTGTCGGGTTATAAAAGGATCCACGACTCTGAGCATATAAATGCTATGAAGACGGAGCGTAAATTGTACAATCTATACTCGCGAAACCCCTGCAAGATTAGAGAGGCTGAAGATATGTATCTGGAAGCCTTGGCGGGTTTTGAAAAGATTCACGGTCCTCAGCATGTAGACGTCGCAATAACGAAGTGTTGTCTGGGTGCTTTATACTCCGAAAATCCATGCAAGATCAAAGAGGCTGAAGAGATGTATCTGGAAGCTTTGGCGAGTTACAAAAAGATTTACGGTCTTGAGCACGAAGATGTCATCAATACGAAATTTAGCTTGGGCATTCTATACTCGAAAGATTTATGTAAGACAAAAGAGACCGAAGAGATGTTTTTGGGAGCTTTGGCGGGTTACGAAAAGATTTACGGCTCTGCGGATAACAACGTCATGAAGACAAGGTTTACTTTGGGCACTCTATACTTGAAAGACCCTTGCAAGATGAAAGAAGGTGAAGACATGCTTTTAAGGGCATTGGATGGGTCTCAAAGAATACATGATTTGGAACACTACCTTGTTGTGGGAACGGAAAACGCATTGGCAGTATTTTATCACAATCACGGCAGATGGAAAGAAGCAGAAGGCAGGTACCTCTCAGCGTTGGACGAGTCTCTGCGCTGTTCTGCGCATGAGGAAGCCTTTGCTATAAGAAATTCTTTGGGATGCCTCTTCAATCAACAATCCATGTTCGAAAAGGCAATGCAGCAGTTTGAGCTTGCCTTAGAAGGCTATACGAACTTGTGGGGCCCAGACCATGAAAAGGTCATCCATACATTGGTATTCGTGAAAATTTGCCGACAGCAACTGGAAGTGGAAAAGGTGATGTCGAATCTTGTACCCGAGGATCGCAACAGCGTATCGGAGTCGCGCAGGCTATCTGCTCCATGAATACACTGCTATTCTACTCAGCCAAGGGCCGAAGGAGGAAAGCATCGAACAGTGCCTTGCAGCTGTCCGAACGAAGATTCTATAGTGCTTGAGCTCCAGTCAAGATGTCGGCACGGTTGCAAGCATCTGAGAAATGCATGTATATGGACAGAATTTTCCTCGCCCCAAGTCTACATTCCAGGAGCCTTTTAGTCTTTACATACTACCCTATCTGCTGTTGCAGCCTCACAGCCTTCGTTGTCCTCTCACGTAATGGAACCTTCCGATTCTCTCCAGCTCCATATCCGATTCCGAGAGACTTATAGTCTCAGCACTCGCTTCTTGTTGCAATCCTAGCTTCTCTCCTTGTCGAGCTCCTCAGCCTACCGGAAACCAAGATCCACGGAATTTTCATGGCAGCGGACTAGAAGCTGAGCACGATGTGTCCTTCTAGAAGCGCAATGTCTCTTGATAATGGCTCGTTGCTATTGAACATCTCCGCTTGTCGGATGAGTTTCTGGTGAAGTAATGATAACTCCTGAATGAGGATGGTCCGATTGTCTGAAGACGAGGGTATGTTGGAATGCAGACAAGATCGTAGAATTCCGCTTCAGAATCAAGCGTCCTCACTCATGATGTAATTGAGCACCATATCATTCTTTTCAGAGCTGCTCTTCCCACCAAGCTTCCTTCCTCTGGCGAAGTGTCCTGAGGATACTAGGTGTCGGCATGCTATACACAAGTCACGTATCGCGGCCTGTTGCGCCGCAGCAAGGCCTTCATGTCCACTCGACATCTTGTATTTCGCTGTTAGTATCTAACAATGGAATGAAGAACCGGGCGATACCGCGCAGACGGGCTTCGGGAATAAATACTTCTGATGCGAGGCCCTATTACTCCGAGCCATTTCCGGTTTATTGCAAGATTTTTATCTAAAACGCAACCGCCAACAACCCTCTCCGCTTGCCACCAGCTTCCATCAGAAAAGCACCGCTTCGCATGGTCCACCAGGTCATTCCTACATGCACCCTCCCACCCCTCACACCACCCCAATCTCCAACCTCGACGCCAATCGAAACCCATACCACACCGTCGCCCCCACCGTCACAAGATTCAAATGAATGCTCATAGCATGCACCCTCCTGAACGCCCTATTCCTCCTCTCCATCTCCGTACTGACTTCTCCACCGTCACGCCTCCTCCCCTCCCGCGTCTCTACAACGCCCCAATCCTAGTCAGCATTCAATTCCTCAATCTCCCCTACAGAGGGGAGCGTTACCCTGATGAACCCTCTGCACCATCGCCTCTTGCGTCCTCGGTCCGTAGACGAGCAGGTTCGGCAATGCTGTCGCTGCGCCTATTGCTAGTGGCAGCAGATCACGAGGGGATACCGCTAGGGATATGCCACCGTGTGGAGGGTGGGTGGCGGCTGTTAAGAGCAAGAGGGCGGTTTGCAGGCGGAAGTAGGTGGGGAAGACATGTTTCTGGAGGGTGGTGAAGGCGGATTTGGGGAGGGCGCGGTAGGAGAGGCTGGTCATGATGAAGGTCTGGAGGGGGTGGTTAGGAGGGGCTGAAGAGTGGGGGTAGGAGGGGAGGGGAGAAGGTACTTGGTAGAGCTGGGTGCCAAGGAGGGTGCTGTAGAGGAGTAGGTGGTAGGGTGGGAGGGATGTTAAGGGGCTGAGGGTGGTGAGGGCGATGGCGAGGGGGGACATGTTCGACGAGAAGGAAGTTGATTTAGGGGGTTTTGGGGAT
>JAABUW010009284.1_pt1 | contig 11252 bp, 10 predicted proteins | sample 5560081 | NCBI WGS metagenome assembly JAABUW01 (sample SAMN10711882, study PRJNA513363) | rock metagenome | isolation source: Antarctica rocks | place: Antarctica: Victoria Land, Knobhead sud | reverse complement strand
TTCAAGGGCACTTCGGCCTGGCGGAAGGATCACAGGCGCGCACGCGAATACGCCCGGTTCCGCGCCGCGGAGAAGCAGATGAACCACAGCGCGGCAACGACAAACCCCTGATCTCGTCGAGGCGACCGCTCTTGCCGTCTGCGGACGGCTCGGCGGTCGCCTCGAATGCGCCTGTTCCAGGTTAGGTTCAGGAGAGAGCAGGCGCTTGGCATCCAGGCAGGCGGATGGCGGTCAGGCCGGGTTGCCGGCCTGGGCCGAGCTAGGGCAACGAGGCGGCGGGCGTTGGGCTAATCAGGCGGCGGCCCTTGGCGACGAGGCGGTTGATCTCGCCCAGCAGCACATGGTTGGTCAGCCGCAGGGCCACGAGCCAGGCCACGCCGCCGGCCGCAATGGCGGCCGCGACCAAGGGGAACGGCACATGCGGCGACCAGCCGTAGCCGATCATCAGCGCCAAGGCCGGTCCACAGGCCGCCAGCGTCAGCACCATGCTGCGGCGATAGATCGGCAGGAAGTCGGCGAGCCGCGTGGAGGTCATCCGCTCGACATGGGGGCGGTATAGGGCGATGGAGAACACCGCCTCGCCGATACGGCCGACCGCAGCGCCGGTGAGGCTGAAGAAGCAACCCGCGACGAACATGACCAAGCCGGCGCCGGTGCGCACGAACTCGAAGCGCGCCTGCTTGCCGGTCTCATGGCAGACCACGAACAGCTCCCAGGTCATCGTGATCGACACTAGCAGAATGGCCGAGATAGCCAGCGCCGTCAGCGGCGCCGCCGCGGCGACCCAGGCCTCGCCGTAGACGATCCTGATCAGCGGGCCGGCCAGAATCGCCAGCCCGGCGAAGCTTGGCCACAGCAGGGCAGTGATCACGTCCACCGTCCGCAGGTAGCTGTCCCGCAGGCTGGCCCCGCGTCGGCGCTGCTCGGCCAGGTCGACCAGAACGACCCGGCCCACCACCAAGTGGATGTTGGACCAGATCATGTTGTTCAGGTTGGAGGCCCGGCCGTACAGCCCAAGCGCGCTCAGGCCCAGCAGGCGTCCCAGCAGGAACTCGGCCGCGCGGTTCGAGATCAGGTTGACGCCCTGGATGGCGAGCTGCTGCAGGCCGAATTGCAGAATGCGCCGCCACGACGCCAGGCCGACGCGAAAGCTCACGTGCTGACGCCCGGCCCACATCATGGCGCCAGCGCCGGCGATGGCGGACGCCACGGAGCCCCAGGCGAAGCTCATGTAGCTGAACCCGGCGAACGCCAGCGCCACCGTGACGCAGGTGCTGATGAAGGCGCGCAGCAGGTTGACCACGCCGATGGTGCGGAAATCGGCGGAGCGCTCGAGCTGCGTGGCGGGCAGGAACTCCAGCACGCCTATCAGCGGCAGCGGCGCCAGCGCCAGCATGACCCACTGCACGCCGGGCTCACGCAGGAACGCGCCGCCGAGGGCGCTCAGGCCGACGATCGCCAGGGACAACGCCGCGGCCAGGATGGCGTTGACAGTGAAGGCGCTCGCCAGGATGTGGCTGTCGAGGTCCGGCTCACGAATGATAAACAGCGTCAGCCCGAAAGCCTGCAGGATGCCGAGGATGCCGGTGACGGCAGCGGCGGCCGTGTAGACGCCCATCTCGTATGGCGTCAGCAACCGGGCCAACACGACGGCGCCACCGAACTGCAACACGAAGAAGCCGCCTTGCGACATCATCATCCAGGCAAGCGAGCGTCGCACGGACATGGATGGTCCTTGGAACTGGGACGTCAGAAGGGCGACCTGATCCCTGGGCTTGTAGTCCTATTATCCACTACCCGAACCTTACCAGGAACAAGGAGGCGCTGCAATAGAGTCCCAAAAGCGATGTCTTTGACCAGCACTTCTTGGCGAAGACCAAAGCCGCCGTCAGAGATGTAGGCACCCTCGCGATAGAGCTGAGCCACCAGGCGCGCGCGGTTCCACATCGGTATTTTTCCTAATGCCTCGCCCGGATGTTTATCAGCAAGGACGCTGTGCTTGGCGCCGTCCGTACCCCGCTCCGTGTGGACCTCGAAGCCCGCATCGGCTATATTAGCTGAGAATGTGTCATGTCAGGCGAAGCGAGCTAGTCTGTGAACAAAATCTCTGTCGCCATGGCCACCTACAATGGAGCTGCCTACCTTGAGCAGCAACTGGAAAGCCTGGCCAAACAAGTCCTGCACCCCGGTGAGCTGGTGGTCACCGATGACGGCTCAAGCGACGGCACTCTCGCCCTGGTCGAGGATTTCGCCCGCCGCGCCCCATTTCCCGTAAGGCTCGTCAGAAACGAAGCCCGGCTGGGCTACCGCGGCAATTTTATCAAGAACTCCACGATTTGCGGATGTGACCTTATCGCGTTCTGCGACCAGGATGACGTGTGGCACCCGGAAAAGCTGCAGGAGATTGCAAAGGCATTCGACAACCCGGACGTGCTCCTGTGCTATCACAATGCCCGGCTGATTGATAAAGCCGGAGCGGTAACAGGGCGGGCAGACATCGCCAAGGTCGGCCTGCTGAACCCCCCCGCCTCGATCCATCCCTACACCTGGGGCCTGGGTTTCCTGCTGACATTCCGTAAGTCTCTGGTGCAGTTCTCCGATTTGTGGCCAGAGTCCGTGGACACCATCGAGCCGCACAATCCCATGGCGCATGACATGTGGGTTTACTTTCTTGCATCCGTTTTCGGATACATCGCCTACATGGACATGGACCTGGTTGATTACCGTCAGCACGGCCAGAACACGGTCGGCTTTCAGTGGACTCCTGAGGGCAGTTGGAAGCGCCTACAATCCAAGGCGGCTATCGGCGCCGACGAATACAACCGCCTCGCAAAGGTGTCCCGGAACCGCCAGCAGATCTTGGAAAAGGCCAGCACGAGGCTGAATGGCATCTGGCTCGAAAGGGCAAAGGCATCCTTGGCCCTGTATCGCCAATATGCAACAATGTTCGAGGAACGCTCGAAGATATACTCTGATCAGAACGTGGGTATAAGGTTCAAAGCCTTGCAGCGCCTTGTCCGCAGTGGCGCTTATGGATCGAACAACACTTGGGGTTTTTCATATGGATCGCTGTTGAAGGACTCTGCAATGGCGATGAGCTATAACGCCCTGGCCAGTCATAGCGTTTAAGGCCGGAGTTAACAGGGCACCGATGGCGCCCTGCGCCTAGGGCCGGTATTGTCGTGCTGCGATGTCCTGATATATTGTTGGTTGAGTAGGTCAACACTTGCAGCACGGTGGCGCGTGGCCGATCCTAGACTGCTTAGTTGCGCCCTGCCTCCTCGCAGGAACAATGTAAGCCGGGCACGTTCCTGCCGACTAGCCCGGCAGCAAGTGGCGTGAGCGCATGGTCCTAATCGCCTTCTGGCTGAACGACCACACCAACGTCGAGACATAGGCGTCCGCGGGCAGACGTCGCAGCTTGCGATGGAACAGGCTGTTGACGTTCATGTAACCGATAAGCCCGACTTTATACTTCAACAAGCTGCTGATGTAGCGTTCCTGATCGAGTACGGGGTGAACCACCGGGCTATCTGCCAGAACGGGAAGGTCATGCTCCACGAACGGCGGCCAGGTGTCATAGGCTTCGGTGCCGATATAATGCGAAAGCTCGACGCTCTTGAAGCCGCCCCGTCCCATTTCGGTCGCGATGAAACCTTCGCAAAACGGCCAGTTCTTGATGGTGGAGTCCCGAAGCTCCCCGGCCATCAGCAACCTGCGCGCCGCCAGAGCCTGCAATGCCCGGCGCGAGAACAGCGACAGGCAAATCAGCTTATACTGGATGTCGGCCGGGTCGTAGATGCCTTCGCAGGTGAACAGCCAGGCCCACTCATGCACAGGCTCGCCCTTGGTCAGCCCGACGAAATCCGCACCCTCAGCAGACGCATGACCGACAAGGTCGTCAACGTCGGTGTTCAGCCAGACGTCATACTCAAGTTGCAAGTAATAGTCGTAGGACCCGTATCGCGACAAGAAGTAGTAAAGCGGGTAGTCCCCATTGAACCAAAGCAGGTTGCCAGCACCCGCCCGCGGCAGCCCCATGTCGAGCACATCTTGCTCCGTCAGCCGCACGACCCGGTCATGATTGATGCCCTCGACCCGGCCATTGGTCTCGTCCACCAGGACGAAAACGTGGCCCGTGCCGACGCGGGACAGCAGGCGGTCAAGCTGGCGCTGGGCGAAGTCGTCCCAAAAGTGCGTCCTGAAGATTACGGCATAATGTGGCGCCTCGGCACCCTTTGCTCGTTCAGCCATCATCGCACCCTGCCGCTGCCCGGCACCCCTCACAGTAATTCATAACGGAAATATGGTGCAGTGCGCAATGACAAGTGGGAGAGGCTGCGGGGCCGGTAGGGTGGGCGGCCACGTTCAGGGCTGGACTGCCGGCGGCAATGGCGACCCGCGGCCGCGGAACCATTTACCGCTGCCCCGGATAGCGTGACCTGCTATGTCCATCCTTGCCCGAATGACCCGTAAGCCGAGAGCCGAACCATGACCGTGACAATCCCCACCTTCGCAACCTTCTGGGCCGGCCGGACGATCTCGGCATTCGAGGCTGCCTGCATCACCTCATTCCTGGCGCACGGCTACGATTATACGGTGTACAGCTACGACACGATGGACAACCTGCCGGAGGGCGTCCGCCTGCGCGATGCCCGTGAGATCACCGACGAGCCGAATGTCCGGCGATTCCTCATCCATGGCCGTCCCAGCCTCAGCCACTTCTCCGACCTGTTCCGCTATGAGCTGTTCAAGCGGACCGACCACATCTGGGTTGACACCGACATGCTGTTGCTGCAGCCACTCGACCTGCCATCCTACAGCGAGCTGATCGCGAAGGAGGACGCCAGCATGGTATGCGGCGCCATCATGCGGCTGGACCGGCACCATCCCAAGCTCGGCGCGCTGATCGCCCGCACCGAGGCCCTACGGGACCAGGACCTGGTCTGGGGCGCCACCGGCCCGCGCCTGCTGACCGCCGTGCTTGACCGGCAAACCATCATGCAGAAGGCATACGACCCCAAGTACTTTTTCCCGGTGCACTACAACGAGTCGTGGAAGCTGTTCCTGCCGGAGTATCGCGACGAGTGTGTGGAGCTGTGCAAGTCCGCCTTCACCACGCACCTTTGGAACGATCGGGTCATGAAGATCGGCGTCTGGAAGCGGTTCTGCCCGCCAAACGGGTCGTTCCTGGAAACGCAGTTCCGGGCAGATGGCACGCTGCACTTCTTCGACGACGTTTACCCGGAAGCGGTGATGCAGAGCATGGTCGAGAACTGGCGCATCCGCTGCGAAGGCGGCGCAACCGGCCTGGGCCAGTGGATGCGCCAGGCGGTCCCCAGCGCCCAGATGACGTTCCGCCGCCGCTTCAACCTGGCGACGTCGTGACCAGAGAGCGCGCCGGGACGCGCCGCCCTACGCCGGCGCCAGCAACGGCATCAGCTCGCGGTCGAACGCCTTCAACGCGGCGCCGATTGCCTGGTGCATGTCGAGGTAGCGATACGTGCCGAGACGGCCGCCGAACACCATGTTCCGTTCCTGGGCGGCCAGTGCAGCATAACGGTCGTAGGTCGCCTTGTCATTCGGCGTGTTGACCGGGTAGTACGGCTCGTCCTGCTGGGTGGCAAACCGCGAGTATTCCTTCATCACCAGGGTCCGGCCCTTCAGGTTGGTCCGCTCGGGGTGCAGATGCTTGAACTCGTGGATACGGGTGAATGGGGTATCCAGCCCGGGGTAGTTTACCACGGAGGCGCCCTGGTAGTCGTCTATGTCGTGCCGCTCGATCTCGAAGTCCAGCGTGCGCCACGCCAGGGGGCCGTAGCAGTAGTCGAAGTAACGGTCCACGGCGCCAGTATAAATGACGATTGCATCTGGCCGCAGCTGGTCCCGCACCTCGAAGAAGTCGCAGCCTGTCACTGTCTTGATCTTGTCGTTGGCGAACATGCGATCGAAGATGGCGTGATAGCCGTCAACCGGCAGGCCCTCATAGATATCGTTGAAGTAGAAGTCATTGAAGTTAAAGCGCACGGGGAGGCGGCTGATAACCTCGGCCGGCAGCAGCTTGGGGTCGGTTTCCCACTGCTTGGCAGTATAGCCCTGGATGAAGGCCTCATACAGCTCGCGCCCGATCAAGGAGATCGCCTTCTCCTCGAAGTTCGCCGGGTTCGGATAAGGCTCGGCGGCGGCCTTGGCCTTGATGAAGGCGCCGGCCTCCTGCGGCTTCAGGTCCACGCCGAAAAAGCTGTTCAGCGTCATCAGGTTGATCGGCATGGTAAACGTACGGTCGTTGTAGCGCGTGAACACGCGGTGCCGGTAGTTGGTGAACCGGGTAAACTTGTTGATGTAGGACCACACCTCCTCACTTGATGTGTGGAACAGGTGCGATCCGTAGCGGTGATACTCGATCCCGGTCTGCGGATCGGTTTCGGAGTAGGAGTTGCCGCCGAGATGCTCGCGCTTCTCCAGCACCACCACGGGCTCATTCAGCACGTTGGCGATCCGCTCCGCCAGCACGGCGCCGAAAAAGCCGCTGCCGACGACGACATGGCGGTAGTCAGACAATCCGATCATCGCTGCGCTTCTCCGAACATTCCAGATAGGTGTGGTCATTGTGCATGTGCACAACACAAGATTTGCGGCGCCGCCAGCTAGTCCAGGGGTCTGACCCCTTGCAGCAGCTTTGCCTTGAAACTGCCCCCCCCGGTGCGGCGGACGTTATAGACTGTAGTTTTGCCGGGTCCTGCGAGGTGGACGGCGCCGATGGTGCGGTATGGGGCGTAGGGCTCGCACAGCACGCCCTCGGCGTCGTTCCACATCGGCACGCCCCGGTCGCAAACCCAGTTGTAACGCGGTAGCAGGACGGTGGCTCCCACCGTAGGCCGCCTCAGCACGCCTCCGTGGACCAGCCGGTTCATGGAGAACTGGTCGTGCGGATTGAACTTCCCGGTGCGATTCCAGGCGGCCTGGTAGTATTGCACCCACAAGTCCCAATGCGGGCTGTCCCGGTGCATCGCGAACAGCCCGGCGTTCAGGTGTGGGCGTGACAGCAGCCACGCCCCGTCCAGCGGCCCGTAGCCGAGAATGAGGTGCTTGGCAAACCAGGCTATCAGCCAGGCCTGGAACACGTAACCGCGCTCCCGCTCGTGGGCGATGGCCAGGCCGCTTTCCAGCGCGCCTTTCTGGTAGGCTTCCATCACCCACCAGCCTTGCAGCCAGACATCGGAGTCGACCCAGATGTAGATGTCGCGCCCGGGAAAGTATTCGCGCAGGAAGGGCCGGGCGACGGAAGCGCGCTCATAGGGGCTGAGGCAACTGTTCGGCACGCCCAGGTGGGTCATCGGCTCTACCAGCAGCACTCCTTGGCCGATGAGCCAGGCATGGTCTGCATCGTTCTGCCCGAGGTCCAAACAGCCGATCTCCACGTCCTGCCGCTGGGGAAAGGCTCCCAGGGAGCGGATCAGGCCCTGCAAACTCGGCATCACCTTGGTGTCGCCCGCGGTGACGATAATGGTCCGCAGTCCACCCTCAGCCATGGGAGCCCGGCGATGCGACACCCGCCCGCTTGCGGCCCGCAACGCGCGCCAGACGGCCGGCAACCCGACGGGCGAGCAACGGCCACGTGCCGGGATGGGCGGCGATGATGGCCAAGGCCCGTCTGCGGCTGCCGGTGTCGGCGAGTACGCGTTGGGCATCCAGGTAGTGCACCATGACCTGGTATTCCCGCTCCCGCTGGCTCAACAGCGCGCTCAGCTCCGGCCGGTTCTTGCCCTTCAGCTTGTCCTGGAAGTGGCGGTTGGTTTCCAGGGCGTTGCGGTAGTCGTAGCGCCAGGCGCCGCTGCCTGTGCCGGTCCAGCGGCGGGCAGTTGGGCTGAACGGCAGGGTCCACTCGTATAAAGGCTCGTGCACCAGCCAGCCGCGCCCCCCGCCGGCGAAGAACTCCATCATGAAGTAAAAGTCCTCGGCCAGCTTGGCGCCGGGGTGGTAAGCGAGGCCGGTGCGGCGCAGGAAGTCCAGGCGCACCATGGGTTTCAGGATCCCGAAGTCGAACGTGCCGCCCGGGTCCGAGTGGGCGATGAAGTCGGCAATCCCTACCATCCTGCCCGCTCCCGGCGCCGCGAAGGCGACGCGGACCACCTCGCCGGTCGCGTCGTCGGAGTGCAGCTGATTGTCGGCAACCAGCTGCACTCCGTGCGCCTCGCCCGCTTCCACCAGGGCTGCGAGGCGGCCCGGCAGGTAACGGTCGTCGGCGTCCAGCACCGCGATCCAGTCGCCGCGTGCGATGGTGGCGGCGTGGTTCATCGCCCGGGCCTTGCCGGCGTTCTTCGGCAGGGCGACGACGATGACGCGCTTGTCTTCGGCCGCCATGGCCTGGGCGATGGCAAGGCTGCCATCGGTGGAGCCATCGTCAATGACCAGCAACTCGAAGGCCGTGAAGGTCTGGTCGAGCACGGAGCGGATGGCGCGCTCGAGCGTCGCCGCGCTATTATACACCGGCAAGGCGACAGTGACTTGGGGCGTCATGGCAGACACGCGGACGTCCCCGCTTGGCCCATTGGGCGCAGCCGGCCCGGCCCTGCATGGGGGGACCACCTCGGACCGGCAACGCGCGTCTTGGCCTGGAACATGCGCAGTGAATGGCCCAGGACCCCGGCTGGCGCAAGGCAGCCGCCGGCAGCCGTTGGCAAATGCTGCTGGCCGGCGTTGCTGGATCGGCTTCGCCGCATTGCTGCTGAAGGCTGGCTCATAGCCGGCTTGCCCCTTCACGCACTCTTCGGTCCCTCCTGAAGCCTCGCCCACATGTCCTGAACCGCCTGGGTGACCTGCCCGCTTGTGATCGCATGCAGGCACCTCAGGCCGATGGGGCAGGGTTCGCGCAGCCAGCAGGGCGCGCACGGAAGCGGCGTGTAGAACTCGACGTTCCCGGCGTAGTGCGTGTTGACCGGGTGCTCGAAGCCGCCGATGACCACGACGGATGGGACGCGGACGGCCGCGGCTATGTGCATCGGGCCGGACACCGGTCCCACATAGATATCCGCCGCAGCGATGGCGGCGACAAGCTCCTTGATGGTGGTGCTGTCCCGCAGGTCCAGGTGGCTGTCAGCAAGGACGCCCCCGTCTGCGCCGTCCCTGTTGCCGACCTCGATCACCGACCCGAACCGGCAAACATTGCCGATCAGCTCCGTCCAAGACCGGTCCGGCCAGTCCTTGTTCGGCGTGAAGCGGCTTGCACGCCGGGTGGCGACGACCCAGGGGCGCGGCAGGTTCTTCCAGGCGCTGGCGTAGCGCGCGACGATGTCCTGGTCCACCACGCAATCCGGCTGCGTATCCGTTACGCGGACTCCCAGCTTGTCGCCGATCAGCCTTGTGATGTGGACCGGCGACGGTACGATGTGGGTGTATTCGATGAACAGCGCCCCCTCCGGCATGGCGGAATAGGGGTGGACCTCATCAATGTAGGGAAGGCCGTGCACCAGGTCCGTGAACTTCGTGTAGAAGTTGATGCGGCCATGCGGGTTCACCCGCTTCAGCTCGCGCAGGGCGGGGGTGAACATCAGCACATCTCCGATTCCGGCATCGCGGGCGATGTGCATCACGGGCTGGTGCGCCGGGCTGCTGAACGGGATGGGATACAGGACCGTCCGCGCCAGGATGCCAGACCGTGTCAGGGCCTGGCGCCGGAGCGTGGCACGCAGCTTGCCCTTGATGAGGGGAAACTTCATCTCGCCTCGTAGTTCAGTACCGGGCGTGGGCCTGGTGCTATCGGCTGAGATTGGAAGCCGCTCATTGCGAGCCGCGCAGCATCGTGGCTATTCAGGACCACGTGAAGAGGCTCATCGGCCTCTGGATTGCCACGTTGCAAGGACGGTTCGCGATGGCGCGTGCTTGCGTAGGCGCCGGTCACCGGATGCAGCAGTTGGCAAAATCGGGAGCTGGCCGAAACGGCGGCCATTCCGGTGCAGGTCCGGCCAGTCGTGCCGCCGGCACGCCGCAAAAATCCAGCGTCCCGTGCCAGTTAGGCACTTAGTTCGCCGCCCAATCCGCGACGCGGCGCTTGATCGCCGGCACGACCCGGAGATGCAGCGGCTTCTTTGGGTCGGGCAAGGCGAAGCGGGTCGGCAAGGCCCCGAACTCCTCAGGATACGGCGCGGGGTCCGAGGCTGGGAACAGGAAAGGCTCGCCCATCATATGCAGCCACAGACGCTCCAGGATGTAACCATAGGCTTTGTGGCCGTTCGCGGCCTCCAGCGCGAGCTCCAGGCTTCGGCGCGGCATCTGCTTGAGCCGCTCCTGCCGCACGGCGAAACAAGCGCCGTAGGAGTAGCGGCCGACGAGGTGGCGCTCTGCCTCCTCCGCCAGTCCAGCCCATTCGCATCGCCGCAGGAAATGACTGGCGATGTTCACCCCCTCCGGCAGGCCGTGGAGGTGCAGGTACCAACTCCCCATCGTCCTCGCGCCGGGATCGAAGAATTGCAGCGGCCCCCAGTTTGCCAAGGAGAACACCTCGGGCCGCACGCGCGCGTTGCCGATGAAGCCGCTCGTTTCGCGGGTCAGGATGCTTTTTGGCGGCAATTCCTTGGAAGCGATCCAGCGCCAGGCCAGCGGCTGGATATCCTTCCATTGGCGCCACTGACCGAGCAGTGCGATGATGTCCGGGCTGTGTTCGAACGGGTCGCCCTGCAGGAACACGGTGAAGCCGTCCCCGAATTCGGTCTTGTTCAGGATGTGGCGGAGCACGGTGTCCGACTCGCGGCCGCTGTTGGCAAGCGCGACGATACGGTCGGCCCGTTTAAGGGCAGGCACGGACGTGATCTCCATGCCTTTGTTGTAGATGGTGACATCGAAATCGCCGGGTATGTCGCCCACCCAATCCAGGTTCTCCGAATAGCGGGCGATCACAACCTCGCTTCTCATGTGCCTCACCCCTACTCGACCCCTCGCCCCCAAGCGGGCTAGCAACAGGAAAACATCTACGTTCGGAAGACGAACGAACCCAAACCCGGACCCTATACCCTCCACTGGGCAGCTAGCCAAGGCGCGTATGCTGCAACGCACAAAAAGGTGCTATGCGTGTCCGGCACCGGCACAATAATAAACCGGGTAGCCGCAGCCGCTACGTCGTCCTCCGTCCGGGTCGCCTAGACGGTATCCGGAACAAGCCAGCGTAGCCGCGCATTGATCCCTACAGCAACGCCCATTACAGCGGCAGGTTCATCCCATCCACCCGGCCGCCTCCGTCCCACAGCACCACCACG
>JAABUW010009280.1_pt1 | contig 11257 bp, 16 predicted proteins | sample 5560081 | NCBI WGS metagenome assembly JAABUW01 (sample SAMN10711882, study PRJNA513363) | rock metagenome | isolation source: Antarctica rocks | place: Antarctica: Victoria Land, Knobhead sud | reverse complement strand
GCACAAAGGAGCACGCGTGTCGCATATACGGGGACCGCGCATGAACTATAGGCTTAAGTACTGGCTAAGTACTGGGAGACTCTCGGTTCGGGCTTTTTTCGTGCGCATTGAAGTGTCCTGGGGGCAACTAAGCTGACTAGGATTAGCCTCTGGAGTAAAGATTCACTTCCGCGCGGCGGAACTGGCAGTGCCGCCGCAGTTGCAACTGGACATATGTCCACCTGGGGAACACCACCTAGCTCAGCTGGTTGTTGGCAACATTCGTGGCTGCGACTCGCAGCGACTCATGAATGGAGTTTCAATGTCGGCCAAGGCAAGCGGGGACGGCGGGGACACCAGGCCGCGGTGCATTTGGCACAGCGCTGCGTCATGTCCATGCAGTTGACAGGCAGGGGCGCCTTCCAAAATGGCGTCATGCGCCCCTATTCTTCGCCACAGCAGGTACGGCCGTCTGGTCGGCCCCTGCAGCGCACAGAGTATAGCATAAATCATGTATATTGTTAGAGAACACAACGTTCAAATTACTGTGTCACAGCAGACGGCATCCACTGTTTTGAGTGGACGCATATGCGCGGTAAGCAAGTTGCAGGCGGCGCACCTCACTGCATCTTGCACAAGACCTCGATAGTGAAACGGCATCCCCGAGGTCGCCTGCCGTCGAATCCATGCACCTGCAAAGGATGATTTTCGTACAGGTAGTCGAATTAACAATTATGAGCAAGTGTATGGAGCTGCCAGATTGCAGTCCAGGCAGTTGCCAGTGGCGGTAGCCCTGCAGGCCTTCTTGCCCGGTACATACACAAACAGTCTGAGTGCAGTATCATTCGTGCAACATCACGCTTCGGCAGACCTTCCCCTGCAATGATGCCGGCCGAGTGGCTCTGTCCATGCAAAGCACGGCGGCGCCATGGAATGCGCCTGCTGCTTCCTGGCTGCAGTAGGCTCGTCTCGTCAGTAGGTATTGCAGTATTGCAGGGAAAGCTGCACTGCCGTCATCTGCCCTCTGGTGGTGCATGATCCATTGCGATCGATAGCACCTTGCGAAACTTGGTAATGCGCTGCCCATACATGCGGCACTGGCAGCAAGCACTGCCCAAATGGCCTGAAATTTACTTCGATGATGAACCTACCCATCCTTGAGTTGCATGTGGCGGCAAATCCCAGGAGGTCGCTGCCTGATCTGAGGCAGCCACTGGCAAGCAGCCAGCATGCTGCTGCCCAATCTGGCAGTTTGCTTCGGCAGACCAGCTCTTCGCTAGACCAGTCCAGAAAGACGCCACACCAGTTGATTGAGCTATGGCCCAAGCGATGAACCACATGCGCCGCGGCGAGTCTGCGCTGTGTCGTGAGCGCCACAGAATCGGACGGATACTGACGATCATTAGCAAACTGATTACAACCTTGCCAGAGCCAGCTGTCGTGCATTCCGTCAACGTCCTGTGTGCCACACGCTCACTTGTCCAAATGGGACAGGTGTGTCAAATACAACCCAAGATCCATGTTAACAGACCTCACAACCCCGCGCTGTCCACTTGCAGATAGTCGAACCATGGCTGACAACCGCCGACTTGGCCCTCACCACTATCACATTTGATGCCGGTATTCCCTTCGTTTGTTCCCACTTATCTTCCACCATACTTGCCGCTTTGCTGCATCTAGCCCCAATCGGACCATGTCCTTTGCTACCGCAACAAAGCCGGCGTCTTGGTTCGATCGTCATCCGCCGTGTTCCCGCCTGCCAAAGGCAGCTCCGCCGCGTGCCGCTCAAAGTGAGCCCTGCGGCTGCCGCAAGTCGCAACACCGTGTCTCAGCTCCTAGACATTTTGGGCCAGCCGGTGGTGCCATACCTTTCAGCGCAGAGTTTGTACGAGTCGGGGGACGGCGATGGCACATGGACGCCACCGCTCGCCGCTCCGGACACCAGCAGGCGCGGTGCTCAGGGCCCAGGCAAGCAAGCGCCGGCAGCGCCAGCAGTGGCTCAGTAGTCAGAACGAGACCGCTTGAAGCCTGCAACATGAGCAGAAAACACTGATACACTTTCGGCATCGCTGCAGGTGGGGTGCTGTGAGTGATGCTCTAGTTCCTCTCTTGATTGCAGCTCACAGTGGACGAGACATTTGCAGTTCGGTCTGTGCTTGGAAGGGGCAAATGTAGGTTTGGTGGAAACGGACACGAACTATGCAGCTGTGACAGAGTATGCATGTTCAGCAGCTCGCACCTGCCGGTGCCCCACTATAAGCGTCGTAGCCGGAGCCGCCCTGCGCATACAACAGCACGTTAGGATGACGTTCTCAGCGGCATGGTTCCATGGCTACAGGAGCATATGGAGTATTTGATGAGTTTTTCGTGCATGTGGACAGCATGGCAAACATCGTAATGGGCAGCCTCGGTTCTATCGATCTGAGCCAGCACCGCCGCTGGAGAAGTGACTCTGGAAAATTTAGCATGAAGGTTTGTCGTCTCCGGCCAACCAGTTGAGCTCAGGCAATGAATGCGGTGTGCGACTGAATCGTGCATATTTGCAAGGTGCACGACTGCAAATGGCTGTTCGGTGTTGGTGTAGAATGAAGAACACTGGCCTCGGTTCTATCGATCTGAGCCAGCACCGCCGCCTTGAAAGGGCGACTCTGGAAAATTTAGCATGAAGGTTTTCGTCACTGGCCAGCAGGAATTTGTGTGTTGAGGGCAGACAGCCCGCACAGAAGGTTGAGATGGCACGTGCACGCCAGGAGAGAAGCCTCAGTATGTTATTCTCATCAAGTGTCAGGAGTTTATTTGATACCATCACTGGCTACACTCGTTCCGGCAGTTGTGTTCCGACTTGCAATATGAATGCCTGGCTGCACCAGACGCGATGTCTTCTACGACAATCAGAGGAGTCTGATGCAGCTCTCAACGATTGGAATGTTCCGCAGCGAGTTGCGAGCAGCCTCGGTTCTATCGATCTGAGCGAGCACCGCTTCAACAGCGACTCTGGAATATTTAGCATGAAGGTTGTCGTCACCGGCTGCAGGCAGGAGACTCAGCGAGTGCGGCTGACTCGTACTTTTCGGCATGTTGCAGATCCGCAGATGGCTGGTCGGAGTACAAAAGAAAACCGGCCTCAATTCTATCGATCTAAGCCAGCACCGTCCTGAAAAAGGCGACTCTGGAAAGTTTGCATGACAAAAAGTTGTCATCATTGGCCAGTCAGGGGTTGTGTTTTTGAGGGTAAGAAGCCCCCTCAAAGGTCTGCCAAAAGGCACAGGTGCGTCAGGAGAGAAGCCTCAGCGTGTTATTCTCATCAAGTGTCAGGAGTTTATTTGATATATACCAACATTGGCTGCTATCTCCCCAGCAGACTTCGACTACTTTGCTGCACCAGACCCGATGTCATCTACACTGTTGAACACCAGTTCCATCGTGCTCTCATCGAGAGGCTTGGTTTGCAGCAAAGACTGCGAGTCCGTGAGAGCGGTGGGTGAAGAGGGTGAAAAGCAGCAGGACCAAGATGCAGCACCTGCTGGTAGCCGCCCTGCGCCGCATCGTAGGTGCGCTTCTGGCCCGCACCCGCGTCGTAGCCGCCCTGCTGCGCGCCGCCGCCGCCGTAGCCCTCCTGGCCATAGCCTGCGGGCAGGACTGGCATGCGCATCACCAGCTTGCAGTGTGCATCTGGTCCGCAGAGTGTGATCACGTTGTTAACAGAACCTAGTCTGTCGTCACAACCTCTCCGGGTGCAGGCTGGAAAGGCATCAGTCCTGTCACAGGGATTTGACAGCAACAGCTTTCGTAGCCGTCACACTGCGCCACAGCCTACTCGCACTACATGAGCAGATGAATGAGCGCACCTGAGTACGCCCCACCCTGGCCACCGCTGTAGCCAGATGCGCTGGCGCCGTAGCCCGAGGCACTGCCGCCGTAGCTGGCCTGGCCGCTGTAGGCGTCCTGCGCCTGGCCGCCGCCATATGCGGAGCTCTGCGCGCCGTAGGCCTGCTGCGTCAGCTTTACGCTCAACACATGAGGCGTTGTCAGCAGGCAGCGTTGTGCAAAGCCTCGTGTGCTCGTGCAGCGCATCGTGGCCCAGCTGGAAGTTTCCGAATTGGGCCATGTTTGGCCTCGAGTTGCAGAGGCTCTCGCCTGCGTGTTTGGGTGCGAGGACGCCGTTGTGTGAGCACAACGCCAGAAGCCGAGGGGAGCTCGGCTGCTGAGAGCATGTAATGGATGGCATCACCTGTCCGAACTCGGGCGTGATGGCCTTGGAGAAGCCGGTCATGCCAGCTGGTGTGGGCGTGCCGTATTCGCTGCTCCCGCCGGCGGCGCCGCCACCATATTGGCCACCCTGCTTCTGGCCGCCGCACTCCCCCTGGCCGCCGCCGCCGCCGTAGCCGCTCGCTGCGTAGCCTGAAGACTGCTGCGCTGAGCCGCCGTAGCCGCCCGCTCCATAGCCCGACGCCTGCTGGTCAGCGCCGCCATAGCCCGACGCCTGCTGCCCGGCGCTGCCGCCATAGCCCGACGCCTGCTGCCCGGCGCTGCCGCCATAGCCCGACGCCTGATGCCCGGCGCTGCCACCATAGCCCGACGCCTGCTGCCCTGCGCCTCCATAGCCTGAGGCCTGCTGCCCGGCGCCGCCGTAGATCGACGCCTGTCCGGCCGGCGCCCCGTCATAGCCGGGGCTGTTCCAGGGCGCGGCCTGCTGCCCGCTTCCGCCGCCATAGCCCGAAGCGCCTGCTGCGGCGCTGCTGGCGGGATAGCCCGACTGCTGGGGGTACCCATACTGGGCAACGTTGCCGCCACCGCCGCCGTAAGCCTGGCCGCCGCCCTGCCCGGTTGTGTACATTGAGCCAGTGGTCTGGCTGGAGTTGTAGTCGTAGCCCCCCGCGTAGACGTCCTGCTCGGGCACAAGAGAAACATCAGCACAGGTGCTTCAAGCCATGGTGTGGAGAGAGATGCAGGCAGATTGTTGGCATTCTATTGGCCGAGTCAGCAGCTGCGCAGTTGCTCTGAAAGAGCTTGCATGCATGTGCATGGATATACGCAGAAGCTGTCAAAGCAGAAGCTGTACAATGACCACCCACCCGCGTGGCGGCGGCGGCGCGCTGTGCTGTAGCGGCGCGGGCAGCCCTCGCCTCGTCCTCCGCCTTGCGGCGCGCCTCAGCCTCTGCCGCCGCCTGTTGAGCACCGCACAGGTAGGTCAGCAACATGCGTATGCGCACACATTCGAGTCCTCATTCCAGCTGAACAGGCAACACTGACATCAGGGCAGCACTTGCGGCACACAACAGCCACAGCTGAGGTCTGGCAGTGGGTTTTGGTGAGCAGAACAAGCAGCAGTTTGATAGGACATTGCGGGGTAGTACATGAGGGCAGACCCCTTTAGTGCGCACCCGTTGGGCGGCGGCAGCGGCCTGCTGCTGGTAGCGAGCGGCATCAGCGGCGGCCTGTGCCGCCGCGCGCTGCGCCGCCGCCAGCTGCGCCGCCATCGCAGACTGCTGTGGCGGGGGCGGCTGATATCCCCCCATGGGTCCGCCTGGCCCCTGTGCCGGAGATAATTAGGCTGGACATGAGCTGGAGGTGCGGCAATGCATTGTGTGGCATGTGAACGGGGCCTGCCGAGACGCTAAGTAGGCTATTTTTGGCTAGAGCCAAAGCAACTGGCAGACTGAGAGTCATAGCAGCAAGAAAAGCACTCTACCTGCATGCCGCGGCCACCGCGGCCCCCTGGCGGTGGGGGCGGCTGCCCGCGGCCGCCGCCGCCCCATGGCACGCGCCCAGCAGCGGCGGGCGGGCCGCCGTAGCCTCGGCCGCCCGGCGGCGGCCCGCCATGAGCGCCGCCGCCGTAAATGTTGCCGCCAGCAGCTGGCCCAGGGTACCCTCGCCCGCCCGCCGGCCCGCGGCCGCCGGCGCCCATCATCGCGCGTGCGGCGTTGAAGCCGCCGCGGCCGCCGGCGGGGCCGCCGGCCATCGGTGCGCCGCCGGCCGGGCCGCCAACGCTGCCGCCGCGGCCGCCAGCAGGGCCTCCGAAGTGACCGTCGCCGCCAAGGGACACCATGCCGCGGCCACCGACGCCGACGAAGCTGCCAGGCGGCGGATGCGTTGGGGCGCCGCGGCCGCCGCGGCCGCGCCCGGCACCGGGCCCCCACAGGCGGGGCCGGTCCGGCTGGCCGTGCGCGCCGCCAATGCCGGAACGATCGCGGCGGTTTCGCTTCGCGTCAGGCAGGCCGCCGCGGCCGTCCCCCTCACGCTCCAGCCTCGACTTGCGCTCATCCTACAGCCAGCAGAGGAAATCTTGAAATCTTGAATATCAACTGTTAAGCATAGGCGTTTCTGACCATTACTGCTATGTAGCAACAGCAGAAATGTGTGCAGCTGGGCCAGGTGCACACGATGAAGTGCTAGCATGTGCCTGCACCTGCTTCAGCGGGTTGGCGAGAGACACCAGCACCGGGCCCAGCTTTGGGTCCTCCCCAGCACCCAACGCCCGGTAGGCCCTGCAGAACGGCAATAGGCGCGACTCGGTCAACACAAACTTTGGCTGAGAAATTCGGCCGAGGCACGCTTGCTGGATTCCGAATGGCAAGAAGAGCTGCGCCAGCGTGAAGAATGGTGTCGCTGTCAACAAAATAACGGCTCGGAACCTTGATCGCAGCAACAAACCAAAAATTGCAGAAGCCAAGGGTCATTGCGCGGACCTGTCTGCCTCTGAGGAGCGCGCAAAGGTGATGAAGGCAAAGTTCTTGCTGGCAAAGGTGATCTTGTCCTTCTGCAGGTGCACATCGCGCACGCGGCCAAAGGCGTTGAAGAAACCCTTCAGGAAGCCGCTGTCGCGTGTGGCCTGCGCCACAGCAGGGCAGAGCGATGCAGATCGATGTGAGCTACGCGGGGTAACTGCGCAGTGTGAGCTACGGGGGGGTCACTGCGCAGGCATCGAGGCACAGCACTGGCCCCTGCATGGCGGGCAACTGCCACGCCACGCTGCCCATTGAGTGCCAGTCAGCGTCTGCCACGCAAGGCACGCCACAACCTGGCAGGCATTGCTCCGCATCGTGACCTTGATGGTGTCGCCTTTCAACAAAGTTTGATGGTTCAATTGCAGCGGGCCGCAACTGCGCACCGGCTTTAGGTTGCCGACGTACAATATGCGGCTGAAGAGCGGGGGCACGGAGCGTGGCTGCGCCCACTCCACCTGCAGCAGCTTGACCTGGCCGGCTGACTTCTGGGCCGGCTTCGCCATTGTGGACGCCGGCACGGCAGCTGCGGCTGCTGGCTGCGCAGCCATGGCATCATTGGCGGCGGGCGCCGCCTGCTGCTCGGCCGCGGCGTCTGCCGGAGCCGCCGCGGTCGCGCCCCCTGCTGGCACGTCTGGCGCTACGGGAACGTTCTTGTCGGCCGGCGCCGCCGTCCTGTTGGCCGCCGGGGCGGTAGCAGTGTCGCCTGCCCCGGGCGCCGAGTCGGCATCGGCTGCTGAGGATGTGGCTGCCACCGCTGCCGCCGCCTTCTGCGCCTCCTCTGCTTTCCGCTCCTGCTCCTTCTTCTCCGCCACTGTCATCGTCGGCTTGCGCAGCGATATGACCGGCTCGGCCGCACCGCCGCCGCCGCGGCCAGAGTGCCGCCTCTCGAGCGCTGCCTTGGCCGCGGTCGCCGCCGCCGGCTGGGCAAACTCCACAAAGCCGTAGTCCTGCAGCAACAGAGGTTAGGTCGCTTTGTGATGGACCCAACTAGTTGATTGGAGGACTTCCACCAGACCTAGAAATGCAGTGTAAGACGAGGAATCGTTGAACTCTCGTCACGACCCCGCCACCACACTTGCAGTAACATTGCGAATGCACAGGTTGGAAGCTCCAGGTTGGCAGTGCCATACCCCGCTGCAACCGGACATTGATGGTCCTGGCTCCCAACTAGCAAGCGAATATCGAGGCTCCTGCGCAAGCACCTTGCTGAGGCCCTCGGGGTTGTGCATGATGAAGGCACGCTCGACGGCGCCATACTGCTCCAGGTCGGCCCGCAGCGCGGCGACGTCGCCCCACTCGCTGCTGACGTTGCCCAGGAACAGCTGCGTCATCGCCGCCGACGCGTCAAACTCCAGCGGCTTGCCGCCCAGCTCCAACTTGGCCCGCGTCAGCGCCTTAGCTGCGGCCTGCATGTGGCATGAAGATTGAGGTTGGACGAAGGCATCAGTGAGGTATGAGAGGTAGGAACACCACACAAGGCGACATTGAGCACCTGCAAGAGCGAAGCGGTTTCTGCAATGGCACTTTGCTGCCAAGCAGGCACTGCTGGTCAAGACGTGCAGCAAGCGGGACTGGTCAGCTTGCCACTCAGCGCTGTGAGGGCTGTCACCTCCCCGGCGCGTGTGACGTCGACCTTCTGGCGCTGATTGCGGCCGCCGCCGCCTCCTTCGCGGCCGTTCGCCCGCGGGTTGCCCTTTGCAGGTGCGCCCGACGTGCGTGCGCCAGCGGCCTTGAGCACGTCCTCCAGGCTGGGCTCTTTGTCATCCGCCAACGCCTTGTCAGCTTCCGACTTGGCGGCGTCACCGGCAGCCAAGTCCGCTGCAGGCGGCGCGTCAGCTGCGGGCGCCAGCTCTGTCGCGGCGCCACCGTCGGGCGCCGTGTCAGTCTTCACGGCAGCGGTGGCGACATTGGCGCCTGGCTCGGCCTTGACATCGCCGGCGGCTGGCTCGGCCTTGACGTCGCCTGCGGCCAACTCAGACTTGACGGCACCTGGGTGCGCCTCGGCAAACGCCTCCTCCTCCGCCTTGATGATGGCGGACTCGCCTGCAAGATGCATGCATCTGTTCAGCACATCCTGCACATGCATTGCTGACTTGCGGATATTCGACGATCGCACCAAGTCAAAGTCTCACTGTCAGAGCTGGGCTGCCAGAATCGCTGTCCTGGCACTCAGTGCTGAGCGGCACAAGCAGGAAAGCAGCCACAGGTGATGTTGTTCAGCCACAGAAGCCAGCACATGCCTCCATTGTTCAGCCACAGAAGCCAGCACATGCCTCCAACAGCAGCCCCAGAGCCACTCGACCAGAACCCGGAATTCGAATCACATCACACCTTCGGCCTTGACGCCGCCACCGTCCAGCACCAGGTCCGCAGCTGCCATGTCATCCTTCAGCGCCTTCAGACCGACGCTTCCGTTGCTGGAGTCCCCGTTGCTGCCCTCCGCAGTCGGCGCCGTTGCCCCAGCGGCCGCCGCCGTTGCCGTTGAAGCGTCGGCCAGCCACGGCAGCGGCGGCGGCTGCAGCCGCACGAAGGCGGACTTGACGCCCAGCTTGACGCCGTCAAAGGCGACAGAGCGGACGTCCAGCTTGGCAGCCGCAAACACCTGGCGCACCTCTGCCTCCGTCGCGGCCTCTGGGACGTTGCCAACCTGCGCGACAACAACGTATGCAATTGATCAGCCAGCTGCATTGCCCAAACTCCTGCCCAGCTTTGACATGTGTCATGCGCAGGCGGTGCAACAGTTGTGCTGATGCAGCACATTGGTATTGGATTTTCATAGATCAAGAGAGCTGCTGATGTTGCCAACGAAGGGCCCGAATCATTGCTCTGGGCAGCGGCATCATGCACAGGAACACGCGGGAAATTTCAGTAGAGGCTGCGCACCTTGATGAGGGGCACAGGCCGCCACTCGTCCGGGATGTCCAACTGCTCCCATTCTTCTGGCGGGTGCTGCTGCCGCTGACCACGGGGCGTCTGCGCCTGCGGCTGCTGCGGCGGCGCCTGCTGCGGCTCTGCCGTGTTGACCGCCACCATGTCCGCGGCAACCGCTGCCAAGTCAGCATCTTCCGCAGCGGCCGAAGCGTCCGCAGCCGCCGCTGCGCCGGCGCCGCCCGCCGCATCGGCGGCGGTCTCGTCAGGCGCTGCCACTGCCTCGCCGGCGGCTGCTGCTGCATCGCCGGCTGCGACTATGGCTGGCTCAGCCTCCAGCGCCGGCTCGTCGACAGTGTCGACAGCATCGGCCTCCATTGGCGTCGCTGCCGTCGCCGCCGCTTCCGCCTCGGCATCTGCCGCCTCCTCGGCTGCGACTTCCACTGCGTCCACGGCGGTCTCAGCCGCGACTTCCATGGCTTCCTCCGCGTCGGCACCGGCGTCCAGCGCCTTGATGGCCGCGTCCGCTGCCAGCTGCTGCACGTCTGCCGGCAGGTCGGCGGGCACGGGTGCCGCAGGCTCTTCGGCGGCTTCAAGTCCCCCGGCGGCAGCCTCCTCAGTCTCAATCTCGGAGGCCTGCGGGCAACGATGCATTCATCTGCGAGTTGCAGCGTTCCAATGCAAGATCAGTGGCTCGGTCTGCAGCCACGGCGGAGTCGGCAGCAGAGTATGCTGTGGGACAAACACGCCGCCCACCGCAGCGAGCAACTATGAACAACACATTCGAGTGGCCCACCTCTGCCTGCTCCGTTGGGGGCTGTTCAGCTGCGTCCGCTACTGGAGCTTCCACCCCGGCAGGCTCCTCGACGGCTGCCTCGGGCTGGCTGGCAGGCGCTGCTGCCGGTGCCGCAGCCGCCTTGCCTCTGCGCGTCCTGGTGCTCACCATCGCGCACCGTGCTGGCGACGTCTACTGAACAGTATTTGGCCGTCCTCACTTCAGTTGGCAGTCAGTAGGGGTACTTCAGCGCCTGCGACCATTCGTACAGGACGAGTTGTGTGTTGGTGACGAGACGGGCTTCCCCGGGCTCCTTGCTGTCCTCTGGCAGCACAATTGAAGGGATGCATGCATGCAAGCAAGAACACACATGTTGCATGATCCTGTGGCACGTTCGCAGGCCCTGACAAGCAACATGCCGGCCACGATCACCTCTAATCAGCGTGATTGCGTGTGCACCTCGGCGGTTGCGGCTGCACCCGCTCTCGTGGCGCAACGAGTTTGACAGCTGTCTAACGGTTTTCGGCCGTCGTGAGGCACAGCAATTCTGACATAGCAGCGAAGCTGGCGCGGCCGGCTACAAGGTGCCCACCAGCCACAAGGGCGGCAAGGTGTCGAAAGGACTCGGCAAATAATTCGGTGAGCCTGCAGACTGATTTGTTGGTGGCAACGGGTCAATGCACCATCAATTGGCTGCCAGTGCACATCTTGATCCGACCCCGCAGCTTCAGTCGGCAAGTTTGTCAGTCGAAATTGCTCGATCCGTCATCCGGTTCCGTGTGCAGATCCATGCGGCGCTGCTGCTCTTCTTCGTCATGTGTAATATACCCTTCAGGGTCGTGGAGAGTCCGCATTTTCTGCGGCTCTTGAACCAGCTGCGGCCCAACTACAGCGCGCCAGGTGCGTG
>JAABUW010009279.1_pt1 | contig 11258 bp, 17 predicted proteins | sample 5560081 | NCBI WGS metagenome assembly JAABUW01 (sample SAMN10711882, study PRJNA513363) | rock metagenome | isolation source: Antarctica rocks | place: Antarctica: Victoria Land, Knobhead sud | reverse complement strand
TCCCCGCTGACGCGCCGGGAGGGCGCTCCATTGGCCGGTGGGGATCCGTTTGTCAGGGCTGCTGGACCGTAGTTGCCATACCGGGACTGGCTTTGTGCTGAGCGCTGAGGAGAGGGTACCAAGTTCTTCATTCCGGCCATCTCCAACAGCTGCATTAACACAATTTGCTTTCATGACTCAAGGCTGAACAAGAAAACTTCTCTGACCTCTGGTCAGACAGACGCCGAAGTGAGCATCATAACTCGCTGCATGTACTGGCCAAACTGCTGCAAATAATCGCAAAATGATAGGCGAGTTTGTGCTGCAGCAGTCCTGTTTGCTTGCATGTGAGTTCACAGCCAGAGGAACCAATTGTGTGCAGTTTGGTGTTGGAGTGATATTGACACATTGGCACACAACAATATGATCAGAGCACACCTAGTAGTCAACCAGCACTCAATGCTGGAACAGCTGTGTGATGACAAATGCAGGTGCTTGTGAAAGAACATACTTCCTCACAATCTTGATCACATGAAGGATCCAAGCATCTACTAGACTGACCTATCTACCAATGCTTTTCATGCCAGACAGCGGTGCACCATACAGGGCTAGATGGACCCTGTTTGCTCACAATTTTGGTCAAACATCTTGCCAGGAAATAGACAGAAGGTGCAGCAGCATCACCTCTACAGAGACCTCAACCTGTGCATTCCTGTCAGCTTCAGCATGGCGTTCCTGCAGAGCCTTCACCTCACCAACTGCATCCACCAGATCGTCCAAAGCCTGCAGCAGCAACGCCGTACCCCTTGCATGCCTGGTTTGACCCTGTCTATGATGCTTACTGTTGTGTCAGTTACCCCTGACAGGGAGGGATACTTTCTGCTAAGTAAGCAGTTTTTCACAGCAAGGAGTCCTTTGTGATTTGTCACTCACCTCTGACAAGGAGGGATGCTTTCTGCTGTGTCAACAACTTTTCACAGCGAGAAATGCTTTTTGTTGTGTCAATCACCCCTGGACAGGGAGAAATGATTTCTTTTATGGCAGCTGACCCTCACGGGGGGGTAAAAGCCACGCAGCAGGCTGGTCAGATCACTGGACAGACGCGCAGATTGGCTTGACACAAGGCTATTGATTGAAGCAATGGTGCAGAAGCTGTGCGCCAGTGCCATTTCACATTCAGGAGTGAAGGTAGTCTCAGGGTGCATAAGGTGCGTTGTGTTGTCAAGACCTGCAGATCTGCAGAGAAGCAGTGAAGTTGTGTGGATGTGTGCGTGCATGCATGTGTGCGTGTGTGTGTGTGCGTGTGTGTGTGTGCGTGTGTGTCTCTATGTGCGTTTGTGTGTGCACCTTCTTGGTGGCTGCCCGGCGCTGCATGACATCTGGGTCTTCCTCCATCAGGGTGTCACTCTCAAACTTGCCCAGGCTGCTGATGTGGCCATACAGGGCTTCCAGCAGGTGCTTCTCAGCCCTCTTCACCTATAGCACCACGTCTGAGTTTGGCAGCAGCATCAGGAAAATGTGTTTTTCTTGACAGGCATTCCATTGAAAACGCTTTACATCCATGGTCATGCTGCCAGCTGTGCAGGTGATGCATGAGCGACAAGCTCTGACCATGCTGTCTGAAGCCGATCTTTGAACCACATCGCAATGTTCTGCACGTCCAGGACAGGCGGCTTGCTACACAGGCTACTTTAGACTGCAGGAGGTCAGAGTTACGAGAGTATATGTAAAAACAAGAGGAAAGAGTGGTATTGTGTGAGTGAACCACATGAGGACATGCACACCTGCTGCCAAGCCTGGTACAGCTGCAGTACTGTCTGACAAGCAGCTGCCTAGGCAAAGCCATGGTGATGATCAGCTTTGGTGAAGTTTGTGTGTACATATATCAATGGCCAAGCTACTGCAAAGTGCTTGTGCCCTAGGTACAGGCCACTGCCCAAAAGTGAATACAAAGATACTGATGTAATGCCTGAGTCATGTGCATTGTTCACGTATGGATACATGCAACATGTGTATGTAGACTAGCAGCAAGAGCCTACCTGACAGTGCACAATGGCTTTGGGCACTTCCATGATGATGGTATTGCATACAGTGCGCACATACAGAACAGTGTCCTCTGCCAAGCGCTTCAGGAACTCATCTTGCATCTGCATGCACATACATGGCATTCAGCACATGTCATTAAGCATGACAAAGCTGGGCATTGAGCGCATATAGGTGTCAGCAAGTACACCTCACTGAGTATGGCATTGCTGGGTTAAGCGCATGACCAGAGAACCAGTCATTGTGGAGAGAATGAAGCAAACCGTTCCTACAGTCATTGCAGCACAGCTGAATGACCCGGGTATGGTTTATCGTAGCAGTCGATAGAAGTGGCAAAAGCAGTTGACAGCTAGGCCTGGAGAGTGCAGAATGCATGACAGACGACCAGCTGTTGATGCCTAGTGCATATGCATGCACGAACTACATGTATGCAACAGACAAGCAGAGACTGCTGAGCATGGTATTTTGGACTCAGATGCTGATGACACCAACTCTGGCAGGAGAATCCATCAGACATCATGATCTATGACAAGGCAGCAGTCAGGCTGACCTTGGCATTGGTTGCACCAGGATGGGTGACAGCAACGCCATCCCCAAAGGCCATGGGCTCTGGGCCAATGCCACTGGTCTCATGGAACAGAATGGCTGAGCCTAGACCTCTGTTGTCAGCAGTCAGGGGCGCTCCCTGCATCGGCAAGAAGCAGTGAACAATGCGAATGTGAACATGCATGTATACTACTGTCAAACATGAGCTCGCAGTCAAGTGAAGGTCTATGTGACTGTGTGGTCCTGTCCACCATGAGTTCTTAGGCAGTTGTCACAAGGCATATGTTGCTGAGGCCCATTGCTCAGCTGCAGACATCCAGTGAGAACCCATAAGAGCCATGCAAGCACAAGGCACACATGCCTGCATCTGGTTTGGAATGGTTGCCTGCTGTTGCTACAGCGTCAGCAAGCAAGCATTCCAGATCAGATGCAAGCTTGTACACATGTTGTCCAACACATTGAGCATCAACCCATGAGCCTACGCCACACACAAAACACAGCACATTCGCATTGGCTCTGCAAGGCTTGCTATAGATTGTGTCTTACTGTGGGTCCGTAGCTGGGTGTGAGACCATTGCTACCGTCGCCAGTCAGCCTATTCACAGCACTCTTGGCGGTGCTGGTGACAGTGTTTGCTGCTGAGCCCACAGTAGAAGTCAGACTTTGCAGCACACCCTGCACAGCACTCATACAGTTGTCAACTGATATATCAATTTGTTCCTTCACGTGACACAAGTCACCCTTGAGACTCAGGTACATGAAGCCCTGAGACGACCCTGCAAAACCCCAACATGAGACATTGAATGTACACTTACTGAATGTACACTCACTGGCAACTCTGCCTTATGGGCCTTACTGCATAGTAGCCAAATGCATGCTGTTCAGGTCTGGCTGGATGTCTTTGTGCTAGCCTACCAATCAACCTGGCTAGGGCTTGTAAAGACATGCCAGCATTGTGTGGATGCATGCTAAGCCTTGCAGCATGTAGGTTTGCTGGAGGAAGCATGCAAACACAACAGATCCAGCAACAATGGAATCACGCTAGCTACCAAACAGATGCGCCTGATCACTGAGCTGATATATAAATCTGCGCCTGACCTTGGGCTGCTCAGGGCTAGGGGGCTTTGCACCCTGCTGAGGTTTGCTGGCAGCCCCCCGGGGGGCTTGGGGGTTGCCTGAGGCTGCCAACAGGCGGGTCAGCCAGCTGTACTTCTCAGCTGCGCTCTCTGCTCGCAGGACCACTGAGTGGTGATTTTTCACAATGGGTCTTGATGTGTCCTGCATTTTGCAGGTCACAGTTTCATGCCCTGCATAATGGCGTACGTCACAGCTGCAATGCCATACAACATAGCATCAAAAAGTGCACCTGGGTGCTGCCACACCTCTATTGACATGACTGGCAGATAATACTGTGCATGTTACCGGCATGCAGACATGGGGCAGTCAATTGCACATGCAACCATTGGCATGCAGAGAGAGGGCTTCAGACGATGCACAGGGAAGACAGACAGCTGCTGGGCTAGGCAGGCCAACTCCCAAACAGGGCCTGACCTTGTGACCAATCTTGATCAACAGGGAAACAGCACCAGCGGCTTGGTCAGCTGCCAGCTTTGATTTGGACTGCTCGTCAAGTGGGGTGCCGTCTACCGTCACATCTTGTACCCGACACTCCCTGCGTTGAACATGATGGTATTGGTTTCATGTTCTGCTTCACAATTTGTGAGGGTGAAGCCACATGTGACTTTAGCAGATGTCCTGGCTGAGAAGCACAGGGTTTCAAGACATGGGCTGTGCGTGTGTGATGAGTTCAAGTTGCACATAGAGTGCAGATTTTGCCAACTGCTATAGCTGTGAGGGGCTCAAGTCAGAGAGCAGCAACAGGCGTCTCAGCTTTGCGTCTTTGGCAAGCTGGCTCAGCTGATGCAAAGCAAGCAGCTCAGCTTCCAGAAGCAAACCCAACAGGGTAAGCTCAGATCTGCCAATAGCTGCGGCAGTCACAAAGCAGCAGGAACAGTTCAGTTGGGCTTCAGTGGATGCTTCAGAGGAAGAAACTTCCAGGGGGGCTTCCCTCCCTAAAGCATTCACTGGGACCCAATTGAACTGTCTGTACTGCCTTGTAACTGCTATAGGCATTGAGTTGTCAAAGCTTGATGGGTTTGCTTCTGGATCATGATCAGCTGAGCTGGTTGCTCTGCAGCATCTGAGTCAGCTTGCCGAAGTCGCAAATCTCAAACCACTATTGCTGTTCTGTGACCGGCTTATCTATATTGACGGGTAGACAAACAACTGTTGAGGGCTGTTCTGTGACCGGTTGTCATCTGAATTGATGGGTGGACAAACAACTGTTGAGGTCATTCAGGCAGGGGGCTGACCTGAGGTTGATGACACCCCTGTAGTTGGGTGGGTCATCAGCAGACTTAAAGTAGTACAGCATGCCTTTGGGCTCTGTTAGCACAAAGTACCGCTTCTGCCACTTGAAAGACTCTCCCAGGGGGACGCTCTGCCTGCCGCTGTGCTCGCCCACCCTCTTCTCTAGGTAACCTGTCTTCAGCTCCCCTGCAGACAGATCCCCATGAGATCCCCATAAGATCATCAGCAAACACAGCCAGTATGCAGTGCAGTGCAGATGCTCTGTGTTGGCAAAGCTACAGATTGCAGCAATCCAGCCAGTGTGGGAATCTGCTGCTCAGTATCTATCAGTCGAGCTAACTGTGTCTTCCTACAAGTTGGATTAATTCTAGACCATCCTTTGAAACCAACTGTGGACAACATTCAGACTGTCTACACAGTTCCAGCCATGCTGATATTGGTTCAAAACTCATTGAGCTTAACTGCAAGTGCCGGAACAGCCAGAAAGGTTACCTGGGTCATCATTGCTCTTCGGGGCAGCTGAGGGGATGGTCAATCCCCCAGCCAGGGAGCTGTTTGTGCTCTCGTACGTCTGAAGCTCATTGCGCTTCACACTCGGTGAGCCGTCTACCCTGCTGCGTACTGTGCTGTCATCATCATCAGAGTCGTCATCATCACCAGCATCTGGGGCCTGAATTCCGCCGCCTGAGCCAACATACAGCGCACGTGCTGAGTATGGCTCACACAAATTGACTGGAAACAGGCACTTACTGCAGCCCAAGTGCAGCTAACAACGAAACTGGTTACATAGAACATTGCATGATTGCACAACTGTTTGGTGTGTGGTGAAGGCATGCAATGGTGCAAGTTGATGATGCTTAGTGACAAGAGCTGATGCCCCCTCATGGGGTGGGGCCTTAGCCTCAGCAGGACTTGCTGGCAACCATCGGGGTACGCCTTGTACAATAGGCCTATCATGACCAAATACAAGTAGATGATACTGATGCTGGGCAGAGGTTGAGGCTGAGGCCTACCGTCTGCCAGCAGCTGCTCAGCTTGGTGCCTCTGCAGCCTTTCCTTGGTGAGGTGCCTGAAGAAGGCTGCGCTCACGTATGATTGCTCCATGGACACTAGAGTCTTGGCCACTGCAACAATACATCCAGCCGATGACTATGGTTCACTTGTTCTGGGTGATCACAGACATATGTAGTATCCCCATGTACAAGCAGTCAGTCACGAGCTGCTGAAGTCAGCTTGCAGTCACAGGGTCAAGTAGCATAACCAGAACGCGAATGGGGAAAACTTGATGAAAACCCCCTTTGATACTTGACTTTGGGGTGCAGTTGTGATGTATGTGGCTTGCCAGCTGTCTATTTGTACAGTGCATTTACCAATCGATAGTCAGCAACAAGAGGCTGCTACGACTAGTAAGCATGATGTAGCAGGACTGTGTCGCATTTTCATGGTGTGAGCATATTCACCTTCCAAGGCCTCATCTCTCCAGTCCTCAAGGGCCTTCTGCACAGCAAAGCCAATGACCTTCTCAAAGGCTGGCAGGCGCAGCGGCTCCTTGGTCTCCACATACGTGCCATCATCTGCAAAGGCACTGGCCTTGCGCGCAGCCTCCCTACAGGCAAACGCAAAGTCACGTTCTACTCATGTCCAGTTGTATCAACTTGCCTTTGTGTGACTACGCCGAGAAGACTACATTTGCAAATGCGCCCCTGCAAGCAGTGCATGCATGAAAGCTGGGCTCCTGGCTAATGTGTTGTGCTGTAGAAAGGTCCTCAGGTTTTCTGTGTCGTCAGCTGAACACTGCTGAGATCAAAGAGCAAAACTTGAGACTGGATTGTCAAATACCGCAAGCTGCGCTGTGATAGACCATTGCAATGAAGCATGTCACTTTCTGTACAGACGTTGGCGCTGCCTGCCTGTTTCTAGCACCTTCAGCTGCTGAGCTGAGCTGAGCTATGTGAATGTGTCGAAAAGCAGCACTGCAGCTGTGGCAACATGCTTGCTGTAGGAACAGCAGCTGTGGCAAAGCCCCTGCCACAGGCACTGCAGCTGTGGCCAAGCTCCTGCTGTAGGCATTACAAATGTGGCAATACACCTGATGTAGGCATTGCAGCTGTGGCAAAGTCCCTGCTGTAGGATGTGGCTTGCTGCAGGGTGGCATTGCCAGCCTTTCAAGCCAGACAACACATGCTAAAGGCGCTGGGGATGTGCTGTGACATGCCACGTCTTCCACACTGCCCTGCTAGCCACAAGCTCAAACAACAGCAAAGCACTATAACTAGGGACTGCTTTGTTGTGATCTGTGCTTCAGAACAGTGCAAAGTGCTTGATATTCATGAAAGCAGTGCATTGTGCATGTACCATGGAATACATGTATACTGGGCTGAGCTGAGTGTCCAGCTGATCAGAGAGCTCCCCTTGCAGAAGCACTGCACTTTCAGACAGCTTGCAGTTGTGATAGCCACAAATGCAGCTGTTGTGGTAGCCACAAATGCAGCTGATGTGGTAGCCACAAATGCAGCTGATGGCTACTTCACAAAATCCACCAATTCAGCAAGACAAGCCTGCTTGCAGAGGCCCTTCTGCTGTTGTTTGTGTTTATGTTTTTCTGGTCAGGAGGGTCATCACCTGGAAGCGTCTATCAGGACTTGATGCACGCGGCGCACTGTCATGTCTACAGGAATCAGCACGGTCTCCACAGAGTCGTGCACTAGGCGTCTGAGCCCAGCTTCAGGAGACACCAAGCTCCTTTGGAACCCATCAGCCTCTCGGCACACCTGAGGCCAAAGGCGTGATTGGTCACAGAATGGCCAAAGGCATATTTTTTCACAGAACGGCCAAGGCGCCATCCATCACAGAATGGCCAAAGGCGGTATTGGTCACAGAATGGCCTACATGCTGTGTAGAAAGCCATGATGTGAGTGTGCAATTAGCAGGAGGAAATTTGCTCCATGACTGCTTGCAGCTCATGCATTGTATGCATGTTGCATTGCATGCTCTCAAGCTGATGACCGTCTGTGTTGCTTCAGGTAGCAGAAGCTGTGTCTGATGTGTTGGAGGTCACCATGCATGCATGGGGTGCACTCATAGTGCACAAGGAAGACTTACAGAGGAAACAGACAGGTTGGTGAGGTGCAGCATCAGGCACTCACCGTCTTCACATTGTCAAGTCTGAACTGCCGCTCAATTGGCAGCTTCTTTACAATGCCTTGCAGGCCCTTGTCTCCTTGGAAGGCCTCCCGGATCATGGCTGAGTAGCCAACAGTCTGCACGTGTGTCCATACTTGTTGTAACCCCCAACAGCAACAGACAGAAAGAGATATGTGCTTTGTGTACTGACAGTTGCGTACACAAGAGAGACAAGAAACATGTTGAAGACAGATGCGTGAGCTGTAGAGATTGACTGGTACACACTCACCTCAAGAGTCTGGGCAAATGCCCGTTCAAAACCACGGCATAGCTGAAAGACATCTTTGGAGGCTTTGGGTGGAGCAGGTATTTTACTAAATTCCTTTTCTACAGCAATCCTCTTTTCAGAGAGGCGTGTGAACAGCTGCACAGCACATTGCCCCATCAACATGAGTGAAGCTTCTTGCTGTTGCATAAGCAGCTTCTGGGTAGGTGGCAAGTCGAGAGACACAGCCGGTCTGACAGAGAGCAGACAGATCAGGCTAAACGCTGCAATGCTTTGCTACTGACTGAGGAGCCTGATATTGAGTGGGATGGCTTGCTAACACAGTAGTGAACTCCAGGGTCAAGGGGTTGAGCGTTGTGCGAACCTCAGTTAGATCGCTGTGCGGGATGCCCACTGCTTCCGAGGACATGCTGAAGTCCCCTCCTTCGGGACTAACACCTGCCACCGGTTATGTGCATCCACCTTGTACGAAGCTTATTACTCAATGTGCTTCTATTTTGTATCAACAACCTTTGTGGCCAAGAGCGGGCAACAGTGCCCTAGTCGCGATGCCTTCACCCTTCACAGGCACTCCTCTTGAATGGCAAACGGCTATTACCAGTCGTGTATCGTCACTGGGACCCGGTGCAAGTCGGGCTTCATCTAGGGAATGCAGCTGGCTCCGTCCCTCTTCTTCCTCGTGCTTGTTGACCTGTCAGGCCAGATGCCCGAAGGCTCCGAAGCGTACTGCTCAGGGATAGCGCTTGCGTGTATGACACCTACATACAATTCAAGCCATATAGTCTGCAACTGTAGGCAGACTGCATCAACTGTGTTCTTGTTTTTTTGCGCAGACCTGGATGCCTTGCAGATAGGTCAAACTTGTGCCGTGTAACAGATGGGATAGGACTAAGTGCGTTCAATAGCAGCTGAAAGTCGAGTCGTGAAAGTTGATAAAGTCAGTCTGAGCAAACTGGCCTATTGGGACACGGGTGTAGTTTCACGGAACTGAGTTAGTGTTTTTGTTTTATAGGCTTGGGCAGCGCAGCGCAGGAGTTGCCTATCGAGACGCAAAGGTCTCAGAGTCAAGGGTTCAGAGTCAAACGCAGAAATTATTGTCTGATTCGCCCTCTGTTGAGGCACATACGCAATCCATGCAACTTGCGTTTGAACACCGATGCAGCCTGATCACTAGAGTGAACGGCTGCGGTTTCACCAGAAGGTCGCACTCAATCACACCTGGACATGGTAGCAGTTGCACACGTCTGCAGAGAGCACAGCGCCATGTAATGCGTGCAAGTGACAACGATTCCAAGTCACACAAACAGACCGATACAAGTCCAGAGGGCAAAGGAGAGCAGCGTGAGCAGCCTGCAAACAGAACAGATGGCCGCATGACTTGGACCAAGCTTCGTGTTGAGAGGCAGACCCATCTTCCTGCATCTCGGGAAGAAGCCTGGCAGGCGCTGCAGTCTCTTTTGCCAAAGAAGGAGTGGAAGGAAACCTCTGCAGTGTTTGCCAGTTTGGAGGCCATCTACAGGTAATAATCGTTGCTCGCACTATGGACATTGTCAATGTAACAGTACACCAGTGACTGCAACACACAAGCCATGGTCTCGCCAGAAAGGCTGCACAATGCAAGCCTGTGGTCACATGCAGCTTCTGGCCAAGTCTGCACATAGAGATCCGGTAAAATGCATCCTGCCTCATTGCACGCATGCCGTATGCAGAGCAGAGTTGCAGCAGACTGGTGAGGAGCTACTGTCTGCCTTCAGCTTAGCCAATGGTGCTCTGGAGTACATACCACCAGTCACTATTGACGGCATCACCATCAACTCTGCTACAGCAAAGACCAAAGGTAAGTGGTGTGTTTGCGACAACCTGTACATTTTAAATCCATCTGCAGATCTTTCCACATTACTAAGCTCATTCTACCGAAGGTCTTCGCACATCATTGTGCATAACCCACAAAAGTGCCTTCACACTGCAAGGCCTATGTTTGGCCCCAGGGCTTTTGATAGTGCAAAAGTTCTGCATCCTTGCAAATTTTATCATGATGCTTGAGAGCAAACAAAGGCCTTGCAGTATGAAGACGCATGTGGGCCCTGGCGTATTACAATGTGGATGTCTTTATGTACTAGCTGCATGTTTCACAGCCATGGTCTGGTGTCCCTGTTCCTTTCATCTGATTAATTTTACCTTCTTTGCTCTGCAGAGGTCATCCCAGGTCTTGAGCCGCCCAAAACCCCAAGTCCATCCCAGAACAAACCCCCACAGGACCCCCCAAGCAAGTCATCAGACACCGGAGACCAGTCCCCAGCTAGCGATTCAGGTGCATCAGCAAATGCTGACAGCAGGCAGGACAGCCACAAGCAAGCTAGCACAAGTGGTAGAGATGGTACTGCATCAACCTCTGTCAGCAGGAATGGGTCAGATAGCAGCACCAGCAAGCAGTCAGATCAAGATGAGTCAGAACAATGCTCTGATAGCAAGGGTAATGGCAGGTCTGGAGCAGGTGATGGTGCAAGGTCAGAGAAGGTCAAGCATGCAATGTCTGCTGCTGGAAACAAAGTGCAGCAGGCAGTGCAGAAAGAGGGCATTGCTTCTAGGTATGTCAACCCAAGCTCTTGACCCATTCTCTACTGATCTGCAAGCTTGGAGTTGTCACATGCTATGTCTCTGCACTGGAAAGCTGAAACATCATTATTGATCAGCAGGATAAAGTCTTGAGGTAGCTGCTGCCACTGTTGATCCTGGTTGTGGTGACACGCTAGATGCCTTCCCTTGCACTACCATCAGCTTGTACTCTCCTATCATTTGCAGGCTCAAACACATGCATCTGAGCAGCACTTGTTGCTGTGATCAAACGCACGCTGCCATAAGTTACTGTATAATCAGACTCACTTCACGCACACCTTTGCAGCGTTGCTGT
>JAABUW010009276.1_pt1 | contig 11262 bp, 6 predicted proteins | sample 5560081 | NCBI WGS metagenome assembly JAABUW01 (sample SAMN10711882, study PRJNA513363) | rock metagenome | isolation source: Antarctica rocks | place: Antarctica: Victoria Land, Knobhead sud | reverse complement strand
CGGACGAGACAGGCGATCGAAGAGAGTAATATCGCCGTTTGACTAATCAAGCGAATTCAAACAATAAGTGAACATATAGTTTGCATGATAAAGAAGAAAAGAAACTAGTCTATTTATTATCTGAGATAGGGACTTTCCCAAAGACAAATGCATGCGTTTAGAGATCGATTCGAACAATTGTTTGATTGTTTCGTTCGCCTTCGTGTGGAGCTTCAGAAACGATAGAGTTAGCAAACACAAGAAATCTGCATGCTTTTGAGTGGAAGAACGATCCTTTCTTAGACATTAGCCTTAAGATCTACCAAGCAATCCACGGTTCCAGGCATGTGAACAGTGCGCACCAAGCAAGATAGACGTAGCCGCACGTCGAAAAGAAAAACCGAAACGCACCTGATCGACAGCAAACTTATTGTAATGATTGTGACTGTTCTTCAGCTGGTTGAACAATGCCTTCAATCAGTCAACCGACACGAGTAGTTTTGGATTTCGTTGTATCGGAGTTTCGCTAGCCACTGCTGAGTTCTAGCATTGCAACAGATTTGCTACAGTACAATCTTGAGACAGAAGCAATATCCAAGCTATTATTGTCAATATCAACTACCATCCACAAGAAACATGGATTCAAACATGCGAATAACTATCTTGCATGCAGAGTTAGAGGCCAAAAGCGTAACGCTCTACCTATCTTTCTGCTATCGTTGTTTGGCGAGCTTCGTGATTAATATCAGACTTTGTTGATTGTTCTTTGCCGATGTCAAGTTCAAGGACAACCTCTGAGTCCGTATTACGACTTGAAAATCTTCAGTATGATAAGAGATCGACATACCCTTTGGAGAGCTATTCTCTTCGGGCTTTCGCTTGCTTGAAAGTGTAGAATCTGCAGGTTGATTGCAAGAGCCATCCTTGAACATACAGCATGGATCAATATGTTCGAGTCTTTGCAACATGGGCTGCTTAGAGGAAGCAATCAAGGCGGAGCACAAAGACAAGGTCAAGGTAGCCGAGAGCTATCGAAACAGAGCTCCCGCTACGACCTAGGTACACAACCATTTGGTCAGTATGCAAGCAGCCGTCAGTACCAGCGACCGTATCAAGGCTCTGGTTACTACGAGCAGCGGCCGTCTTATCAGAACGGTTCACCTCGTTATCAAAGCAATGCTTACCAGTATAACCAGTCTTCTCAACCCCGCCAAGAATGGCGATCAAATCAAGGCTACCAGAACAACCAAGGTGGCCTAAACCAATACTCAAACGGCCGCGCATTGCCACCACCTACTAACCGTCTACAGATTACGGCAGGCCCTTCAAACGACGGCGTGTCAGCTTCTAACCAACCGTCACGTCAGCCTTTTAGACCGCTGAGTGGTAATCAACCTCGAGGTAACGGCTATTCACCTAGACCCCTGCGAGCCTACCAGGCAACCGTCTCCGACGAACTCGCCGAAGCTAGCAAGACAGACGAGAATGATCTGAGCACTTACAGCCCGCGAGATTACTACAACGATGCTCACCACGGTGACCGTTACGAGGAAGACGGCTGGGAAATCTGATCACACCTGCCCTACGGAGGATTACACCCAAGACATCAACTTTGTCGTCGAGATGAGCGGCTCGCCGCAGACGTGTGCTAGGTGTAACCTTACTCTTGCTTCTCGTAACAAGCTTTTCAGACATCTTGAGCAATGCCGGTCAACCTCCTTGATCGAGTCGCCTACCCCTCACGATACTCACAATGCTTCGGTGGTAGACGAGCCTCGGGTAGTCACCTCTAAGATCACCCCGAATCATACTAACGGAGGTCCTGGATATGCTTTCCGTGGCTGGCAGTATGCCGTAGTTGAGGCACAGCTAGGTGACCATCCTGACAAGCTCGACATCTGCGTGGACTCCGGTAACCCAGTCTCTATGGTGGGTCGTGGGTCTCTCGGTAGACTACTACCTAACCACCCCTTGCAAAAGATGGCGTCCGCAGTTCCTGTTCGCGGGATAGGTGGAAAGGTAGTCAAGAGTGACGAGTTCATTACCATGAAGTTGACTTTCAGTGGCGCTGTACTCGGTCGACCTGTCAAGGGGGTTGTCACCGCTGAGATATGTACATGTCATCGATGACTTTGGGGCCAACCTTCTGGTCGGTAATGATGTCTTGGTTCCTGAGGGTATGTCCATCGATCTCAAGAACCGCAGACTAACCCTAGGTCATGATGGAGGCGTTTACGCTCATGTGGTAGACGCCAATCTCGACAAGGTCCTGGTTCGTAACACTACTAGCTCGCCAGTTACGCTTGGTAGACGTGTTCAGCTAGGTACGGTCGCCGAGTACAACCAGACGGGCTGCTATCTGGTTATGCCCGACGAAGCACACAAAGCATCAGGCGGATGGCTCAAAGGACGTTCATGGAAGCGTCAAATAGGTGCGACTATCGCCACCGTAGCATCGGCATACGCCGCAAGGGCTGCGAAAGCACCCACTTCTCCTATGACAGCATCCATCGATCGTGACGCACCTAGGTTGTCTGCTATGAGAACACCCCCTAACTTTTATGCACCTAGCTCACCATGGTCGGAATCGACGCCGTCGACGGAAGTACCACGCATCGACCCCAACCTAGAACACGGTCTTTTCAATGGAGTTACTGCTTATGGCACCACCTCGGTGGTCAATCAGCTAGATGCACTGGTGCGTACGTATCAAGCAGACGTCTTCGTTGATTCAGGCACCACAGTGGACGTACCAGAAGACGAATGGATGCCAATCAACCTCAAACCAGACGCCAAACCGAAGCCTGGACGAGTGTATCCACTCGGTTCGAGGGATCGCGATGTGCTTGACAAGACGTTCGACGAGCTTCATCGACAAGGCAAGCTACACTGGTCTACACAGCCTACCTCCTTCAGCTATCCCGCCTTCGTAGTATGGAGGGAGCTACCGGGCGGTGAACGTAAGGGCAGAGTAGTGGTTGACATACGAGGACTCAATGAGATCGCCGAGTCTGACACATACCCACTACCCTTACAGTCAGACATTATCTCTGCGGTCGCTGGCTACGATTACATATCCACAGTCGACGCAAGGGCCTGGTTTCATCAGTTTAATGTCAAGCGGAGCGACCGATCTAAGTTTACCGTCATCTCACATCGAGGGCAAGAAGAATCTTCGGTTGCGCTTATGGGTTATAAAGGCTCGCCGCCTTACGTACAGCGACAAACTGACAAGCTTCTTCGACAGCACAGAGAGTACGCTCGCGCTTATGTGGACGACATGATCATATTTAGTCGAACCCTTGAAGAACATCTGAAGCATCTAGCTACGGTGTTCCAGCTCTTCCGCAACAAGCGCGTCAGTTTGTCACCGACCAAATCCTATCTTGGTTATCCATCCGTCGTACTGCTAGGTCAACGAGTTGATAGCCTAGGCATGTCGACGTCCGCCGAAAAGATTGCGGCTATCACGTCATTGCGATTCCCTTACACTCTCCGTGACCTTGAATTCTTCCTAGGTTTGACCGGATGGCTAAGGTCGTCAGTATCTCACTATGCTCAACGCGCCCTGCCTCTGCAGGAAAGAAAGACGGCGCTGACGAAGGACATATCATCCAACGGAGTTGTCAAAGATCCCTCTAGGAAAAGGGTCGCCGTCAAGGCAAGATATGAACCCACGGCGGAGGAACGCGAGGCGTTCAGTGATCTACAAGGAGCTTTCGCGGCACCGACCTTCCTGACCCACTACAGCAAGCTCCGCCGACTGTATATCGACGCCTCTAAGCAGTTCGGGCTAGCTGCCATGGTGTACCACGTACTTGGGGACCCCCCAGACGGCACCGTTTCTCCTCGCACCGCAGTGCAACCTATCATGTTCTTAAGCAAATGCCTAAACACCGCTGAGAAGAATTACTGGCCTACCGAGCTGGAGGTGGCCGGTATAGTCTGGGTAGTTAGGAAAATCAGACATATGATCGAATCCACCGAGGTGCCTCCGGTCATCGTCTACACGGACCACAGTGCTGCGGTGCAGATCTCACGGCAAACCACGTTGACTACATCCTGCACTGATAAGCTCAACCTGCGCCTTGTTAGAGCCTCACAGTACTTGTCTAGCTTCAGCCTTTCCATACGTCATAAGCCAGGCAAGTCAAAACGTGGTTCCCGATGCCTTATCCGTATCTAGATTGCAATCAGACGCCCCACCGTCCGAGAAGATGGGGGTGTTGGAATCACTATACGGTCACCCCATCGAGTTATACAGGTCCTCACCTACCACATCACCCTGGTTGAGATGGCAGACGAGCTTAAATAAAGATTAAAGACAGCCTACAGTGAGGATCTTTACTGGAGCAAGATTCTTGATCTGGTTAGGGATGCACCCCAGACCACCACCGACGACGCCACAGAGCCACCTAACAACGTTCTCGGTCGTCATGGTCTCCGCTTTGTCTATCGACAAGATCTCATCTACTACACGTCTGGTGACGGTAAGGAACGCCTTTGCATACCTGAAGCCATCGAGCAAGACATGTTTAAGATAGCTCATGATCAGACTCACCACGGTGGATTTCATCGCACTTATGATCGCATAGCACCGTCAGTCTACATCCGCCAACTAAGCAAGAGGCTCCGCACCTACATAGCTCACTGTCCGGGATGCCAGCTGAATCAAACAAAGCGACATCCTATCTACGGCGAGCTAGCTCCTATAGTGACACCTCACATACCATTCCACACCATAGCCATGGACTGGATAGTCGCTCTACCCATCTCGGTCGCTGGCTTCAATACTCTGCTAACGATCACGTGCAAATTCAGCAAGCGCATACTACTGATTCCCGGCATGGACACCTGGGACGCAGCTCGCTGGGCAGAAGTGACAATCGTCAGTCTTGTTGGCCATGACTGGGGTATACCTAGATCAATCATCAGCGACCGCGATGCTCGCTTTATGTCGGAGTTCTGCTCCACGGTCTTCACCAAGATGGGTGTATCTATGCTGACCTCTACCGCCTACCATCCACAGACAGACGGACAGTCGGAGCGCACTAATCAAATGGTTGAGATAGCTCTTCCATACCATTACACGTCGACCTGCTATGAGAGCACCACCACCTGCAAGAAGAGCACCCCAATCTACTAGGCAACCCGGTATAGAGGTACGAATACCACCTAGGTCGCCGCCTCGCCGTTCCGCGAGACTGCTTCTACAAGGTCAACAAGGACCTTGATGGTTATGGATAGGTGGATGAGGAGCTTCAATTAGCGCATTAATGCAATTGCGCAATAACAACTAGACTACGTAGTAAATATTGTTCTAAGAAAGAAAAGTTCTCTTAGTATTGAGAAATTTATTTAGTTATTGTTCAATTACAATACAATTTTTAACAACAAAAATATCTTATTAACTAATATAGATTTTCAAAAATCTATTTGATGTTAGCAACAATTAATATAAGATAAAAATAATAGCTTTAACATATAAATATGCAAAAGTAACAACTTAATACACAAGAACTTTAATAAATATATATGTATTTATGCAAAGATAAACACTCTTATATCTTTCAACTATTGTTATTTAGTCTAGTACAAAATCAATTATTTATTAACTTCTTAATTGTTATTAGATCTAGTAGAAAACAATTTTTAAATAGTATATTAACTAGTGCACATTTCAATACAAAATAATTGTTTATATAATATTCTAATTGCTATATAATTGAAGTATTTAACGATTGTTTATATAGTTTTTTATCTTTTACTTTATGCTCTTTTATACTTTACTTTGATAATAGCTTAAATATATAGACAAATATAATAAGAATATATTATAGTTGTTAAAATTGTTATATAGAATTATGTTATTTAATATATATTTAAGAGATTAGATTAATTATAAACGAAGTAATTATTATATTTATGTTAATAAACATATTTTTAGTCTCGTTAAATTAATCTATTTAAACTATCTTATATTTAGCTTTTTTCTTTCTTTCGCAAACGCATGCGATGCGTTTTATGTTTAATAATAAGTTAATATAAAGTCTATATTTTCAAAAGTTTAGAAGACAATTTTTTTTGAAGTGTTGCTTTATCGATTTTACTTTTATATTATTGCTAGAACTAGAAGTTTTATTTTAATTATTTATTTAATTAATTTTTTGAAAATTTGTCTCGTTTATTTTATAATCTTATTTTATTTTTACTATCAACTGTATAGATTTGTAGTTGAATTGAGTTATGGTTTCAACTTTTGAAGTTAAAACTCGACTCGAATTTTTAGCGTAAAACCAAGTTGCTAAAACTATCGAATTAAGCTACTCAATTAACTTGCTTGAGCCAAATTCTTTGACGTCAAGGATTCGGGTTTTAACGATTAATCTAGAGATTTGCGAAGAAGTTGCTTATATGTTTTCTATCTCTATCAGAATTGTAATTTCTTTACTATTTTTACATTGTATAAACAAATTTCTAAATATAAATTATCTATATTTATCGCTTATATTGTAGCAATAAAGAAAAAAAATTAGAAAGAAACTTAAAAAACAGCAACAACAAAATATTGCAAAGAAACAGAACTTTAAGAAAACATTTTGTATATATAGAATATAGCTTTGAAAAAACATTCTATATATCTACAACAATACAAAAGAATATTGCTCAAAATATAGCTCTAAAAGAGCGTTTTATATATATGCAATCAAATAAAGGAACATGATTTTAGAAGAGCGTTCTACATATATAATATATAGCTTCAAAGAAGCATTCTATTTTGACAATATACAAGAGTACATTATATAAAATGTAGCCTTAAAGAAGCATTCTATATATTTGTAATATATAAGAGTATATTGTATTAAATACAACTTCGAAAGAGCATTTTACAACAATAGCTAAGATACAAAAGTATATATAAGAATATATTGCATAAAATATAGCTTTAAGAAAATATTTTATACCAATAATTAAAATACAAGAGTACAATCAAAAAATTCTTGAAAGTGTTTTATAGTAATTCTACTTATTAAGTGTCTATATAGATATAATTAACTTAACAAATATATATAGCAATAATCTTACAATCTTAGCAAACAAGTATTTATAGAGATAAAATTGCTAGTTTACTATCTTTTATTTATCTTATTAATTTAATAGCTTTAACTATTTAATTTGCAACGCGATATTATCGTGTCTTATTTATTACGTATCTTGAGTTCTTCTAGACATATTATTGTTAATAGTAGAGTTACAATTTTCTGTATCAACTTTGCAATTATCTCTTATCTAGTAAAGAAATCTCTTGCTAAAACAAAAATTTGAATCACGATTGTTTTATCTTATTATTAGAAGATTTCTTACTATATCGTAATTCTTATTGCGATTGTCTTATACAAGTATCGAAATATCTATCTTAACAACTTTTCTTTTACATCTATTTATCTATATTTTTCAAATCGACAACTTTCTAAAGATAACAAATCTATTATATTTTTTTATCGAAGGAAAATCTATTATTACTAGTATTGTCGACAAACGTTTGCGTTCTATTGTAGTAAAAAAATCTACTAATTATATTATACAACAAGCACTATTCTTCGAATCGCAATTGTATTTTGCTAAGTAAGCTATCGACCGAAATTAACTTATCCTAAGTGTAGATTTTTCACTTGGGATAAACTTATCTCGAGTTAAAAAATTAGAAGAACCTTAATTTTTTATTAAGCATAAACTTAGCGGAAATCTATTAAAATAAAGAAATTAATAACAATCTTCGCTTACGATCGAAATGCATACTTAAAACATATATAGTTTATATAAAATATAATCTTTCTTATTTAGTATTAAATAAAAATTAACACTTAAAGTTTTGCTTCTTTTGAATATACATTTCGCATAAACTTAATTTTTTATATATCTATTGCACTCTCAAAGTTGTATAAAGTTTATAATACGTAGCTAATTGAAGATCAAAAATAGAATTTTTGCATTGCGAAATTCAAATATTATTAGAACAAAATTAATATCTAAACGTAATATAGATATAATGTATTTGTTTATTTGCACTATATAATCATTTATTTTGCACTTATATTGTATATAAGCTTAGTTTATATCTAATTTAAATTTTAACAACAATATATCTTTCGATAATAATAGCAATTATCTTATCTTCGACGTTTATATCTCTTTTAACAAAAAGAAATTTTGTACGTTTAAAAATTTCGCGAATTAAAAAAATTAACAAACAATTTCGCATAAAATTAAGATTTATTTATGCTTCTTATATATTAGATATTTGTTGAACAATTAAGCAAATTTCAATCTTAATAATGTTGATAGTTTTAAGTTAAATATAGTATTAAATAATTAAAATGTTAACAACTTGACAATAATCTAAAAATTATTAAGAAAATTAAAATGTATTGAATAATTAAAAGCTTAACAATTTTAACAAATTATTACTTATAAAACTCAAGAATTTTTTCCCCTATATTCTATATCTATTGTATACTGAACTAATATTTAGTGTATACAGAGTTCTATTAATATTAATTAAATTGCAATTATCTTTGAAGAACACAATTAGATTATTGTATTAAAAGTATATAATTATTACAATATTCTAGCATATTTGAAAACGCATCTAAAAAGACTATTTATCTTGTGTATAAAAAAAGCATTATATTAATCGAGACATTATCTATTAAAAATTAATTAACAAATATATATTTAATATATATTTAATTTATATTAAAAATAGATTCAGTTTTTTGTTGTCGCGATTAGCTCCAAAATGACTTAACTTTATTTTTAAAAAAATTAAAAAGAAAGACAAAATAAACAAATTTTCACGTTAAAGTTTTAAATGTTTCGAAATCAAAAATTGCAAATATGCGCATTTAAATATATTAAATAAACTAGCAACAAGATCTATTTATACGTAATATTAGCTATAAATCTATTAATATTAATAATCTTACAACGCAAAGAGTCTAACTTGAGACGTCAAATATAAAGTAGTACAAGAAATAGAACAAAATAAATAAAAAAGTATATAAAAGCTATTAAACGAATGCAACAAACAAGAAGAAATTGTCGCATTATTAATAATAACTAAACTTTAATGCAAATCAATTTGCATTTTTTTTACCAACTATAATTATCGCAATAGTTACGCAAAAGCAAGATATAATATGTATCAATTTACTTTGTTAAATTAAAATTGAAAAAAAAATCTAGTTATCTATATTATATATACTAGATATGACAAAGAGCACACAATTATTTAAGACAATTTTTATTAATAAACACAATATATGTTAAACTTAAAATTTAATAAACAAATTTAAAAAGCTTCTTTATATTAATGCGATTTAGTTTTTGCTTAATACATATTTGATATAAGCAATAAAAAATAATTCAATTTTTAACTTTTATAGTTGTAAACGTAGCAATAGTTTTTGTAATAATTGCATTAACTAAATATAGAATTAATATAAGTTTAGCGTAGATAAGAAGAGCGTCGTATTACTTTGTTTTTTAAATAAAAATTAGATCTATTTAAGAAAGAACTAGTTGTGCATGAACTTAATATAAATAAAATATAAATTTAAAAAAGACAACTTTAATTTTTTGTTATTAAAATATTGATTACAACACTAGTATTTGTTAAGTATAGAATTAATATAATCTAAATGTAGTTAATTTCTGTGCGAGACTTGCCTTTTTTTTAATTAAGAGAAATATTATAATTGATTTTTGAGCATAAAGTAAATATAGTATAATATATGCAACTTTTAAGCTATTTAATCAAGTTTAATTATTATAGTTAACTTTTTTTTTATTAAGCTTAACTATTTTTGGTTAGTAACGCATAAATTAAATATAGATAAAGCATAAATTTTTGAAAGTTTTTAATATCTTAAACGTATTATCTTTACAAGATTTTTCTCTCTCTTTATACTTCTTTGTCGCTATGTAATTCCATAGCGCCACCGGCGCGCTAGCGCCTCAGGGTATGGCAGGGCACGTGATCCCGGCTTCCTATGGAAGCCCCGGATAGCACAGCATCTCTTTCTGGTTAGAAAGCGAGGAGCAGGCTCGCACGTTATGGCGAGTATTAGATAGGGAGGAAGTCCGTCCCTCGTTGTTCTTCAACGATTAATTAGTCTTACTACTACCTACCCCATATAGATGGGGCATAGTAATGCAAAGCCTATCATATCTCACGTCTTTCATACCTTAGTGCGCCGGCGGGCAGCAGGCGCACTCGCACCTTACACGCTAGCATATATTTAATATAGATTAGACTTAAAACATGATTAAATAATTTTTTTCGAAGATTTAATATCTGTAATGAATATATTCATTTGCGTATAGTTTTAGCACGTGTTAAGTACAAATCAATACAATAGAATATACAAGTATATGCTTTTCGATCAAAATACTATTGTAGCGCTAAAAATATATTAACGTAAACTTAAAATAATTTAAAACTAAACCAAAAGTATGCTTCTCGCGAATGATCTTTAAGTTGAAAGATAAATATTTAGTGAAAAACAACAAGTAATAATCTATTAATAACTTTAATAGTTGTGTTAATACAAATTTAGTATTATTCGATAATTAATGCATAATCGAGAATAAAAAAACGAAATAAATCTTGGTATATATTATATAAGAATAGAGAAGTTAAGAGATGAATCAAATATATAACAAGCATAAAATATATTTATTTCGCACTAAAAGTATATATTGAAAAAAGTCGCAAATTCTTAATTGTTTTATATAAATTTAGTATGTATTTAGTATTAGTTTAATTTACGCAATTTGCTTTATATTGTTTACATATTAATAGATAAGCATATTAACAATATTTTATACTTATACAAGATATAAGCTTAGTTTAAGTAGAAAATATTAAAAACATATTTTAAAGGCAGTTTGTATTTTGTTATTCTTTAAATTTAATTGAAAGTTTTAGAACATTTAATTAATATGAACTCGATGTATATTAAGTATAAATTTTTTTTGGTGCAAAACAATGCATATTTGTAAAAATATTTTTATATTTAGATTTGCAATTGCATATATTTAGTTTATGTAGTATATATTAAAAGTTGAGCTATTTGTTTATTCGCTCTAGAATAATACGTTCTTTAATAATAAGGTAATTAAATTTTAATCTTAACTTAGCATAAATTGAGCATAAATAAATTGACAATTATATATACAAATAATTAACAATTAAGAGCAATAAAGTCATTTTATATATCT
>JAABUW010009275.1_pt1 | contig 11265 bp, 1 predicted proteins | sample 5560081 | NCBI WGS metagenome assembly JAABUW01 (sample SAMN10711882, study PRJNA513363) | rock metagenome | isolation source: Antarctica rocks | place: Antarctica: Victoria Land, Knobhead sud | reverse complement strand
AAAATCTTGTTTTAATTCAATACTTTTCGCTAATATTTACAATAGAAGTTTAGACTTATCAATACAAGAAAAAACAACAAATATCTCTACAATAATCGAAATTATTGTCTATATCTATATCTTTGTATTAATATTCAAATTAATTTTGTTAACTTGTTATATATTTAGACTACAAGTACAAGAGATATTTTGCGCATCTTTTGTTATTATTCTTTAACAATATTAAAGCGTCGATTTCGAAGAGTTTTGATCAAAATATATTGTTATAATTACAATAGTTAGAATTTGCAATTATTAGTTAATTTGTTATAAGAATTTATCTTATATAAATTTTGCAATTTTGTCTCTATATTTGTCTTATTTATTGCTTGAGTTAATTTTGCTATAATATATATTGTTAAGTAAAGCGTTTAATTATAAGATCGAACAAAAAATGCTATCAATACTGTCGAGACTAAAAGACGCATAACAACAATAACTTAACAAAAAATGAATTATTTCGAATTGTATTAGATTAGAGATTGCAAATCAAATTTGTCTAAATTAAAATGCGTAAAAATATTCGATATACTATTAAATATAGCAATTAAGCTAAAATTTGCTAAATAGACAATTAATTTTTGTTTTATTGTTGCTTGTTAGAAAAGCTTCTTCTTGTTAATAGTTTTAAGCAATAGTATATAGAAATTGCTAATATTGCTTAATATTTTGTGTTTGCGTTTGTTTAGTCTATTACTTTTTCTAATAGTAGAAACTTTCTAAATTACAATAGTATAATAAATCTTAGCAATCTTAATTAGAAGTTTAGTTTCTATTTTTTTGTTAATTAGATTTGCTTCTATTTCGAATATTGTTGCGCAATATTAATCTAAAACTAAGATTTTCGTTTTTTATATTATTTAAATTAGCAAAAAAAGCAATTAAAAAGAATTTTTATTAATAATATCTTTTTAAGACTTGTATAAAAATATTAGTAATATATTAGATATAAATTTATAAAAAACTTTTTATCTTTGTTAACTTCGACTCTTTGTTAATTGTGCAATACTATAAGAACAAAAGCTTGTTGTAGATTTGTATTTAGCAATTTGCATATATTTAATTATAGAAAATTTATATTTTATAGTTTTATTGCAAGCAATTAAATAGATAATTAAGCTTATTTTCGACTATATAAATCTTATCTTTTTATACTTTTAAAAATTCAAAATAGTTTAATCTTATCGAACTTTTTGTTTTAAGTTATTATTCTTCTTTATTATAAGATTCTTTGCTTGTTAGAAGATTTATATTTAAATCGAAAAATTATATATAAAATTATATACTCAAATTGCGAATCTTAAATTATATAAAAAGAGTTATTATTATTGTTTTCAAACTATCTTTGTTCTTTGCAATTCAAATATTAAGAATAAAAAAATTATTTATATATCTTCGATATTTTGTATCAATTATATATACAAGTTAGAGTATTAGACTACTTAGTATCTTGTATTATATCTATCAATCTTTATAGTTTTAACAAATTGTTAGATTAGAATAGTCTTATTAGCAAAACTTAAACAATTATTATATCTTTTATTATTAATTGTATTTTGTATCTTTACAATCTTAATTATTAATATTGCAAAATTAAGTTTGATAATATTAGTAACAACTTTTAAATCTTCAATTAACAGAACATTTTTGCTCGCATTAACAAGAAAATTAAAAATTAAAAACAATTCGATACTAAAACAAAACAAGCTATTGTTACTGTTACGCTCAGAAATCTCAACGCATTTTATCGACAATAATACTTGTCTATTGCTTAGAATAAATTTTGATAACAAAGAAAATAATAAATCGAGTCTAGCAATTGAAAGAATTTGTCTATTCTCTCTATTTATTTATAAGATTAGTTAGTCGAATTAAATATTTAATTGGATAAAAGATTTAAGCTAACTAACAATTGCTAAAAGATAAAAATTTAATATCAAATATAAGTTTTTGCTTGCTCGATAAAACGTAATATCTCTATATAGAAAAACTTGCGTTTTTGTTTTAGAAGTCTAAAAATTCTTGATTTCTCTTAATCTTGTTGCGCTTTTCAATCTATACAATTGTTTTTCTATCGAATTATTGCAAATAGTTTATTTCTATAAAAATTATACTACAATTTTGACTTGAGCTATAATATAATATATTAAATAATTACAAACAAATTTGAAGCTCGATATTTTTCTAAAATACAATTTGTACAAGTTAATAAACGTCTCTTATTTGTGTTATTACAAGTATTGCATTATTTATATTATTTACAAATTAATTAATATTAATTAAGATCGAAAAAACTATTATCGATTAACTTGCTTTTTATATAAAATATACAAATCGATTTCTAAATATTGTATTAAACATAGTTTGTTTTGCAAACTTTAAATAAATTAAATATTAAAAGTACGTTTTTAAAGATTATAATTAACAATTATTAGTATATATCTCTAACAATATTGAAAATATATATATTTTAATTCTCGATTTTAATCGAAGCAAACAATTTATTTTTAATATTTTTTTAGTTGCGCTCTCGAAGATATCTATATTTAATGTTCAAATCTCAACTATTAAGTATTTTTTTGCTATAATAGTTAATAGAACTAATTTGATTTTTACAATTTTTAAAACAAAGCTCAATTGCAAATTAGATTTTATTTGTTTTTTCTATATATTTATTTATCTTTGAGTCTATGCTAGTATAGTAAGTTTGTAAAATTATATTGTAAATTATTATTAGAAAATTAATAATTTTTGTTGTTTGCAAAAAGTTCGATATATTGTTTTTCTCTAACTTCTCTATTAAGAAATATACAACAAAGCTAAAAAACAAAACAATTTTACTATAACAAAGATTTAGCAAATTCTTCGAGAAAACTTTACTTAAAGAGATGTTTTTGTTTAGAATTTTTATTAAATTAATTTAAATTTAAAAGTAGTTTGTTATATTTTTGTCAAATTTTGTTTTGTAATCTTGTTTATAATTTGTCGAAAAACTTTATTAATACAACTTACAATTTATTGAGCACTATATATTAAGCAAAGCTCGTAATTTTTAATTTAACAAAATTGTTAGCTTTTATTTAGTTGTTACTTTATACAAACGTACTAGAAAATAATATTGTACTCTTCTTTTTAAAATTCTAAACAATTACAAAATGTTTCTTAATATATTATATAATTATTTTGCAAATAAAAACTTTCAAATACAATTTAAACAATATATTAATTAGTAATAAGATATTTTTGTTCTTCTATATTATTGTTTAGACAATATTTTGTTTCTATTATTTTTAAAAAGCTATAAAGCGATATTTATTTTTCTTCTTAAATTTAGAACTATATTACTTCGATCTTTAAAATGCGTTCTCAAATACTTATTTTTAGAATAATTAAAACTCTTTGTTTACAAAGATAAAAAATTGATTTTACAATTTCAAAGATAATAATTTAACTATAGTTCGAAATTTTAATCTTAATTATATTTTTTATAGAACGCATAATTAGTACGATTAAATCTACAAGTATATAGAATATAACAAAAAATAAATATTCTATTACTTTTTTATTTTGTATAATTGTTACTAACTCTTAACAAAATATATATACAAAGATTAAAAGTTTTAGAGAAGCATATAGTAAAATAATTTGAAAAACAAAATATACAACAAGTTAAAAACAAACATTATTTGTTAAAAAATAAAATTAACAATTTTGTTAAGTATAATTCTTGTCTTCGAGACTATTATAAAGATTGCAATTATAATTTATCTATTTATAATTGCTATATTAAACGCAATATAATAGAAAAATATATATATTCGAAAGTTATAAATTAAGAATATCTATAAATTAGTATCTTTTTATTTAATAAATACAAATCTAACAAACTTGCAATTGCACAAAATATTATTTGCAAAAAATTTAGTTTCTAGCTTGTTTATAGTTGATATATTTAATATATAGACAACTTATTACTTAATAGTTGCAAAAGACTTGTTAGTTATATTTTTAGCTTAGCAACAATTCGATATTGTACAGTTAACAACTAATTTAACTCTACAATATTAGTCTAGACTAATCGTTCGGTTCCAACAGTTGGAACCGAATTGTATAAATTATGAAAATACTAACTATATTAGGTTAAAACTTGGCCTAATTAGATATAACTTTCGGGTCGGGTTATAGATTTCGGGGAAAAACCGACCCGAACGGTCAGTCTAAATATTACAAATATCTTATCTTGTTAAATATCAAAATCTCTATCGATAAAGATATTAGATATATAGATGTTTTTTTTATAAGAAATGCTTCTTAAGCAAGTTTAGCAACAAAAAAATATATATTAACTATTAAAAGAAAGCAATCTTTGCAGAAATTTAAGTATAAAACAACTTTGAAATTGTCGACAAAGCAAAGAAAACTTATTGCAAAACAAAATCTACTTTCGATATTATTTTCTTAAAAATTAAATAAGAGATTTTTCGATTTAGTAAAGACAAAGATATTAGATTGAGCTTACATAAATAAAAACAGATTAAAAATATATTAATTATAATAATAGTTTGTAAAGAAATCTTAAGTATTTATAATTTGTATATATGCTTAAGCTATATATATTCTAGTTTTAAATTTGTATTACAAAGACAAAAAATCTTGTTACTTTTGTTATATTATCGACAATTAAATTTAAAACATATTTGCGTAATATAGTATTTTCTTCTATTAAAAGCAAAATATAAAATTATAAAATATTGTCTATTTAATGTTGTTTTCTCAAATTGTAAATTTTAATAAAATATAATTTGTTTAAAGAGCAAGAGATCGAAACAAAAACAATAATTTTGTTCTTAAATTTATTCAATAAATCTCGATTTGTATTTTAATTTCTATATAATAAGATATTGCAATCTATTTTAGTCTTCTAGTATATTACAACAATATATCAAAAACTATTTAAGAAATATATATAGTCGAGAATCTCGATCAAACTTTGTCGAGAGACAAGATATTATATATCGATATATTGTTTTTTTGTTGTTTTTGTAATTGTTGTTTCTGTTATAAATTAAAACCGAAATCTCGAATTATTAAATTATATTTATCTTGTTATCTTTTATATATCTAAAACTTCTTCTTAATATTATATTTCTAACAATAACTTTTCTATTAAATTTATATAAGAACAATAGATAATAAAAATTATATTCGAATATAAAGAATTACAATTGTCTTTGTAAATAAATAATATATAATTTAAGTAAATATTAAAAGCAACAAGTATTTTTTGAGAACTTACAAGCACATTTTAATTAATATTAATATTTATCTAGATTTCGAAATTCTTAGGAACTTATATTCTAAAAAATTTATTTTGTTTCTTGATATTAAAAGTTCGAAATTATAAGTTTTAATCTTAAATATATAAGACTTATTACTAAAAATAAAGAAAAAAAATGTTTACTAAAATTTCAAAGTTAAGTTTTAACAAAGCAAGTTATATATTGTATTTATTATTATTTTTGCTAAGAATATAAAATATATTACTCTTATTTTAGTTAAATACTATACAAAGATATTTATAAAATTAGAACAATAACTTTTATATTTTTAATGGCTATAAATACTATATACGTATCTTATCTTTTTGTTTAATTTAATTTCTTTTATATTATTGCTTTTAGACTTAAACAAAGCTATTGCAAATTGATATATTTATATCTTAAATATCGATAATTGTTGATATATTTATTTAGATTACTCAAAGACTCGATATAAAATACTAAAATTCTTAAACAAAAAAAAAAATTATACAAAAGTTGTTTTTGCGAATATATATTGTTTATTGTTAATCGATTTAATTTTTCTTATATTTTAACAAGAATCTCAAAATATAGTATTAAATTTTGTTATATTAATTTTTCGAATTTTTAAAATATATTTTACAATCTTTACTTTCGAGTTTCTTAATATTGTTTTATTTAATAGAAATTTCAAGTTTATTTAACTCAAAATAAGAAAAAAATATTATATAAAAATTGAAAGTAAGCAATATCAATTATATATTAATATTGAGCAATTTTCTTTAACTATACAATATATAGTAATATAACAATTTTGTTTAGATAGAAGTTCTTAATTAATATTTAGTCTTAAAATTTAATAAAGTTTTCTTTATACAATTTTAAATTGTATCAATATATTCAATTAACAAGCGTTATTTATTTCTCGAAACAATATATTAGTCGAATAATAAAATAACAAAGTTAAAAAAGATAGATTATAATATGTGTAAACTTTAAACAAGTCAAATAGTTTCGACAAATATCTTGTTAGTATATTGTTAACAAAAAATTTAATTTAAAATATAAGAAAATTTTGCAAAAAGTAAAATCTTATTTTTGATTATTGTTTAAATTCAAACTTTTATACAAAACAATATTGCTAAAAATGTTAGTTAAAATAATAAATGCACAATTTTATCTTATCGCAAAATTTGTCAAAATCGAGAAATTTAAATTTTTAAAAAGATATATTAACAAAAAGCAGATTAGACGCAATACAAGATCTTCAAATATTAAAATATTAAATTAAGAAGATTCTTAATTAATAATAAAATTAAAATAATTAATTTTTGAATTTAAACAAGACTTTAACTTATTTACGCATAAAGAATATCGAAAATCAACAAATATTTTATGAATTGTCGAAGCTCTTATAAAAATTTGTCGAAAATAATTAGTTTTATAACATAACAATCTAAATATTGTACTTATTAACAAAAATCTATAGAAAAAATAATTACGTTCTAAATATTAATAGAAAGAACAAACTATATTATTTTGTTGTTGTTAGATATCGATAATTGTTAAAAAACAAATATAATTATAATTGATACAAAGAATTATTGCTTTGTACTTAATGCTATTACAAATATACCTTAGTTATATAGATTAACTTTATAAATCTTGAGCAAAAAAATTAAAAATTATTACAAATCTAAAGAGTACGTTAACTCTCTTAAAAATATATTGCAGATTTGTTAACTTTAATAGTCTACAATCTCTATTTATATTAATATATATATTTGTCTTATATTTGCTATATCTTCTCGATTCTAGTTGTATCGATTTTGTTTTAAAATAAAAGAAAAATTAATTTTAAGTTAGAAGACAAGAACTTCGATCAATATTATTAGACTAACCGTTCGGGTCGGTTTTTCCCCGAAATCTATAATTCGACCCGAAAGTTATATCTAATTAGACCAAGTTTTAACCTAATATAGTTAGTATTTTCATAATTTATACAATTCGATTCCAACTATTAGAATCGAACGATCAGTCTAAATATTATATCGACAAAAACAAGATAATAGATATTCTTCTTAGTATATTAACTAATCAGAAATTTATTATACTTAACAGTAATATTAAGCAGATTAAAATAAAATACTATTATTGCTATTTTAAAAAAATTCTTTAAGACTTCTACAAAACTTAATAATAAGAAAACAAATTAACTAACTAGTCTACAATTTTTTCTTTTCGAATTTATATTTTTTAACTCTATTTTTGTGCTTTTTCTTTTTTATCTATTTTCTTTGTTGTATTTTAAAAAACAAACACAAGTAAGCACTTATATTTAATATAATATTGCAAAAAATTTCAAATATTATTAATAAGTTAAATTGCTCTTTGTAGTATATAGTTGTTAGTTATTGTACAATTTAATTAATAATATTTATACAATACTTATTGATTGCAGCAAGAGAAATTATTTGTTAGACTTTTTTAAAAAAGTATTTTATGTTTTTAAGCAATACGTTTTTTGATTGTTAATTTATTTCAAAAGTAATAGATATATTATAATTTCTAACTGTTAAAAAAAAATATAGTAAATAATTAATATATCTTAGCTATCAATATTATCTCAAATAGAATTGTAATATTATTGCAATTGTTATTTTAAAGTTAGAAACTCTATTATTGTATACGCTAATCTTTATATATTTTTAGCAAATAGTTAATCTTAAGTATTGTATTACTTATTAATATATTATTTTATTTAGTTTGTACAATAGATTAATAAATATTATTAGTTTTTTTTGTTAAAAAATTTTGTTTTAAATATTAAGTAATAGCAAGCAATCTAAAATTAAATTAATTATATATTTATATTATAAGAGTTAATATAATTTAATATATATTTGTAACTTATAACTCTTTAAATCTTTTAATTGTATATATTTTATTAAAATAATATATATAGCAATTTCGAAAGTCGATAACAAGTATATACAACTTAAACTAGTAGCATTTTGTTCTTATATATCTATATATTCTCTTTCTTTAAATTTATCTTTTTTATATAATATATTTATAGAGCAATTAAGCAATCGAATCTTAAAAAAAAATTAAGCAAATACTTTGTTTATATTAATATTATAGTATAACTCGATTAGATTTATAATTACAATTTAATATTTTGTTATTATATTATATCTTAATTGCAAACAATCTTGTTAAAGAAGTATATATTTAAATTTTATATTTATACAAATTTTTTTTGTTAAATATAGTTCGAAGAGTTTGCAAAGATTAGTCGAGATCTCTTTTTAATAAAAAATACGCATATTATATTTCTTTATATATTGAGATTTCTTATTTATTTTTATCGAAACAATTAACTTTGTAAAGAGCAATTCTTTTAAGTCTTTTATAAGTATAGTTTAAAAAAAATAGAATAAAATACAATACTAATATAATTGTATTTTATTATATTATAGAATCTAACTTGCAATTATATATATATTTGATTAATTTTAAGATATATATAAACTTGTTTGTTATATTAATAAATTTGCAATTTGTACTTACTTTTAAACAAACAATAAGTATACTTATCTTTTGTTTATAATTTATAAAATCGAGAATTTGCTATACTTTAATTAATTGCTCTAATCTCTTTAATATAATCAGCAAAAATAATTTTTATAAAATATTTTGCAAAAGAAGTTATAAAAATCTTAATTCTACAAATAACTTAATATACTATTAGAATACAATAGAGAAGTTTATAAATTTTGTAAGAATTAATTGCTTTTAAAGCAAAATCAATACAAAATTAATAAATTAATTTTGCAAATACATTAATTATAGAAAGATCTAATTTTTGATACAAAATATTATATCTAAATTTTGTTATATACAAACAAAATAGTAAGTTGTTTAATAAATTTAAAATATAAGTAAGTTAACAGTATTAGATACAAAGCTCGACTAGATTATAAAGAAAATTATATAAGTATCAACTATATATTTAAAAAGTTATCGAATCTGCTTTTATTAATTCGATTCGATATTGCAATACTTATTATTGAGCAAGATATAATTCGAGAAAAGTTAGCAATAAATTCATATCTACTTATAACTAATACTAACAATTATATCTTTTTAATTTCGAAATAATATTAAAAATTAAATACTGCGACTATTAGTATATTAAAGATTCTTGCAAGTATACTATAAAAAAAAATTGCAAAAGTATAGAAACTAATACAGATCAAACTTTTTTATAATAGTTAATATATATATAGCAACGTAGAATAAAACATTAGTAAAATATCTTATTAATTGTTAAGACAAACGCGCAAAAGAAATTATTTTTAAAGCAAAAAACAAAAAAATTAAAGATTAGAATTAAAATTACAAAAACTTGATAAATTTGACGCGTACAAAATTTATCGAATTAATTTTGTTAACAATATTAGATAGCAATAAATATCTAAATTAGATCGACAAAGAATATTGAGACAAAAATTAGCAAGCTAAGAGTTAGCATAACAAAGCTTAGCAAGACAACAATTGACAAAGTAACAATCAACAAGATAATAAACAACAAGATAACAATTAAAGAAATTAAGAAAAACAAGATAAACAAAATAACAATTGAGAAAACAAAATTTTTATAAATAGCTATCTTATATAAAGAAATATTTCTTTGTTTAACAAAAAAAAATTTACAAAGATAAAACAATTATTATTTAATTTTGTTTACTGTATACTTCTAATTAATTAAAATTGCTTATTATTTTTGTATTAATTGATCGCAAATATACAATAAGCAAATTATTTATTATTTTATTTTTGTAAAGATCTTTTTGTTAAACAAGAGAATATAATCGAATTGTTTTATATTGTTGCTTGTTAGTACAAATAAATATTAAAATAATTAGCGTTTTTTGCTTATTGTATCGACAAAAGTTATACTCTATTTTAGATATTTTATCAATAAGAAATTAATACGATTGTAACAAAAAATTATGTATATATAGTTTTATATACATATTTTCTTTTTTCTATAAAAGATGTATCTATAAATATGTACTAGAATTTTGTCTTGTTTTAAGCAGTTCTTGTCTGTGCATTACATTACACAAGTAATATTGTATCTAAGACATCAACAGTTTGAGAGTTTCGCTGCGAGCAATTTACGAACGTAAAGGTAGTGAAGTGATTAAGGCATGTGGTGTGTTAGGTCCTGGTTTATATTACGATTTTCTCAATTAACTATCTTCCTAGACTCAAGCGATTTAAGCTTCTCCTTAGAGGTTTAACCAAGGTGTTCTCATATCGAAAGATGCGTGGGTTCGAATCCCATCCTTTATATTTTGATCCCTTTCCCTTTTTATACGTTGAATCCATAATGTCCGAAGAGTGGATCCCCCACCTCCTGTCGCAAGCGCTAAAATAGTAGGTCGTCGGCCCTAGATGGGGGATCCACTGTTAAGCTACTCCGTATCGGTACTGCATGTGTGGGGCGAGTCCAACCCTTTCGGTGCCAAGATTGACGTATCGTGGGGCAAAAATCCGATCGAAGAGAACAATCTCAACCACAGCAACAGTAGCCGCTGGTATTGTATATTAGGGGAAGAAAGCAGATATTTCGTACACATGACGTCTATGGATATTGACGCCCCAGTCTCAATCGCTCATCGACCCTCGATACCACAAAGCGGCGCTACGTAAGTAGACCGTTCGGCCCATGTGGGAAACAAGCTGACGGTCTGATAGTATACTTTGCTGCAATTGCGGTGCTCCAATAGATGGCACCGCTTCTGCAGGTGCCCTATGCTATGACTGCGTTAGGCTTACGGTAGACATCTCCCAGGGTATCCCGCGAGAAGCCACAATACACATGTGCCGAGACTGCGAACGATGGCTCCAACCC
>JAABUW010009274.1_pt1 | contig 11265 bp, 6 predicted proteins | sample 5560081 | NCBI WGS metagenome assembly JAABUW01 (sample SAMN10711882, study PRJNA513363) | rock metagenome | isolation source: Antarctica rocks | place: Antarctica: Victoria Land, Knobhead sud | reverse complement strand
AACACATAACCACCATATGTACGAACATATGGTATGCAGCTAATCTATATGTATATGGTGTGTAAGCTCCAATCCATTACATATGGTGACACCACACCATAAAACACCACACCACATCCCCGCACTGTATCCCTCGGGAAGAAGACCGACTTAGCAACATCGAATCGGCCATTGAGCGGCTGCAATGCACCCAAGCGATTTGGACACCAACTTTTGCGAGACAGATATCGCCCGCCAAAGTGCCGTCACTCCAAACTCTTGTCCTTGGTGGTGAGGCGATAGGACAGGACAACGTTCAAAAATGGGGCAAGACTTTGCAGCTGATGGTTTCGTATGGACCTAGCGAGGGCACAATCTGCTGCGCCACCCACCAAGCTATCCAAGAACCTGGTGTTGACTCCAGGTCGGAAGACCTGGGCGTGTCGGTTGGTAGCGTCATGTGGTTGACCGAGATCAACAATCCCGACAGGCTTGTTCCTGTGGGCTGCGTTGGTGAAATTCTCCTTGAGGGAGCGATTCTTGCCCGTGGTTATCATAACGATGTCGAGAGGAACCAGGTGGCGTTCATTGTCGATCCTGCCTGGTCACATACTGTGGCGCCGCGCATGGGATCACGACGGTTCTATCGCACAGGTGATTTGGCGCGCCAGCTATCAAACGGCCGACTCCAGATCATAGGAAGACGAGACCATCAGGTCAAAGTTCGAGGTCAGTAACTGACTGATGTAACCCGGCTAGCGCCTGCGTTGTAGTCACGTGGAGGGTCGGAAGCCTACGGCATGTCCTTTGTCTTGCGTGAAACATATACTGACGGGTTATACCCTTGGCACTCTAGGTCAACGTCTCGAGCTATTCGCAGTTGAACATCACCTCACGCAACACCCCTTGGTCACTCACGCGGCCGTCTTATACCCGGGACAAGGTCCATATTTGAAGCAACTCGTCGCTTTAGTCGTCCTCCAACGGTCTGCAGCGACCGATGCACCTCCGACTCCCTTCCAGCTCTTGGCTGAGTCGGATCCGCAAGGAACAGTTTCCATTGTCCAAAGCATTGAGGACTTCACTGCCCGTCGGCTGCCACCGCACGGGGTACCGCAAGCTATCATCGCTCTCTCGGCACTGCCACTGAACACCTCCGGCAAGCTGGACCGGACGGCGATCGCGAAGTGGCTGACGGATATGGACCACAGAACGCTTGCCAGGGTCAAGAGTAGTCTAGCCATCGATTTGGAGAGCTCTCCGCTACTCAATGAGGCAGAGACAGCGGTTGTACAAGTTTGGGCCGACGTACTTAATGTCCCCGAAGACCAGATAGCCCGGGCGTCGACATTCATTCAACTCGGTGGAAACAGTGCGTCACCCCGATGGGTAAGGGATTGAGAACGGACGTGAGACCCACGTGGTTGTTTGAGATACCCTCCCTAGTGCCTCTATTGTCTAAAGCATCTGCTAACCCTGCTACCCATGGTTCCAGGTATTTCAGCCATGGCGGTTGCTCCAAAATTGCGGGCTCGCGGTTGGAATATTTCTGTCCAAGACATCCTGAGACGGACCACGCTTACTGACCTAGCTGAGCGCCTCGCGCCATCAGGCCCTGCTCTATTCGCACCATCGGAGCAGCTCGGCGTCCCATTCGACCCTACGCCGATCCAGCAGATGCATCTGCAGCAACGTCCCAAAAACGGAGTTGTCTTTAGCCAAAGTCTCTTCCTTCAGTTCCAGTACGAGATTACCGACGAAGCACTGGGAGACGCATTTTCCACAATAACAAGAAACCGTTCTATGCTTCGAGCACGGTTCAAGCGTTCCTCGTCTGGAGAGTGGCAACAGTCCATAGACACGCCAGAGTCGGAGTCCTCCCGCTTCTCTTCGATGATGGTTGACAACGTTATCCAGCTAAACGCGCACATCAACGAGATCCAGAATTTGCTGGACATCGAAAATGGACCTGTCTTCGCAGCCATCTGCTTTCGTTACGCTAATCAAGGAAGCTACCTCTTCGTCACCGCACACCATCTTGTAGTTGACTTGGTATCTTGGAGAATCATCTTGGGGGACCTAACCGACATTTTAGAGCACAGTGCTCCGGCGCAGTTCACAGGCACATCATTCCAGTCTTGGAGCACACTTCAAGCCAGTCACGCTGAGCAGAGTCTGGGCTCCAGCCACGTCTTAACATACGAAGTGCCACAGTCTAATTACGCATACTGGAAGATTGATCCGGCCGGAAACACGGAGTATCATGCCCGGAGAGTAGCGTTCGACTTCGGCGCAGAAGGAACAAGCCAGCTCATGGGCTCTGCAAACTCCGCGTTCAATACGGAGCCCCTTGACCTCATCATTGCTGCTGCTTTTGTTTCCTTCCAACGGATCTTCCACGACCGTCCGCTTCCTGCCATATTCAACGAAAGTCATGGCAGGGAGCCATGGACCAGTTCGATCGACCTCGCTCGTACTGTTGGCTGGTTTACGACCTTGTACCCAGTGGCGGTTTCAAGCGCGACGACCACAATGGAGGCCGTCCGGCAAGTGAAGGACAACCGCAGAAGCGTAAAGAAGAGCGGCTGGGAGTACTTCATATCTCCCACCGTCCAGAAGATGGCGGCTTCGTCCACTGGCCATTTTCCCGCTGAGATCCTCGTTAACTTTCTGGGTTCATTCCAGCAGCTCGAGCGCGAGGACAGCATCTTGTCATTCGCGACTGACGTCGAGGTCGACACACAGGAAAGGTCTCCAGACTCGCACCGCTCCGCTCTTTTGGAGATCAATGCGGTCCTCATCGGTGGCAGGCTCCACTTCACACTCACGTACAACGCCGAGATGCATCACGCTCCACGAGTACTGGCTTGGTTTCAGCTCTACCAACAGACTGTCAATCAAATGGCGCACGACTTCCCCAAGAGATCAACGGAATGGACGTTGTGCGATCATCCACTTTTACCAATGGACTATCATGAGCTCCATACACTCGTAGCAGACGTCTTGCCGCGACATGGGATCACTGACATTTCGGCGGTGGACATGATTTACCCATGTAGCCCGATGCAAGAAGGAATTCTGTTCTCCCGCCTCAGAGACTCCGGACACTACGCCGTGCAGATGCATGTCAAGATCACACGCCCCGGCAGCATAGAACCTCTCGATGTCTCACAACTCAAAAAGGCATGGGCAGCGGTGCTGAAAAGACACTGCACGCTACGAACCCTCTTCATTGGATCGCTCAACGACCGCCACGCCTTCTACCAGCTGGTTTTGAAAGATTATGAGCCTGAGATCGACGTACAGACTTGTGCCGATGCGCTGGAAGCCGTCACACGTCTCAAGTCTTGGGCCGCACCACAGTTCCAGAGCAACGTGCCGCCGCACCGCTTGGTCGTGTGCCAGCTCAAAGACGAGCCGGTCACGTTGTGTCGCCTGGACATTAGCCACGCTCTTGTCGACGCCGAGAGCTTCCCTATCATTTGGAAGGACTTCTCCGAGGCCTACGAAGGCCTACTGGGAAACAGTGCCACCCCATCATACTTTGACTTTATTCGTTTTCTGAGCGACCAATCAATCGACAAGTCGTTGGAGTACTGGACAGATTATCTCAAAGGCGCGGAACCCTGTGCCCTGTCGAGTATGATGGGCGAAGAGGAAGTATCGGAGGGCACGCACCGGGTTGATTCCCGAGTTCCGGATGCCAGTCTTTTGCACGACTTCTGCAAGAAGCACGGTTTTACTGTTTCCAACGTCTTCCAGGTCGCTTTTGGTCTCGTGCTTGCCTCGTTCGTGGGCAAGGACTCTGTCTGTTTCGGATACCTAGCGTCTGGCAGAGATGTTCCGTTGGAAGGCGTGGGCCGAATTGCTGGGCCCATGATCAACATGCTCGTCTGCAGAGTCGAAGCGGGCGATAGACGGCTAGTCGATCTGCTTGAAAAGGCGCAGATGGACACGATCGAGGCCTTGCCGCATCGGGCCGCGCCTCTGGCAAGCATTCACCGTTCCCTGGGTCTCGAGGGGCGGCCTCTCTTCGACGCTGTCCTGTCTGTCTACACCACTCGGGATGGTGTTGTGGGCCGTAAAGGCTCTCTGCGGGTTGATACTATCGGCGGCTTAGACCCCACCGAGGTCAGTCGTATCTCTTGCTTGATCTTCCGAGATTGAAGGGCTTTGACCCTACAATGTTCAGATGGACATATTGCTAATAGCTAATGTAGTATGCTCTCGCGCTTGGAGTCAACGACCTCGGTAACGAAATTCGAATCATAGCCAACTTTGACTCGCACCGGGTTGCTCCATCGATGGCCCGCAGCCTTGTGGAGAGCATAATCCGCGTTGTATCGTCTATGATCATGGATGCGCAACAGACCGCCGATGAGATCGAAATGTGCAGTCTCAACGACCCCCAAATTCGAATCTTGGGCAACTCGCCGGCCTTGGAAAAGGTGGATCGCTGTCTTCATCACATGGTTCAAGAGCGGGTCATGACTGCGCCTTCCGCAACGGCCGTGCAGGCCTGGGACGGCTCATTGTCATACGCAGAGCTGGACGACCTGTCCTCCGCCCTGGCCGCTCGAATCGCTTCACTTGGCGTGGAGAAAGGTGCCTATATCCCATTCTGCTTTGAAAAGAGCCGATGGGCCGTCGTCTCCACGCTCGCCATTCTCAAGTCTGGTGCGGCATGCGTACCTCTCGACCGGACCCACCCCGACGGTCGCCATCGCCAGATCTTCGACACAATCCAGCCAAAAGTGCTACTGACTTCGGCTGATGCGAAACGAGACAGCTTCTTCACGCATGTTACAAATGTCATCGTTGTACCGGGAGATATCCTCAGCTCAGCTGATGGGGACGCGAGTGCATCGTCATGGTCCGACTCCAGTCCGAGCAATCCCGCCTTCGCAATCTTCACGAGCGGTACGTGGACAAAATGCTTTGCTGACGTTCATCAGTGCCGCGTTCAGAGAATCTCGTTGCTGACAGACCATGCAGGCTCGACTGGACACCCGAAGGCAATCTCACTTGACCATTCTGCTTTATGCACGAGCATCGTACACCATGCATCAGTGTTTGGAATGAATCATAAAAGCCGTGTGTTACAATTTGCTGCATTTGTCTTCGACCCAAGCATATCCGATATCTATGCTACGCTAATCCTCGGCGGATGTCTCTGCATACCGAACGAGATGCAAAGGTCAAACGAGCTCGCTGCTTTCATCCGCGCAGCTGGGATCAACTTCGCTCACTTGACACCCACGGTTGCTCGTTTGATCCAGCCGCAGGAAGTACCGGAACTGAACACCCTAGTTGTCGGCGGCGAGGAGCTCGGCCACGACAGCATTGCTCTTTGGCATCCCCATGTCAGACTTTTCAATTCATATGGACCAGCAGAATGCGCCATAGTAGCTTCCGTGCATGAGGTCACGGGGTTAGCGCCTGAGAGCAAAACCATCGGCATCGGGCACGGCGGCGCAAGACTCTGGGTGACGCATCCTAGCAATGTCCAGCGACTGGCGCCAGCTGGGGCGATAGGAGAGATCGTGGTTGAAGGCCCAGTCGTTGCTCGGGGTTACATTCACCATGCCGATAGCAATGCCTCCTTCATCGGTCCGCCCACGTGGGCTCAGCCGTATCCAGAACATGAGAGACACCGCTTCTACCGTACCGGGGATCTTGGAAGAGTCAATGCTGACGGCAGCGTCGTCTACGCCGGCCGTAGGGACAGACAACTCAAAATCCGCGGACAACGGGTCGATCTCTCCGAAGTGGAACACTGTCTGATCAAGTGCAAGGAGATCAGGCATGCAGCCGTCGTCGTGCCATCTGCCGGAAGTCTTCAACAGAAACTGGTGGCCGTGCTGACCGCGCCAGCGGGAGCGAACAGTAGCACGGATATCGTGCGGGAGACTCTCAAGCTTTGCGCGCATACGGCTTTTGGACCTGTCGCGACAGTGAGAGCGAGCATTCGAGACGTCGCCATAGAGACACTACCCGCATATGCCGTGCCGGAAGCCTTCATCTTCGTGGAGCAAATGCCACAGTTGAGCTCTGGCAAGCTGGACCGACAGCGAGTCGCTCGGTGGGTAGATACATTGACGAAAGAGCAGGTGGCTTCGGCTCTTCACAGACAACAAAAGGACAGTCTCGACGCTCCTCGTACGAACGCGGAGCAAATCCTGCAACGTGTCTGGGCCGACGTACTCAATGTGGACCGGGAGATCTTGACTCGCTCTTCAAATTGGTTCCAAGCCGGAGCTGATTCAGTCACCTGCATGCGAATGGTACCTGCGGCTCGAGCAGCTGGGCTGGAGCTTTTTGTTGCTGACATGTTCCACCATCCAATGCTTCGCGACATGGCTGCAGCCGCACGACCACTGCAGGATGAGAAGCTCGGCGACGTGCAGCGTTATACTCTGCTGCCCGGGTCAGCAGATCTTCCCGCGTTACGAGCTGACGTTGCCGCCCGATGCAACGTGAATGCGGAGCTGGTCGAAGACGTGTACCCTGCCACGTCGCTACAGGAAGGCTTGATGACGCTTACCAGCAAGCAGCCTGGCGCCTATGTCTCTCAGACAGCATACAGACTGGCACCTGGCATGAATGGTACTCGAATACGTGAAAGCTGGAAACAAGTCACTGATTCCCATGCCATCCTGAGAACGCGGCTCGTCCACACGGCGGATTGTGGGACGCTACAAGTCGTGCTGAAAGACGACTTCCACTGGACGAAGTTCTCAGATGTCGGAGCTTACGTGGAAGAGGACAAAGCTCACGGGATGGGCTTTGGTACACCGCTGTGTCGCTTTGCACTGAGTGCCACACACTTGGTGATGACGATCCATCACGGCGTGTATGATGGGTTTGCTTTGCCTATGATCCTCGGCGACTTCGAGAAGGCTTACGCTACCGGTGCAACAACAGCACGACGGCCTTACAAACACTTCATCTCATACATCCGCGATCTGGACGTCCCACTGTGCGAGTCATTCTGGACGAAGCAATTGCAAGATGCAGCAGTTTCACCCTTCCCCGAGCTGCCATCTCCGGTCTACGAGCCGTTCGCAGACCAAGCATGTTCACGGCAGATGCGTCTATCGAGATCAGCCAACTCCGGGATTACAACAGCCTCTCTGCTGCGTGCCGCATGGGCGCTCACGATAAGTACCTACACCGGCGCAGTAGATGTCACATTTGGCGCAGTAGTATCCGGGCGTGACGCTCCGGTCGTGGGCCTTGGTGAGATGGCAGGGTCAGTACAACATGTCTCATCCGCATGCTTCTTGCGGCTAACCACACTATCGCAGACCTACCATTGTCGCGGTGCCTGTTCGTAATCTCATCGATCCTGCAATGGCTGTGCCATCTTTCCTGCACATGGTACAGACACAGAGTGTGGCTATGATGCCACATCTACAGCTTGGGCTGCAAGGTAAGTTCTCACCACCGACAGTGCAGTCAAGCGTTGTCAGCCGGGTTCGTTGAGAAACTTGCTGAAACATCTCCGATCTTCAGGCATCAAGCGCATCAGCCCGAGCTTCAAACCAGTCTGTGAGTTCCAGAACGTGCTGGTCATTCATCCCTGGGCAGAGCATCAGAAGGTCGGACATCTGACTCCGGATCTCGTCGTGGAGACCGATCTGAGACGATTCCGCACTTACGCCATGACTATCTCCTGCACACTCGCACGCGACGGACTGCAATTGTCTTCGTACTTTGACAGCTCCGTTATCCCTCGGTCTAGCATCGACAGAATCCTTGGCCAGTTCGAACATACTCTACGCAGCCTTGCGCTGGAGGACGATTCCATGACCGTAGCCACAGCCTGCAAGATCAATGCTTCCGATTCGATGCAAATCCAGAAATGGAACCAACGAGTACCAGAGAGAATTCAGGAATGTGTCCATGAGGTCTTCCACCGACAAGTCCTTGCTGATCCAGGGAGGCAGTCAATCTGTGCGTGGGACGGTACTTATTCATATGCCGAGCTCGATGATCTCTCAACTCGTCTTGCGGCGGCTCTGGTCTCTCTCGGTGTAAAGCCCGAGGGCTACGTTGGCTTCTGCTTTGAGAAGTCACGCCTCGCAGTGGTCAGCATGATAGCGATCATGAAGGCTGGTGGAGTCTGCACGCCTTTGGACCCCGCTCATCCGAAGACCTGGCACCGTAGCGTGCTCGATGCAGCACAAATCTCAGTGATTCTTACTTCTCCGACGACGATGCCTCTATTCGACAAGAACGTTGAGACCGTGGTCGTTACAGATGCAGTCCTCGCAGGCCTTCAATCGGCTTCATACCCCGTATGCGAGGAGGTTCAGCCCTCCAACGCCGTCTATGTCATCTTCACGTGAGTACCCCGACAGTCAGGCAGGATTGTATACTGACTCTTGATAGTTCGGGGTCAACTGGAACTCCCAAAGGAGTCGTATGGGAGCATTCCACTCTCGCCACAAGCGTCGTTACGCATGGCGCTCACATTGGCATCAAGCCCAGCTCCCGCGTCCTCCAATTCGCGGCCTTTGTGTTCGACGTGAGTGTCAGCGACATCTTCGCCTCGCTGACCTGCGGTGGGGCCGTATGCATGCCAAGTGAAAAGGATCGATTGAACAATATCACGAGTGCCATTCCCAGTCTAAGGGCCAATTGGGCACATCTGGCAAGTCAACAGCCGGTCTACACCGTGACGTGTCTTCACTAACGGGTGATCTCAGACCCCAACCTTCGCCAGACTCATCGACCCAGCCAGTGTTCCCGGATTGAAGTGTCTTGCTCTTGGAGGCGAAGCGATAGGTACTTACCATGAACGCACCACACGAATGTACAGGAAAGCTGATGCAAAATAATCATAGGTCAAGATAACGTCTGGAAATGGACTCCACATCTGGATCTAATGATATGTTACGGGTACGTATTTCCATTCCCGTGCATGACAGTACCGGCGTTGACACGCTTTTAGACCGACCGAGACATGCATCGATTGCTCCGGAAGTCTCGCAAACGGGCCATCAGCTCGAGCAGAGAATCTCGGCACCGCCACTGGCTGTCTGATGTGGCTCTGTGACATGCACGATCCCAACAAGCTCGTTCCCATTGGAGCAGTTGGGGAGATCGTCGTCGAAGGCCCAATCTGCGCGAGAGGCTACCTCAACGAGCCGGACCGGACATCTAAGGGCTTCTTGACTGATCTGGCATGGACGCTGGACGTTCCTGTAGAGACAACGGAGTCAACACGACGATTCTATCGCACGGTATGGTCGCCGTTGAACACACACGGAAGCTCAGCAGCTGACTTAGTGTTCCAGGGTGACTTGGCCCGTCTGAACGAAGACGGCACGTTCAATTTCGTCAGCCGCCGGGACGGAATGGTCAAAGTCAGAGGCCAGGTGAGAACTCGGAGCGCGCGACGCTGTTCAACATGTTCGCTGACTTTCTCGTCTCCAAAACAGCGCCTCGAGCTCAGCGAAGTGGAGCACTATCTCAACCAGTCGCCTCTGGTCAGGTACTGCATGGTGGCGTTCCCGAGGTCAGGGCCTTACAAAGATCACCTGGTCGCAATTTTGGCGCCGCCCACCGGTTTCATCGCGCATGAGCCGGTACCGTTGCGACTTTGCGCTGAAGGCATGAGAACAGAAACGAACGCCGCGCTTGTGGAGATTGGAGACTTCCTCGCGGAAAAGATACCAGCCCACGGCATTCCCTCGGTGTGGCTGGCGGTGGAAGACATGCCGCGAACCGTGAACGGCAAGATTGACCGAACTCAAATGCTGAGCTGGGTGACCGGTGTTGACCAGGCTTTCGTGGATCGTGTCGTGGGTCTCAGCGGTCAGAAAGCGGGAGCGGAGCCCCAGTCGGACGTCGAGCGCCAGCTCGCTGGTGCAATTGCGAAAATACTTAACATACCACTGGCAAGCATCAGTCGCACGAGCAACCTGCTGCAACTGGGCGGCGATTCGCTCGCTGCTATCCAGTTGGTCTCCGTCTGCAGAGCCCACGGGCTTCAGACCACCGTCCAGGATGTCTTGCGAAGCCGCACGCTTGTGCAACTGGCATCGCTCGTCACAACCCGAGCACCACCTCTGGCAGCCGTCAGCGATCGCATGGATGAGCCTTTTGATCTGAGTCCGATCCAAACATTGCACTTGACGAGGGCTCCCGCCGTCATGCGCTTCAATCAGAGCTCCCTGCTGTGTCTGAAGAGACCAGTGACGGAGGTCGCGATGGCCCTCGCATTGGCAGCCGTTGCTGGCCATCACTCGATGCTACGGGCAAGGTTTACCAAGGACTCCGTGGGCACTTGGAAACAAGTCATTGCAACGCAGGAGACACAGCAGCTGCTCTTCCAGTTGCATCGCATCGACAGCCTGGATGAGATACCTGATCTCGCCGAGTCACTCCAAGCCGCGATAGATGCAGTCGCTGGCCCCGTCTTTGGCGCGAGCCTGTTCACCACGAGTAGCGGCGATCAGACTCTACTACTCACTGCGCATCACCTGGTGGTTGACTTCATCTCCTGGCGGATCATTCTTGGAGATCTGGAATCTCTTCTTACGTCATCTAAGGCGAGCTTGCAGCCATCTCTGCCCTTCCAAAGCTGGTGTCGGTGGCAGCACGGGGCCATCACCCAATACCAGCGTCCTCCCGAAGAGATGATGCCGCTCGCGATACCAGCGAGAGACTACGAGTATTGGGGCATCCGCGAAGCCGACAATTTCGAGCGAGACACGGCCAGTATCTCCTTCACCCTTAGCAAAGACGATAGCGAGGCCCTGCTTGGAGCCGCCAACAAAGCGTTCGGTACGGAGACGGTAGATCTCCTGCATGCCGCCATTGCGTACGCTTTCTCGCGCACCTTCACCGATCGTCCCATGCCCGCTTTGTTTACGGAATCGCACGGAAGAGAGTCCTCCGACGCCGCCATTGCCATAGACCGCACGGTCGGATGGTTTACCACAATCTATGGCCTGACGATACCCAACATCGCTGACGCGGACGTCCTCGAGTGTGTCGTCCACTTCAAAGACGCAAGGCGGCAAGTACCACACAACGGCTGGCCCTACTTTGCCTCTCGAGCTCTCACCCAAGCAGGCGCTGAGGCTTTTGGCAAGCATCTTCCCGCCGAGCTGCTCTTCAACTACGCGGGCTCCAATCGACAGCTGGAGCGGCAGGATAGCCTTTTTGCGCCCATGTTCGATGCTGGAGTCGAAGCTACGAACAGAAGCCTGGACCTGCCGAGGACGAGTCTCATCAGCATTAGGGCACAAGCTCATCAGGAGCTGCTATCGTTCT
>JAABUW010009271.1_pt1 | contig 11265 bp, 12 predicted proteins | sample 5560081 | NCBI WGS metagenome assembly JAABUW01 (sample SAMN10711882, study PRJNA513363) | rock metagenome | isolation source: Antarctica rocks | place: Antarctica: Victoria Land, Knobhead sud | reverse complement strand
ATCCAAGAAAGGGCCGCTCCGATTTGGCGAGAACTCGGCTTTCATCCGTGTAGTCCGCAACCACCTTTGCAAATACGAGGGGCAAGTAGGAACCACGCTTGAGGAAGTCGAGAATTTATTGAGCAACCGGAATCATGGCCTTAATAGCAACAGTAGCCCGCTACAAACGCAAAAGCATACATTCCAGAAGCTTAATCCTCTGCAATCACTAGCCCGCCTACAAGAATATGTCGACGAAGAGGAACCGACAATCCACTATGACCATTTGGCAATGTATAGGAACGCCCTGGCGATGTTGCGCCGCATCGAGTCAACAGTGCCAGGACTACATGAGACTTTTAGTGCTTGGTGGTCCGCATCAAGACCATCATTAAAAAATTTAAGTCTAGATGCCACGTTATACGCTTTGCCTGAATATCTTCTTACGAAGCTTTCCGGCAACGAAGGCATTGCTATGGCGCGCTCAGGACAATCAATGCTTGCAGACACAGCAGGGATTATAGAGCTGTGCATATTGCAGAATCAAGACACAAAAAGATCAGAGACTTCCACGTCTGAGCCTCCGGAGGCTACAGACGCCTCGGAATACAGCCCGCCTACACAATGGGGAAAATTTGACTCCGGCCACCCAACCCGCAACGGGGAATGTCTGCATGTCGGGGTTTGTCAACGACAGATTAGTGAATGGGCCAAGACCATGACTCGTCTGGCACAGTGAGAGTTTGACCTGTTGAATGGGGTTGACAGCATTGTCTATCAAAAGCCTAAAAACATATCCGCAACGGAAGTTTCAACCACTGGCTGGTTGTACTGTATGAAGATAGGCGCCAGGTTGCGCTTTGGGTTGTCTTAAGGGAACAGCGGAGCTCTTCCGCTCCCCCGCAACCGAATCTCGAAAGCCCACTTGATTACTCATCGAACAACCCCGCTCCACCACTCTATATTTGAGGTTTGAGCAATGACCCTTTCATTCCAGTGAGCGATTCTTCAACCTATATTTTTATAATATTAATGATGGGGCAATCCTTGATGCCTCAGAAGCTCAGGCTCGCTGTTGCGCAGTCCCGCTCCCTCGCCACCACTTCCGCTACCCTCTCCGCCCTAGAAACTCAAGCCCACCATGCCGCCCGCTCTGGCATTCACCTAATCCTCTTTCCAGAAGCGTACCTGGGCGGATATCCCCGCTCCTGCACGTTTGGTGCCAGCGTTGGCTCTCGCGCTGACCACGGCCGCGAACAATTCCTACGATATTTCCACAGCGCGGTCGATTTCGGAGATACACCCGCCGAGTCGGGGGACAAATGGGTTGAGAAAAGATTGCCGGTGGGTAAAGGAAAAGACTATAGGGGCGATGGCACAAGAGAAGTGTTAGAAAGAGTGGCGAGGGAGACGGGTGTGTTCCTTGTTGTGGGTGCAGTAGAGAGAGCTGGAGGGAGTTTGTATTGTGCTGTAGTGTATATTTGTCCGAAGGAAGGATGTCTGGGAAAGAGGAGGAAAGTTATGCCTGTGAGTATAGGCTTGAGTATAAGACTAAATAGTATACCGTATTAAGTCGTGGTTACAGACCGGAAGCGAGCGGTTGATCTGGGCGCAAGGCTCCCCATCCACACTAAGGGCTGTTACAACGACTATTGCGGGCGTTAATCTTACGCTTGCGGCAGCGATATGCTGGGAGAATTACATGCCTCTGCTGCGCTTCTCGCTGTACTCACAAAATGTGAATCTCTATCTTGCGCCTACTGCCGATGCTAGAGAGACATGGGTACCGCTGATGCAGACGATAGCTTGTGAAGGCCGATGCTTTGTGTTAAGCGCAAACCAGTGCATGAGAAGGAAGAATCTCCCCGACTGGATTAAAGGGGCAGAAGCTACAAGCAGTAGTGAATCGAAGCCTTCTGAAGCGGCCGCAGATGCACCAAGGAAGCAAGCCAGACGCTCCTCAATCATCACAAGAACAGAAGATAATCACGAGATCTCATGGCCTTCACCCGAAACCACCACCACCTCTGCCAGCAAAGATTACTTTCCAACCACAAGCGAGGGATCAAAAGATGCAGACACCAATGATGTTCCACAAAAGATACCGAGGCGAGCATCCGTCATCACAAGGACAGAAGATAACCACGAAATCACCTGGCCATCAGCAGACGCCAAGCCGCCTACAAACCCTGCCACTGCAACCTCCCACATCGCCAACGGTTTCTTCCCGTCTCCCTTACGCACCAGTGCTGTCCCGAACGACAACCCAGCCACACCCTCTCAACAACCCCTCTCCCACCAGAACACCCCTCCGCAAAACCACACTACCACCAACTCAGATCCCTCCCCCGATGACCCCGAAGAACTCGTCTCCCGCGGCGGTTCCGTTATCGTCTCCCCTACAGGCTCCATCCTTGCCGGCCCTCTCTGGGATGTCGAGGACGGCGGGATGTTGGTTGTGAGTGTGGATTTCCAGGACTGTGAGCGGGGTAGGCTGGATTTGGATGTTGCGGGGAGTTATAGCCGCCAGGATGCGTTTAAGTTGGAGGTTGTGGGGTTGGATATTAGCCCGCCGCCGTGATGTGGAGAAGGAAGAGGCTGTGGTGTTGGTGTCAATCGGGAGAACAATTAAAATGCTAAGATATGTTCCATGGCTAACCCTAATACGTGTTGCAAACCCCCAACTGCAAATTATCTACTATGTCTCCGGAAACCTAGCCCCTCCCCTTGAGTGACTGTTGCGTTTGACTCGGTTTCACCTGTGCATACATCCCACAAGATATTAAACCACACTCGAAGAGGACCTAGTTTATCTCTTGCATGACATTACGGTGCAAAACCGTCAAACAGAACAGGGACGATGGAATCAGAAGGTCAAGTCGAAGAGAAGAACGTTGGAACTGAGAGTTAACGATCTTCGTCTCATAGAGCTGAGACTCGCTAGTGGAATTTTCGAGATTTTCTAGACAGTCTTCTAACAACAGCAACAATCAATATATCAAATACCCCCATGACCTCGCATTCCAACAAAAGAAGCTTGACACTGTATTGCCATTTCTAGCATATGTTGGCAATAGGGGAGTTGGTAACCTCCGCTTCAGAGGGCTGGTAGGGCTGGGGCCCGCTAGTAGAGTTTTCACCTTCCACCTCCTCCTAACAGCAACAGCGAATACATCAATATGCCGCCATATGACCTCGTATTCCCCACACATTCTTCCATCGAGGCCATTTTCAGGCACAACGACCGGCTCGGCGTCTGCGGTAATCTGACATTATAATGTCTTTTGCGAGCTTGAACTCAAAGAATGGTGAGCTTCGGGATGTGCGTTCTCGGGTGGGTTGTTCGGATCCCCGAAGGCGGTTTCCATGGCCAGATCACCGCCGGTTTCGTCGTGCGTTGAGGCCAGTCCATTGGTGGACTGACCCGACAAGACGAATTTTCGTCAAATGGGAAAAATTAATGAATTGAAAGTTAATGAATGGAAAATTGCGTTTACTGTAGGTACGGAGATTGACACCAAAAGTTCTCGGAATCCGCTAATGCACCTTTATACAAATTTGTATGTATTGAAATAAATAGCGCCGGAGATGATTACAGTCCCAAAATTACCAGTCCTCCTCATCAACCTCCTCATCGGCTTCCACCTCATCGACCTCCTCCTCATCAACCTCCACCTCATCGATCTGAGATATCTCGCTACCGCTGTTGAAATATGCTATACATACCTGAATAGGATTGTTTCAAAGTGTGTTCACATTTTGGCCGATTCGTAAACCAACAACCGCCAGGCCTTCTACCTGCCTTACGGCGTTGATATCGCTCCTTCCGCTCGGTCCTATTGTAGGGCCGTATGTCACCTTCTGATTTACCTTCTCTATAGTCATTATCTTCTTCTACTTCGATAATTTGCTGTATGTGTCGTGATATTGTCAGTGAGACAGCTACTTAGGAAGCTGTCTCACTGTCACCGTCCATAATCATGCCTAACAATGGAGGAAATACGACGCCGGCTCAAAGAATTCAAGCCATGACCTTGGCTGAGGCGGGAATATCACGTCACATACAGCAAATTATCGAAGTAGAAAGAGGTAATGACTATAGAGAAGGTAAATCAGGAGGTGACATACGGCCCTACAACAGGACCAAGCGGAAGGAGCGATATCAACGCCGTTAGGCAGGTAGAAGGCCTGGCGATAGCGAGATATTTCAGATCGATGAGGAGGAGTGGAGGACTGGTAAATTTGGGACTGTAATCTTCTCCGGCGCTATTTATTTCAATACATGCAAATTTGTATGAAGGTGCATTAGCGGAGGCTCCGAATAGCTTCATGGGTTATTGTACGACTTTATCTTTTCATCACAGTCCCTGTTTCTCTCTCGCGGAATTTGACGCGACTTCAACTCTGGACATCGTCGGTGTCTTGCTTCAAGTGCTACAGTCGAGTACCTTGTTGTCCTAAACATACCAAAGTGCAATTGAAAGTGCACCTGCGCTTTCCCACAATGGCTGAGACCACGCTTGACACTGCAGAAGACCAGTCGAGGTTCGACATCCCTCTGCGAGAGTCCAATCATCCTGAGGCCCACTTCCCCGAGGAACACAAGGGATGGCACGGCTACATTGATTGGGAGAAATATCCCGAAAAGAAGGCCGAGGCAGCTAAGATCTTGGCGCAGTAGCATGAGTCAGAAGAAGCTGAATTATTTACACTTCACCATGTAGCTAATCCATACCTGCGGTTTCCGGAGTACCAACTGCAGCCTCTACCCGACACCAACCCGAGGCTTGAGAGGGTCCGATGGAAGCAATATCATGCCGCGCTCGGACCAACTCTTGAACACATGCGCAGGAGAGCTGGGATATTGTCAAGGAAGAGAAAGCCGATGATGCCAAAAACCTGAAATGGCAGAGTTTGATCCTTACCTATAATAGGATCGCCTTGTCGAGACCGAGTTGACGCGTAACGAGGACCGCTTCGTTCGAAACCATGGTGGTATCCCGGTTATCGAAGAAGATGACTACTTTCTGGAAATACGCGGCATGGTCAACCAGCCCAAGCGACTCACGATGAAGGACTTGAAAAATGAGACTGTTTTCCCACGTCAATCAGCTATTGTAACGACGCAGTGCTCAGGGACCCGAAGAATCGAACAGATTCGGGAATACCCAGGGGGAGAGTGCAAACGCAAACATTTGATTCATGATGCATCGAACTAAGATGAGTGCTGCGTACAAATGGTGATGAGTTGATCAACGCGCCAGTAATTAGCCTTTTTTCATGGTTAATACCCGCGCTTATAAGCACAGTGGGGTGAGGGCGCCATTGGTACTCCAAGATGGACTGGTGTCGGCTTGAGAAAGGTGATCAAGCATTGCGGTGGCTTGAAAGACGGAGCCCAGCACATTGAGTTCATGGGTGTCGATACCTACTTCAAGAAAGGTAAAGTCTACAATTACCTAGTTTCTGTACCCTAGAGGAAGGTAAGGATCCATGAAGTCATGCTGGCGTGGGCAATGAACGGCAAACCGCTTCCGACGATCCATGGCTTTCCTTTGCGCGCGGTCGTCTTTGGCTACATTGGGGCCAGGTACAGATTCCGAGCAGTAGTCCTCCTCAAATCTTTATCATGCTGGCGAATGTTATGATCAGGAGTGTCAAGTGGCTCGCCCGCATCGACGCCATCGCTGAACCCAGTCGTGCGCCGGTTCAGAAGACAGAGTATCTCTACTATAGCCCTCAATGCGGTAAACACAACGCAACCTACAGCTCCGGGTTCTCCATCCAAGACATGCCCGTGTCTTCGACAATCATGTACTCAACCGACAAATCCGTGATCGTTCATGATAGTAAGATTACGATGAGAGGGTGGGCTTACAGTGGTGGAGGTCACTAGCCTATCAGAGTCGACGTGAGTGGCGACGACGGTAGCGTATGGTATGAGGGTCCGTATGACCGATTGAGCCCGAAACACTTTTACGCATGGAGATTGTGGAGCTTCGACCTGTCCGTCGATGCGGAAGGCTGGTAGGAACCGGTGGTGAGGTGCTGGGATAATGCGTTGAACACGCAGCCGACCTCTGTTCGGTCGACATGGTTTGTCCAACCTTTCTAGAACTTGCCCTCTCGCAGTGTGTTACCCAATTCCGTGATTCTAGCAATCAGAATTCCATACGACGTTCGGATGACCGTTTTATTTCTTTCCGTTGCTGTAAAATTGTATTCATTACCCTACATCCAAGGTTAGGGCTTTTCTTCCACTCGACAGTAGCGGATGTACGGGTCAGAAGTCACGCGACGTCATAGCAAGTCATGCTTCACAAGCTTCTCCGTTATAGGCCTCTTTGTTGTCACCATCCAGCTTCTTTACTGCGATTTACTACACATAATCTGTACTCGTACGGCTTCAGCCGTTATCTCGATCAGCCATGCGCATCATCCTCCCTGCATCCGCAAACGGTAAGCTCCGAGAAAGTTTATTCTGACAGCGAGCATAACGGAGTTGTGCATTGCACCCATCTGCAGCTTCTTATCAGTTACAGTACCAACCAGAAAGAGAGCGACACAGGTGGAAGGGGACAATCGGCGAGTCGCGGTATCTCGCAGTGCCGATCATCCAGCGTGCCTTAGCCCAAGCCTTCATCTGCTATTTCGGTGTGTACCCGCTGCTGCTTGCGCTTTGAGCGACGCCGAACAACGCCTGACCACAGTACCTTACGGTACAGGTTGTGCGAATGGTCGGAGATTGATACTACTGCGGTGAGTCTGTAGTACAACAACGGTTATACCTAAAGATCGTATAACTTGTAGAACACCGGCATTGTCCAGTGCTTTATATTCCTTGTACTGACCTCGACAAGTGTCGGTATCTTGATTTTGCGCGTCTGTTCAGCTGTGTGGTTGTCCTTCGCTGGACACCAGGCCCCTGCAGCTCGGTCTCGTCCAAAGAGGGGTCTGTTGCTGGTGCTTCCAGCCAATCGCAGGATTTGAACTGCCCCCTCGTCGCGTCTACAATCATACAGTGCTATCAAACATCCCAACCCTTTCCCCCAGAGACCTGCAAGGCAACATGAAGACCACGGTAATGATGCATATCAGCAAACCCTAATCCAGAAAGTTGCCGAGGTACTTGGGAAAGATGACGATGTCGGCCTTGTTGGCTGTACTTAGGCGAAGCCTGGGAAGCACTGCTGTTGCTTGCCTCAGGGACGGCAGCTGCTGCAGTCTGCTGCCATGCTTCTGCGCTGTTGAAAGAGTATGGATATATCCATGAGCTCGACCGTTGCGGCAAGCGAAACCACCTCATGCTACGAGCAAGGCGACACCACTCCAGTGGTTTATGACCTCGAAAAGGTCAACTCGTCGCTGGTTGCAAACCAAGCTTCCGAAAATTATGCATCGGACTTGGCAGCAGAGAAAAGTACAAACGATGTCACAAAGTCACCGAAGAGATGGGCCCAGGACGTATGTCGTTCCACAAGCTCGTCAATACGGTCATCGTATCCACTGACAGTCGTACGAACCTCACTAGGGAGACACTCCTTCTTCAACCCAAACCTTTCACTCTGCAATATATATCGAGCCAAAAACACTCTACCCCATCGAAGTGCTGGCTCGCAGAGATGACATGGACCTCATGAAGCCTTGGAAACGCTACATATACTTTTCCTCGGGCTTCTTGTCGGTAGCAGCATTGGCCACCTACGGCCTCTACTTTAGTCTTCGAATTTACTTTACCCTTGCGGCCCAGCATGCTTATCGCAGGGTGTTTCCGGCAGCCTGGATTTTCATAGCCACCGAAGTTGGCATTGCCGTACCGATCATGTTCCATTCGCTCTGGTCAGTGTACGTTGTCAAGCCAAGGAAGAGGAAGAAATTGCGCCTCAGGGGAGATTCAGTACCGACAGTGGACGTGCTCATTACCTGCTGTGGTGAAGATGACGACCTGATACTGAATACTACTCGCGCTGCATGCTCGCTAGATTATCCTTTAGATTCCTTTCGAGCGATTGTTTTGGATGACGGCAGGTCCCCAGCTTTGTATCGTGCGGTCCAAGCTTTGAGCGCACAATACGCAAATCTTCATTACAGATCGCGGCCAAAACTGCCCGGTGTGCCTCACCACTTCAAGGCAGGCAATCTGAACTATGGTCTGGAGCAGACGCTAAGCATGGAAGGCGGAAGAGGAGAATTTGTTGCGGCATTAGATGCGGACATGATCCCGGAACCCCATTGGTTAAGAGCAATCTTACCTCATATGCTTGCGGATGAGCGATGCGCTCTTGCTTGCCCTCCTCAGGTACGTCTCACGTCGCTATTGTGATTGAACATTTCAATACCAACCGCTCAAAGCTCTTTTACAACACGCCCCCTAGCGACCCTCTGTATCAAAGTCTGGATTTCTTCGTCCACGCATCGGAGCCGATCAAGGACGCTGTGGGTGTTGCATGGTGTACTGGATCCGGATATGTTGTTCGACGCAACGCCTTGGATGACATTGGTCAGATACCCGTGGGGTCGGTAGCTGAGGATGTCTTGACATCGACTCTACTCCTCGCCGCGGGATGGAAGACTGTCTACGTTCACGAACCACTACAGTATGGAACGGTGCCTGATAGCTACGGAAGCCATATCAAGCAACGAACGAGATGGGTAAAGATCCCGTGCTACCATGTATGATAGCGACATCACGCTGATCGTGATCCCAGACCGTCGGTACAATGCAAACAGCCTTACGCCTTCGCTTCTGCCTTGGCGGCTCCGAGATTCGCAACCTAACTCTATCCCAACGCATTTCCGGCTTCATGTACGCCATCGCCTGTCTCGCTAACATCCTCCTTACCGTTTCACTTTTCGCAATGCCGGCAGTCTTGATATCAGGCGGTCAAATGATTGCATATGCCAACGAAGAAGATCTGCGGTGGCTAATCAGGTCCTGCTGGCTCGCGTTGATTTGTAATCGCGTAAATGAAATCGTGACCTTCTTACCCGCAGGATACAGAACGGGGCAACGAGGGAGTCGGTCACTGCTGTGGATGGCCCCCTGTGAGTCCCATGCCCACACGAACCGCTTGAAAGCCTATTAACCCCAAACCCAGACCACACCATCTCCCTTCTCACTGTCTTCCTCCTCCCCCGCTGCCTCGGCGGCCGCACCACCGCCTTCAAACCGTCCGGCTCCCTCTCGTCCGAACTCCGCGAACGCACCCCACACCTCCGCGCCCCCCTCTCCCGCCGCCTCAAAGTCATCCTCTGGACCTACTCCGGCGCGCTCCACCTCCTCTACATCCTCTTCACCATCGCCGCCGTCATCGTCAGCACCGCCCGCTGCGCCACCAAGCCCACCCTTCGCGACCAGCTGCTCTACCTCCTCACGCACGCGTTCTGGCCGCCCGTGACGTGGCTGGTCAGTATTGCGGCGGCGTGGACGCCGGTCGGGTATGCGATTTCGCCGCCGAAGGTGGCGGAGATGGAGGAGTTGCTGGAGAGGGATGAGAAGAGCGGGGTTGCGTATCCGAGGGAGGAGGCGAAGAGGGTGCGGAATGGGGCGTTGCATCATTTTTTCGAGGCGCAGTACTCGCTTTTGACGGCGTACACTACGGTTGTGTTTTTGGGGACCTGGTGGGTATAATGGCGGCAAAACATAGACACTGCATTTGGGGTTCCGTCTTAGAGATTTACGGTGTTTGCAGTATACATATATATATATATATTTTCTAATACCGGGTATGCCAGAAACAGAAGATTTTCGAGGTACGAAACTCGGAAATCGAAGAAGATGGCTGGGTTTTTTCACGAAATAATGTTTTTCATGCTTTCACCGGTGTTGTACAGTAGGCCTTCGAGTGTACAATGTTTACAATATGCGCCGTTTGTGTTTTTGTTTTCTTTTGTTTTTTTACAGCCGTGGTTGGCGGACTTTGAGAAACGTTAAAAGTGAGGGGGGACTGACTGCCTGTTTGACGTACTTAAGATGACGAAATTCGGGGGGAATTTTCAATGGTCCGATAGTTTTTTCGGCGAACAAAAAGAGTATAATATAAGTGGGTTGGCTGAGGTTGTGCACAAGAATAATGCAATGATAGAAACCCGGATCCACGAAATCGACGCGCTGGATTTAGAATATGCTTCTTATCACCTTGAGCATCTCAAGATGGCACATCTCTTCTCTGCTCAATTTGTTTTTGTTGGAAATAGGGGAGTTGGTAACCTCCGCTTCATAGGTAGGGCTGGGGCTCTAGGGCTGGGGCTCGCTAGTAGAGTTTTCAAGATAGCCTTCTACATAGATAGCCTCCCAACAGCAACAATCAAAATATCCATACTCCGTATGCTCTCATATGACCTCGTATTCCAACAGTTTTTATCGCAGATGTTTCTGCGGTTCAACAAGGCACCGAGTCCGTAAAGTGCACGATTTCGTTAATTGGGTCATCGTCGGGCTTGGCGTGATTTCCAGCCTCGCGGTTGCCCGATTTCAAATTCTCCCATCTTGTCGAGGGCGCCAAATGTCGCTGTAGCAGCTACATGCCCCCTAGCATGCAAAAGGCCGAAATGAAAAGTTGCTCTTGTATCCTTATTTCACTCAGGACATTGCTGGATTACGGTCCGGCCCCATCACACAGTAGAAGGTGTATCAGCTTTTGCTTTGCCGTTTGCGCCTGCTCAAGCTTAAACCAATTGGCTTTTGTTGTGGCGCTCGCAATTTCTTCTTTGGCCCCCACGGTGGTAAGCATCCTTCGCGGTCATGGGTGGAATGGCTTGTCGATCCTGTCAGCATCTCTCAGGTGTCAATCTTTGACAGCGGAGATTGTAGGTACTGTAAGCATTTGAAGGGAAATCTGCGAGTTGTTTGAGTACAAGCTGGAGTTATCTTGAATTGAGATGGACATGAACATGCAAGAGCACATTGATTATATCCTTGTTTTATATTATCATTATGATTATCTGCTTTGCAATCATTTCTGATTATTAGGAGGGCGCATGCACTTGGAGGTTGCTCCGACTCCGAGCGACTCTTCAGCCGCCAGGATCAGGCAAAGGATTCGTAGGGTGAAACGTGCAGGGTACGATCCCAAACATTACCACACTGAACAGCAGAGCACTGCTCGGCCCGCAGACTTCACTGCAAATGCATAAAGTCTCTGAAACCCTTTGACTTATTTTTTCATCGCTATGGCTAACCCGGCTTCACTCGCTCGGGTACTACTCCTTCTCCTAACCTCGATCCTCTCACACGTCTCCGCCAATTGCTACAACAGAAATGGAACTGACAGAAACGGGCCGACT
>JAABUW010009269.1_pt1 | contig 11268 bp, 10 predicted proteins | sample 5560081 | NCBI WGS metagenome assembly JAABUW01 (sample SAMN10711882, study PRJNA513363) | rock metagenome | isolation source: Antarctica rocks | place: Antarctica: Victoria Land, Knobhead sud | reverse complement strand
GAAGGTCGCCGGGCAGGCCGCGAAGTCGATGGCCTACCGGTACTACGCGAAGGACAAGCCGTCCGTGCAGATCGGCACCGCGACGATCTGGATCGTGGATCACAACGGCAAGCGATATGAATTCTTCTGCAGCAACATCGATCTGCACCGCCCGGAAATTGAAGCGTTCATGAACTCGGTCGCCTTTCTGAAGTAAGGGCACCGCCGCATGCAAGAGGGATGCTTGTGAAAATTGGGGCGATCCTGCCGAATCCCGGCGCGCTGGTCGATTTGCCGACCCTCCTGACGGAGATGGGTCGCGCCGAGGAGCGCGGGATGCAGAGCATCTGGGTTGCCAATGTCCCGCGCGGGTTCGACGCACTGACGCTGCTCGCGCTGGCGGGGCAGCACACGCGCACCGTGGAACTCGGCACCTTCGTCGTGCCGACCTACCCCCGGCATCCGGTCGCGCTGGCGCAGCAGGCACTGACGACGCAGGCGGCGACGGGCGGTAGGCTCGTGCTCGGCATCGGGCTGAGTCACCGGGTGGTCATGGAAACGGGTCTGGGTTTCGATTGGTCGCACCCGATCCGCCACATGCGCGAATACCTCCAATGCCTGACAGGCTTCCTCGCGGGCGAGACCGTCACCTTCGCGGGGGAGGAGTTCCACATCACGAACTTCGTGCTCTCCGTTCCGGGCGGCACACCCCCGCCCGTGCTCGTCGCCGCCCTCGGTCCGCAGATGCTCCGGCTCGCGGGGGCGCACGCCGACGGCACCGCGATCTGGATGGGCGGGGTGCAGTATCTCGCCGCCCACGCCGTGCCGACGATCAGCGCCGCCGCGCGGGATCCGGGCAAGGCCGCGCCGCGCGTCGTCGCGGGCCTGCCCGTCTGCGTGACGGACAACGCGACGACGGTGCACGCGGAGGTTGATCGCGTCTTCGCGCGCTACGGGCAACTTCCCTCATACCGCGCCGTGCTCGACAAGGAGGGCGCGGCGGGTCCTGCGGACGTGTCGCTGATTGGCGACGAGGAGACGGTGCTCGCCGGCCTGCGCGCACTCGCGGACGCGGGCGCGACGGACCTCGTCGCCGCCGTCCACACGCCCGCCGGTGAGAGCGCCGCGCGCACGTACGATCTGCTGGAACGGTACACCGCAAGCGGCTGATCGCGCCTTAGAATCTGCGCCATTCCCCTACACCATTTTGCCCCTTCCTGAGCCGGGAAGGGGCGTTTCTTTGCCCGCAGCCCGCGAACGCGATGACACAACTGTAAGCGATTCCGGCCCCATGCGTCAGATCGCGGTTGATGGGCCGTGACATCATGGCGGCACTGTCCCGCCAACGGTGGTGGTGTGCGACGCGAGCAGGCGAAAATTTCGGCGGAGACCGGGACGCCGGAAGGAGGAGGGAGACGAGCGCAATCAGCGGGTCCACGTCAGTGCGGACGTTTAAGCAGGCGCGGTAACGTCGGACGCGCGCGATCGCGCGAACGCGGAATCGTGCTGTGGTGAACTCGGGAAACAGAAATAGGAGGAGAGAATTGCGTAAAACATCGGTGGCGCTCTTTCTTATCATGACCGTCGCATTCGGCGCGGTGAACGCGCAGGCGGCGGGGGACTTCGCGCACCCACTCTTCCGCGTCCAGTGGCAGCGCAACGAACGGCATTTCGTGAACTACTGGGGGCCGTCAGTTGCGGAACGGATGGAGCCGTACGCGGAAGCGCCGGGTGGGCAGCGGCTCGTGCAATACTTCGACAAGGGCCGCATGGAGTTAACCGATCCGGGCACGGCCACTGTGACGAATGGTCTTCTCGCGAAGGAACTCGTCACCGGGCAGGTTCAGTTGGGGAACGACACATTCCGCGCAAAGAATCCGCCGCAGGTGCCAATTGCCGGCGACCCAGACGGCATCGGGCCGACCTACCGCTGGCTGAACCAGAAGGGGAAGGTCGTCTTCGAGGCGACGCAGAAGCGCCTCGGCACGCGGACGAACATCGCGGTCACGCAGGACGGTGACATCGTCATCAACGACCTGAAGCCGGGCAATGGCCCCTTCTCGATTGCCGCGTATGACCGGGAGACCCGGCACAACGTCATGGATGCGTTCGCGGGCTTCCGGGACAACGTCGGTCTGGAGACGCTCGGTTACGCGGTCTCGGAGCCATTCATTGCGAAGTTCACGGTGGGCGGCGTCAACCGCACCGTCGCGGTGCAGGTCTTCGAGCGGCGCATCCTCACTTTCACCGAAGCGAACCCGGACGAGTTCAAGGTGGAGTTCGGCAACATCGGTCTGCACTACGAGAACTGGCGGCACTAAATTCGCCCGTTCGCGCGGTATGAATCGCGGCCTGGTTCCCGATGGAGCCGGGCCGTTTCGTATGTTTATCCGGTGGCGTATGCTGCTGCCCGCGTCACTCCATTTGGAACGGCAACAGAGACTATTCGATCTCGACGCCCGCCGCGTCACCCCGCCCGACAACGGCGACCGGTGGCGGAGGGCGTGATGACCGGCCACGCACCGTCTCCGGCGCGAAGAGCGCGAAGACGGTGATGGCAACCACGAACATACCCGCAGTGATGAGAAGCGCGGTACCCGGCCCGGCGACATCGCTGATCCAACCGAGTAGGAAGGGGCCGACGACATACCCCGCGTCCGCGAGCGTCAGGTAAATGCCCATCGTCACGCCGTTCGCGCCCGGTGGCGCCATGTCCGCCGCGTAGGCCGCTGGTGCGGAGCCGCCCACGCCACCGCCCAAACCCCAGAGGAACATGCCGAGGATGTACGTCGGGTAGGTGAATGCCAGCGCGAGGCAGGCGAATGACGCACCGCAGACGATGGTGCTCGGGATGATGCCGCCCTTGCGCCCCCAGCGATTCATCAGCAGCGTGGACGCGGGGATGGTGACGAAATTCATCAGGGTGGCGACGCTGATCGCGAAGCCTGTCGCAGACGCACTCAGGCCGAGGCGATCCCGCCCGAGGATCGGCACGACGTTGAAGAGCGCGCCCGTCCGCGCGAAGAACTGCGTGAAGGTGACGAGGCCGATCAGTAGGAAGCCGCGCTGCCGCAGGAGCAACCGGAGGGCCGGCCCCATCCGCATCATCGTCGTCTGCGCCGCCGCCGCGCGGGCACGGGCGCGCTCCCGCGTCTCCGGCACCTTGAGGAAGCAGATCAGCCCCGCGAGCAGGCTCAGTGCGCCGAACCCGTAGAAGGGCGCGCGCGTGCCGAAGGCGTCCGCGACGACCCCGCCGACCGATGGGCCGACCCCGACAGCGCAGAGGAAGACGGCCTGATAGATGTTCATGATCCGGGCGCGCGTCTGCGGCGTCGTGATGTCCGCCAAAACGACCTGCGCCCCCGTCAGCACGGTCGCCGCGCCGACGCCACCGATGAAGCGGAAGAAGATGAGCAGCCAGAACGACCCGGCGAACCCGCAGAGGATGCTACCAACCGCAGTGATCAGTTCGCCGACGATGATGACCTTGCGCCGCCCCAATCGCTCCGCGAGGCCACCCATCGGCAGGTCGAACAACAGCCGCCCGAGGCCATAGACGCTGATCACCAGCCCCGCGAGCGCCTGCGACACCCCGAATGAGCGCGCGAACGTCGGCACAATCGGCACGATGCTGCCGAAGCCGAGTTGGTTCACCCCGACGACGAGGCAGAGCCAGCCGAGCGTCCGATACGTTGCATCGAGCGAGCGTAGAGACTGGAATCGTGCCTGCATCCGCCACCTCATACGCCGGTTGCCATTCGTGACCACCGCAGTATGCACGATGATGGAGCGACTGTCGTGTGCGGGGGTATTTCGATGGCGAGGCGGGATGGAGCGGATGTGGACAAGCGAAGGTCAGATGGCCTAACATGGACCTGTCCACGAAAGCGGGGTAACTTCACGGTGATAAATCTGGGTCTCGGATTTTGCTGAAAATAAATTGTTTACCCATTAATTCTCCTTCTGCCCAACGTTGAGGCGCATGAGCCGCGCCTGATGGCTTCCATGCTAGCCGAAGACTTGCGAAGTCGGCTCGATCCGCTTGGTGGGCAGTAGCCGACCGCAGTGACAGGCAATCAGCAGTCGAACACCGACCAGCAGATGTCGTTTCTCAACCGCTGATCGTCCAGAACGAGCTCGCGAATCGTATCGTGCAGCTGCTCGCGTTGCCACTGGCACTCGAACCTGCCAGCGCTCTCGGCCTCGCCCGTAAGGGCAGCTGCACGTACCGCCTTGATCGCGTAAGCAGCAGCACCGAGTTCGTGTGCGGCCACATGCCCGACTGCAGCCGCCTGACCGGCAGCGTGCGCAGCATGCCGAGCGGCACCATGGAGATCCCTAGCCGCCGCATTGGCGTGGCCGGCGGCTGTGCGCGCCTGCCACCAGGTGATCTCGCCGCGCACCCATTGCCGGGTCAGCGCGATGGCCTGACGCGGCCGCGCATCTGACGGCTGAACCCATTCATAGAGGTGCAGAACATGCTCTGCGCACGTCGCGGCCCACAAAGCGAGTAGCTGGTGATCTGAATCCGTGAGCGTCCCGCCGCGCCGAATGGTGACGAAGCGAGGGTCGCGGTCTTTGGGGAGAATCATGGGTACTCCTGTCTGCTTGCATCGTATCTGTTCAGGGATGGGGGGACGCAGTATGGTGCGCCGATGATCGACCTGAAGAGTGCCAGCCGGGATGAGTTGATCCGGCTGATCGTTTCCCAGCACGAAACGATTGCCCGGCAGGAAGGCGTGATCGCCGCCCAGCAGGGGCGGATCGCCGCGTTGGAAGCGCTTGCATCTGCCCAACTATGCTGTATAATCCCTTTAATATTTAACATCGTTTCATTATACAAACCTCCATAATCCGGGGCAAGCATGGACAAAACACCCAAAAATATCCCACCCACACAGGGCAAAAAACTTCTCGACCAATACCGCGACCAGATTCGTATAAAACAATACTCCCCACGTACCGAAAAAACCTCTGTCCATTGGGTTCCCCCCAATCTTCAGGTGTCCACGAAACCGGCTCTTCCGGGATTTGTGTGAAGCATTTTTTGCCGATGCGGCTCAGTGGAGCAGAGTGAAACGGCGTCGAGAGCGAGACGCGCAGCGCAATCGAGATCGAAAGGCATATTCTCTTACCACTCCGTTGCATAACCGATTCTTCGGTAGTGGGTCAGTTTGAATCCTTCTGTGCCTTGCGGTCAAGCAGGGCGGCAATCTCGGTCACTGTCCACTGATGGTCAGCGATGCCCGCCTTCATCGCCGGGGTCTGTCCATTCAACGCCATGTGCGGGCGGGCGAAGTTGTAGTACATGAAGTGCAGCGACACCGCCGCCGCGAGGTTCTCGACTTTCTTGCTGAATGCGTTCGTCAGGCGCGTGAAGCGGCGCATAGACATTCGCGTCGTCAGATTCTGCCGTTCCACGTACGATGTGCTGATGTGCTCAGGATCGGGTTCGCCCGCCATCACGTTGGTCTCCGTGCCGATGCACTTGGGCGGGCTGTACCGCTTCTCATCGCCCGCCTCTTTGCCGTAAATCTTGGTGAGCATCGCGTAGTCAATCCCGCTGCCGAACGCATCGTAGACGGCGACGAGGTACGGCTTGTGCCCGTCCGTGGTCAGTTGCACGCGGTTCGTGAGGCGGCGGCGAAGATCGTCCATGAAGATGATCGCGTTCTCGGTGTCGCGCTCCCCAACCAGCCAAGAGGGAACGAGTTTGGTATCGGCGTCAATCGCCGTCCATGTCCACACATCGCCATAGCCAAACTGCCCTTCGTGCTCAGGCGCGGTGTTCTTTTCCTTGTTGTGGCAGAACGACCAAATCTCGTCACACTGAATGCGCGTGCAGGGCAGATCGCGCATCGTGGCGTCTTGGTAGGCAGAGCAGGCTTGCCCCACGTCAACGAGCAGTTTGGTCACGGTGTTCTTGGCGACGCCCGTCATGCGCACCGTGGCGCGAATCGAGTTGCCCTCGACAAGTGCGCGGATGACCTCTGCTCGTCGCTCGGTACTCAGTCGGTTCATGCCTCACCACCCGCCCGCGCATGACGATCACTTCAATATGACCATCATACGTGAGCGGTCACGCATTGTCAAGCGATTTACCCGATTGCAATGCCTAAAACGGCACGTCGTCAAACTCTTCGGCAGCGAACGTTTCCTCGTCGGTTGGCCTCTGGGGTTTTGGTGGCTCCTGCGAGGGCGGTTCCGATCCATCGTTGCCCTGATCCCGTAGCCATTCCGGTTCGTCATCGGCGGCGGGTGTGCTTGGGTCAGATTCCGAATCGTCCTCATCGTCTAGTATGGCCACCGATGGAGGCCACGACGCAAGTGCCCACATCCCCTTGCCCAGTTTCTTGAATCGCGTATCGTTCGATAGATGCGCTCCCACCGTTTTGGCCTTGTCTACACCGTTAACCTGCACATCACGGCTTTCCAGTTGATTGCGCAATTCGGTGTAGTGCAGCGGTTTCGCGGCCTCCCGTAGAATCTGAACCATCTCGTTTCGGAGGTTCTTCGCGGGCACGGCTGTATCTGACTGTGCCTCTTCATGGAGTTGCGCAAGGTAATCAAGGGAAAGACGTAGGGCATCCGCTTGCCTGTCAATCTCGGTCATCTGCTTGTCAAGTTCCGTTCTCTGCACGGAGACGGCCTCGCGGTCTTTGTCTAATCGTGCGAGTGCCTCTCGTATGTCCCGCAAAGTTGTGCGCGATATGGACATCACTGGCCTCTCTTTACGTGAAACGTGCGTCAAAGAGCCACGCACTACGATTGTGGAAGATCAATTTTAGCCTTGACATCAATTCATCAGCCTCCTATACTAAAGGCGAATGGAGAGGGAGGCGGGAATCGAACCCGCTCATGCTGCACTACCAGCGATGCCTTGAGATTGGCAATCTCTGCCCTTACCGGTCAGGCACTCCCTCAATGTTCTCCTGCGTCCTTAGCGGTGTCCGGCTCCAACCATGTCTTGGCAGGCGGGAAGGATTCGGCACCGTATGGACGCACATTTAGCATATCCTATTTTGAGCAGAAATCAAGCGCTCAATTAGTCATTAATCCAGCAGATTAAATTGCCACAAGAGAACAGATGTTCTGATTATTGATACAAAGCGAACACACGTTCTGATTGACAGGATGTGCGATACTAGAGCCATGCCTAAGCGGTCACGGATGCCTATCGACTTGAATAGCCTCGCCAGCCGCATCACCGAGATGGCAACGAACGAGCAGCCGGAACCCGATGACGGGAAAGACCCGGCTGCGGTCGCGTTGGGGCGCAAGGGCGGGTTGAAGGGCGGCAAGGCGCGTGCGGCTGCGATGACGCCGGAGGAACGCAAGGCGTCCGCACAGAAGGCGGCGACGGCGCGTTGGGGTAAGCAGAACGAGGATTCGTAAGAGAGAAGGAGCGACCCGCAATGGAGCGTTTTCTCGCAACAATTGGGCGATTCTTTGCGCGCCTCTTGCCGCCTATCGAGAAACCAGCGATACCACCGCTGAGAGGGAGACGCGGCCACACGACCAGTTCAATCGCGCAGGACTTCATCGAGGGCAGCTACCACGGCAATCCTGAAGAGGACGATAAATGGCTCGATAAGGGCGGCAAACCGTAGTCAGCCATAGGCTTGTGCCTAGCAGGTCAAATCCCGCCCCACCCGATTCAAACTGACCCACTACCGGTGTCGCGAACGTTCGACTGGTGCGTTTCTATCTACTAGTGATTTTCGCGTACAATGGCTGGTGGCGGGCGGCGTTGGTCGTCCGTGTCGCATCATCGGGGAGGCATCGGGCATGGCAAGTTGCGACGGTTCGGTTCGGGTTGGGGTGCTGCATTCGCTGGTGCGGGTGGAGGAAAAACTCCTCTTTGCCGAGCTGGAGAAACGCGGCGTTGCGTACACCCGGATCGACGACCGCGAGATGGCGATGCCGTTCGACCGACCCGATACGTGGAATTACGACGTCGTCTTCGAACGTTGCATCAACCACACACGCGCCCTCCATGCGCTCCGCCTGTTGAACTCGTGGGGCGTCGCGACGGTGAACACGTACAGCGTCGCGGAGGTCTGCGGCAACAAATTGAACACGACCGCCGCGCTCGCGGAGGCGCACTGCCCGCAGCCGCGCGCGACTGTCGCGTTTACGCCGAAGTCCGCGCTCGCCGCGATCGAGGAGATGGGGTACCCCGTCGTGATGAAGCCGCCGGTCGGCTCGTGGGGCCGGTTGCTGGCGAAGATCAACGACCGAGACGCGGCGGAGGCGATTCTCGAACACAAGGAAGTGCTCGGCTCGTATCACCACAGCACCTACTACATCCAGGAGTACGTCGAGAAGGGCGGGCGGGACATCCGCGCCTTCGTCGTTGGCGACGAGACGATCTGCGCCATCTACCGCGACTCGCCGCACTGGATCACGAACACCGCGCGCGGCGGACTGGCATCCAACTGCCCGGTCACGCCGGCGATCGCGGAACTGTGCAACCGCGCGGCGGCGGCCGTCGGCGGCGGCGTGGTGGCGATTGACCTCTTCGAGCACCCGGAGCGCGGGCTGCTCGTCAACGAGGTGAACTACACGATGGAGTTCCGCAACAGCATCGACACGACCGGCGTCAACATCCCCGCGCGCGTGATCGACTACGTCCTCGCCGTTGGGCGGGGCGACGTGACGCCCCGGCTCAACATGGCAATCGGGCTGACGGGGGAGGGGAAGGGATAAATGGCACGGGTCTCGAAGAAATACACGCCACCGGCGCGGATGAAGCCGGAACGCCCCGTCGCGGTCGAGGTGCAGCCGGACGCGCCGGTTGAGGGCGCGAGCATCGAGGCGCACGCATCGCCCGCCGCAATCGCCATGCCGGAACCGGCGGAAATGCGCCGCGCAATCGCGGACAACGTCTGGCTCCACTTCATGCAGATGCACGACTTCAACGAGGGCGCGCGGCTCGAACGCCCGACGGTCATCGTGCGCGGCGAGGGGAGCCGCATCTGGGACGCGGACGGCAACGAGTACATCGACGGCCTCGCGGGCCTCTTCTGCGTCAACGTCGGCTACGGTCGGCGGGCGATCGTGCAGGCGATGGTCGCGCAGTTGGAGCAGATCCACTTCGTCTCGCCCTTCTCCTTCCCGAATGTTCCGGGGACCGTGCTCGCGCAGCGGCTGGCGAAGATTTCGCCAACCGGCGAAGGGTCGCGCACCTTCTTCGTGACGGGTGGGTCGGAGGCGGTCGAGACGGCGCTCAAGGTGGCGAGGGCGTATCAGCGGAAGCGCGGCTTCGCCGGGCGCTACAAGACGATCTCGCGGCGATACGCCTACCACGGCACGACGATGGGCGCGCTCTCGGTGACGGGCCTGCCCTCCGCGCGGAACCCGTACGAGCCGCTCGTCCCCGGCGCGCGGCACGTCCCGATCCCGTATCACTACCGCTGCGCGTGGTGCGAGCACGCGGAGGGGTGCACGCTCGCGTGCGCGGACGAGGTGGAGCGCACCATCGCGTTCGAAGGGCCGGAGACGGTCGCGGCGGTCATCATGGAACCAGTGCAGAACAGCGGCGGCTGCATTGTCCCGCCCGACGGCTACTACCAGCGCATCCGCGAACTCTGCGACCACCACGGCATCCTGCTCATCATGGACGAGGTGATCTGCGGCTTCGGGCGCACGGGCAAGATGTTCGGCTCCGAGTTGTTCAACATCCAGCCGGACATCATCACCATCGCGAAGGGGCTGACCTCAGCCTACGCGCCCCTCGGCGCGGCGGTCGTGCGATGCGAGGTCGCGGACGTCTTCGGCGGCGAGGAGGGCGAGAAGTTCCAGCACGGCATCACCTTCGGCGGCAACCCCGTCGCGGCGGCGGCGGCGCTCGCCAACCTCGACATCCTCGAAGGCGAGAACCTGCCCGCGCGGGCGTACGAGATGGGCGAGTACCTGAAATCGACGCTGAATGGCGCGCTGCACGACCACCCGAATGTCGGTGAGGTACGCGGTCGCGGCCTCTTCATCGGCATCGAACTGGTGCGGAACCGCGAGACGAAGGAGCGTCTGGAGGACAAGGCGCTCCTCGGCTGGCTCTCCGACACGATGAAGACGAAAGGCCTCATCTGCCGCGCCGACGATCGGCTCGACGCGGTGATCCAACTCTCGCCGCCGCTGAACATCCCGCGTGACGATGTGGACCGGATGTGCCAGATCATCACCGAGACGCTGGGCGAGATGCGGGACAGGCTAGCGGAGTAGCGCGATCAACAGCGATGAGGAAATACGCAGCCCGCTCATCGTGAAGAGTTCGCTACCCATGATCTTTCTTGCGCCGCAGCAGCAATGCCGCCGCTATGCCACCGGTGGCAAGCCCGGCGGGCCGAACCCAGCGGCGCGGGCGCGCATTCTGGAGATCGCGCAGGAGCACGGTGGCGGTGTTGCGACCGGGCGCGCCGGAGACGCCGCCGCCGGGATGCGTACTTGCGCCGGTGAGGTAGAGACCCGCGATGGGCGTCCGATAGTTCGCCAGTTCCGGCAGCGGGCGGAAGATGAACATCTGATCCAGCGCCATGTCGAGGTGCATCAGGTGGCCACGGATTAGCCCGTTCTCCTCCTGGAGATCGAGCGGTGATTTGAGATACGTTTCCGTCACCGCATCCATGATGCCGGGCGCGTACGGTTCCAATGTCGCGAGCAATTTGTGGCCCTCGCGCTCGCGGATTGACGCCCATGTGCCCTGCCCCGGCGCGAGGTCGAACGGGTGATACTGCGCCCAGATGACGGTGATGTGCTTCCCGGTCGGCGCGATGGTCGCGTCCGTCGCGGTCGGGGTCATCACGACGAGCGCGGGCGCGGTCGGCGGCAAACCGGACGCCGCCTCGTTGAATGTGCGCCGCAGGTAATCGACGGACGGGCAGATCAACTGCATCCCGTTGTGCGCCCCGTCCGGCGCGGTGTGATACGGCGGCAGGCGATCGGTGGCGTGGCGCACCGTCATGCCCATGCCGTTCGCGATCCGCAAGGTTTCGACACGCCGCCGGAGCGTGGCAGGCAAATCGTCGGGCGCGAGCAGTCCGAGCAGCGTCGTCTGGACGTGCGCGCCACTGACGACAATTGCGGCGTCCCGTCGCTCGCCACCTTCCAGTTCGATGCCGCAGACGGCACTATCGCGCGTGAGGATGCGGCGCACCGGCGCACCCGTGCAAATCTCGCCGCCGTGGTCCTCGATGTACGCCGCGAGCGCCTGCGTCAGCATCCCGGAGCCGCCGACCGGGCGCGTGAGGCCGATGGTGTGGTAGATCGTGTGCGCGGTGAGGAATGCCC
>JAABUW010009267.1_pt1 | contig 11268 bp, 10 predicted proteins | sample 5560081 | NCBI WGS metagenome assembly JAABUW01 (sample SAMN10711882, study PRJNA513363) | rock metagenome | isolation source: Antarctica rocks | place: Antarctica: Victoria Land, Knobhead sud | reverse complement strand
CGTCACCGACACCGTCTGCGACAACACCCGCGAGCTGGCGCTATCCGAGTCCGGGCAGGAGGTCAAGGTCAAGCACAGCCGGCACTCCGGGCTGCAGCTCGCCCCGGCCCGGCAGGCCTTGCAGATGGTCTACCGCCTGGCGGACGACTTCGCCCAAGAGGTCGCCAGGCTGTGCCGGGTCGAGGTCACCCGCAGCCAGTGGCAGGCGTTCCTGGACGCCCACGTCCCCCGGGTCCAGACCGTCACCGGTCTGCCACTGACCGGCCGGTCGCAGACGATGGCCGACACTAAACGGGACAGCCTCACCACGCTGTACCGGTCCGACCCCAGGGTTTCGCCCTGGGCCGGCACCGCCCACGGCGTCCTGCAGGCCGTCAACACCTACGAGCACCACGAAGGAGTTGTCCGCGGAGAACGGGCCGAACGCAACGGCCTGAAGACCATCACCGGAGACTTCGGCCGGCTGGACCGCACCACCTGGAAGACCCTGACCGCGATCCTCAATCGACCAGACCTCGTTCGCCAGACCGCATGAACCCTCGCCCCCGCCGACCTTCGGGTCGGCGGGGGCCAGGCGCCTTCTCTTGCGTTCCGGCTGCCTTCGGCCCGGCGAAGGGCGCGGACTGATCGTGAAGGGGCCTGTTGCCTGGCCGACTTCTCACGCTCCTCTTAGACGGCTTCGCTCAGTGTCTGTGCATGCAGGGACAAGCCCTGCATGCACCGCACCTCATAGGGAGAAGCTCATGATGAAGACCAAGCTCGCGATCGTCGCGGTCGGCGTTGCCGCGCTCGGCGCCGCTGGCGTTGGGACCGCGTTCGCCAGCACGCCCAGCTCCTCGGTCCGGCCCGTGCACACGCAGGTGCTCCAGGCGCCGGCTGAGGCCCCTGGCACGGAGGTGGCGGACGCCCCCGGTGGCCCGGATGTGCAGCAGGGTGACCAGAGGACGCCGGACACGGCGAGCAGCACCGAGCAGGCCGGTTCCGAGAAGGCCTCGGCGGCGGAAACGTCCACCGAGACCGCCGGATCGGAGACGGCAGGAGCCTCTGACGGCCCCGGCGGCTACGCCGACCCGGCCGGCAGCAACGCCGACACCCAGCAGCAGGGCCAGCACTAAGCCCAACCGCTGAAGGCCAGGCGACGCGTCCCCGACAGGAATGGGGGCGCGTCGCCTTCGGCGTCATCCAAGAAGCTCGGTCAGCTCGCGACCCCTGCAGACGGCGCACTGTGGCCCGTCACCATGGGCAGCCGCACGACGAACCGTCCGCCGTCGCCGACGCCGCCGCCGACGGTGATCTGGCCGTGGTGGCGCTGGACGATCTGCCGGCAGATCGCCAGACCCAGGCCCGCGCCGCCGCCATCGGCTGTGCGGGCGCGGGCAGCGTCCAGCCGAGTGAACCGCTGGAAGATCCGCTCGCGATCCGCGGCCGGAACTCCAGGTCCGTCATCGGCGAACGACAAGACGGCCTGCTGATTCTGGACGGTCAGCCCCAGGGTCACCGTCGACCGGGCGTGAGCGGCGGCGTTGTCGCCGAGGTTGCGCAGCAGTCTGGTCAGCTCGCTGCGTGAGCCGTCGATGCGAACGGCGTCCGGGCCGGCCACCGTGACGCTCGCACCGGCGGCTCGGAGCCGCCCGGCCTCAGCCAGCACGAGTTCGTCCAGGTCGACGGGCCTGTACCGGGCCTGTGAGGCTCCTTCATCTGCCCGGGCCAGGAACAGCAGGCCGTCGAGTAGGCGGCCCATCCGCTCGGTCTGGCGCGACATGCGGGCGAGCACCATCGCGGGCTGTTCCCCGTCGGGATGGGCCAACGCCACGTCCAACTCGGTTTGCAGCGCCGCGAGCGGGCTGCGCAGTTCATGGGAGGCGTCGCCGACGAACTCACGCTGCCGGAGTGCGGCGTCCTCAATGCGGGACAGCATCGCGTTCATCGTCTGGGCCAGCCGAGCAATCTCATCCTCGCTACCCGGCAGGGGCACCCGCGCCCCGACTTCGGTCCCGTCGATCGCCGCCGCGCTAGCCCGGATCTGCTCGACCGGCTGCAAGGCCCGGCCTACCGCCAGCCAGATCGCTGCAGCCAGAACCAGCAGCAGCACCGGCAATCCCAGAGCCAACAGGACCGCGAGCCGGGCAGTTGCGAGATCGATCTGCGCCAGCGAAGTAGCGACATACACCCAGCCCCGACCGGCAGGCAGAGCCACCGGCTCAGCCACCAGCTGGAACGACTGGCCCCCGTCGGCGATGGGCAGGCCGGACAGCGTGAACATCTGGCGCCGGCGCAGCTTCGGCGCGGGCAACAACGCAGACTCCCCGCTGATGTTGGGGCTCGCCGCGATCACCCGTCCGGCGGGGTCCAGGACCTGCACGACCGAGCTCTCCTCGCCGGTGCTGGCAACCGTTGCCTGCAACCGGCCGGCGGCGGCGAGCGCCGCAACGTCGTGCGCCCGAGCCAGCCCCGCCGCATCCAGACTGCCGACCAGGGACCGGTGCACCAGCAGGACGAGCAGCAACCCACCCGCCGCCAACGCCACCGCGACGACCGCCGTCGCTAACACAGTGGTCCGCACCCGGACGCCACGCCGACCGACCCTGAGCTGCCCAACCATCGGGCGGTCAGATCTCCGCGGGCCCACTCGCCGCCGCCTTTGTCATCAACCGATATCCGGCACCACGCACCGTCTGAAGAGTCCTCAGACCGAAGGGAACGTCGAGCTTGCGCCGCAGGTAACCGATGTAGACGTCGACCACGTTCGAGTCCATGCCGACGTCGGCATTCCACACCTGCTCGACGATGTCCTGGCGGCTCACGACCTGCCCCTGTCGACGGGCAAGGAGTTCGGCCAGCGCGAACTCCCGGGGCGTCAGCGCCACCTCCTGCGACCCGCGAAAGCACCGGCGCGTGGCCGGATCCAGCCGCAGGTCGCCGACCCGCAGCTCGGGAGCGCGATCGGAGGGGGCCCGCCGCAGCAGCGCCCGCAGGTGCGCCAACAACACGACGTAGGAGAACGGCTTGGACAAGAAGTCGTCCGCGCCCAGGTCCAGCGCGTCCGCTTCGTCGTACTCCCCGTCCTTGGCCGTCAGCATCAAAATCGGGACGTGCGACCCCGCTTGACGAAGCCGACGGCACACCTCATACCCCGACAGCCCGGGAAGCATGATGTCCAGCACCACCACCGCAGGATCGAACTCCTGCGCCATCCACAGCCCATCAACGCCGTTCGCGGCGCTCTGCACCACGAACCCCTCGGCCTCCAAGCCGCGGGCCAGCCCCTCCCGAAGCCCCTGCTCGTCCTCGACGACCAGCACCTTCACCCGCGCCCACCGGCGGCCCACGACCGCACCGCCAGCGCCCCCGCCCCCGCCCCCGCCCCCGTCAAGAACGCACCCACCAGCGCGACCTGACCGATCAACCCGAGGTAAAGCCCGGCGAGGTGACCTACGACAACGGCGAGCACGAAGCACACCAGGGCGCCGTGCACCGCGGCGATGAACCGCGCGACGGCAGCCTCGGACACCGCAGCCGAACGCTTCGGCCCTGGTCGCCCCAACGATGAGGTAGTCATGTCGTTGCTCGTCCCCGGAAGAGTTGTGCTCACCTCAACGACTATGCCCACCGAACATAAGAACACCATGAGGACGGTGGCGAGGGTCACCCGGCCCGGTCTGCGGTGCGGGCGACTGCCGTCGTTACAGTCAAGGGCGGCGCCTGATGCGCCTTCCCGCACGCGTCCTCGCGTGGCTTGGCTGTCACCGGCCGTGACCCGCACCTCCCCCAGGAGCGCGCCATCCGTACCTCTTTGCCGTTCGAGCCCGCCCCCGGCACCGTCAACCACCTGATCACCGGGCGTGTGCGCCCGGACCTGAAACGGACCGTGGCTTTCGGGCTGCTCGCGCTGGTCGTGGCTGCCGCGGTGCGCATCTATGGAGACCTAAGCTGGTCCTCGTTGGGCGAGGGGGCGCTCACCGCGGTCGGCTGCCTGTTGTTCCTGGCGCTTGCTGTGCTCGCCGTACGCAGCGGCGCGAGCGAGGTCGCGGCCGTCAGCCGCACCCGGTTCGGTGACGCCCACGCCGCGGTCGTCGCCCTGCTCCTCACCCTCGCCGGCTACGCCGCCACCGTCATGTCGCTGCTCGTGCTGCTCCAGGTGCCGGTAGGCCGCTTGCTCGTCAGCGGCGCCGTCACCGGCGTCGTGCTCGGCGTCGCGGCGCAGCAGTCGCTAGGCAACGTCGTCGCCGGCCTGGTCCTGCTGCTCAACCGGCCCTTCCAAGTCGGACAGCACATCACGGTCCGCAGCGGCGCGCTCGCCGGCCCCTACACCGGCCAGGTCCTCAGCATCGGCCTGACCTACGTCCAACTCGACACCGACGAAGGCCTCATCTTGCTGCCGAACTCCGGCGTGCTCGCCGCCGCGGTCGGCCCCAGGTCAGACACCCCTGCACAGCACTGACAGTCGACAGACCACTTCGGGTGGCCCTGAAGACCAGACATGACTCCCGCATCTTCTTGTGCGGGTGAACGTGCCAGTCAGCACGTAGTCGCGCTTCTGGCCCGGCGTGCCGCGGTGCCACACCGACCGAGGGCTTGGATGCTGCCAGGTCCCCGGCGTGGTGCTTGTGCGCGACCTACTTCGCTGGTGGGCACAGTGGCTGCGGCAGCACGCAGGTCGCTGTGGGTACCGGCAGGACCGGGGCTGAGGTTCTGGCAGGAGGCAGCGGTGCTGGCGGCGCCTTGGGAGCTGTTGGCGCACCGGGAGCGGGAGCTGGCGCAGAACCCGGCGCTGGTGCGGCGGCGGGTGGCGGGGCGGTCGCTGGTCGCGGGGCGGTCGCTGGTCGCGGTCCGGTCGCTGGTCGCGGGGCGGGCCCGGCGGCTCCCGCGGCCGGGGCGGCGGCCTGGGTTGCGCGCTGCTGCTGGGCCGGTTGCGGGGCTGGTTGGTGTCCACTGGACGGGGCAGCGGCCGGCGCGGGGCCGGGAGCTGCCGGTGCGAGGTAGTCCCCGGTCGGCGCTGGCACCGCAGCTGAGGTCGAACCGACCAGCGGCGCGTCAACCTGGGTGCCGGTCGCGTAGCCCCGAGCCAACGCCAGCACCTCGGCCAGGTAGGCGTTGGAGTCGTTGTAGGCCAACACCGCGCGCTGCTGCCCGGCCGCGCTGCGCAGATCACCGCCAGCCACGCACAGATAGTGCGCCGCGGCCAGCGCGGCGTCGTTGATGTCGAACGGGCTCGCGGTGCCGTCACCGTTGCCGTCGACGGCGTAACTGACCCAGGTACTAGGGATGAACTGCATCGGCCCGACCGCCCGGTCATAGACCGGGTCACCGTCATACACGCCATGGTCGGTGTCGTGGATGAACGCAAAGCCCTGGCCGTTCAACGCCGGCCCGATGATCTTAGGGGCGGAGGTGCCGTCCCGGCCCAGCGTCGCGCCGCCGAACTGCCCGTGGTCAGATTCCACCCGGCCGATCGCGGCCACCAACGACCAATCGATACCGCAGGCCGGCAGCGAAGCATTGATCCGGGCTGCAGCCACCCGGTAGGCATTCAACGCCACCTTCGGTATGCCATCAGCAGCTAAGCCGGCGATGACCGCCGAGGTGGCCGGCGCCGGGCGGGCAAACAGTGCCGGGGTCGCGGTCAGCGTCACCGCACCAGCCGGCGCCCCAGCCGACAACCGACTGACCCAACTCCCCAAGCCAGCAGCCGACCCAGCAACCGGAGCCGCCTGAGCGGCCTGCCCGGCGAACACAGCAGCGGTCGGCCTGGGTCCCGACGACCGCGGGTGCGCCGGCCAGGTCGAGGCCGCGGCGACACCCGCCACCGCCGTCAACGCCAACACCGGAGCGATTACCCGAGTCAGCCGCCGATGAGCTGCCAAGAACCGGCCGGTCGAAGCACACCGACCCGCCCAGGCCGGACCAGACCGCAGCGCGCTCAGCTTCATCTACCGCACACCATCCCGTGACCGAACATCGACCAGGATCGTACCGGGGCATGCCGCCATCTGGCGCGGGCCAGCCTCACCAGGCCTCGAGCATTCCCCCAGGTCGAGGCTGCACACCAGGTCCTGGTCCCGGATTCTTGAGTGCCCTCCCGTCGTTGATCGCGACACCAACCACGGACAGCGGGATGCCCCAGCGATTCGCCGGCTGTCCCGGCGGGTGCTCACAGCGTGAGCTGTACGTCGAGCAGGACTGCCAGCAGGGCGAGCGCTGCGGTCACGGCGCCGAAGACGCCACGAACTGCCGGTGCCATCGCGCGGGTATGCAGCCAGGCGGTGACCCGGACAGCACGACCGCGACCAGCTTTCCGGCGAACAGCACGGCGTAGGAGCCGTGCAGTTCGTCCCGGACCGCCCAGGCGTTCCAGGCGCCCGTGCCCCGGCGGAGGTGCGCTGGCTGATCGCACAGGGGCCTGCGGAGCCCTGGTGGTGCTGGCGATCATCATCGCCCGCCGCCGCCCACAGCGCCCAGCCGGTATGGCGCCTACCCGCCGACCATGGCTGATCCCAGCCGCGATGATCGCTATCTTCGCCACGATGGTCGGCGTTGCGGTGCTCGCAGCCTCTTCACCAGCCTGACCCGAGGCTGACCCAGCAGACGCTCCAACCCCGGGACTGACCGCCGTCGCGCCCGCAACGTCCCAGCAGCCTTGCGTCGACCGGTATGCCCGGTCGGCGCCGCGCCCAAGTCGCAGCGCCAAGACGCCCAGCTGACGTGGCGCGCCCGGCACGTCGACCGGCGACCTGTGCGGAACCTGTATCCACGGGCAGGAGTCCACGCCGCGGCGGCGAAGACAGCCGCAACATGCGCTGCGTCGTTCTGTCTTAGGAGTCTGATGTCTTCGGTCCGCCGGTCTCGTCGTCCTGTCTTGTGTGTCCTGGCGGCGCTGGCGGTGGGGTCGGGTGGGTTGGCTGCCTCGGGCGCCCAGGCCGCCTCGACCGCCGCCACCACCAGTGCCGCCCCCAGCGGCGGCGGTGCGCTGTTCAGTCATGGGGCGGTGGTGGACATGCAGCGCTCGGGGTTCGAGCCCGGGATCCAGATCGACTCCCAGGATCGGCTCTACACCTCGGTGCCCTATGGCTTCTCCGACACGCAGAGCTTCTTGTGGAGCTCGGAGAACCACGGCAACAGCTACCAGCTGATCCCGGCCTCGGTCGGGAGCGGTAAGCCGCAGACCTGCGTGGGCGGCGGGGACTCCGAGCTGGCCCTGGACGCCAAGGACAACTTGTTCTTCAGCGACCTGCAGGGCCTGACGAACCTGTCTAACAGCGTCACTACCGATCACGGCCGTACGTTCGCGACGGGCTGCACCGCCGCCCCGAACATCCCGGTGGACCGGATGTGGTACGCGGTGCACGGCACGTTGGGCCAGCCGGGCTTTGCGATCTATGAGGAGTACGACGACGTCGCGGGCGGCACCGACCCCACGAACCCGCTGACCAACCAGCTGGTAGAGACGGTCAGTCACGACGGCGTCAACTTCACCCCGGTGCGGAACACCAACCTGACTGACAGCGGCTGCCTGGGTACGGGGGCCGTGAATTGCGTCACCGACGATGAGGGCATCCCCGGCAACCAGGTGCTGAGCAAGGACGGCAAGACCCTGTACATCGCGCACACTAGCGCCGACAGCAACAAGGTCAGCGTCAGCATCGGTACTCTGGGCATCGACCCGGCCGGGCAGACCACTGCGACGTGGAAGACGGTGCAGGTCAACGCCGACCTGTGCCCGGACAAGAACGGGATGCCCGGCCCGGGTGAGCAGTGCGGCGCGGCCCTGTTCGCGACGCTGGCCCAGGACACCGCCGGCAACCTCTACGTCGTGTCGGCCTCCACCTCGCACAAGGCCAGCACCCAGACCAGCCCGTACAGCGTGTTCCTGCACCACTCCACCGACGGCGGCCAGCACTGGGGTACTGCCAGCAAGGCCTCGGCCGCCGGCAGCAACGCCTTCCCGTGGATCACCGCCGGTGACCCGGGCCGGGTCGACATCACCTACTACCACGCGACCGAGGCCAGCGAGGCCGGCAAGTTCCGCTTCGATGACCTGGTCCACGGCTCGTTCACCGTCGAGATGTCGCAGTCGCTGAACGCCCTGAGCGCCCGACCGGCGTTCGCCCGCACCACGATCAGTGAGCACCCTGTGAAGTACGGTCCGATCTGCACCGGCGGGCTGAGTTGCACCACCAGCGGCGGGGACCGCAGCCTGGGTGACTACCTGCAGGTCGGTCACGATGCCCGCGGCGCCGCTGTCGTGGCCTACGTCGATGACACCTCCAACGCCTTCAGCGCCGGCACTGGCCCGGGCGCCGCCACCGCCGAGACCGGTCCGCCCGAGATCGCCCGGCAGGTCGCCGGCCCAAGCCTGTTCACCGCCCAGCCCACCGTCACCGGGCCGGGCGCCGGTCCGGCCCGACCGGTCGACCAGGTCAGCGACCCGACCGCTGACACCTTCTACTCCGCGAACGGCAGCAAGACCCCAGCCGGGGACAACCTGGACCTGACCCGGGCCGCCATCGCCGACGACGGCCACGGCGGGGTGACGATCACCATGCGCGTCAAGAACCTCACCAGCCTGCAGCCGGCCCCCACCGCCGGCGGGACGACAGCGGAATGGATCACCCGCTTCACCACCTACAACGCCGGCAAGACCCCCGGCAACGGCCACATCCTCTACGCCGGGATGGAGTCGGTCCTGGGCCAGCCACCGACCTTCTTCGCCGGCGACACCAAACGCGCCCGGCTGTTTATGACCTACCAGCAAGACACCGCCATCCGGGGCAGCTACACCCCAGCCGGCGTCATCACCCTGCACGTCCCAGCCGCCGACCTGGCCGAAGCCCCCAAAGCCACCACACCGGCGCAGCGAACCCTGTACTCCGCGACCGCGTTCACCGCCACCACCCTGGCCAGCCTCAAAGGCAACCCCGAAGGGCTGTTCAACCTCACCGACGCCACCACCCCCTTCAACCACCTCCTGGGCACACCCCGCCCAGGCAGCACCCGCACCACCAGCGGAGTGCCAGCGACCGGCGGAGGCACAGCGACCGGCGGAGGCACAGCGACCGGCGGAGGCACCCCAGCGGGTGCGGGGGCCGCGGCCGGCGGTGCCGGCGCGAACAGCCCGGTCCAAACCAGCAGCTCCCTGCCCGCGACCGGCCTGAGCTGGGCACTACCGACCGCCGGGCTCGCCGCACTCCTCATCGCCGCAGCAGTCCGCCGCCGGCGCACCTAAGCCCAAACCAGCCCGCTACCCGACCGGTGCGAGCCGCGGCTCGGGACCGCCGGACCTGGCAGGCCGTTCAGACTACGGAAGACGTGAGTGCAGGCCGGCCAACACCGGACCACGGACGACAGGTGCCCGTGTGCCAGTAGCTGCGGAACTCCAAACCAGCGGCAGGCGCCGTCCTGTTTGTTGTGAGGGTGGTGCGTGAAGCTCATCGCCCGTCGCTGGTCCCGGCTGCAGACAAGCCGGCTGGCGGATACGGTCGAAAGCACCCGCGATCCGGGCGGAACAGCCATAGTTGTCCCAGGTCCCGGCTAAGCGCCGACGAGCAAGGAGCGCCGACGTGTTGCGATGGTTGGACAGGCCCTCGGGGCGGGCTTTGCCGACGACGATCGGTGTCTCGCTGGCCACTACCTTGGCGATGGCCGGCGCTGCCGTGGCGGGTCAGGCCGGCCACCGTCTAGCAGCTGCCAGCAGCACGCCAAACTCAGTCACGGCGACGTTCCCCGCGCCGCACACGGTGCCGCTACCGGCTCGGCCCCAACCGAACTCCCGGCCGTCGGCACACACACCAACCAGACCGGTGCGCATGGTCGCTCCGATGCCGGTGGCCCCGGTTCTGGCGGGTACTACCGATGTGGCGGCGGCTTGGTCCGTTACCGGCCCGCTACCACCAGTGACCCACCCTCAGGACGACCGGCTCGGGTCCACGATCTGCTCCCATGAGCACTGCGACCCGCCGCCGGCGGCGGCACTAGCCGGCCTGGCCGCGGTCCGCTCCGACCGCCAACAGCCGGCGTTGACCACCGACCCGGCCCAGCCCACGGCAAGCTCCACCGCCACACCCACCGGCCCGGCACCCACCGGCCCGGCACCCACCGCCACACCCACCGGCCCGGCACCCACCGCCACACCCACCGGCCCGGCACCCACCGGCCCGGCACCCACCGGCCCGGCCTCCGGCGCGGGCTCGTCACAGGTGCCGAGCGCGACCGGACTACCGACCGTGACGCCTGCACCGACCCACGTCGCACCCCCGGCCTCGGCCCCGCCGAGCTCACCTGCGGGCCACCCGACCAGACCGGCCACCCGGCCGCCGGCGCCGGTCGTGCGGCCACCGAGCGTTGCTCCTGCCCCACCGGTACCGCCCGAGGGCGGGCCGTCGCCCCAGGGGGTTGACGTCAGTAGCTACCAGGGGTCGGTGGACTGGCCGGCGGCGTTTCACCGCGGCGCCCGGTTCGCCTATGTCAAGGCCACGGAGAGCACCAGTTACACCAACCCCTCCTTCACCCAGCAGTACCACGGCTCGCAGCGGGCCGGTCTGGTCCGCGGCGCCTACCACTTCGCTCTGCCAGACCGCTCCGACGGTGCCACCCAGGCGCTGTACTTCGTCACCCACGGCGGCGGCTGGTCACCCGATGGCAGCACCTTGCCACCGATGCTCGACATCGAGTACAACCCCTACGGGGCGACCTGCTACGGCCTGAGCGGACCCCAGATGACCCGGTGGGTCACCGAGTTCTCCACTGCCGTGCACAGCCGCACTGGCCGGTTCCCGATCATCTACAGCACCCGGGACTGGTGGAGCACCTGCACCACCAGCCCAAACATCAGCGCCCGCAACCCGCTGTTCGTGGCCTGCTACTGCCCCAACCCGGGCGCGATGCCGAACGGATGGCAGTACCAGACCATCTGGCAGTACAACGACAACGGGCCGCTGCCCGGGGACCAGGACCTGTTCAACGGCACCTACGCCGACCTACGCCGGTTCGCCCTGGGCATCTAGTCCCCAGGCCGCCCTGCGTGCCGACCTGGTGCTGATGATCGAGCAGAGCGACAACGCCGCGGCCACCCGGTTGTGGATCCACGTGGGGCAGGGCCCTGCCGTCGACGACCATCGCGGGCGGGTTTGAGACGTAAGGGGTGGTGAGTGTGGGGTTCGCCAGGCGGGAATCTTAGGCGGTACGCCGGCGGCGGACCCAGGCCGCTCCGCCGAGCAGTGCGAGGGCGAGCGCGGGCAGGCGGGCCGATCCGCCGGTGCGCGGCAGCTCCGC
>JAABUW010009265.1_pt1 | contig 11269 bp, 8 predicted proteins | sample 5560081 | NCBI WGS metagenome assembly JAABUW01 (sample SAMN10711882, study PRJNA513363) | rock metagenome | isolation source: Antarctica rocks | place: Antarctica: Victoria Land, Knobhead sud | reverse complement strand
GCTCTGGCGAAGAGAGCTCTGTTGCATTTTCAAGGACGGAAGTGCCAGAACAGAGCCCTTAAAGCAGTACGGCAGTCCTTCACTCAGAGTGTACGGAACAATCAGCGATGCTACCGAGGAGCTTCTTAAGCTAGAGGAAATCAACAATTCCGCCGAGATGCTCGAAAGAACTTTATAGCAATGCCGCAGCATCTGCTCGATGGTGTCGCGAGTCCCGGAGACAGAACGTGACAGGCTGTGTCGCATCCAGCTTCTGACTGCTACCTGTGACTGGCTTCGCAAGGGGTCACATTAGGACTTGTCCGATAGTTTTGAGATCGACTGTCGACACCAGCTTGCAAGCAAAATAAAAGAGCTCAGGGATCTGAGCAGCGCCAAGAGAGACTTGGGGAGACTTCGCGGCGTAGTGCAACAGAATGAGCGAGATATGGCCGTGTGCACTGCCGAACTCCGCTACCTGCGGGAGATGCACGATGAGCTACACAACGTGGCATCGAAGGCGGTAGATTCAATGCAGGATCGGTTGGCTAAGGCTGCGTGGAGAGGTTCAGAGTAGTCTGGCTTGAAGAAGCAGATAAGTCAAAGTCAATCGCAAGAATTTCAAGATTTACTGTTTCGCATAATGGCCCATGCCATGTGACTATTCATAACCTACGAACACGCGCTGAAATGACCGCAGGTTACCCTGACCTTCAAAACCTTGTGCCAAGCGTAATGCCATCGGGTTGTGCACTATTGACGACCAAGCCATCCGAATTGACAAAAGCCTGTTTGAGTTGGAGGTTTTGTACAAGAAACATGGCCGAACGTCGCCACCGTACCCATTCTCCTTTTGAGGATCCTGAATACGATCTTGATGGTGGAGGACTCTCTCTCACGGAGCCGGAATCCTGCACCATCCTCTGGCTCCGCGGTACGGCCACATCGTCAATAGCACGCTTCGCTATACAATCGCTTCACCCCTGCTTGCGGCCGCATTGGAATACACCGGCCGTCCGACCCAAAGCAAACCCACATACAACAAGCTAGCATGTCATGCCTGTATAGCATCACGCTCACTAATGGGACCTTCAAAGGGCTCGTGGTAAGGTATGGAGACCACCACATTATTGCGCGCATTACGGTGGCAAGGCTGCTCGAAGACTGCTAATCATGTCACTAGCATAGAGCTCGACCGATAACTAGTGCGAGGTATGTCTGTGTCCTCCTCGGAAATGGCTGATAGACGCTTATTACTGTCTCCGAACGCGCTACGGCTACCTTACCACAGTAATGCTTTGACTGGGAGGGAGCAACACTTCGCGATAGGATGCGAGGACTTGGGCATTGGTCCGCAAACCTTCGGATCGTGCTTGAACGATACCTTAGCACGTTGATGGGGCTCTACTGTGCAGCTTATCATCGTTCTGTCATCGGGGAAGCGCTGCCAGTGTAAAAACTCCTTACGAGCTGTCGTACCTATCATTCTCGACAAGATCAATCCCTGCGATTCGACCTGCTGGCTAGAAAATACGCAAAACCAAAGCGAGACTTCCTCAGGACCATATAACGAAGGACGTCCACCAGAATACGAGCGGGCATGATGCTCGTCTGTCATCCTCTATGCCATGATCAGCAAAGCTAAGCGGTAGATTCCTGGCTCACTCACCTCTTAGTTCCCACCACACCTGGCGCACCTTGTCTCGTGCGTCACCACACGCTTGTTAAGGTTGCCGCACTTGTCACGTTTGGAATTGGCGCATGGGGCAACGTCCTTTTTCTCGCAACCGCAACGGTAACGGTGCGTTATCTCAGTACAATGAGAACGGAAGCCTTCTAAACCGCAGCTCAAGCTACCGAACGTGAACGAGCACGAGCTGCATCCGAGGAGACATTCTAGGCCGTGAAGGTCTTCGCCAGTACTAGTGTCATACGGATTGCTACATCGGTCAGCTTGGATGTTGTAAGTCTCGAGAGGGACTCACCTCGCTATGTTGGACCATCGTCTATAACCCGAGAGATGTGACATTTCGAGAAGCCGTGCTATTTGTTGGAATGGGAGCAAGGTATGACCAAAGAACTGAACAGCGAACGGCGGGATATTCTTCCTCTTATCTTTCATCTCTTACATTGACCTGAAGGGTCTCACAGGGATCCTCAACGATGTCCGTCATCAGCTACGCAGTATGTTGCTCTGCTATAGTGATAATGCGGTCCTGTTGCCGGCAGTCTCACCTACTGGCGAAGATCCTAGTTGAACAGCCGGTGTCATCTGTCTCCCGACTAAGCGAAGGATACGTGGCAACGTTCGCTTTGCTAGAGGATCATGCAATAGTTCGCGCTGCTGCTGTAGTGTGGGAGGCTGACAGGTTCCTAAGGATAGGCGCATCAGCTTTGATGTATGCACGAGAGCTTCCCATGCCGATCTATCGAAAAAGTGAATACAGGATGCTACGAAGCAGCTGCCTTCTGAGCTCCAGGCACCTAAGACGAGGCCGCCGTATGCCTATACCGCAATGAGCCGAGAGAAGAAGTGCGTAGTCAAAGTCGTGATCTTTTAGCTCGTTCGAGCCACACAAACTGATCGTTGGGAATATCGCGAGCACACTTCGAGTGCTTGGTCAAAGGTTTGCGAACGTTGCATGGATTCCTACATATTACCTACCTCGCCTGCCCCCAACCGCTGGCACATCACAATGAGGCACGCTCGATGCTGTAACGATCGACTATTAACTTATTACAGCACAACTACATTCGTGTATCAAGCCTTTACGAACATTTAGCCACATTCTCATAGTTACCTTTCATTCGCCGTCTTCCAACGAAGAGCGATGTATAGAGGCAGCTTCGAAGCACCTCGGAGCCCTCTCGGTGCCGTGCCCCTTCTCTACAGGTGCGTCGCTTGCCTGCCAACATTAGACCCTGCATACTCGCGAGCACCATTGGGGAGCGTTGGCGACGAACCATACTTACGTCCATTAATCCCCCGCAATCGTGTCTGTTGGCGATGGAGCTACAGAGTACACGAGGAGTGAAGTCCGAGGCTTTCCTACACCTCAGAGCACGACATCAATACGTCTGCAGAAGGTGTGGAGTGCGGTGGGGGCGAGATGTATAGAATGCATGGATTGCAGCTGGTGGTGGTGGGGTTGATAAACATTAGTAAGGAGAGACGAGCTCGCGACGAGAAATGTGGCATAGTAGAGGGCCGGCAGTATAGGATCAACACTCACTCCCAATCACTACCCATCAACTTGTAAGGCTACACCGAGCCTCAGGGAATCGCGAACTCCGAGGCTGAAAACTGCGGGAATTGTCTTCTGAGCTCCTCGATGGTTGTGCGGCAGAAGTACAGCGGTGAAGAGATGGTTCTCAATCATGGCGATATCTCAATGGCCCAGCGTTCTTTTGCGGGATTTCACGACGACACGAGCTGTGGGATGCACCATCCGTACCCTTGCAGCACATGCCCCTGTAGCCTCCAGCATCTCCAGCGGAACATGATCGCGGGCGGCATCCAGCCTTCGGTGGCGCCAAGTATGACGCCGAGCTCACTGACGGCGAGTGTGTTCGAACATCTGAAGTCGCTAGGGCATGCGGCCATGCGCTGTATCTTTCATCCCCTCGAACGTAGCGTCCGACGATGAAGGGTTCAGCCAGCTTGATGCCGAGGGATGAGATGGTGTTCCAGTTTGCGAATTGGGATTGACTAGACATGATGCAAGGAGCCCTCCTCAGAGAGCTGAAGTACAACCATGTATGCTTGGAATCTTCGTTTCGGAGACTCCTTATAGACTACGTTGACTTTTCACCAGCAGCTTTGAAATGCTTGAGTACGGCAGTCTTGGCAATGGTATGTTCGAATGAGTTGCGGACTCCGTGACCGCTGAAGGCGAGGTCTGCACCGTTTGTCCGCTGCAGGAAATCCTCAAAACCCATAAACACAAGAACCGAGATACCCTGAAGCGCTCCAGTGGCCAGTTGATCATCTCATGATCGAGATAATATCTTTGAAAAACCCTCAACCGCGCTCGAATCAGTCGGTAGAGGTGCAGGACTATGACGGTGTCGCATGTCAATTGCTTCTTTCTGCTTGTGACGGCGTCGAGAGTTCTGGCGTTGTGTGAGAAACCATTGCTAGGTTTCGATATGTCTCCTGAAGCAGATTTCCAATGGCGATGTGGTCCAATTGCATAGTCTACTGAGGCTGCAAGATCTTCTGCGGTCTAGATCGAGCTTGGAAAGCGGACTCTGCTTCTCAAATGGGCGGGAAATCAAGTTGAGTGTGTCGTGGAGAATCGTCTTCTCCTACGATCTTTGGTGCTAGTCGAGTTCTCCTCCAAGCAGAATCATACATCTAGGAATCCATGACATGTGAGCCTACTGGCGGCTTCTTAGGCCACTTCCGCAATACCAGCATGACGTCGCTCCCACGTTCAGAGGCATGTCATAGCGATCGCTCCAACCCCCTCCTTCGCCTGTAATCTCACCCCGTCGCTCCGTCCTCATCTCCCGGCCCCACTCTCTCCCCTACGAGCTTGCCCTCGCCCTGCACATCTGGCTCGTCCCTCTTTGCCATACCCTCGGCACTGATATCCTTCCGTAGCTCGCTACCTCCTCAGCGCTGATATCCTTCCGTAGCTCCCTCCTTCACCGCTACCTCCTTAGCGCTGACATTTCCCCGCAGCTCCCTCCTCCACCCACCCCCGCAGCGCTGATATTCTTCTACAGCCCCTCCTTTACCACCCACTCCTCGATACTGATATCCTTCCCCGGCTCCTAATGATCTGCCCTATATTCGTAGAAGCGTAAGGTCCGATGTCGATTCGGAGGTAGAGATTAGAAGGAGAATCGCATCGCATCATCGAGAAGCGTGCACTTAATTGACCTAGTCACCCGAGGTCGAGGAAGATGAGCTGAATTGAGTATTCGAGGGCGGCAGGCGGCAGGGAGGCGGCATCGGCGAGGTTGGTTGGACGATGCCGACACTTTGTGCAGAAAGTGCGAGTGGGGGCGGGGTACGGCGAATCCAGCCTACTTTTACGACAAAGTCGGAGCCATACCAGTAGGAGCGAGGCGATTGGAGGATTAGGAAGATGGAGATGGGCATGAGGAGATGTGGTGTGGAGTAGTGGGCACAGATTGGAGACTGCATGTGGCCGAGAGCAGATGGGTGAGGCTCGAAGGCAAGTCATGCCAGCTTTTTCCTAAGCACCACCACTACACAAGTCGTGACCACAACCTACGGAGCTAGTGATCTACAGCTCGCGACCAGAAACAGCATTGGCACGACGCCAGCCATCCAGCACAACATTCTGTCAACGGCATAGAGTGTCTCCTCATCGTCGATCCAACTAGGCTGGGACTATTACCAGCGGCGTACTATAGCCGCCAACCAAACCCGGACTGCAGTCTTCCTAGTGGCGCGTCAGGCCACCGCTCAGATCTCGAAGACGAAAGGCAACCGAACTTTGAACAACACGGAGGGATGGCGGTTGCTAAGGTCTCCAAGGCAAATAACACCAAGACGTTAAACAAAACCAAGGTTACGCAATCGCAAAGCATCAAGACGGAAGACACACAAACGGAAAGCATTTTGACGGAGGTCACGCCTACTTATCCGTACGAAGAGTACGCCGCAAAACAGCCCGGGAGGCCTCTGGGCAGAAAGGCACCGAGCTAGACGTCTGGAGCACAAGAGTACGGAAAAGAAACATCGAGACCAGCCCGGGAGTCTTCCGAGCAGGCAGGCACTAAGCTGAAGGTCTCGAGAAGAGGGCGGAGGAAGCTTCTAGGCAGAGAGGCACCAAGCTGAAGGTCTTAAAAGAGGTTAGAGAAGGCGGGTCGACTTATAGCTGGAAGTCTAGAAAAAGGGACCGGAGCCACCAGATTAACTTGCAGCTGAAATTCAACTACCGGGGCAGGAGAGTTGACCTACTGCTCGTCCAGCCGAGTCATGGATACCGCCAACCGCCAACGAACAACACGAGAACAGCGCCTTTCCAGCTGTCCTCTTGCGGGTACCCAAGGCGTACACTTTCTCCATCAAATGGGCCCGACGGTCTTGGTGGGTTATCAGCTTGCGATGTAGCAACGAACGACGCCTGCCAACGAACGAAGACAGCTTGCTAGGCTTCCGGAGGCTCTCCAGCAAGCACTGGAGTAACGAAACAAGGCACTGGGGTAACAGACGAAGACTGCTTGCAGGGCATCGATGGTCCTAGTCCCTTCACCCTGGTGCCCCGTCACCTAGCGTCAGACCAACGAATGAATACTGCTTTTTAGGCTTTAGCACAACGGTTCTGCTGGCTTTTTGAGGCACCGAACGAAGACTGCTTGCCAGACTTCAGCATGGTGGCCCTGGTGATTCTTCAGCGAGTGCCTAGAGCAACGAGCGAAGCACTGAGGGTGCCTTTCCAGCTTACCTTAGCCGGATGAACTATGCCAACTCTGTATTAGCTATGAAAGGAATTGCGATGGACTGAAGAAGTGATCGAATATGAGTTGATGACAGCAAGAGCAGCGAACGGTTCAAAGATTCTGGCCACGTAAGCTCATCCTACGCTGCCTGCTGTAGCGGTCGTAATACAAAACCTGCAGCTCAAATAAACTTGCTATACACCCTCGCCGGACGCTGTTCCTTGATGGCAATGATCGTGCATTCTCTCTACATCGCGACCATCTGCACGTCGGCGATCACATCCCACTCGTCCTCGAAACTTGGCCAGCTGTGGGCAAGCCGCTGAGCAGTCACCGAGCTTCACGAGCGCCCCTGCGTAGGTACAAGATCTCCGCATCCTCACTATTTCCAAGATCGCCTGGCTAAGGGCTCGGCATCTATCACGACCAGAACTTCTACATGTATCCTTTTGATGAACCTTGAGGCTGCTCCGGCCGCGACATTGAGCAAGATATCCTGATCCTAGCGACTGGACGCATCAAAAGCTCGCACCACATCACTCTTTCCACCGTGGCGAAGCTGGTGAGAACTGTGGATTGGCGCGTTAGCACAGCGCGGAAGACCGTCCTTAAATCAAGCTTGATATGTGATGGGACAGGTCGACCCGCCGGAGATGTGAGAGAACTTTGAGGCTTTCGGCATGGAAGTTGCTTTCGGCATTCCATTTTGGCACCGTCACAAGCTCGCAACCCAACACTCGCTCAAAACCATCCCGACACCGATCGTTTCTTCAGAATGGCCTAGTGACATTTAACATGCCGATCATCCATAAAACGCTACGTAGAGCCTGGATGTCAATTTGGTGACCATGTTACCAATAACAGCACCCTGGCGACCACGGGTGATTCTTCGGGACCACTAGATCACATCCTCCACACCCCAGAAAGGCCGGGAGCGCGATCGCAATCGCCACATCTCGCCAGAGTGTGATCACGAACAAATCACGAACGTCGGCTCCAGGACCGTGGCATCAAGTAGGTTTCGGGCCCGTGATCTTCTGCGGTAACGAGCTTGCCTCCTCATCGACTCTCTCGAACGCCTCAACCGAAACAGAAACTGGAGATCCGGCACTATGAGAGACGTAGACAGTGGCCATCTCGTAGCTGTTGGGCGAAGTCGTTCCCACAACTCCACCTTAGGATTAAGCTAGGACATTTCGCTGGCGGATCGGAGGGTGTGGGTAAAGCTAATCCGGGTCGCCAAGGTCGGAGACAGAGAAACAAGACAAAATCGAAGATGCAAACCTACTAGAAACCCTACCTATCCCTGCAAACCCACTATCAACTTCTCTAAGGCTAGGAGGGAGATCTACCCGAATGGGGTTTTTCATAAGCTCTAGGTCTGCCAAGTGGGTGGTCTAGCGGAAGCTGCGGTTCGGACAATGAAGTGTAGGAAGTGGTGATGAATGGGACTTTACTATGCTTCCATGCTTTAAAAAATTGTTGCGTCTGCAGAACCTACTTACATCAAAACCTCGCGCCAATTCCTATGCCCTTAACGCCTTCTACGTTGTCCTCAGACATACATAACCGCGAGAGCTTCATCCGAACAGTATCTTCCATCGAAAAGCAGACACCCGTTCGCCAACATGCACCTTCTAAACACCCTCCTTGTCCGACCGGCCACGGCGGACGTCGCACTCCATCGTCACCGCAGCACATAGGCGAGTTCTCCGTCAAGGTAGAGCGGGTAGGCGTTGTAGGACATGGCGGCCTGTAACCAACCTCATTTTGTTGCCTTCATCGTCTCGGTCTTGAGAGACAGATGTTTATCGTCGTCTACAAACGACCGGAATGTCAGCATCTGAAGTGAATTGGCACAACCTAAGTCCGAAAAAAGTAGCGCAACATCAACATACCCAATGCTTCGAGGCCAGAAGGGCTTGGGAGTGCTTCGAGTTTGGCGGCGAGCGAAGACGGACGGTGATGATGAGGCACGTGGACGGAGGGCACCGAAAGAAGCTAGCCGCGTTTCGCTTCCCACCACTCAAAGCTCCACTTTGAGAAACGCGTCTACAAACAGCCCAATTCTCGATAATATCCGATTTCGACGAGCTTTCCTCCCCGCGCGTACCTGACTTGCCACAACAGGAGGCCTACGTGGCTGTGGGGAAGAGGATGGCGGATGCGCCAGTCGGCAATTACGATCGCCTCTCGGCCTTACAAGAGAAGCTCAATGAGTGCGCGGCCATCGCAGATCTGCTCAGTCGGCGCCTACAAGTTTGTATGTCTTGCTAGGACTGCCTGTTTGACGCGCCCGTACTAACGCCATGGACAGTGGAGCGAGTAGAGCGTCAAGCCCGAACGCGCAGTCTTCGCATAGATGTGGATACTAGCACCTCGCAAACCACGGACGTCTTAATCTCCCAGCCAAGATCCACGCGGCGTGCCGTTGCTTCGCGGCCAGCAGGTGGGCACAAGAGACGGGCAGAAGAGCAAGGGGATGTCTCTCAGACCGCCGCCACTGCATTCGAAGACGCCGCAGGGCACACAACCCGCCCTCGGAAGCGAAGCACGCGTCAGCAGCTTGCCCTCCCGGACACACCCACACAGAGCGGTAGCACGGCCGCCACATCATCCACGCCCGCCCACGGACTGCCAAACAGCGAACACCGCCCTGAACCGCCGACAGCACCTGTCTGGACAATAAATGACAAGTGCTCAGTGTGCTATGAGCGGTTCACCAACTCCGAGAGTACCAACTGCATTGCGTGCACCCGCAGGGTGCACAAGCCGTGCTTGGAACGCTGGCACGAAACGGCACCGCTACCCACGTGCATCGAATGGTGAGTACTACAAACCCCAAGCTCTCACGATTCATCCCTGATGGCACAACAGCAACTCCGAGTGGGAAGAGCTCATCATACTGGACGAGGCTTGATTCCGCCGTCTTCTAGACGAAGATATCCGGCATTTGCAAGCTTCCATTCACCTCGACGAAGGATTAAGAGACAGGCAACGCGAGGTAAGCTCCTATGATGCCGCATTGCACGTGCTGTCTTCTGACTAGCATTACGACAGATGAGTATCATTACCATTACGACAAACAAGCATCTTTACGGCAAGAAAGCACCAAAAGACGAGCATCATTACCATCACGACAAACAAGCATCTTTACGGCAAAAAAGCACTAAAAGACGAGCATCATTACTATTACGACAAACAAGTATCTTTACGGCAAAAAAGCACCAAAAGACGAGCATATTACCATCACGACAAACAAGCATATTTACAGCAACAAAGCACCATATCAACTCCTCGGGTTGCGTTCATCTCATTTCGGTACAGGAGGCTTCGGTGGGGTCCTAGCAAGGTTCGATTGAGCTGCGATATGGAAGTGGCGCTGCATTGTGTCTACTAGCCAGCGACAGTTCTTTAGAAATGTGCATAGGTACCTGCGCTGAGATCCAAGCAACGATCACTCCATCACATTCATTAAGCTACTCCTTCACCTCCATATTCAGCACTTTCCCAACTCTAATGCTTTAGATAGCTGCCGGATTATCCACCGTAGAGTGCACTCCTGTCTCGAGCCGCACTATCCAATACTTCCAGCAAGCCCGGAGTCGGGATTCCAGCTCCGAATCAACTCGGTTCGCGAGTTGTAGATGGCGATGCGCTTGCCTCAAGTGTGTGGCGACGTTGCCAGCGAGCTCGAGGACGTGGGCGGTCGTGTCGTCTACCTAGTCTTTGCCGCCAGTCGTGAAGCATTGGTTCAAGTTGTCTGGCTCCCTTTGTTATGGCTTATCTCTAGGCTCATTCCATCTATAGCAGCAATCCGATCGACGTGTGCGCGTGCGCGAAACGACGGCTCTCGGTGCGGAGTGGTGGTGTGAGGGCACCCAGAGTCAGGCGTTCCTCACTCGCTCCGTTCATCCATCGCCATCTTCAACATAAGTATAAACATCATCCGGCTCATGGTGCCATCGGCAAAATTTGTGGCATCGACTAGAAGGAAAGGTCAAGAGTACAAACCGCCTGAGCTTGCAGTGGTTGCGGCGGCCGTGGATATCGAGGCGGTCCGGAGTGAGTGTCGTTTCCGCCGTCAAGGTCCATCTACGACGACCCATCGCTAGTGTTCTTCTGTCCAGACGATATCGAAGTTGACACCGTCGGTTTGCTTGTGCATACATCCGTCACTGTTCTTAGCTAAAGCACATATTCGCATGTCGTCCCAGAATCACCTTGCGCTCGTCGAACAACATCCTGAATACTAACTATGGTCCAACGGGAGTCGAGCGCGGCTACAAGTGCTTGCACCGTGTTCCCGCTCAGCTTCTTCGCCAACTCTACGTCCTCTCCTACAGTGCCAGATCCTGCATCTCCCTCCCGATATCCTGCCTCCTAGCCGCCATCTCAAGCATTTAGGACACTAGCTCACATACTTCGCTAGAGGTCCCAACCGCGCCGACGGTATGGACCTGACGCCAAGCGATAATGCGAATCCTCTCTCCACAGACTTTATGCCAGGAGAAGATGACCGGGATTCCTGTTATGAGCAAGACTCCGGTGATGAACAGAGTTCCAATGCTGAGCAAGCTTCTAGTGACGAGCGAGTTCCTAATACCTTCGAGACCGGCTCTATAGCCAGGTTTGCGAGCTACGGCGTGATCGATATGGAGCTCGCGAGGATAAGTAGGGCGACGTCGGAGTAGAAGGCTTTTGACGAGGTTGCGAGAACGCGCTTGATCTGGGTCGTCGACTTTCTGAGGAATACGCCGAAAGATCTCTCTACAATGAAACTCTTGTGCGAGGACTTGCTTTTGGTCGCAATATTGACCGACACCAGACAGGTGCGAAGCAGCCTCTAGAGCAGAGCACACATAAAACA
>JAABUW010009264.1_pt1 | contig 11270 bp, 13 predicted proteins | sample 5560081 | NCBI WGS metagenome assembly JAABUW01 (sample SAMN10711882, study PRJNA513363) | rock metagenome | isolation source: Antarctica rocks | place: Antarctica: Victoria Land, Knobhead sud | reverse complement strand
ATGTAAGCACCAACATTGGTTGCGTCCACCATGATGTCACCGCCATTCTTCTTCAGCTCATACTCAGGGTAGCCCGGTAGTACAAAGGTGAGGCATAGGTCCTCAATGGGGCAGCCGTCCACCAGCAAGGGGCCCTTGCGGGAACCGCCCTGGGCCTGGTGGGCCTTGTGAGCAGCGTACAGCTTCTCAAGGGTTGCTCCTAGGGCAGCATCAAACTTGCGGATGTCGTACAGGTCCAAAGGCTGCCCTAAGGCTTTCCTGCAGGTCAATGACACACAGGGGTCAGGCATGTATCTAATCTCGTAAGTGTGGACAGATCATGACATCACTAACAAAGCTGAGCAAGATCTGGCGTTTCGTGATAAACAGCCGCAGCAGCCATCCAAAAAACTGGATGTGACAAGACAGCCATGCAACAAAAGCACGACTGCATACTCAGTAGTCGTCACCATAATGCAGGTGTTAGGCTACAACATTGCATGGTGAAGTATGCAGGAGTACACAGGGAATGTGTCAACATGGTTTGGAGACTCAGCTTATCAGGATTCAGGAACATCATTTACTGAAGACACGCCTGTTCCACAGTGTAAATCTGAACCCAGCAGCGCCTGGGGACTAGTATCAGGGGTTGCTACATTGTGGACGTATCTTATGTAACTGCAAAGCATGAGAAACACACAATGGTGTCACACCTGTAGAAGACATATGACAGAGGCAGATCCAGCAGCCTGTTGTCTTGCAGCGCCTTGGCCATTGCCCGCCCAAGCAGCTTGAAGTGACTCAGCACCTTGCTGTCCGCTAGCAGGTGAGGGGGCAAGGGAGCAGGGAACAGCCCCTGGGGGGCGGTCACAAATTGCTGCAACTGACCATCTAGGGCAATATCTGACTGGAGGGCGGCCACATGGGGCTGGTCTGGGTTGCTGGCCTTGATGTCTGCTCCTGCGGTGGGCTTCTTAGGGGTGCCTGTTGATCATAGTCAGCAGTAAAGTCAGCACAGTTTGATGCAATGAAGCCACATTCAAGGTGCAGCTCTGTTGCACAGTGGACTGCCGTGAAACAACATTCAAGCCTCATCCCTACAGCGTCTAAGATGCTGAGAGCGTCTTGCTTGCAGAGGTTACATTCAGAGGCAAGATGGACAGCTTGCAACAGGTAAGGGCAGTTGCACACAGCCAGTTACTGTTACGGACAATTAAACACAACGAAATTGACCACAACAGGACCAATCACAACATGACTAAACAAAGAACAACTAATCACAACATGACTAACTACAACACAATCCTCAAAATGACCAGCCACAACATGACTAACCACAATACAATTACCCAAGCACACCTAAGACTCATCTGCCGCACAGCAGCAGCATGATATTGGGATCAACCCTCTTGATAGTACAGCACACACACTACAGCACTGCTGAATTCCAACATCTCAAGTGGAGCATGGAAGCACGTGACAAACATGCTGAGCAGGTCCACAAGCTGTTGCACCTCTGGCTGGTCAGGATGCTGGTTGGCAGCCTGTACAATTCCTCTGCTGCTGTGCCTGGTATGTGCTTTGCAGACCTGACTGACTCAGACTTCAATGGCAGCAATGGGTCCGACTCTGGCCAGTCTGCCATGTCCACATGCATGAGTCGCACCTTGGATGCGATGGCATGCAAGTCCTTTCTGATTACCTTGGGCAGCAGCAGCTTCAGAGTCTTTGCCGGTGTCAGAGCGCCACATGCCCAGGCCCTTACGCTGCAGCTCATGAGACAGAAGGGTGTAGAACTCCAGGGTGGGACCCAGACCTGTGCCCACCTCACCAAAGTACTCCAGCTCCAGAACTGCTCTGTGGGAGGCGTACGTCTCCATCACCTTTTCGGCTGACAGCAGCATGTTCTTGCGAGACACTCTCACCTGCACAGCCAGCAATGTGACAGTCAAACAGCACTCAAGCTCAGGGATGCCAACCAAGGATGGGACACAAGGGTGGCAGGCAGCCTCACAGTCAGGCATCAGATCAAATTGACTCTACTGACAGCGCATGCATTATGTTCGATTAAGTTACAGACGAAGGGCATAGTACAGGAAGCACCAGAAATCAACAGCAACTTCACAAAATCAGAGACAGTGACTGGCAATCCAGGCCAGCCATGCTCTTTGTGCCTGCCTGGGCATTGACTGCTGACATGGAAGATACCTTTGCACTGTTGCTCTGATTTGACATGCACCTTCAACTTCATGATCCAGCGTGTGGACACTGACGCTATACACATGATCTGAGCGTACATCTACAGATCAGTTTGACAGGACACACCTTCTGCCTGGTCAGACGACCAACTCTCAGCTCCCTGACTTCCCTGTCCACATTGCCTGCGCTGCCTCCTTCAGCATTCTGCAGCTGCTGCAGGTGGTGAAGGGCCCGGGCCAGGCCAAAGGCTGTGCAGTAGAAGTAGCGGCGCCTGATGTCAAAGGGGAACAGGAACTTGCAGGAGAAGAGCAGCTGACTGCACCAGCTGGGGAGGGTCCCGCCACAGATGGCCAAAACATCCTGCAATCACACATCAGCTCTTTTAAATCCCGAAACGTCTGTTTTAATTCAGAAACGTCCATTCTACAGTGGAAACCTGAACTCAGAAACGCCTGGGGACAGTAAAAACGTGTTTCTACGTTGGGGAGATGTTTTAGAAGCACACATGACAGGAAGTTTACCACAAGTGCCCGGGCCCCAGTGTCATTGATGCTGAATGAGTAGCCAAGAGTGTTTGCTTGCCTTGTGTGTGATGAAGCCTGGCAGGTTGAGCTATTGCGCAGATGGGAAGAATCTGAACAAGGAGAGACATGGGACGACGTGATGCCCGAGGGGTGCAGCCATGGACTGGCCCAAAGCACTCAGCAGCACAACAGCAGCATGGTACACATACATGAGTTTTTGATGCTGCAAGCATGATTTGAAGACCTGTTGAGTTCAAAGTACGGGTCTGAAGCAAAATTGAAGAGGGACCGTGTGTGAGCAGGAGCTGCACTGAGTGTGCAGTGCATTCTATGTCCCATTGAGCGGCTGCCTGATGGGCAGGTGTACCTTGAGCTGCTGAGCTAGCTTGGGCGCCAGCTTGTTGCTGGTGAACTCCTCCCTGCCTACTTGGTTGTGCTTCACAAGCTTCTTGCTGTTGTCGGTGCGCCCCTTGAGACCCTCCTCGTATGAGCCCAGGTGTGCTCCACATCTGCACAAATTACAGCAGCATGACAGTACAGTGCTGGATTTGCAGACCCCCGGGACAGGAGGGGGGGGGGGGTTGCTGACATATGGTCTCTTTACCAGTATGTGCTATGTGCTGAGACATGGATGGCTGATATGCACTGACTCATGGACTACTTACACATTTGGTAGCCAGAACAAGATCAACGAATGGCTGCTGGGCATGAGGCAGCAGCTCGAGAAAGCAAAAGCGAGCTGAACAAGGTAGATGGGAGGGCTGAGAATGTGTCAGCATGCAGGTATATTTGTGCACTTGATGACCCCAAGAAACATCACAAGGCAAGGATAAGAAAAAGCCCTCACCTGTTGATGCATTCTAGAAGTTTGAGGACAAGCAAGACATCCTGGACTTGGGTTGGCGCATGTAGGGACTGAGGTAAGGCAGGGTACAGCAGCTCGGCCAGGGGTGAGTGCTTGAGGGGGTCTCTACAGTTGGGGGGTGGGGCACCCAGGGTCAGCTGGGCTAGGCCTGCCATGGCACTGTCTGCTTGCTCCACACTGTCCTCCATGTTCTCATACCTGAACACAGAGTGTAGAAGTGACACATGCCAGGTTGATTAATTGAACTTTTGAGCTTTGGACAACACAGCTTTGGCAAGCTTTCTGCATCAGATAAGCCGCCATTTGGCACGGTGGACAAGTGCATGATCAGCAAGTAGATGAAAGGAGCATGCAACACTTGAGTGCATGCATTCCTGGTGAGGGCCTGAGCTGCTTTGTGAATTGCTGTACCTGCTGTACGAGATGGTGTAGATGTCCTCCCAAAGGCGCCGCTGTGGTCGCCCTGCTAAGGCAGCAGCCACAGCCTCAGAAGGCTCAGCTTGCAAGCCTGCCCTCTGTGCATTAGCTTCTTCTTCAGCTTGCCGCTGTTTCTGCACCAGCTGGACAGCCTGCAATCAAGCATGGGCACTTTTTGAGGAGAAAAAAACCCAAGGAAAAGGATACAAACATTTAAGTGTTCTCCTTGTCATCAAGTGTTCTCCTGATTATATGAAAAGGCAAAGACAATTGCACACAGAACCCATGGTTAAGGCAATCTCCCAGGTAGCACAAAATTTATATCAACAACACTGAGCAGTGCCAGCACCAAAATTGGGCCAAGAGCTAATGGAAATGTCGTCAGCTGCGTAGAACACTCCCTGGAGAAATCTGCCACGAAAGCCCTATAAATGTCACAGGTTTAGCAAGATTCTGGCTGCAGGGACAGCACAAGAGACTGCTGCAACAATGCTCCCAGCAGGACAAAATAGCAGGCAAATGGCACAGAGCAACAATGGCAGTGCAGATGCAGCTTGAGACTTGCAGACAGGCATCAAGAGCAGAAGATATAACCCAGAGGCTTTCAAATCAAGGTCCAAGCATTGGCAGACGAGTGAAAATACAAGGACTGACCTGAAAGATTGTGAACGTGGGAGGTACCAGTTTGCCTGCCAGGTAGAAGCGCAGCTTTGTCTGGCCTGCCCTGGTAGCGTCTGTGGCCTGTGCATAGCTGCTGGTAGCTGCGGCTGCAGTGGACGCCACTGGCACTCTGCAGAACGCGAGTGCATGTCATGTACTGGCGTTACAAGAGGGCTTGGCACCAATACAGGGCATACATTGTCAAGTTGCAGGATGGAAAACCTTCTCAGCGCAAGTTAATGGTCCACAGATCTTCAAGTGCACAACACTGCTTATCATGCAGCTCTCCAGCCAGTTGGGCAGCAGTATGTTGTTTTGTTCTCTGCGACCACCGACACCATAAGGTCCTTTCTGTGCAACTGGGTCACATCCAGTTTTCCAAGTTCGTTCTGAGTTGTCTATACATGATTAAACTTGTTGGCTGGCTAAAGCACTGAAAACTCGCTCTCTCTCTCTCTCCCTCTAGGCAGAGTGGGCGTGCCAGTTCAGTGGGCCAGAAGCACGATTTTTGCCATCCAGTGAGGTGCAAGACAGACAAATCGCACCTGGCTTGTGCACGCTGTCTATTGGCACCAGCAGCTGCTGCAGCAGCCAAGTCAGCAGCAGCAACAGCAGCAATAGCTGCTTGGGCTGCAGCAGCGGTAGCTGCATCTGATGAAACAAGACCACTGACATACTGACTCAAGCCCGACCTGCACAAAATGCAAGTTGGGCTGTATATTGGGTTGTGTGGTCATGATGGAGGCAAAGAAGGGCAGTTGCAAGAGGTGATGTAAGGCGATGTAAGACTGCAGCTAGTCCAAAACACATACGACACACAAACTGCACTCCAAAAGGATGCAAGTCTCTCAGAGCGAACACTCAACAGGTGCGGCTGCTGGTAAACAGACAAGTGGGTGCTGGTGATGCAGAGCCAGTACACTGCTGCAGCCCATGCCTGGAGCAGCTTTCATGTTCTATGTCTGGCACTGAAGCTCCAAATTAGATTGCAAGCAATAAATACTATGATAATGCATGCAGCACACACCATGTCAGGCCATGCAGTTGTCAACTGACCTGGATGGATTTGGTAATGTATCCCGTCCAGAGACACCAGCTGTTGGTGCAGGTTCCCCGCCTACATGCACATCATGTACTGTGGGCTGCCGTGACTCCAGCTCCTCTTCGTCATCATCAGGATCTAGCTCATCATCAAGGTCTTCGTCTTCATCCTCTTCCATCTGATCAGCGCTGTCCATGGATCCAGCAACTGCTGCCTGAAGGGCCTCCACGCTACGAGATGCTGCAGCCAATGCCTCCTCTTGCATCTGAAGCATGCGAAAGAAATGTTACAACATTACAGCTGCTGGCAAAGCTAGCACAGTCATTAGAATGCGTTGCAGTTAAGCTGTGTGAGTACATGTGAGGCTTTGGACAGACGCGTGCAGAAAGATGCTTTGGGCGATTGACCTGCTGCAGTAAGATTGTGCTTGTTGCTCAATGCAGCAGCTGCTGATGACACCCTTGCAATGAGGCTTCACAGCAAGAGCAGTGCTGGTGTTACAGCAGCAGTCTGCTCATTGTACAGCTCATTGTTTCATCATGGTGCATGCATGCTTACTTGACACAAAGCAATACATGACAGAGCATGCCATTAAGATCACCATGTTATAGTCAGGCCTAGGGCCTTCCGCCATGTCTTCATCCATTGCGTCCTCATCCTCTTCCTCCATGACACTGCCGGGAGCAGTGTCTGCCAACTCAGCAGCTGCTCGTGCAGCTGCTGCCCTAGTCATGCGCTGATTGGCCGTGGTCCTGCCCTTGGGTATCTCCTGAGACTTGCTCTTGGCAGGGGGTTGCCTGCCGCTGGCCCTGGTGGTGGGTTTAGCTGTTGCTGTGCTGGCACCCCTACTGCTGCTCTTGTGTGCATCTGATGCAGCTGCTGCAGCACCTGCAAGCTCTGCTTGCTGGACAGCAACATTGGTGGCTGCAGAAGCAGCCCCTCCAGCAGCTGCAGGCTGTGACTGCAGCAACACAAACATGTCTTGGGCTTTGTGTTGCAACACAGGGTGCCACAGTGCTGCTAGCCGAAACTGCTGCATCAGCAACATCTGGATTGCAGGGATGCAAGTAACAACACGACCTTGCAAATCCAGATTGCAGAGATGCAGCACTAGCAACAGATGGCAACGAATGCGCACATCACGGCCCAGCAAGACTGCTCACCGCAGAGGTTGGTACAGCAGATGGTGGCGGTGACGCTGAGCTGCGGTACACCTTGCTCCACAGAAAGTCCTCCACCGCCGTCATGCTTGCCAGCGGTTCTATAAGCACAACGTTGGTGGCGTAATCTTTGAGCTGCTTCTCATGATCAGCTCTAGCAAGCCGCAGCTTGAACGGCTGCGTTAACGCCGCTAGCCCGGAGCTCAGGCTGCTACCGTCACCAGAGCCGAAGCTGCGGTAGCCGCGGGAGGCGCCGTATGAGTGACCAGAAGCAAAGCGTAGCCCGGCTGAACGCGGAGGCGCTGTAGGCTCCGACACAGTGAAGGTCTCGAGTGACGCAAGAACGCTCTGCAGCTTGGAGACCTGCAACACATCGAAGTTGGCTCACCAGGAACACCTCTTGCTTGCAAGGCTGAAATCGTTACTGGAGGGACCATGGCGGGACCACATCAGCTGTATGTCAGCAAAGCTAGCAACAAGGCAAACAGTACAGCTGCAGTGCACTTTTCGTAAAGCGCTAGCGTCTGCGCAAACTGTTTGCCAGATTGCCATATGGAGAGTGAGTGCATACCAGAGACTGCATAGGAGGAGCCCCATCCGTGCCCTGTGCCATGGCTACTTCCCAAAAGGCATGCAGCCGCTGCAGCAGCTTCTGACTGTCCACATGCGCTTTGGCTTTGCCTCTCATGAGATCAGCTCCCGCTAGAAAGTCCCGCAGCTGGTGCACTGCACCACTGGTCAGGAACTCGAACGTGCTGATGTTGGCAGAGTCCTGATCCCGAAGCAGACCAAGCAGCTCCTGCACTTTGCCGGGGGCTGTCAGGTCAGAGCATATGCTGCTGAGCTGCCTCATGCCATCTGTCTGAACCCCTGAGGAGCTGCTGTTGCCACTGAAGTACTTCTTCTGGAAACGCTGAGCACGCTGTGCTGTGGCGACTTGAAGTGATTGGCTGGGGTTGGGCTTGGGGGAAGCGTTGGCTGCTGCAGAAGGGGTGTCTGTTTCGAGAATAGATCCCTCAGGCTTGCCTTCCTTGTTTGCCTTTGCTTCTTCCTTCTCCTTGTTCTGCATTCATTGACAGCCAATGTGCATACTATGAAAGTCTTCTTCAAAGTCTTTTGGGACACAAGTGCTGTGGCAAGTCGAAGCAGCACAACACACATGATGCATAAATGGCCAAGGGGTCTATTGCAGCCAAATCCAAATGCTGACTAGACCATCATGAACAGCTGCATTCTGTTTTGCGTGCGTGCGTGCGTGTGTCTGTTGTGTGTGTGCATGCCTGGAAGCTGCATCAATCCCTGTGGGAGGTCACAGCCAGGTTCTGTGTACAGACCAGATGACACAACACAACATGATGTACGAGCATGGCCTATGCGCCTTGATGTATACATAAGGCACCATTCAGCTTGCCAGGCACAAAATGATGACTACAGAGCACGCCAAAATCTGACCTTGAGCCGCTGACTTGCCCTCTTAGCAGCTTTGCTTTTGGCCTTTTCCTCCCCAGCCAGGTGAGGCACAGAAGCTGCTAGCTGCTCCACAGCATGCACCACTCCCTCCTTCAGGAAGTACTTGCTGAAGATGTCCGGCAGCTTGTGCATCAGGAGTTCTGCCAGTTGCAGCGCCTTGGCAACAGTGGTCATGTCCTTCTGGGTCAGTAGGCCAGCGATGAAGCTGGAGATGGGCAGATCACCAAGCTCCTCTCCGAGCGCTTTTGGCTCACTGAAGTGTATGATCTTTGTGACTGTAGCCAGGCATTGGTTCCGCACCTGCAGCATGGTGATGTGCACCTCCAAAGCAGCTCAAAGAAGCTTATCACTCACGCCCAGGCTGGTAAGCGCTGCATGAATAGCTGTTAGGCATCTCAACTGTGGCAGATGTCAGGTTTGCTCTGACCCAGCAACACTTGTCAGGATATGATTGCAACTTCTCGGCACATGCGAACCTTACTGAGATTTGACTGCTGCTCAGAAGCAGTGCAGAAGATGACGCAGGGGTATGGATCAGCTTTTGCAACACCAAAGCAGCAATAAACCGGCAAGTCCTACAGCTTGCCTGGCAAAGACGATATTACCTTGTCCAAGACTGTGCTGCCATAAACCTGAAGCAGCAATGGCAGCAGGTCTGACGTGAACCTCTGCAGGGTCTCAGGGTGCTCTTGTAAGAAGCGGGTGCGAAGGCAGTCCTCCTTCTCAGCTGCACTGCCTGACTCGTCTGCTCCTTTGCAGTCTGCAAGCATGCAATTCGACATTTAGCAATTCATTCATTCATTCATCCATCCATCCTTCCATCCATTGAGCATGTAACTTCCGCTAGGGTGAGGTATGTATGATTGTGAGTAGTTCAGCAGAATATACATGTGGAAATGGCAACAGCATGTTGGCATATGATCAAATGACCACTATTGATGTTTACACGTCCCCAATCTCAGTAAAGACAAGGAACAAGACTGCAGCTGTGACTGAATCAATGAAACTGCGGCAGACTGCACAACCAGGGCTCCAGGAACACGGTGAGACCAATTGCCATTAAACCCAAAGCCTGGCGTGTCCAGATCAAACAGGATGCTGTCATGATGCACATGGACTGTCATGCAACAGGAAAGCAGGTGGCATGTGCTGCCAGGCCTACCTTGAGGGATTTGAGGCGCTGAAGGCAGGTTGGCCAGCATGACTGTGGAGGCATCGGGCAGTGGAGGCAGAAGCTCACAAGCCAGAGTGACAACCTCATGCAGCTGGTCTGATGACCGCAACACTGACACAGCATTGGTTGTGGATGTGCTGAACAGAGTTGAGCTGCAGCAAGACAGTGACAGTGTCAAGACTTAGACTGTCGGCGAGCAAAAAAGCAAACAAGGCAGAGTCAAAAACAAAGTAGCGTCAGAATCTGCAGTCATAGCTTAACCATCCTTGCATCATAGTAAGGCCCAGCAAATCTCCCTTACGGAGTAGAACAGTGGTGCCCAACATCCACATTAGCAACAACAAATATGCATTCAGAGCAGATCAATTTTTGCTGCTATGCCGGATATGTGCTGATAGCTGATGGCTGCAGTGTCTACCTGCGCAGTAGACTGCGAAGGGTGTCTGAGATACCAGACTGCAGCAAGTTCTCAGCTACTGTGTGAGATCCAGTGACACAAGTTGATAGCAGCTTCACCAAGCCGTAGTAGGTGGACACTGACAGCTGTGATGTCATGCTGCCTGTATCTGACACTGAGATCTGCAAGCAATGTAAGACAACGTCAATGCATGCATAATAAAACCTTGCTATGCATTCACACATGTTGCTTCTTGGTGTGAACATTTGGCTGCAGCAAAAGTGTGTGCTTGCTACAGGTATAAGCAGAGAGAGTAAAAATAGACTGCAGGGCTTGTTCCGCAAGCATGTAGACCCTGGTGCAGTGCATCAACACTGTGGACACCCTGCGTCTGTTGAGGACATTGGTATACATAAGCACTGCTGTCCTTCATGCTAGACACATTTAGCACGAGGGCAAACGTATTCACCAGCTGAACTGCGTTGCTGATGAGACCAAATTCGCACAGCATGTTGAGGCTGGCAGGGCGGTGTGCAAAGGCCTCAGCAATGCGTGACAGTGCCAGGCATGCATTGTCCACCACTTTGGCATCCTGCAATTCCACCAAGGTACAAGTCAGCATGTCGTTTGGATGCAGAATGACACTTTGCTATGCTCTGCCAGCACCTCTCCAGCCTGATAGCTGGCTGATAGGTGGCAAACATAGCAAGGAATGGCGGACTTGTAGGGAGTTATCCTGATCTGACTTTGTGTAAACCATCCCAAACATGACTGCACCAGTCTCCCCAAACAATGCAGTTGACTTTGACCACAAGGAAAGGATTGCTATTGGAGGATGCAACCTGGTGTGCACAGGGCTTCACACATCCCTAAAATATTCGTGATGCAAGCAACATGAATGTCTACCTGATACTGTAGAAGGTTGGTCAGAATAGGGATAGCGCTGGCGACTGCATCTGTGTTCTCTGAGGTCACAGAACGACACATGTTGGCAGCTGTGGCCACCGCTACCCTCTGCACTCCTGTCTGAAAGAAGTCCAGATAGCTAAGAGAGGCCAGCAGGCCGCCGTGTCTCAGGCAGGCAGCGGGGTGCTCATGCGATATCTTCTCCAGGGCCTGCAGTTGTACAGAGGTTTCAGCAAAGACAGAGGCAGGCTGTGCAAGTGTAACAAGCATGAGTACTGGCTGGAGTCCAACCTGACTCTCACCCAGCAGAAGCACAGCTTTTGAGATGATGCTGGTGTGGAGACTGCGTTTGAGCGCATCAGCAGATGCAGCAAACTGGCAATTGCATGTTGCACGTGAGAAGTGCAGTGAATAGCTCTTGTGTCTTGTCAGACAACAGGCCTCCTTTGCACCAAAATTCGCAGAGGGCACACCTGA
>JAABUW010009262.1_pt1 | contig 11271 bp, 12 predicted proteins | sample 5560081 | NCBI WGS metagenome assembly JAABUW01 (sample SAMN10711882, study PRJNA513363) | rock metagenome | isolation source: Antarctica rocks | place: Antarctica: Victoria Land, Knobhead sud | reverse complement strand
AGGGCGCCATCCGAGCCTTCATCGACGGCTGGAACGACCGCTGCGAACCGTTCATCTGGACCAAAGACGCCGACACCATCCTGGCCAAAGCTAAGCGTAAATGAACTTCAAACACGCAACACTAGGTCGGGATCTGAGGGTGCGCCACGGATGAAGTCGCTGCTCAGCACATACCTGAGTTGCCCTGCGGGCACACCGACATGAAGGCACTGCACCACGCACACGCGGCTCGGAACGCCTCCGCACACCGATGCCTGTCCTCCCCTCGGTCCCCTCGGCCAGCGAGATACTCCTCCGCTTCGAGCGCTGCGGCGCAACCGGATCCGGCTGCCGTTCTGGCCTGCTGACAGGTGCGATCAATCAGGTCGCTGGATCGCTGGAGGTAAATACGCCGTCCATGTTGGTCCAGAGTCGAGCGGTCCTGGACGAGGCGGTAGCCCTCGTCGTCGAGCTCGACCAGGCCCTCGACCAAATCCGGACCGGGGGTCCTACCCGATGGCGATGAACGCGCTCGTGGCCGCCAACTCGGACATCTCACCGGACTTGAGGTTGCGGAGCGTGTCAGCGCGTTGCGTCATCCTGTGGGCTCCGCGAAAGGGGCGGACCTGCTGGTTCCGATACCGGCCAGAGCTGCGGCTAACAGCAGGACGCCGCCTGTGACGTAGACAGCCTGAATGCCGTAGACGTCAGCGACGACTCCCCCGAGCAGCAGGGACAGCAGGCGCATCGAGTTCCAGATGAAGTCAAAGGCTGCGAACACGCGACCTCGTAATTGCTCGGGCAGGTGCGTTTGCAGCAGCGATGAGAACATGACGTTGCCCGTTGAGGTGCCGAGCCCGTAAAGCACGAGTGCGCCGGCCGCCGCCGGCAAGGACGTCACCAACGACAGGACGAGGTCGACCATGCCTCGCATCCCTAACGCACCGAACAGCAGCCGAAGACCGTAGTGGGTCCGGGTGGTGAGACGTCGAAGGAGGAAAGGCCCGGCGAAGGCCCCGGCGCCGATACCGGCGAGGAGCAGCCCGTACCCGCTGCCTGCCGCGTGCAGCCGCCGCGCCGCCAGCACGACCAGTAACGCACTGGTGGCTCCGGCCGACAGGGCCGCGAGTGCCTGAGCGACGGCGAGGGACCGCAGCAGTCGGTCGTGGAGGAGTACGCCCATGGCCTCCGCGCCTTGGGTGAACCAGCGACCGACCGCGACCGGGGAGGCTGAGGGCAGCCGTATCCGCCGCAGCAGCAGGCCAGAAACGGCGAAGCTGAGCGCGTTGACCGCGAAGGCCCACCCGAACCCGACCGTAATGGCGAGCGCCCCGGCAGCAGGTGCAAGTCCGATCTGCAGCAGGACGGCCGCGGACCAGATGCCGCTGTTCGCGGCGACGATCTCATCGGGTTCGACCAGCGCAGGCAGCGCCGAGTTCGCGGCCGGGCCGAAGAACACCGCACCGGCTGACAGGCCCAGCGCGAGGGCGTAGCCGGCGGTGATGTCGCTGTGCCACACCGCGAGCACGGCGGCCAGGGCGGCACGGACGACGTCGGCGGTGACCATGACCCGGATCCGGGAGCTGCGGTCGACCAGGGGTCCCGCGATCGGGGCGAGCAGCAGGACGGGGACGATCTCGGACAGCACCAAGCCGGACAGCCCCAGGCCACGTCCCGTGAGCTGATACACGAGCAGCGCCAACGTCGTGAACTGCAGGACGTCGCCGGCCTGGCTGACGGTGCGGGCTGCCCACAGCCGCCGATACCCGGGTCTGCCTAGGACGGTCCGCAGCTCCGACCGGGACCGTCGTGAGATCGATGTCCCGTCGGACGCGCGCCCGCCTGCTGGGGCCACCCGGCCGCTACCCACGCTGCGCTCGCCGACCGAGGCCGGACACCGTCCTGGCGGGCACGACTGCGCCCGCCAGGACGATCTCACCGAGCCGGGTCAGCAGGTGGTTCTCTACGGGGATGCCACCGAGAACGCTGGGCAGCGACTGGCACGCGACGACGAGTAACAACGACGCCGCGGGCAGCCGCCAGGGCCGCCACTGCCCCAAGGACCACAGCGACCGGGGAGGTCGTTGGTTCACCGACCCGGCCCGCAGCCCCGCTGGGCCTGGCGGCGGCGCCGTCGCACGACGAGCCCCACGAGCGCGGCGGCCAGGGCGCACCCTACGACAGCCAACGCCACCGACCCGGCGGTCAGCGCGATGCCGGCGCCGAGCGAGGTGATGCCGATGGCTGCCAGCAGTCCGGGGCCGGCGCAGCACAGGACCGGGATGGCCAGCAGCGCGACCAGCCAGGAACTGCCATTACTTACGGGTCTGCCGGCCGGTCGAGGGAGCTGGGTGGGGCGTCGGTGGCCCGGTCGGGCGTCCGGTCGGCGGGTCTGCCGCGGTCGGGTGCGCCGAGCGGCGAGGGGGTGGTCATGCGCAGCAGCTGGTGGGCATGTCGGAAAGGAACAGTCGAGCGCACAGTCGCAGGGCCTCGGCCATCGTCAGATACGGCGCCCAGGTCTCGGCGAGGTCCTCGACGGTGAGGCCGTACTTGATGGCGTAGGTCGCGGCCAGGATGACGTCCCCGGCGCCGTCCAGGGCGGCGTGCACGCCCAGGACCTTGCGGGTGTCGGCATCGATGACGATCTTCAGCGCGCCGCAAGTATTATTATTCGCCAAGGCCCGAGGGAGGTCGTCGGCGGAGAGGGTCCGGCAGTCGCAGGAGTGGCCCCGGTCGAGGGCCTGCTGCTCGGTGAGGCCGGCGCTGGCGAGCTGCGGGGTGGTGAAGGTGACGCCGGGCAGGCCGCGGTAGTCCATCGTCTGCGGTGCGCCGAGGGCGTTCGCGGCGGCGACGTGCCCGGTCTGGGCCGCAACGTAGACGTACTGCGGTGCGCCGGAGACGTCCCCTGCGGCCCAGACCCGGTCGTTGCTGGTCCGCTGGTGGTCATCGACGATCACGAACCCGCGGTCGTCGGTCTTGACGCCGGCGGCGTCCAGCCCGAGGTCATCGGTGTTGGGCCGGCGGCCGGTGGCCACCAGCAGCCGGGCCGCGGTGATCCGCTGGCCCTGATCGGTGGTGACGGTGAGCCAGTCGGGGGTGCTGGCGACACTGCTGGCGCGTTGCTCGACGACGGTGATCCCGTCGGTGGTGAACGCGTCCTTGAGCAGGGATGCGAGCTCGGGTTCGGTGTGCGGGGCGAACCGGCCGACGATGGTGACGGTGACGCCGAGCTGGGACCACAACTGGGACTGCTCCAAGCCGACGTAGCCCGCGCCGAGCACAACCAGGGACTCCGGCAGCTCGGTCTGCTCCATCGCCGTCGTCGAGGTCAGGAAGTCGACGGTGTCGATGCCGGGCAGGTCGGGGGTGGCCGGTGTGGACCCAGTGGCGACGAGGAACGCTGGCGCGGTGAGCTGCTCACCGTCGATGTCCAGGATGTTCTCATCGATGAAGCGGGCGTGGCCGTAGCGGATGGGGAACTCGTGGGCGTCGGCGACGGCCTGGTACTTCGCCTCGCGCAGCGCGTCGACGAGCTGCTGCTTGTGGGCGATGAGCGCCGGCAGGTCGACCCCGGCGGCGCTGGTCGGCGCGGCCGGGAACGGGTTGGTGGCGGCGGCGTGCCGGTGCCCGGAGGCGGCGAGTAGCCGCTTGGACGGCACGCACCCGACGTTGAGGCAGGTCCCGCCCAGGACGTTGTGCTCGACCAGCAGCACCGTCTTACCGCGGTCGCGGGCCTCGATGCCGGCGGCCATCGCCGCGCCGCCGGTGCCGATGACGACCAGGTCGTAGGTGTTCAGATCGTTGCTGTCGCTCACAGGGTGCCTTCCGGCGTGCGTTGGTTGACCCGCTGGCCGGTTGGTCGGGTCAGAGGTGGAGCTGGCGGTAGGCGCCGAGCCAGCCTTCGTTGTAGGTCGGAAACTGCGCGATCTGGTCGGTGAGGCGCTCGATCGGGATCTGCTCCCGGATCGCCAAGGCCGGGGTGTGGATCCACTCGCTCGCCATCGGCCCGACCGCCCACGCGCCGATCAGGATCTTGGAGTCGGCGTCGGCGAGGACCCCGAGGTGCCCGCGGGGTTCCTTCTCATACGTCCACGGGCGGGCGATCGCCTCCGACAGGTCGACCTCGGCACCCACGGTCCGGATGCCCCGCTCGCTGGCCTGCGCCGAGGTGAGGCCGACGGCGGCGACCTCCGGGTCGGCGAACACCACCCGCGGGACCCCGTCGTACCGGGCGGTCCGGGCATTTCCCAGGATGTTGTCGGCGACGACCTGCCCCATGTACATCGCGACATGAGTGAACGCCATGACGGCGGTGACGTCCCCGATCGCCCAAACGTTGGCCGCGGCGCTGCAGCGTTCGTCGACGACGACCTCGCCCTTGTTACCGAGGGCGACCCCGACGGTCTCCAGTCCGAGGCCAGCGGTGCGGGGCGTACGGCCGCTGCCGACGACGATGACGTCGCACCGCACCTCTGTCCCGTCATCCAGCTCCACCACGGTGTCCTGGCCGTCGATGTGGATGGCTGCGGCGGTGACGCCGGTCCGGACGTCGATGCCCTCGCCGGCCAGGTAGTTGCCCGTCAGCTCCCCGGGGCGGGGGTCCTCCCGGGACAGCAGCCGCGCGGACCGCTCGACGATCGTGACCGTGGCGCCGTACCGGCGCAGAAACAGCCCGAGCTCGACCCCTACGGCACTCCCGCCGAGCATGAGGACCCGGCCCGGGATGGCGGTCAGCGTGGTGGCTTCGCGGTTGGTCCAGACCTTCCCCTGCTCCCGGGCGGCCTCCAGACCCTCGACCGGTGGCAGGAACGCCTCCGAGCCGGTCGCGACGATGATGTGCTCGGTCGTCAGGACCCGGCCGTCGACCTCGACGGTCCCCCGGCCGGTGATCCGCCCGACGCCCTTCAGCACGGTCGCGCCAGACTCTTGGTAGCCGGTGACCTGCTTGCTGTCGTCCAAGTGCCGGATCATGTTGTCCCGGTAGGCACGGGTCGCCGGCCAATCCAGAACCGCACCGGCGACGCCGGCCGCGCGGTCGACCTCGGTCTTGGCCTCCGGCGGCCGCAGCAAGGTCTTCGACGGGATACACGCCCAATAGCCGCACTCCCCGCCGATCAGCTCCCGCTCGACGACCGCGACCGTGCGGCCCGCCGCCAGCAGAGCGCTCGCAGCAACCTCACCACCAGGGCCCATCCCGAGCACCACTACGTCAAAGGTCTCGCTCATCAGGCTCCTGTCCCGGTCGTGGTCGGCGGCAGGGTCGTTGGTGTGCAGCAGACTCCCGTCGACTCGGCTCACCGCATCGTATCCGCTTGAGCGGATGGTTGGCGAACACCCGACTCGAGCGCAGCCAAACGACCACCACCCCCGCGAAAGACCCTCGTCTGCATCTACGAAACCGTGTACGCAGATGTGTTAGAAGTGAAGACCCCAGGAAGCTGCATGCCCGCCATCGCCGGCATAGCCGCGGCGATGGCGATGATGGTGGCGGTGGACGGGGTGGCCGAGTCCGCCGGGATGGCGCGGGCGTGCATGGTCCCGACGGTCACCGCTAGGAGCGCGGCGAGGACCGCGAGGGGCAGCCTTGAGGAGCACCGGGACGGGCGTGGGGTCACTCGGCTGTGCCGTCCGCGACCCGGCGGGTGATCTCGATGAGCTGGCGCATGCAGTGCTCGCGCAGGGGCTCGGGGAAGTCCTCCGCGAGTCGGTTGTAGACGGTCCTCCCCTGCTTGCGCCCGACAACCAGGCCCGCCGTGCGCAGCAGGCGCAGGGCGTACGTGACCTGGTCCTCGTTCGCGCCCAGGGCGAGGGCGAGGTCCCCGACGCACAACTCCTCGGTGAGGTCCAGCGCGTACAGGATCCGCAGGCGGACCGGGTCCGCCATCAGCGACAGCAGCCCGGTGAGCCGAACGGCATCGTCGGCGCTGGGAAGCCGGTCGCGAGCGTGCGCTACCCGGTCGGGGTCTAGCGCGTCCGGGTCGGCTGCAAGCTCGACGGCCGCGACACGGGCGCTCACGGCCGAACCCCGGTCGAGTCGGCACGCGGATCGGTGGCGAACCGGTCCCGGCATCCGGTCGAGCAGAACGACACATCGTGGCCGTCGTGCCGCAGGTGGGCCGCGGCCGTCGCCGGATCGACCGTCATCCCACAGACGGGGTCGACGGCCGCCGTGCCGCCTTGCGCGTCCATGTCCTCACCCATCCCGGTCACGGCTTCGCCGCTGGCGTACTTCCCGGGGTCGGCCTCGAACCGGTGTTCGCACTTGTCGGAGCAGAAGTAGTACGTCGTGCCCTGGTAGATGGTGCGGGCCGGGGCGTCGGCGGTACGGACCTGCATCCCGCAGACCACGTCCTTGGCGTAGCCCTGGCCGCCGCCGAAGTCCGCGGCGTGCTTGTAGAGGTAGTACAGGTAGCCGAACGCGGCCAGCGCGATGGCGTTGAGAACGGTGGTGTAGTTCAGTCCGATGTGGGTGGTGGCGATGTCGCCGCGCAATGTCGTCGGGATGGCCCCGAGCGCCTGGAAGATCAGTTCGGTCAGTAGCCCGGCGATGCTCATCGTGGCCCAGAAGACCAGGGAGAGCCGGACGGCGAGGCGGGTGCCGTAGTACTTGCGGTAGATCAGGACCAGCGGCAGGGCGAGCAGGTCGGCGAACACGAACGCGATGACGCCTCCGAAGCTGATGCCGCCCTTCCACAGCGCGGCGGCCAGCGGGACGTTGCCGATCGAGCAGACGAAGCTGATGAACGCCAGGAACGGGCCCACGATGACGTTCTCGACGGTTGAGGCGAAGCCGTGGCCGGTCAGGAACAATGTCCGCCAGACGCTCGTCGGGACCGCGATGCTCGCGAAGCCCGCGACGACGAACCCGATGACGAGCTCCTTGCGGAGCATCGTCAGGTCGCTGATCGCGTAGCCGGACGCGTCGGACCAGCCCGCCCGGCCTCGGATCCGCTGCCGCCACGGCGTGGTCGTGTGCTGGTCCTCGCTCATGGCCGCGTGCTCCTCGTGGCCGCCGCTGCCGGCCTTGCCCTCGCGTAGGCGGGCCCGGGCCTCGTCGAGGTCAGCGACGTTGACGACCTTGGGCAGGACGACGGCCAGGATCGCGATCATGATGAAGCCACCGACGAACTCCGCGATGGCGAACTGCCAGCCGATCAGCAGCCACAGAACCACCCCGAGCTCGACAACGAGGTTCGTGCTGGCGAACATGAACACCATCGAGGCGGTGAAGTCCGCGCCGCGGGAGAACAGGGACTTCGCGAGGGCGCTGGCCGCGTAGGAGCAGGAGCTGCTCACCATGCCGAAGACGCTGCTCCTGACGATCGTGCGGGGGCTGTGGTCCCCGAGGGTCCGCTGCATCTCGCCCTTGGACACGAACGCCTGCACGGCCCCGGACAACGCGAAGCCCAGCACCAGCGCCCACAGCGTGTCGTAGAACATGTAGAAGCCCTCAAGCAGGCTGTTGCCGATCGTTCCAAGTACGTCCATGTCGCTCCGTCAGTCGCAGGTATCCGCCTCGTGCGTCCAGCAACAGCATCCGGCCGATGATCGATACCCGCAACTCCGTACGGGTTATCGGACGCCAGTGTACCAACCTCCGTACGGTCTTGCGGAGATCAGTGAGGACGGTTAACGTCATCCGGGAATCCGTACGGACATCGGATGCCGGCAAGAACCAAACAAAGGTGGTCCCGTGGCCCCGACCCCAAGGCAGCCGACGACGAGGCTCGCCTCCGCAGCGGTGGAGATGAACCACCCCGTGACCGACCCGGTCTGCGGATGGACCATCACTCAGGCGACCGCGGAGGCGTCCCTGGACCGTGCCGAGGGTTCGGTGTCCTTCTGCTCCGCGGCGTGCCGGGAGCTGTACTCGGCAGCCCCCCGCCGACCGTGACACGCAGGGGCCCTCAGGCCCCGGACGCCGGCACGCCGATGCGTCCCCCGCTCACCGTCCGGACCGTCATGCTGTCAGCCGCTTTGCTGACGGCGCTGCTTGCCGTAGTCGTTCTGACGGTCGTCCATCCGCCCGGCCCCCAGGACGAGCGCACGCTCGCCGACCAGCGCAACGGGCTGCTGCGGGACGGCCCGGTCCTACCGGAGTCAGTGGCGGGGGTCGACTTCGGTGGGCACCCGGTGGTCCTGTTGTTCCTGCGTGCTGCCCCCGCAGCCGCCGATGTCCAGGCGTTCGCTGCGGCGCTTTCGGCCCGCGCGCGGCTTCGCCTTGTCGTGCAGTCGGCATCCGGTGGCGACCCGGGCGGACAGCCCGCACCTGTCGTCCGGGACCCCGGGGCGGTCCTGGCGCGCGCGGTCGAGCTCCCCCGCCCGAACGACGGAGGGCCCGGCGTCGGCTACGCGGTCGTCGACAGCACCCGGACCGTGCAGTACTCGACCCTGGACCCGTCCTGGCCCTCGAACGGGTTCGAGGCCGCGACGATCGTCGGGGCCCGTCCGTGAGCGCAGTCGAGGTACGGGAGACCCGACGCCCCACCCGCCGTCCCAGGTGGTCCGGTCCGTACGGTCCGCTCAGGCCGCGTGGTCTTGTCGTGGAAATCGCCGCCCTGGTCGTGGCGGAGGCGCTCCTGCTGCGCGTCTACGGCGGGTACGACTCGTCCTTCCACTGGGCCGCGCACTTCCTGGTCGGGGTGATCGCGACGGCGGCCTGGCTCGCGGTGTACCTGCTGGTGACGTCCCGCCCGGCGCCCGGCCAGGTCCTGACGGTTCTGCCGTTCCACCTGTACGCGATGTTCCCGGACCTGATGTACCGCGCGGGTATCCCGCACGGCGCCTGGTCCAACGCCTTCCTGGCGCACGTCGACGTGCACTACGTCCCGGGGGGCGACCGCACGTGGCTCGCCCTCGCGTCGGCGTCGCTTCTGGGGTACGCCTGGCTGCTGTCAGGATGGGTCGCCGCGCGCACGACCGAGGTCGACGCCGGGATGCCGCTGGGCATCGGCATCGGCGGCCGCGCCGTGTGGACCGCTCAGCAGGACCCGGCCGAGGTCCCCTTGACGTACCAGAAGATCGAGGGTGCTCCAGGATTCACCGGCCCTGCCTTCGTGCTGCTGCACGGCCTCGGTGCGACGGGCGCCGTTCTCCTCCCGCTGGCGAACGAGCTCACCTCTTCGCGGGCCGGCGGGGCGCCCAGGCCCGGACCGTCGGTGGTCGTCCCGGACCTGCTCGGGCACGGGCACTCACGAAACATTGGCACCAACTTCGGGTTTGCCGAGCAGGTCGCTGCCGTCACAGGTCTGCTCGACGGCCTCCACCTGCAGAAGGTCGTGCTCGTCGGGCACTCCTACGGTTGCGCGGTAGCGGTCGCCGTCGCGGCGCGGGACCCGCGGGTCGGCCACCTCGTCCTGGTCTGCCCGCCGGCCTACGGCGACGCCGCCGAGGCCACGGACCGGCTGTCCCGCCGGTCGTGGTTGGCCCGCCGGACGGTGGCCGGCGCGCCGGCCGCCAGCTCCGTCTGCGGCCTGATGTGCCTGCTTCGGCCCGTCCTGCGACGGGCAGCACCCAGGCTGGCGCCCGGCCTGCCCCCCGCAGTCGCCCGCGGGGGTGTTCAACACTCCTACCCGGCTTACCGCGCCGCCCTGCGGACGCTGCTCACCGACAACCCGCTCCCCGCTGCGATCCGCAACCCCCGAACACCGACGACCGTCGTGCTCGCCGACCGGGACACCACCGCGCCCGCGCAGGACGTGCTCGAGCTGCCACCTGGCCCTGGCGTATCCGTCACCATGCTGGGCGGCACCCATCTCCTGCCGTTGGAAAGCCCCGCCGCGCTGGCCTCGGCGATCCGGCGGGCCGTCGCCCCGTAGAGGCCGGGTCGCCCTCGCGGTGACAAGCCCGCCGACGGGGTCGCTTCGTTCAAGGAGCAGGGCGAGGGGAGGCCGCGGCAGGCCGGATTCCCGCTGGACGCGGGTCGGTTGCTCAGTGCGCGAGTGCCCACTGCAGTTTTCGTTCTGACAACCGGCCGTGCGAGAACGGCTTGCCGTCGAGCAGGACCCTCGGCGACGCGGTGGACTACGGCGTCCCCGACACCGATCGCGCATGACACCGGCGGTGACGGTCACCCTGCTCACACAGGAGCAGTTCGGCGAATGGCGCGACCTCCGCCCTGTGCGGGAGGGAGGAGGTGCTACCCGAGGTGTCTCACATCAGCCTGACGCACAGAGGAGTCACCCAAACGGGGCCCTGGCGTGTGGAGGCGCGCCTCAGCGACGTTGGGCCGGACGCTATTAGAAGTCTCTTCCGGGTGTTGGGAGCGGACGTGCTCGATGATCCGACACACCGCTGCTGCCTCGCGCGGGATCTCGTCGATCGCGGCGTCGAGGGTTTGCAGCTCCTGGCGGAGCCTGCGCAGGTCGCTGATGCGGCGGCTGATGTCACGGACCTGCTGGCGCAGGACTCCGCGGACGTGCTCGCACGGGGCGGTGCCAGCCTCGCGTAGGGCCAGGATCTCACGGATCTCGGCCAGGCTGAGCCCCAGGTGCTGCGCGGTCTTGATGAAGGTCAGCCTGTTCTCATCGTCCGGACCGTAGATGCGGTACCCCGACTGGGTGCGGGCCGGTTCAGGCAGCAGCTTGATGGACTCGTAGTAGCGGATGGTCTTGGTGTTCACTCCGACCCTGTCGGCGAGCTCCCCGATCTGCCTTTGCATGCAGCCACCTTACGCCCGACGGGAACCCAGGTAGTCGTCGTCGAGGGCCACCTCAACCCCCCGCTCCCGCGGAGAGGCCGAGATCGGGGTCTGTGCGCGGCCGGAGGCAGGCTCGACTTGACCTTCCATTCGAGTGGAAGGTCTACCGTCGCCGGCAGTCCAACGATCAGGAAAGGCGGCAGTCATGGCGTCGGAGACGTTCACGGTTGAGCAGATCCACTGCGGTGCGTGCGAGGCCGCGATCGGTAAGGCACTGACCCGGGTCGACGGGGTCCGCCAGGTGGAGGCGGACGCGGCCAGTAATCGGGTGACGGTGCTGTTCGACGAGAACGCGGTCGGGGTCGAACAGCTCGCGGCGCGACTTGCCGATGCGGGCTACCCGGTCATCGCCTAGGCCGGCCCCGCCGGGGCTGGACGCGGGCCTGCGCCTTGCCTGGGCGCAGAGGACACATCGAGGGAAGTGGATGAGGGCGATGACCAAGACGTTGGTGGAACCGGCTGATGAGTTGTGGGCGGAGGAGCCGAGCAACCTGGCCGGGCACGCCCGGCTGCGGGCTCGGATCTCGGGCCTGCACTGCTCGTTGTGCACCGGCACGATCGAGAAGGCGCTGATCCGTCAGGACGGCGTGGAC
>JAABUW010009260.1_pt1 | contig 11273 bp, 13 predicted proteins | sample 5560081 | NCBI WGS metagenome assembly JAABUW01 (sample SAMN10711882, study PRJNA513363) | rock metagenome | isolation source: Antarctica rocks | place: Antarctica: Victoria Land, Knobhead sud | reverse complement strand
GCTCGCGCAGCTTCTTCGGCGCCCTGGGTGGGCACCTGCGGGAACTCGACGCCGATCGGAACTAACTTCCCGGCCTAGTCCTCCGGCATCCGCGCGTGCCGGGACGGGTCGATGACGAACCCGTGCCGGCCCCGCGCGCGGTACTCGTCGGTGGGTACCAGATACTCGCGCTGTTCCGACGACCCGGGGCGGGATGCGGTGACCTCGACCATGCCCGGGTAGGTGTCACTGGTGATCGCGCCGCGCACCACGTCGTCGTCACGGTGTTCTGCGCGGAAGTTCTGCTCATCCCGGGTGTGGGATTCCCCCGGTCCGATCGTGGTGCCGGTGACCTTCTCGTACTCGTCGGGCCGGTAGTCCCGGCAGAGCCGGTGGGCTTGCTCCACGTGCTGTGGCGAGTAGGCCTCCGGGAAGGTGATCGCCGTGATCGCCCACTCGTCGTCCTCCTCGTACCAGCCACCCTTGCTGCGCCACTCCGGGTGCACGGCACGGTTGCGCTGCGCGGACAGCTTGGTGCCACCGTGCCCGGCGCAGCCGACCACCCCGATCCCCGGCGCCACCGTCTCCGCGTACTGGGCGGCACCCCACGGGGTGCGCATACCCTCCCGCACACCCGCCGAACCCCACCGCGCAGCGTCGGCCTGGGCGTCCTCGGCGGCGGCGCGGGCCTTTTCGGGGGTGACGGAGTTCCCGGAGGCGACGCGGCTGAGGCGGTCGGTGTCGCGCACCTCCCAGTCGAAGGACCCCGACCAGTGCGGGGTGACCCGCATCGCCAGGTCACCTATCCGGGCTGAGTGTTCGTCGTCGCGATCATCGTGTGTCCACTCGGCCCAGAGGTCCCCTGAGACCGGGGCGGTGGCCTCCGGGCTCAGGCTGACGTCGGTCTCGGCATGGGCGGTGGCGGCGAACTGACCGCCCGAAGGGATACCGGGGGCCACGCGCTGTGTGTTCGTCGTCATGCCCTTCGTGTGTGCGGCTCGACGCCCGCGGCCTCAGCGGTAGTTGCTCTGCTGGGTGCCGACGCCGATCGCGATGAGCACGATCACGTAGGCCACCAGGATCACCGCGCCGACGATGGCGGCGATGATGGCGAACTTCTTGGCCGAGGCCGCCGCCGCGCGGGCCTCGTCCGACCGGCCCTGTGCCCACAGTCCGTTCACCTGGGCGGATTTGACGATGGAGACGATTCCCAAGGGCAGGCAGCAGAGCACGGTGCTCAGGATGGCCCAGACCAGGTAGTTGTTCGGCGCCGGCTGTGCCGGCCCGTAGCCACCCGGTCCGCGGTCGAACTTGCCGTACCCGCCCGGATCGTTCTGTCCGGCGTCGTAGGGGTAGCTCATCGTGGGTCTCCCATCGGTGTGGTGAACCGCGAGGTGCGGCCCACCGGGAGATGTATGTGCGGCGGGGGCGGGCGTGCCTCCGTGTCAGCGCGTGTGCTGCAGCTCGTCCAGCCGGACGTTGCGCAGCCAGTCCGACAGCTTCGCCGTGTCCGGCTCCTCGGGCAGCGGTGACCTGGTGGCGGCAAACCGATCCTCGTAGGAGCGCAACGTGTCCCGCAGCAGGTCCATGTCGCCCAAGACGCCGACGGCGTGCCCGAAGGCAAACATCTCGCCACGGTCACCGACGCGCAGCGGCAGATGCCCGTCCGTGTACAGCGACAGACCGCTCTGCAGCAGCCGCAACACGTGGCGGGCACTTTTCGGGTTGTGGGGGTCGAAGCCCGAGTCCGCCACGTCATGTCGTCGCACGATCTTCTTCACCGCCGATTCGGCGTGGGTCAGGTACCCGGATGCGACGGTGGGGGCGGACAGGAAGTGCTCGCGCAGACCGACGAGCTGTCGGCCGGTCTCGGTGATGTGTACGTAGTCTTCGAGGTAGAGCATCTCGAGGGCACTGGGCCTCCCGTCCAGCGCGATCCGCATGAACTTACCCAGATCATGCTCCCGGGCGTCCGGCTCGTGGGACTCACGGCTGCCCGGCACTGGTTGAATCACACCCAGGAACTCACGGCTCGGCGTCAAGAACACACCTTGCCTGTTGATGTCGGAGCAGGACCGTGCCAGTCCGTACGCATGCGATCCGACGATCCCCATGAGCAACACATCGTCGGTAATCATCAGCCTGGTCTCCTCGCCGGTGGCGAAGGTGCCGGTTTCGGCACCTTGACCTCCCATGTGTGCGGCCGCAGGTCCGTCCACCCCGATGTCGCCCGACAAGCAAAGGACCGTGTCGGCACCGAACAGCGCTGTCGCGGACCAACGAGGAGGACGACACATGCCCGGCGTCGCGCCTGCCTGTAGCCGGGTGATGGTTGACCACCGCGGCTCCCCGCACACATCACAGGTGAGCACCCCTGCTCACCGACAGAGAAGGCCCCCGATGAGCGCCAACACCATCACCCGAGTACAGCCCGGTGTCCCCTCCGGCGGACAGTTCGCCGCCAGCGCCCACGCCGAGACCGACGTCAGCCTGGGCGCCGAGCCCGCAGCCTCCATCGTGGACCGCGACAGCCCGTTCACCCAGCGCTACGACACCCTCGACGAGAAGCTGACCGCCATCCACGGCGAGCTGGAAGGTCGGGTTGCGGCGCTGGCCGAGGACGCCGACTGGAACCGCTATTTGGACACCATGTCCCGGTTCCATCACTACTCGTTTTCCAACCAAATGCTCATCGCGATGCAGACGAAGAGTCAGGCGACCAGGGTGGCCGGGTTCAAAACCTGGCAGGGAATGAACCGCCAGGTGCGCAGGGGCGAGAAGGGCATCGCCATCCTGGCGCCGAAGACGATCCGCAAGGATGCCACCGACTCCGCCGGCAAGCCCATCGTCGGCCCGGACGGCAAACCGGCCAAGAAGTCGGTCGTCATCGGGTTCACCGCGGTCTCGGTGTTCGACGTGTCCCAGACCGACGGCGAACCGCTGCCGGACGGCGAGTCCATGACCACCCTGTCCGAGGAGCCGCCACCGGGGTTCCAGGAGGACCTGACCGCCGCGATCACCGAGTCCGGGTACGCCGTGTCCTACGACGACATTCCCGGTGGCGCCCGCGGGTTCACCGACCCGCACAGCCACCGGGTGGTGATCCGCTCCGGCATGTCCGAGGCCAACCAGGTGAACACACTCGCCCATGAGCTCGGTCACATCAAGGCCGGTCACATCGAGAAGCTGGACGAATACCACTCCGGGCAACGGCAACCGCGGTGCGTTCGAGGTGGAAGCCGAATCCATCAGCTACGTGCTGTGCCGCAACCAGGGCATGAGCCCCGACGTGGGGGACAAGTCGGGGCGTTACGTCGCCGGGTGGGGCAACACCGACCCGGAAGCGGTCCGCCGCTCCGCGGAGCACGTCCAGAAAACCGTCAAAACCATCCTCGGCTCCGGCCGGTGGCGCAACAGCGAAGGAGATCAACCGTGATCGACACAGCAACCCCCGACCCCGCGGTCACCGAGGTTCTGGACGAGGTCGACCGCATGGGTTACCTGTTCGTCGGGGCCGACCAGCCCGAGGTGAACTCACTGATCGAAGCGTGGTCAGAACGCGGGGAACGAACCTGGGTCTCACGGCGCCCGGTGGACCGGCACGAGAACGTCGAGCTCAGCCTGGATGACGTGCGGGGGCACATCGCACCGGTGAACTGATGCGCCGCGGCTAGAACAGCACCAGGTCGGTACTCGAGATGGCAGGTCGACGCCGTCGCCGGTTGGGCGGACGAGGTGCGCTCGCAGCGGTGGGGCCGTGCGCCGCGGACCAGGCGAGCTCGTGCACCGCGGAGGCCGCCTCGTCGAGGTACCACGCGGCACGGCGGCCGGTCAGTGAGTGCTGCGGCTGGGCATCCCGCTCACGTCGCAGGTCCTCGACGACGGCGCGCAGGAACACCGAAGCCGCCGCGACGTGATCCGCCTCGGTGTTCGGTGTCCCTGCCACACCTGCATCTTTGCACTCAGCTGGGTCAGCCGCGGCTCACCTGGCCGGTGGCGAAACTGAAGGTCAGGGTGCCGCCCTGGAAGCTGCTGGCCCGCCCACCCGGTACCGCGTACTCATCACTGACGGGGAATCCGAGTGAGCCGGCTTCCCAGCCCTGGGCGGCCCAGGCGTCCCGAATGGCCCCGTGCACCTCATGCGCTCCGCTGGCCGGGGACCAGTAGATGGAACCGTTCTGGAACAGGGTGTAGCGGCCCTGGCCGTTCGGGGTGGACAGCTCGTTGGTGAGCGGCGCCCCGAGGAAGAGCCCGGTCGGCCCGCCCAGGCTCAGCCACTCGGCGCGGATCGCGCCGATGACCCGGCCGTCGGCGGTGCCGTAGTTGCGGATCCATTGCACCGTGGAGGTGCCGGGAGCGACCTGGACGTTGTCGTACTGCGTATGCGCGGGGCTGGGCTGGCTCAGTGTGCCCAGGTACTGCCACATGGCCGGACCGGGACCGGGCGGGGCGTCGCAGACGTTGTCGCCCGGGTTGCAGAACTCGAAGGTGGTGGGACTGTTCGCCCCGAACCCGGCGAAGCGTGCGGGCAGTGGGCCTACCCCGGTGTGTGGGCCGACCTCCGTGCCGAACCCTGGCCGCTGGGTGGCCTGGTTGACCGGATCACCGACGAGGAAGGAGGCCACCAGTTTGTCCGGGGACACCCCGGGGACCATGTTGTTGGCGATGTCCGTGGCCACGTCACCCGCGACCCAGGCGCCCTGGGAGTATCCGAGCAGCGCCACGTGGCTGCCGCCACAGCGGCCGAGGAAGCTGCTGACCTGGCGTTGGGTTTCGTCCACACCGGTGCGCTCGGACGCGAAGATCGGGAACCCACCGGCGGCGGGGTAGTTGATCGTGAAGTAGTCGACGGCCCCATGGGTGGCCTCGGAGATGCCGATGAGCGCCCGGGAGGGGGCGAAGGGGGCATCGGCGATGAAGTCCGGCGGCACGGGAGCCCCGTGCAGCCCGTCGAAGGCGAAGGTGCCCTCGAGGTTGAAGACGCGGACTGCGGGGCAGTCGTTGACGGCGGCGGAGGCGGCGGGTGCGGTGAGCAGTGAGCCACCGACCCCGGCTACTACCGCAGCGGCAGCGACAGCTGCGGCGGCGGCGGTTCGTAGGGGGGAGCGGGCTGTATCCACTGGGCACTCTTTCTCGGTGCCGCTGACGGAACTTCTACCAGCGGGACTTCCGTGACGCTCCGCATGCAGAGCGTCACGGTTGGCGCTCTTGCGCTGGCAGTGATGTGTGCGGTGAGGGCGCGTTGTCCTACAGCAGTGCCGCGGGGCCGGTGAAACATCCAGGTCGGGACCTGGATGTCACAGAGTCCAGACCTCCAACTTGACGCCTGAGCGGGCTGCTGCTCGGGCCAGCACGGTGGACACCTCGTCCCAGCTCAGCCCACCGATCCCGCAGCCGATGCGGGGCAGGGCGAGCGATTCGACCGCGTGGTTGCGGGCGTGCGCCAACGCTGCCCGCACACCGGTGTCCAACCAGTCCAGTCGGGCATGGGCACCGGGCAGGTCCTGGCTGGCGATGTTGTACACCCACCGACCCGAACTGGGGTAGGCGAACATGGCGCCGGCGGTGAGGCGGCCCGACCAGCACTCCTGCCGGTAGGCCTCGTACATGTCCAGGTCCGCGTTGCGGAAGGCCACCGCGATGCCCGCACCCATGCGGCCTTCGGTGTTGACGCCGTGCCCCAGTGCTTTCGCGTCGGAGTCGAACAGGTTGCCGGTGTACTCGGTGAAGGTGCTCATGGCAGTGATGTGTGCGGCCGCCCCCGTGTCTGCCGCCACCGGTCACTGCTGTTTGCCGATGCCTTCATAGGGCGCGACCACGGCTCGCCCGGAGCGTCGTCTTCGCCCCAGTCGTCGAGGTCCATCTGCCGGGGCAACGACTGGAGCACCCCGTCTACGACCGGCTGAGCGTCGGGCACCGCGAGCACTAACCGATAGACGTCGTCGAGGCGCCGACGTGCAAGCAGATCCGCTGGTGTGGTTGCGCCGTCTATCGGCGTCCGCCACCAGATGTGTGCGGCTTCGACGCCGAGACGACGGGCAACGTCCGAGACGACGGTGTGCGTGAACACCAGCTGTCCGTGGCGCACAGTGCTGATCGGTGTGCCCGCCAGCCAGCGCTGGTACTGCTCGCACGTCACTCCGAACGAGCAGCCGAGGGTGGCGGCCGAAAGACCGGTCATGTCTTTCAGGTCTTGGGCCAGTCGTGCATGCGACGGCGTCCGAATGTTGTCTGACTCGAACACTGACGGTGTCACCACTGGTGATCTCCCGGCTCTGGTGGCAGTGCCGGTAAGGGGTGTGGCCGCGCTCGGACGGTCGGCTTGCCGTCCTGCAGGTTTGGGTTGCCCACCAGCGCGTGCGCCAGGCCATCTACGGTCCCGAGTGCCAGGGCGATCTGGTGGGTGGTGGCCCCCGCAGCCGCGCACCGTAGCGCGAGGCTGCGGTGCGCGGCCAGGTGATCCGCGATGCAGCCATATGGCAGTTCCCGGTGTGCCCAGGCCCGCGCCGACAGCTCACCGAGCAACGCGTTCATGGCGGTGGTGGGTGCGGTGGTGGACTGTCGCTGGTCGGTGTTCATCAGCGCACCGCCGCCAGCGCGGTGGTCCAGTCGGTGGCGATGGCTTTCTGCGCAGCGACCAGGGTGATCTGGCCGGAACAGAGGGCACTGTGCAGCTTGTTCTCCACCGAGTCCTTGGGGTTGGTGGTCCCGGTGGCGGCAGCGGCGTTGGGTTCGGGCCACAAATTGGAGGTGGCGTTGGTGCCGCCCAACTCCAGGCTGATGAGGTGGTCGTATTCCGTGGTCTTGGTGGACTGCTCCCCGTACTGGGTGAGGGAGACCTTCTTTGCTTTGCCGGTTTCGGTAGCCGGGGCGCGGACCGAGGAGGAGTACCCGCTGCGGCAGATGGTCTGCGCCAGGTTGGACTGGGTGACACCGGGGTCCACCGCACCGGGGGTGCAGGTCGGGTCGGGGAGGAACTTGCCGGATGCCGCGTCCACCGCCTTGACGTGACACTGCCCGGGCGACAGCTGCACATCGTCGGTGACGTGGCTACGCGCGGAGACGATGTGGATGCCTGTCCCGGCCAAGGTGGACTCCGGTGCGCCGCCCGGCACAGGAATCTGTTTGGTAGCCGACCCGGGTGCTTCACCCGTTGCCGGGGCATCGGATTGGGTGGTGCGCTGCGTCGTCGTAGTTCCGGTGCCGGCGCCGACGTGCGGAGGTGGTGCTTGAGCTGAGCAGGCACCCACCGCCAACAGGGCGAATGTGCCGGCAACCAGGGCGTAGCGGGTGCTCATGGGGTGGGTGCTCAGCTTCCTTGTGGTGGTCATGCCCGTGATGTGTCCGGCGCCGGCGGTGTGCACCGCGACTCGTTCGGTCAGCGAGGCACCGGGCCCCCGCTTCCCCGATTCTGTGCGGTGCGCGGCACGGACGCCCTCGCTGCGCAACGGTCACCGTGGCGAGGTCGTTGTTGATCTGGTAACCGCGATGTGATCCCAGCAGACGGGGCACCCAGTCCCCTTGGACGTCCGATTATCGACCGTTGCCTGCCATTCGTGGGACTTCCCGCACACCCACCACACCTTTTGTCTAGCGCCGCCCGATATGCGGTCGGGGGTGAGGTCCTCGTTGCGCGTGGGGTGCCATTGGGCGCCCACCTTCGGAAACCGGGTGACGAGGTCGTTGACCCCGGCGACTGTTTTCAGGCCGGCGCAGACGGGACACCCGTACCCTGCGGAGGTCCGACCACTCACCGATCCCTGCCATTCGTGAGCGTGTTCGCACACCCACCACACCTTGTTCGCGGTGCCGCTTGATATGCGATCGGGGGCGAGGTCCTCGTTGCGCGTGGGGTGCCATTGAGCGGCCACCTTCGGAAACCGGGTGGCGAGGTCGTTGACCCCGGCGACGGTTTTCTGACCCGAGCAGACGGGACACCCGCGCCCTCTTGAGGTCCGAGTATTGACCGCCGCCTGCCACTCGTGAGCGTGTTCGCACACCCACCACACATTTTGTCTAGCGCCGCCCTTTACGCGGCTGGGGGTCAGGGTGTCGTTCTTCGTCGGGTGCCATTGGGCGGCCACTGCGGGAAACTTCTCGGCCAACGACTGACCCGGCTTCGGCTGCTGCGACATTGTCGAATACCCCTCTCGGTCAATACGTGGCCATGATGTGTCCGATGCCGGCCCGGTCTCCGGGCCTAGAGCGATGTCCGGCTCACGGTGAGCGGTGGTGGCGAACTGGCCCCCCGAGGGGACTCCGGCGGAGACACGCGAGTGTGGGTTGCTCATGCTTGCCGTGTGTGCGGCTCGTCCCCGCAGGCACCAGGGTGTCCAGTCCTTGGGCATCTTCGCAGATGCGTAGGCGAGCATGATCCGCACCATTACGGAGCGCTCAGCCACCGGCCGCGGCCACCAGCCTGGCGGCGATCTCTGCGCCGGACTCCGCCAACCCCCGCATCTGCTCCGGGGGCATTCCGCCCCGCAGCGCCGTGCTCAACAGGATGGCCATGCGGTGCCTCGGCACGCAGCCGAGGGCGACGTCGAGGGCAGCCCCGGCCAAAACGCCCTCGTTGCCGAGGTAGAAGCTGAACGCAGCAAGCACCGCGGCCTCCGCGCGGACAGGTACGGGCAGGGCGGAGGTCAGGTACACCCACAGCCGCCTGGCGGCGAGGGCACTCGGCCCGATGGACAACCCGAAGCACGCATCACGAAGGGTGAGGTCGCTCAGCGCGACCCCGATCTCGGCGAGACCGATGGGGGTGAGTGCCTGCGCCGGGTCGCCCCGCAGGTCGGTGCAGGCGCCGACCGCGGAGCGCAGCGACTCGTACTGACGGGGCAACCCGGCGCCCGTTGTCGCGGCGAGCCGGGCCATCGTCTCGGCGCGCTGGTCCAGCAGCCACGGCGGGTCGGGTGTGAACGTCGTGGCGACACTGGCCCGGTCGGCGTGGATGACCCGCCCGGCGGCGACGTGGGTCGCGGCCACGATGGAGGCCGACGGGTCGGGCAGCACCCCGGTGGCAGCGCCGAGGTAGTCGTGCCACACCGCGCCGGTGGTGATCGCGGTGATGGACACGGCCAGACTCAGCTGCGTCGAGGACCTGTTCAGTTCCCGGCGCAGCGCACGGACGAAGCCCCGGTGTGCCACGTCCCCGGCGAGGGGGGCACGGTCCTCGACGACGACCAGCGAGACAGCCGCGGCGCCGCGACGGACGCACAGATCGGCGAGCTCACTCACCTGGTTGGGGATGTCACCGACCTCATGCGGGTCGGGCAGGTCCACCCGCATGAGGAGATCGACCCGCTCGGCATTGGTGCCGCTCATGCAGATCAGTACGGCCGAGCGGGTGGGGACCAGACCGAGCAGTGCCGGTACGGCGGCAATGAGGAAGGCAGGGCTGGTGAGCTTGATGGTGTCCATGCCGCATATGTGTCCGGCCGTTCGAGCGTGCACCGCGTTTCATCCACCGGCCGCGGCGACCAGCTCGGCAAGACGCACCATGGCCAACTCAGCTTCGAGCTCCACCGCGTCGAGCACATCGGTGACATCGGCGAGGGCGGCCACAGCCTCGGCGCGCCGCGTCGCCGCAACATCGGGGTCCAACAGCGCCCGGTGCGGCAGGACGCCACCATGCTCGAGACCCACCGGGTCCGGGGTGCGCAGTCGGCAGGAGAGCACCGTGCTGATCATCCGGGTGGAGATCGCCGGTCCCGTGGAGTCGATGAGCCCACGGGCGGACACCCTGGGCAGCAAGCTCGTCCTCGCGCGGCCCCCGTTCAGCAGCGGCCGCGCGCAGTGGTGGCCGACCGCTGTCTCCGGTGGGTCCGCCAGCCGGGAGCGGATTCCGGGCAGCCCGTGGCGTTCGTGCAACGCCAACACCCGATGCCACCGGGTGATCCCGCACGCCGGGCAGGTCGCCGGAGACTCACTGCTGGTGTGCACGAACGTCGGGGCTGCCCCACCAGGTGGGCTCACCCGAACTACGCCCGGTTCCCTGGCGATGTCCCCCACCGCCAGGGAACGCAGCTGGGGCCGGCGCAGCCCGGTAGCGGCCAGGACCAGCAGGCACCCGTCACGTCTCCCGGCCACCGAGGAGGGCCACCCGTACGTCGGAATCCGCTCGATGCCCCGCATGAGCACCGCAGCCCGGGCTGCGGTGTCGGCCGGGGACACCGCGGCCACCACCGCGGAAGGGTGTCCGCGGAGGTGGTAGCCGGAGTACCCGGCGTCGCGGTGGGCTCGGTTGATGGCGCTGATCCGGCGTCGGGCTGTTGCCGCGGCGGAAGGACAGTCGTCGAGGAACACCTTCACCGTCGCCGCGTCGGTTCCGAGCGGGGACCGGCCGGTGGCCTGGCACCAGTCGACGAACAGCGACCACTCGGCCCGATACGCCGTCGGGACGATGCTCATAATCCCAGGCGGGTCACCGCGTTGCCCTGCAGCGGCGCCCCCTCGCGGGAGTAGACCTCCACCATGGCGTGCGAGGTGTGCCCCGTCTGGCGCATGATCGCGTGCGCGTCGGCGCCGGACCGGAAGCTCTGGGTGACGAACCCGGCACGCAGCGAGTGCCCGCCCAGGCTTGTCGGGTCCAGTCCGGCGGCCGCGCCACGCCGCTTCACCACCAGGTTGATCGCGTGCCCGGTGACCGCCCGGGTGTGGATGAAGCCGGAGCGGCTGACGGGCCGGAACAGCGGGCGCGAGGGCTCCAGTCCCCCGGTCGGGGTGTCGGTGTCCTGCAGCGGGGCCCGGCAGATGTGCACCGACACCGACGATGAGCCGCGCAGCACCCTCAGCACCGCCGGGCGACCGCCGGTGTCGGAGGCGTCGAGCACCGCGCGCCAGCGTCGCAGCGCACACGGGGCGCAGGTGAGTGGGTTCTGGCCGTAGGGCAGTGCCACCACCCGGCCTCTGCCCTCCTGGTCGGTCTTGGAACGGCCGAGTGCGACGTGCGCCCCGTCCTGGACGTGCCAGATGACGTCGCGCACCGCCAGCCCGGACAGCTCCGAGCGGCGAAACGCTCCGGCGAAGCCCATCACCAGCAGGCAGGCGTCCCGGCGGGCGGCCACCGCGACGGGCCACGTCGTGAGATCCAGCTGGCCCAGCACCCTTCGCAGATCCTCCAGCAGCAGCGGCGACCGTCGGGCGGGCGGGGTGGCCCGTTCCCGGCGGATCCCGCTGAGCACCGCCACCACCCGCGGGTGGTGCCCCGGCGGGGGGTGGCCGTTGACGGTGTGTGCCTTGTTCACCCCCGCCACCCAGCGGCTCATCGTCGCCGGTGCGTAGCGCCACGACCC
>JAABUW010009254.1_pt1 | contig 11280 bp, 14 predicted proteins | sample 5560081 | NCBI WGS metagenome assembly JAABUW01 (sample SAMN10711882, study PRJNA513363) | rock metagenome | isolation source: Antarctica rocks | place: Antarctica: Victoria Land, Knobhead sud | reverse complement strand
CCGACACCGCCCGGACACACCGACCACAGATCGGGCCATCACCCCCTGCCCGCAACAGGTTTCAAGCGGACCAAGATCAACTACGCGATTCCAAGATCAACTACACCCGTCGCGGTGGATCAAGGCTGAGCAAACCCGAATCTGTCCCGATCAACGATCGGCTACGGGACACGCCCGCGGCCGCCGCCGGGGCCTACCGTTATTTTGTAGCAGCGTCCGCGAAGCGTCGAGACAGCTTGCGCAGGTGGGTAGTGAGCTCTGGTGGGGACTCGACCTCGAAGTCGACGTCGAGTATGCCGAGCACGAGCGCGACCAGGGCGAAGGAGTCCGAGGCGAGCTCCAGCCGGCAGGTGTGCTCGTCGATGGGGGTGACGATGCCATCGACGTGTCCGGTGATCTGCGTGGCGGGTGCCTGGAGTTTCACTCGGCAACGGTAGGGCCACATGTCGAAGCCCATCGTTCTGCGTAGGTAGGCGGCGACGTCGCCGTCAGGTGGGTCGCGCGGGGTAAAGCGAGGACCGTTAGGGGTCCGCAGTGCGATGCGGTCGACCCGGAAGGTGCGCCAGTCGGCGATCGACGTCCCAGCCGAGCAGGTACCACCTGTGCCCCCAGGCAACCAGACGGTGCGGCTGAACGGCTCGCTGGGACTGCGTCTCGTGGTGGCTGAGGTAGTGGAAGCGTAGCGTCTCCGACGCCCGGATCGCCTCCGAGATCGCGGTGAGAACCGTGGGGTCGATCGTTGCGCGGGTGCGGGGTGGCATCGCGATCATGGCGCTTTCCAGCGTGTTCACCCGCCGACGCAGTCGCGACGGCAGGACCTGCTCGACCTTGCCCAGCGCGCGCAGGGACGCCTCATCAATGCCCGCCACGCCGGTGCGCAGCCCGACCACCACGGCCACCGCCTCCTCGTCGTCCAGTAGCAGAGGCGGAAGCACCGCGCCGGCGCCCAGCCGGTAGCCACCGGCCGGTCCCATCGAGGCCTGCACCGGATACCCCAGCTCCCGCAGCCGCTCGATGTCGCGGCGCACCGTTCTGGTCGTCACGCCCAGCCGCTCGGCCAGCGCTGCACCCGACCAGTCCTGCCGCGCCTGCAACAGCGACAACAACCGGAGCAGCCGGGCCGCGGTGTCAACCATTGGTCCCACGATGCCAGCCGTGTAGGAACGGAACTGTCCTATACCGGTGCCACGGTGGCTGGCATGACGACACCACAACCCTTTCGTATCGACATCCCGCAGGCCGATCTCGATGATCTGCACGCCCGGCTGGCCCGGACCCGCTGGCCGGACTAGCTTGCTGGGGTGGGCTGGTCCTACGGGGTGAGCAAGGAGTACCTGGCCGAGTTGGTCGAGCACTGGCGCACCGGCTACGACTGGCGCGCGCATGAGTCCCGGCTCAACGAGATCCCCCAGTTCACCACCGAGATCGACGGCCAGCACATCCACTTCCTGCACCAGCGCTCACCCGAGCCGGACGCCACTCCGCTGATCATTACTCACGGGTGGCCCAGTACGGTGGCCGACTTCCTGCCGATTCTCGGGCCGCTGACCGACCCGCGCTCACACGGCGGCGACCCGGCGGACGCGTTCCATGTCATCGCCCCCTCGCTTCCCGGTTTCGCGTTCTCCGGGCCGACCACCGAGACCGGCTGGGGAGTCAACCGCGTCGCGCGGGCCTGGGCGGAGCTGATGCGCCGGCTTGGCTACGAGCGCTACGGCGCCCAGGGCGGCGACTTCGGCAGCATCGTGTCCCCTGCGCTGGGCCGGGTCGCCCCCGAGCAGGTGATCGGCGTGCATGTCAACGCCCTGGCCAACGCCGCTACCCCGTCCGCGCCGGACGACCTGGAGCACCTGTCTGAGACCGACCGCGCCCAGGCCAACACCAACCATGCCTGGTGGTACGGCCGGTCCGGGTACGCCACGGAGATGGGTACCCGCCCCCAGACCGTCGCCTACGCACTCAACGACTCCCCGGCCGGGCAACTGGCCTGGAACCTCGAGTGGTTCGTCGACTACGACCCCACCGCAACCGAGCAGATCCCCATCGACCGGGACGCGATCCTGACCAACGTCACCATCTTCTGGCTGACCGCGACCGCGGGATCGGCCGCCCGGCTCTACCGCGAGATCGGAGCCGAAGCCTGGGGGACACGGCCGGCACCCTCACCAGTCCCGACCGGTGTGGTGAACTTCCGCGGCGACCACGCGATCCGCGGGCTGGCCGAGCTGTCGAACACGATCACCAGCTGGTCACATCACGACCGCGGAGGGCACTTCGCCTCATTACAAGCCCCCGACCTGCTCGTCACCGACGTCCGAGAGTTCTTCCGCACCCTACGACCTGCCCGGTAGCCGAACCATCACTGGGACCGTCGTTGTATCACATCTGGCGCACGGCGTGATACGTTGCCAGATGTGAAGACTCTTCGATTGGATCCCGAGTTGGAGGTACGGCTGCAGCGTGCCGCGGCAGTCACTGGTGAGTCACTGTCGGAGTTCATCCGCCGGGCCGCTGCGGCGCGCGCCGACACGCTGCTACGCATCGGTGACCGCGACGACTTCGCCGACGTGCTGGGCGTCGTGCATGGCGGTGGCGGCCAAGCCCGCAGGACCGGCGAAGCACTCACCGACATCCTCGCCAAGACCAAGCCGAGGGCGTGACCCTGACCGACGCGGGGCCGCTCGTAGCACTGATCGACGCCGACGAGGCTGATCACGAAATTTGTGCGCTCGCCCTGCATGCCCTACCACTGCCCCTTCTGACCACCTGGCCTGCGTTCACCGAGGCCATGTACCTGCTGGGCCGAGCAGGTGGGGCGGCCGGCCAGCAAGCTCTCTGGAAGCTGAACCTCACCGGGCGCCTGGACATCGCCGAACTATCCCGGGCCGCGCTCCAGCGCAGCGCGGCGCTGATGGCCAAGTACGCCGACCGCCCGATGGACCTCGCCGACGCCACCCTCGTCGCGCTCGCCGAAGAACGCGGCGAACGGCGCATCTTCACCCTGGACAGCGACTTCCGCATCTACCGCATCCACGGCCGCACCCACTTCGAAATAGTCCCGAGCTGACGCTTCCCGCAGCCGATCGGTGACCGGAACAGGATCGTCGTTGCGGTGACGGTTTCGATGTTGTGCGGATCGTTCGCCGGGGTCCTGGATCGCGTGCGCAAGACTGATGTCGTGGCTCTATCTGAGGATCTGACGACCATCCTGTTCGACTTCCACGCGACGCTGGCCCAGAGTCGTGGCCGTGGGGCGTGGATACGAGCGGCACGCGAACACGCCGGACGACCCACGATGCGGGATGCAGATGCAGCCGACGGCGGTCCTCAACGACTTCTGAACGGCCTGAGTCAGGTATGGGTCCTTGCCCGACACCGTGATCCCTTGAGTTCCTGGGATCTCAATGCGGCAGACCACCGCGAGGCGTTCACTACCGTCTTGACCAAGGACGTGGGATGCGCCGAGTGGCTCGCCACCGCTTTGTATGACGTCATGCCCGACCAGTGGGTTCTGTACGACGACGTCATCGACGTGCTCACGTCGTTGCGCCGGGCGGGCAAGCATCTGGGTGTCGTGTCGAACATCGGCATCGACATTCGGCCCCGTCTCGACGCACTGGGCGTGCTCCCGCTCTTTAGTTCCGTCGTGCTCTCGTTCGAGGTCGGGGTGACCAAGCCCGACCCCGCGATCTTCACCAAGGCCCTGCGCGACCTGGGCTCCAGTGCGTCACGCACCCTGATGGTGGGCGACACGTGGGACCAGGACGGCGCAGCCGCAGCGGTCGGCATGTCCACCCTCATTCTTCCGGTCAAGGACCGTCCTTCCAAAGGGCTCAGAGCAGTCTTGGACATCTGCCGCATCTGACGGCACCGGAATGGTAGGCCGCCCGGGGAGACGGCGATGTCCCGCTATCACCGATCCGCAAATGATGTCCCGATCGGTTTGGACATCCCGCATTGGTCGTGGACCGGACTGGTCAGCGCGCCGTAGCGGGATCGTTCAGCGCGACACTGAAAGATCTTGCGGCGGTCGTCTGTGGGCGGGGAGTCCGCTGCAGTGTCATTCGTTGGCGGGTCCTACCCCCAGGGCGCCAGGTCAGGGGCGTCGGCCCGGCCCAGCGCCCACGCGAGCAGCTCCGTCTTCGCGGTGCGTGACGGAAGGGACTCCAGGACCTGTGACAGGAACCGGTCGACGAACGCGTCGTCCCAGTCCTCGTGCGTGTACGTAAGCCCGAGGTCAACATGATGAACCTCGACCTCTCGCCACCGTCCGGTCACGAGTCGAGTTGCTGGTCGCTGCTCTCCTGTGCACAGCCGGATGGGCCTGTCCCAGACGTCATCAGGGCAGTCCGAGAACGCTCGGTCAACTGCGGCGCTTGAGTCGATCACGTCTTGCTTGATGACATCGGGGTCGCGCATCACTCCCACGTCGACTTCCCTAGCGCGACCGACCTTGCCCCTCTCGTACTGCTCAACGAGGCGGAACTCGCGCGCACCATCTAGCCGGCGAACGACGCTGTCGGCGTTCCGTGCCAGATGGGTGAGAACGTGCGCGACCGACCACGCCGGAAGACGCGACTCCGCTGCAAGGACCTCCGGCGGAAGCGACGTGATGGTCGCGAGCAATCGGCGATGGGCCGCTTTGCAAGCCTCGATCTCTTGCGACGGAACCGGCATGACCCGACCGTACCGGGCCGGGCCCGCCGCTCGCGGCTGAGATTCGTCGCGTACCCGTGAACGGCTTCATCCGACCGCAAGGGGATCGGCCTGTGGAGCGCGAACTGCGGCCGGCTGTGCTCGGGATATCAGGTCGCCATTTCGAGGGTGAGCGCGCCTACCACGCTACTTTGTACACATCCTTGTAGGGCTTGCCCTGCACGTCGTAGAAGGTGAGAGTGCCACCACCACCGGTTGGATGTTCGACGAAGCCGTAAAAGGCTTGGAGGGCGGTGCCCGGCAGCGGCGTCAGGTTGAAGTCAATCGCCGGGCCGCGGCCGCCAGGACGAAACACGATGCGGCTGGTGGTGCCTGTGGGCACCGCGCCGAGAACAACGCCGGTGTCGCTGGGCAGCCGACCTGAGAACAGGTCCGTGCGGCTGCCGCCATACGCCGCAGCGGCTTTCATTCGACACACTCCCACCGGTTCCCATGGTGTTCCTGCCGGGGAGTTGAACTCCATGGTCAGGCACTGGACGCTGCCGTCAGCGGAGGGGTCCGAGTAGATGCGGTATCGGATCCCGTCGACCGACCTCTCGGCGGTGGCGGGGTGGGGGGTGCCCGCCAGGTCGGAGGGATACCCGGCCGGCGTGGGGATGTACTGGTAGGTGTCGCCGCCTGCGGTGGTCAACGTCAGTCGGCCGCCCGACACCGCCCAGCTGATCGACCCGTGGAACAGTGCCCGGTCATACGCTGCCCGCAGCTTGGTGTTCACGCAGGCAACCGCGGTCATGCGGATGTCACCGGAAATGTTCACTACGTGTGCGGTGACCGTGGCGGCAGCGCCGATGCTGTTGCAGCCGTCGTTGCCGCCGACCTGGGCTTGGCTGAACTGCACCGTGTAACTCTTGTACACGGAGCTGCCGGCCGGTTGCGGCGACTGGTAGGTGACGCCGGCGACGACCGCCCGGACCAGTAACCACGTGATTCCGGTTAACGCTGTCGGGTCGGCGGCGGGTGTGCTGGGCCGGGAGGGCCCCCGGGTAGCACTGGTGGATTCCGTCGGCCGAATCGTCGATCTGGTACTGGTGGTAGATCTAGCGGCGGTGCGGATTGGTGTCGTCGGGACGGCAAGGGCTGAGGTGGTTGTGCTGAGGCTGGGGCTGGCTGCGACCGTCTGCGGTCCGCTGGGGGTCGCGGAGTGGGTGGGCGAGAGGGCGGCGGCGCTCCCGGCGACCAGTAGTACGGCCGCGGCAACGGAGCCGAGGGCGTAGTACCGGCGGCGGGTAACCGTCCGGCGGTAGCGAGAGCCGACCGCCGCCAATAACTCCTGTCGACCTGGCGCGTCGTCGGCGACACGGTCCAACTCCTCAAAGCTGGGTAGGTCGTTCCAGTCGGGTGTCATCTTGTGATCTCCGATCATTTAGCTGCGCAATGTATTCGGCTCACTATCTGGCTGAAAGGGCTCGGCGCTGCTCGACCGACTCGCCCGCAACGTGGCGACCCCGCGCGACACGTAAGTGCGGACGGCGCCGAGGGAGCAATTCAGCTCGTCCGCGATCTGCTGATCCGATAGGTCCAGGTAGTAGCGCAGCACGATGGCGATACGCTGCTGCCGCGGCAGCGCTCGGAGCAGGTGGTCGAGCAGGTCGCGGTTGTCGACGGCAGATTGTGCAGCCGGCACCGAGGTATCAGGTAGGTCGCCGGAGGCGGTCAGTCGGATGAAACGTGCCGCCCATCGACGCCTTTCCGACAGATGGCCGTTGGTCACCATCGACCGCACATAGGCCACCCGGTACTCCAGCGGCTCAATGCGCGACCACCGCAGATGCGCTTTCACCAGCGCGTCGGCCAACACCTCATGCGCGGACTCCCGATCCCCGGTGAGTAGCCGGGCGTAACGCCGGAGGGCTCCAACTGCTCCTCCAGGAACTCTTCGAACGTCACCCACAGCCCCTATCCGCCTTCAGGCCCACACCGCCTGGTCCGGGCACTCATGGGTTACAACTCCGCTGCCGCCCAGGCTGCATCGCGGCCGGCGAAGTCTCCTGGCGGCTTCACGGGATGCGCACTTGGTGCTCGGGCCTAATGCCGTGTCCTCAAGAGTGTCGGCCTGTCGTTAAGGATCGTGTCACCCGCAGGGTCCACGCGCGCAGCCTCAAACCGGTTGAACAGTTCATGTAGGTGACCCAGGACCTGAGCCGCATGCCGCTCACTTGATTCCCGGCCTTCGACGAGGTGAGCATCGTTGGTGGTGATCAACCGATGCACGTGCAGGTACTCGAACAACACCGCGGATTGCTGGGCCTTCACCCAGAGGTCGATCACCTGCAATGGATTGTGCTGCTCGACAAGGCGCACCTTGTCGAGCCGATCGTGACACGAACGCTCCTGCGATCCATTCTTGCGAACCTGCTCCAGCGCGTCGATGACACGTTCGAAGCGCAGAGTCGTCAGTGCGGCATGGGTGCCAACCGGCCCCGTAAGGGCCACGATCTTGCCCCACTGTGTATCCGAGATGACCCCGGTGCGAACAAGAAGCTCATAGGCCTCGTGGAGGATACGCAGGTCACTGTTGACCCCGGCGGTCAGTTCGTCCTCCTGGGTCTGCTCGATGCGCCGAGTGATCTGCTCGATCTGGATCAGCTGTCGGCTGATCTGCTGTAACTGCATTTGCAGAGCAACCGCGGCCAATGCCGGTCCGACTGCGGCGAGCGCGGTCATACCGTCGATCGCGGTGAACCTTAAAACCTTCGCGAACTGACCGTTTGGGCTGCGGACCACACCTAAGAAGGCGCCGGCCGCGTCGGTCATTGGCCCGTACGCGCGCAGAGCCGCCGCCGACTCTGCGGTGAGCCGGACAAGCTGCCCTGACATCCCGCCCGCCGCGCCCAGCGCCTGCAGCGCGGCATTGCCAACCGTCACAGCTTCGAGGAGAGTCGTCGGGACCTCGTCAACCAGAGTGCCCGCCAGTACAACGTCAGAAGGTCGACCCACCACGACTGCGGTGTCCTCTCCGGTTACCGCCACCAATACAGTTCCCTCCGGCACAACCTCGCTACTCGTGACCGTCGGCTCGTCCACGGCTTTGACGTCGTCTTCCTGCACCGGATGCTCCTCTCCTTCTTCGGGCCCGCACGCGCCGATCCCGCAACTACGCAACGAGACCCACGATTCGGCCGGTGCACCAATTCGAGGGAAAGCGACGCACCTCTCCGGCGAATGCCACCCCGCCTCGCGGAGCACGGCCCATCATTCACCATGCCCCGTCTGCGGACAGTCACCTCTATGACTAGATCCCCGTTTGACCCGTCAGGTGAGCTGTGCCGGTGAGGGGAGGTACTACAGACCAGGCCCTGTGTTGTGTTCTAGGTGTCGGGTGCGTTCGACCAGTGCGTTCGACCAGTGCGTTGATCCGGGCGTCGATGTCGTCCATCGTCTCAGTGAGGGCCGCCATCGCGGCGATCGCATCCTTCTTCTTCTGGTTGGCGGCCGCCCAGTCCCACACCGGCCGCTCCAGTACCGGCGCTGGTTCGGGTGCGCTCTGCCCGGTGGTGACAACGGTGACGAACTTCTGGGTGTCCAGGGTTTTGTGGTGGGCGATGCCGGTGTCGGCCTGCCGGGCCAGGTGCGAGGCGGAATGCGGACTCATCGGTCGGTTCGGCTCCGGGAGGTGTCCCCACTGGTTGATCGGCGGGAACAACGGCACCGCCAAAGTTTTGTCGTCGATGGGTTTCGGGGCTCGGCACGGGTGGTGACTGGTGGCGGTGACTTCCTCGGCCTTCTTGAGCAGGTCGACCAGGGCTCGGGTGGCGTGGCGGGTGACGGCAGTGTTCAGGACGCGGCGCCACCGCACCAACGTGCACGGCCCGCACAGCACCGGATCTGCTGCCGCCTCGACGGTGTGCGCGGCGCCGTGGTGGTCGGTGATCGTCGCGACTCCGCCCGCGATATGCAATTGGCCCACGGTCAGAGCGGCCAGTTGCCGGTACGGAATCGAAGTGCCGGCGGCGAGGGTCAGCAGCGTCCGGTCCCGCCGGCCGAACACCCCGGTGGTCCAGCCGTGGGAGGGCAGCAACCACAGCAACATCTCCACCTGGACGGGATCGATCAGCTCCCGCAACGGCAGTGCGGTGCGCTCGGTCACTGCTGAATCCACCGGTGGGAGATGGCCGGCGGCGCGGTGGTGATGGGTGATCGCCGCCAGTCGCCGCCGCAGGGTGGCGGGTGCGCCGGGGCAGCCGGCGGTGAACCCGACGATGGTGGCCCAGTCCGCGGGCAGCGGGGTGTGGCCGGTGGCGGTGCACCAGTCGGTGAACAGCGCCCAGTCCGCGGTGTACCCGGCGCGGGTGCTCCGCGACAGCAGTTTGCCGGTGACCGCGGACATCGCCGGGCCGCTCACAAGTTCAGCTTCAAAACGGCGTTGCCGGTGAGGGGCGCGAACTCCCTCGCATACACCTCGAGCATCTTCGGATCGCGGTGGCCGGTCTGCCGCATGATCGAATGCGCGCCGGCGCCGGCCCGGAACGCTTCGGTGACGAACCCGGACCGCAGCGAATGCCCACCCAGCAGATCGACCTGCGCCGGGGTGTACCCGGCGTCGGCGGCGCGGCGCTGGATCATCATCGCCACCGCATCCCCGGTCATCGCTTTCCCGCTGGGCTGGCCGGTCTTGTGGACCGTCGGGAACAGCCACCGCTCCCCCACCGGCACCGCGTCCGCGTCGTTCTCGGCCGACTCCTCACCAGCTGTGCCGTCTGGGACAGCGATGTTCCATCGATCCAGGTTTCGGCAGCAGTGCTCGGTAGCCAGGGCTTCACGAAACTTGAGCCAGAACCAAGTTGCTCGCCAATTCACACACACACATGGTCATCTTCAGATGGCCCGTCTCTACTACACCGCCAGAACCGGTCGCCGTGGACGACGATGACGGTAGATCCGGCGTCGATCGGATTCACCCGACGCGGTCAACTTGCAGATGCGGGGTCGGAAAGCATGTACGCCCGCCGAATTTCGGTGCAGGATCGACGCATGATTCGTCGCCTTGTCGGGCCCGTTGTCGTCGTTGCCGTGGCCCTGACCATAACGCTCAGCCTGGGTGCCGGATCGGCCGCTGCCGATCCGCCGCCTCCTGCGGGCACGCCCTCCGCAGTGCAGTTCAACGGTGTTCCCAGCGTCGGAGCCATCTTCGAACACGGACTCCACAACCCGCACACCTGCTCGGCCAGCGTCGTCCAGAGCCCCGGTCATGACCTGGTACTGACTGCGGCGCACTGCATCTCCGGCACCGGCGTGGGCATCGTATTCGCACCCGGTTACGAGCATGGCAAGACTGCGTACGGCGTTTGGACGGTAGTCAAGACGTGGGTCTCGCGAACCTGGAAGACCTCGCAGGACCCCCACAACGACTACGCCTTCCTGCAAATCGCGTCGCAGGTCATGAACAAGCGGCGGGTCAACATCCAAGACGTGACCGGCGGCGCCGTGCTGGGCGTGGCCCCGCGTGTCGGCACGAACGTCACCGACATCGCCTACCCCGCCGGTATCGACGACTCACCCATCACCTGCACCACCAAGCTCCCGGAACCGGCGGATACCCGACCTTCAACTGCAACGGTTACCCGGGTGGCACCAGCGGCAGCCCGTTCCTGGTCGAGCACCCGGGACGGCCGAACGTCGTCGTCGGCCTGATCGGTGGGTTGGCCCGCTCGCCGTCACGCCGAATCCAACTTGGCCGCGGGGGCGGCGGACGGAATAGCGGCCGGCGGCCGGGGAGCCGCAGTTTGTATCCCGGCGCATCCGGTCACTGGCCCTAGGCAACCGGGGACTCGCACACCCCGAAGGCCGGAACATCAAGGTGGCTGCTACGAATGGAACTCGTTCTCCTCGCCGTTCGGCTCGGAAACCAATCGGACCTATCAGCGGGCTGCGCACCGGCTACCCGCCGACACCGTCCCCGCAGCCAGAAGTGACGGCTGCTGAGCGAACGCAGCCGCGGTGTAACACTCGCTCTCAGCCAATTGCGCGAAGATCCTTCATTTCCCGCCAAGCGGTCGCAAGCCGGGGCCCCGGCCGAACTCGATGTCCAAGTCGGGCGTTTTCCTGGCTGCCGGCCAACCTGCGTGGCCACGGTGATGTCGTTGTCGCAGCGGCCCGCAACTGCTGGCCGCGACCTCCCACCGAGCCAAGAAGCTGGAGCTGTTGTCAAATGGTGATCAATCGCAGTGTTGCGACCGGCGGGACGCCGGATGCCGAGCCGCGCTGCTCACCCGCTGTCATATTTGGACTCATCTTTATCCCGGACGAATGAACTATGTAACGAAACATTCAGATCCCGTTTGAAGCCACAGGGCGCCGGTACATTCATAGATAGATGACCAGCCGGGCCCGGTATTCCACTAGGGCTGGCGGATTCGCGTGAGCTTGCAGAACAGCTGAAGTCACATCATTCGCTCCGGCGCGTTCATTTCCGTGTTGACTCCCACGTGTCCACGGTGGTCCCGGCGATTAGGTGGGACGAATTCGCGGCAGGGGAAATGCGGGTATTCGGCGGTGATGGAGCCGTGATTGCACCGTGATCGCCGTTTCGCGGTCGCGGCCGCTTGGCTTTCGGTTCAAGTATGT
>JAABUW010009248.1_pt1 | contig 11287 bp, 15 predicted proteins | sample 5560081 | NCBI WGS metagenome assembly JAABUW01 (sample SAMN10711882, study PRJNA513363) | rock metagenome | isolation source: Antarctica rocks | place: Antarctica: Victoria Land, Knobhead sud | reverse complement strand
CCGGGGCCGTGTCCCGCCCCTGGCCGCGCGTCGATCACACGCGCCTACGGGCGGCGCACTCCATCCCGGCGGCGGAACTCCGGTCACGGACAGCATCACGTCGTTCTCTCCGACAGACTGCTAGAGGTCGAGGGCCGGCGTCAGGTCCCGGTCTCGGTCGAGGGCCGCGCCGGGGTCCGTCGCTCCCGCCGCGTCGGCCGCCCACGCCGTATCGTAAAAATCGGCCGGGGTGATGATCTCGATGCCCCCTTGCGCGGGATGCGCCTCCTCATAGGCGGCGATGACCACCGGATCGGTGATCTCGTAGAATTGGCCGTCGCCCACGGCGGGGCCGGTCTGCTCCCAGGCGTACACGGTTGGCCCCTCCTCGGCGGGGGTCAGCCGATCGGGGTCGAGCGCGGCGGGCGCCTGGTCCACCCACACCTCATAGGGCGGGTCGCTGCCCCGCGCCAGCAGCGCGGTGATGTCGGTGATCTCGGCCGGGTCGGTGATCGGCTGCCAGCGGTCGTCGTCCGGGCCGAAGCCGTCCGGTTCGCGCGTATAGTACGTCACCGCCGGGTCCCCCATCTCCGTCGGCTCGAACACTAGCCGGTCGGGGTCGCCGTCGGCGAGCGTCCCGTCGAACGGGGTGAGGAGCCTGTCGTCGCGGCTATAGTCTGTCATCGTACCTTACCTCCTATCGCGCGCTCACGCGGCGTCTGTGGTGCCGGGGGGCGCGTGGCCGTCCGGCAGGTGTCGAGCAGTTCGGCGACGGTCATCCCCTCCCGTGCGCCCCAGGCGAGCAGGCGTTGTAAGGGCTCCCAGGTCAGCGGCGACACGAGGGCCTGCGGCGACGGCTGCGCCCTGTCTTCCCGCTGCGGCGCGGTCACGCGGCGGGACGCCTCCCGCACGCGGAGCACGAGCCCCTGTCCATCAACGCTGTAGGCGAGTCCGCCCGCAGCTGGCCTGTCAGCCATAACACGCCGCGCCGCGCTCATGGTTCGCTCTCCACGCCGAGCGCGTCCCTGGCCGGCCGCTCGTCGCCCGCGCCGCGGATGATCCCCGCGAGCACGTCGAGCGCCCACGCCTTCTCGGCCTGCGCGTAGGCCGCGCGCGGGGCCGGCTCCCCGCGCAGCGCCGCGTGCAGCGCCCGCCGCGCCACGTCGGAGGTCGTGCCCCGGCCGATCGGGCCACGGGCCGTGCTCTGTGCGTCCTGTCCATCCATTGTCGGCATCTCCTCTATCCTTGTGTCTAGCCATACAGCGCGTTGTCGTCGGACAGGCCCAGCTCGCCGCAACGCGTGATGATGTAGGGCTCCGCGCCGTCGTCGGGATAGAGCCAGCGGTTGCGGTACTCCCGGACGATGCGCCGGCAGGTACGCGCGTGCTGACGGTTCCAGGCGTCCACCTCCCGATCGTCGCGGGGCGCGTCGGGCTGGCGGGCGTCCAGCAGGTCGGCGATGGTGGTGTGGTCGCCCCAGGTGGCGTTGAGGGCGATGAGCCGGCCGCAGTCGTCGCAGGGGACGGCTGACACATCGACGCGCCGCGCCGCCGCGAGGGCGTCCGTGAGCCGCGCGATCGCGTCGTCGCGGGCACCTAGCTCATGGGCGAGGCGGGCCGTCTCCTCCGCCAACTCGACGATGCGCTCACCCCGCTCATCGAGGGCGGCGTAGGCGTGCCGGAGCGCATCCGGCACATCCGTCCACGTCGCGCGCGCCCAGCCGGTGCGCGCCCGTACCTCGGCGAGCGCCGCATCCCGCGCGTGCGCCGCACGCGAACGGGCGGGCAGGCCCCAGCGGGGCCGTGTCATCAATCGTCCCATCGCGTCGTCCCTCCGCGTGGCCACCGCTCGGCGGCGGATAGATCGGTGGCGCAGGCCCCGCTTTCGTCCCTGGCGCGCGCGGCGGCCTGGTGCGCTTCGAGGGCGGCGATGTACCGCGCGGTCCGAGCGGCGCGCGCCTTCTCCTCCTGGAGCGCGCGGTACCAGTCCCAGGCGACGGCGGACACCTCGGCCGTCCGGGGCGAGCCGGGCAGCAGGCGCTCGAACAGGTCGAACTGGCGGGCCAGCGCCCGGTCGCGGTTCTCCACGACCATCAGGACGCCGGTGATGGCCCCCAGGGCGATCCCGAGGGCGAGGCCCACCGTCAGGGCGACGAGGTGGGCCGTGGTCAGGTGGACGGGTAACGCCAGGTCCATCACGCGGCCCCTTCCCCATTCAACGCGCGAATCTCGGCCGCGCGCAGGTCCCCGCGCTCCCGCAAGAGGGCGTAGTGCGGCGTCCGCAACTCCACGCCCACCACCTTCCCGTTGTTGGGCCAGCGGGTCCGCTCGGCCGCGCCGGCGAGGAGCACATGGACGTGCGGCTCGTCGGTGTTGCGGTGGACGGCGGCGACCCACACCAGCCGCTGGCCCAGGTCGTGGCTCAGGTCCATCAGCAGGAGCCGCGTCCAGGTATGCAGGTCGATCAGGCGCACCACACCGGCGCGTCGCCCCGGCGAGAGGACGAGCCGGTGGAAGACGACTTTGGGGCCGATTGCGGCCGTCAGGAGGGCGCGTGCGGTCGTGCGGTCGGCCACGTCGCCACGGGCGTCGAATAGCACCCGCTCCTCGTGCGTTTCGCCCGCCCGGTAGTCGGCCACGAGGTGTTTCACCTGCCGCTCGATCTTCCGGGCGGCCCACGGCCCGGCCGGCACGTAGCGTCCCTCCACGAACGTCCGCGTCGTCGTCGTCGTCGTCGGCGTCGTCATCACGCCACCTGCTCCGCGGCCACGCGCCGGTGCAGCCGCGCCCGCTCGCCCGACGCGCGCGCCGCCGTGGCGCGCTCCTCGGCCGCCGCTTCAAGCCGTTCGGCCACCTCCGGGCCGTAGTCATTGCTGATGTGGGCGAAGCCTTCCAGGCGGGCTACCGTCGCCTCGTGGTGGATCGCCACCAATTCCGCGCGCAATGGCCCCACGACCACGGCGCGCAGCAGGTCCTCCACCGTCTGACCCACGGCCGCCGCGATGGCCGGGACCGCCGGCGCGCCCGCGTGCTGCGCCGCGGCGGCGCCCGCGCCGCGCTGGATCAGGTCATCCGCCGCCGCCGAGACCGAGAGGCCCGCGCGCTTGGCGTGCTCCGCGACCGCCTGCACCGTTTCGTCGGCCAGGTAGTACCCCGTCCGCTTCTTCTCGTTCTTCTCGTCCGCCATGTGTCCTCCTCCTGTCCTCTCGTCCTCGTCGTGCTCTCTGGCGGCGCGCTACGCCGCCTCGTCGCGGCGCAGCAGCCCCGCGCCGGTGGTAACAACCGTGGCGACCGCACCCGTCGCCCAGCCCGCGCCGCCCGCCCCCAGCAGGAGCAGCAGGCCGCCCGTCGCCGTACCCCACGCGACCCCGAACGACACCGCGCCGCGCCACGGGACCGCGCCGTGGGGCTGGTGCGGAGGCAACGCGGCGAGGGCTAGGCGGGCCTCCTCCCCGCGCGCCGTGATGTGAAAGTGCGGGCGGGACACGGCGGGGTTGACGGTGGGATCGGGCCATGCCCCGGCCTCGACCACCAGGCCGTCCGCCACCAGCCCGTCGAGGGTGCGGTAGACCGTGCCGCTCCCGACGCGCGCCGGGCCGGCGGGGTCCGCGCGCAGGGCCGTGAGGAGGCCATAGCCGTGGTGCTCCGCGCCGTCGGCGAGGGCGCACAGGACGGCGTACTGCCGTTGCTGGGCGGCGGTGCGCCGGGGCCGGGGCAGCAGCCCCGGCGTGCGGACAGCCTCCTCCCCCAGCGGGGTGATGCGGTAGTAGTCGCGCGGCGCGTCGTCCAGCGCCGGATCGGGGCGCACGTCGGTCTGGACGATGAAGCCGTCCGTCAACAGGTACTTGATAGTGTAGTAAAGCCCCGTGGGGCCGAAGGGGGCTACGCCGGGAACAGCCCGCACGGCCCACACGATGGCGTCGCCGTGGCGCTCCTGGCCGTCCACGAGCACGCGCAGCACGTCATACTGTCGATGGGTCGGGCTCGGGTACGGCGGGGTGAGGGAGGCAAGCGGCGTCCCTGGGTTGGCGAGCAGCGCCAGGCCGCGCGCGGTGATGCGGTAGTAGCGCCGGCGCGCGTCCTCTAACGCCGGGTCGGGCCGCCGGTCGGTCTGGACGATCAGGCCGTCGTCCAGCAGGCGCCCGATGGCGCGGTAGAGCGTGCCGGGCGCGAGGATGACCTTCCCGTTGGTGTGCTCCTCGACGGCCTCTAGGATGGCGTAGCCGTGGCGCTCCTCCCCATCGGCGAGCGCCCGCAAGATGTCGTGGTGGCGATCCGTCATGGACATGTCTCTCTCCTTCCCTTTCTTGGGTGTGGGCGTCCGGCCGGGGTCCTCTATCCCGGCCAGCGCCCCTCTCTCGTTACCGTTGCTGCGGTTGTATGGGCTGCTCGAACACGTAGAGTAGCCGCCCGGACGACCCGAGGGACATGCTGGCGATGACAGGTGGGCCAATCAGGCGCCACCCCTGCTGACCCAATTCGTTCAGGCGTGCTGGTTGGCAATCGAACTCCTGTAGATACGCCCACTTCTGCGACGCTTCCACGACCATCGAGATGCGCGGGCGTTGTGCGTCATTCTGGCTAGCGTTGGCGGCCATTGGTCTTCCCCTTCTCTTTCTCCGACATGGCGGGTTCTAAGCGCCGGGCGAGGGCGCGGAAGAGCCGGCCCCGCCACGTCAATCCTCTGCGGCCGGCCTCCCGTTTGGCGTAGGACAGCAAGAGCCGCCCCAGGAGCCGCCCTTGCGGCGCGAGCGCGCCCGAGAGGGCCAGGATCACGACGGCGCCGACGAGCAGGAGGGCGTTGCGGGCGAGGCTCAGGAGAGGATGCCCGACGGCGTGGACCGCCAGGACCGTCCCCGCGAGCACGAGGAGCGCGGCGATCCGCAGCACGAGGCCCAGGGCGGGTGACATCTCCACCCCGCGCAACTCCTCCGTCGAGCGGCGCACCGTCTTGGGCACGGCCAGGATGTACAGGCCCCGCCCTGTCGCGCGCACCGCCCGCTTGATCCCGCTCGTCACGTTCATTCGATGAGCCCCCACTCGGCGTTGATGGGCGGCGCGATCGACGCGATCTCGGAGACGCTGGCGTTGGGCATCTCCGTCACCGCAGGCATCCCCCCCCCCGCAGCGGTACGAGCGCTGTCCGCCGCCACGGCCGCGCCGCCGGCCCCAGCGGTGGCGGCCGCCAACCCGGCACGGGCGGCGGTCCCGAGCAGGGGCACGTTGCCGATGCCCAGGGCGCGCGAGGCCCCGCCGCCGAGCAGCGCATCGCCCAAGCGCGGCGCCCCGTAGAGCACGAGCGCGCCGGCCAGGGCCAGGGCCAGCGATTGCAGCCCGTCACTCCCGAACGCGGCCACCATCGCGCGCACGGACACGAGCGCGACGGCGTAGCTCACCCCCCACAGCGTGAGGCTGAACCACAGCCGCGCCCACGAGGCCGCCACCGAGCGCGTCAGGGGCGTGACCATGCAGATCGAGGCCACGGGGGCGGCCAGGTACACCGCCGCGCCGTAGAGGGTGCCGATGGTGCGCGTGATGGCGATGAGCACGAGCAGCACGAAGAAGAGGACGATGAAGCCGACGACGACCACCAGGAAGATGGGATCGCCGGTGAGGGCCGAGAGCAGGGCGGCGTTGACGAGGTGGCCCGCCAACGCGCCGATGGCGGCCCCGCCCTGGTTGTTCGGGTCGGCCAGGATCATCTTTGAGGCGGCGTTGACCGCCATGATGTAGAGGTGCATCAGCCAGGGCAGCGCCGTGGTGAGGGCGAGGCCCAGCCCGCCCTCGACCATCTGCGTGGCCGCCTCGCCGCCCGGCCCCAGGCCCAGGCGCCGCGCGTACCAGGTGAGCGCGCCGGCCAGGAACAGCACCCCGAACAGGTCGCGCGCGAGATCCTGCATCGTCGCGAAGGGTTGCTTGAGCTTGTCGATCTGGGTGTAGTCCTGCTGCGTGGTCAAATCCTTGGCGACGAGCGCGCCGATGGCGTTGGCCCCGGCGGTGGCCCCGTGGCCGATCCAGGAGCCGAGCTGCGCGAAAGGATCGTAGCAAACGGTCCAATTGATCCAGGGGACGGTGAAGTTCAGGATGCCGCCGCAGGCGGGCGGGGGCGGGTCCACCGTGAACGAGGCGGACGCGGAGAGCGTGGGGCCGGTCCCCGACGCGTACAGGCGGTGCGTGCCGACGCCGGGCGTGGGGTCGGTCCCCAGGATGAGGTCGGCGCTGGTGTCCCCGTTGTCGTCGGCGACGCTTCCGTGCGCGAAGATCGCGGTCCCTCCCACGCGATCCCAGGAGAAATTGACGGTCTGGCCGGGCGCGAAGCCGGACACGTCCACCCTGACCACCGTGCCGGGCGCGGCCACGGCATGCGTGGGCGTCAACGTGACTTTGGGCTGATAGGTCCGCGCGATGGTGAAGAAGACGCTGGCCGACGTGCGATCGGGGCCGACGGCGCGGACCTCGTGCGGCCCCAACGCGGCGGTGCCGCCCGTGGCGGGGACCCGCGTGTCGATGTGCGCGTAACTGTCCGCGCTCGTGCCGCGCGCCAGGTAGACCCCATCCCAGTACAGCGTGACCGTCCCATCGGGGAAATCGGAGCCGACGACGACGAGGGGGGTATCGGGCATCCCCTGGCTGGCCGAGAGGGCGAGTGTGGGGTGGTGCGTCGCGGTCGGGGCCGGCGGCGGCGTGTACGTCGGGTACGGCGTCTGCGTTGCCACGGGTGTCTCCGTGGGCGTGGGGGCCGACGCGGCGCGGACGCTCCCCCCGCCCCAACCTAGGGCGAGCAGGACGACGGCCGCCAGGGGGGCGATTAGTCGGCGCATGGGGTCTCCTCCGACCGTGGCCGCTGCCCCTGCGGGGCGGGGCGTGGTGTGTCCGCGCCGCACGGATCGCGCAGCAGGGTCGTGGCGTCCATGGCCGCGATGAGGGCCACGACGCGGCGCTTCTCCCCCAGGGCCGCGTGCCGTCCGCGTGCCGTCAGGCGATAGTAGCGGCGGCGTGTCTCGCCGCCGCCCCGCGGGGGGCGCCCGTCGATCTCCGCACGGTCGATCTCCGCGATCAGGCCGTCGGTGCGCAGCCGGCCGAGCAGGCGATAGAGCGTGTCCGGCGCGAGGGCGACATCGCGGACGCCGCGCGCGACGACCTGCTGCATGAGGGCATAGCCATGGCGCGGCCCGTCACCGAGGGCGATCAGGATGTGGAGCGCCACGGGGGTCAGCGGCGTCGCCGTCGGCGGCCCGTCCGTCCGCGTGTCGTTTAGCGCGCGGCGGTCCATGCCGCACCTCCCGTCCCGGCTGTCGCGGTCTCCCGATCGGCGATGTCGTTGTCGGCAGCGCCGTCGCCCGCGTTATCGCGTGGGGGGGCCACGCGCGCGGCGTAGACCTCCTCGGGGGTGGCGCCCTCGGCGAGCAGGCACACCGCCTGGTACACCTCCTCGCCGGTGGGGTCCTCCGGGTCGGCGGCGACGGCGCCGACCATGCGCGCGCGGTACTCCTTGTCGTCGGGGTCGCTGGCGAACAGCCACGCCTCCTCCGGCGACGAGGGAACGTTGACCACCCCACGCGCCGGCCGCGAGGCAGTCTTGGTGGTGCGGATCATGAACATCTGCGCGTACTCCAGTCTTTTCTTGTCGGCGGCCTCCTTGCCGGCCAGGTCGCCGATCCGCGCGGCCTCGCCGTCGGTCAGGCGCAGCTTGCCCGCGATCCATTGCCGGGGATCGACGCCGCTCTCGTCGTTGGTGTCGTGCATGTTGAAGATGAAATGGAGCGAGGTCTGGTCGAAGTAGCCGGCGGCGGCGGCGTTGCTGGTCAGGTCGGACAACTTCTGCGACACGAACATGGGGACCATGCCCGAGTGCCGCCCGGTGCGCCCGATGCCCGCGACCCACTCCTGGCCGGCCTGGTGGCGCAGGATGCTCCACCCCTCGTCGATCGCCAACAGGTGCTGCACGGTGCCGCGCCCAAAGCGCCGGCCCCACGCTTGCGCCAGCGCGTCGCGGCGGTCGGCGATGTCGGTCATGGCGAACATCACGAAGGCGTAGACCGGCGTGGTGGTCCCCAGGTCCCGGGGGTCGATGTGGAAGGCCAGCAGGCGCATGTCGAAGTCGAAGCTGGTGGAGCGGTCCACCAGGGGGGCGTAACGGCCGCCGCGTGCGTAGGGGGCCAGTTCGGCGGCCACGTCCTTGTACAGGCGGCGGTCCTCGTGGTCCTGCTCCGGCTGGCGGGCTTGTACCTCCAACCAGGCCAGCAGGTCGCGCTCCAGCGGCGGGTCGGCCGCCGTGCGGCGCGTGCCGTCGGGGTTCCGCCCCGCGTCGGTCTCGTCGCGGTGGCCGGCGTAGACGGCGGCCACGCCCGCGTCGATGAGCCCGCGCACCCGCCCGGTGATCGCCTTGCCGCTCTCGGCCAGCAGCACCTCGTGGGCCTTGCCGACGAAGTAGAGGCGCGCGGCGCGCTCCTCCTCGGTGGCGCGGGGGCCGTCCCAGATGTTGATGGCGGCGGTGCGCGGGCCGCCCAGGCGCACGGTCTTGCCGCCGGCGATGGCGCACAGGGTCTCGTAGCCGCCCACGGTGTCGACGGCGGTGGCCCAGCCGTCGCGCAGCAGGAAGGGGAGCATGAACTTCTGCACGAAGAACGACTTGCCCTGGCCCGAGCCGCCGAACACGTCGATGAGGCGGTTCTTGAAGGCGCGATCGGCGATGTTGAGGTGGACGAGCGCGCCGTCGTCGGCGGCGCGGCCGATCAGCACGCCGCCGGCGGTGCCGGGCGAGCGCACGATGGCGGCCCAGGCGTTGCCCACCGTCTCGGCGTACATCTTGTAGGTCGTGTAGCGCGGCGCGTCGTTGCGGCCGAGCGGGCGCGTCGCCCGGAGCAAGGGCTGCTGCACGCCCCAGGCGCGCGCGGCCTGGGTATCCATCGCGCCCGTGCTCGTCAGCAGGCCCCAGAGGGCATCGGCGCGCACGGCGAGGGCGTCCTGATCGGGCGCGAACACGGTCACGTAGATGCCGGCGCGCACCACGGCCAGGCCACCCGTGCGCATCTTCACGGCCTGGGCGCGCGCCGAGGCGCGCGCGCCGCCGATGTCCCCGTCGGCCTCGCGGCCCTGCGTGCCCGCGCCCACCACCAGGTCGCCGAAGCTGCGGCCGCGCTTCTTGGCGGTCGTGCGCTCCTTGTCCTGATCGAGGCCGGTCACATGGAGGGAGAGGCGCAGCGGGGCGGGAAAGGCGAGCAGGGGGGCGGGCCAGCCGGGCTGCGTGACGATGGAAGGGACGCGAATATAGAACGTGTAGGCCCAGGAGCGCGCGCCCTGGCTCGGCGTGTACGCCCCGCCGACGGCCTCCCGCGCGTCGGGGTCGGCGAAGGGGTCGGGGAACTCCGCGACGAGCGCGCGTACGGCGGCGCCGTCGAGGCGACGGCCGGCGACGCCCAGGCGGTGCAGGGTGCGCTCGACCTCGCCCACGACGCGGGCCAGGGTCGTGCCCTGCGGCGCGCGGGCCGGCCCGGAGATCGCCAGCAGGAAGCGATGCGTCGGAACGTACTCGCCGCTCAGGTAGTCCTCCCACCAGGCGCGCAGGCGCCCGCTCAGGTCGGCGAGCGCGGGCGTGGGCGGGCGCACGTCGGCGAAGGCGCGCGCCACGGCCGCCTCGGCGGCGGTCGGCGTGGAGAGCACGCTGATCTGGATCTTATAGGGGACGGGGGGCGTGAAGGCGTCGGCCGCGCCGTCGGTGAACTTGTCGAGTAGCTCGCCGGGTAGACTGAACAGCTGCACGCCGTCGAGCTCGATCCAGACACACGCGTCCTTGCCCTTCTCGGTCAGGGTCCCGTCGTCCGCGATCGTGACGCGCTCCGGGCGCGCGGGACGCGCCGGTGTCTCTGTCTGCGTGCCCGCGTGTGGCGCGCGGACCCCCCGGAACAACGCCCAGCGCGCACGCCGTTCCGTGTGCGCGTGTGCCGCCCTACCCATGCGCCACCTCCCCCCGTGTCTCCACGACGGCCCACCGCGCGGCGCGGCGGCCGGCGCGGGTGCGGCCGTCCATGTCCACCTTGCGGACCACGCCGGCCTCGACCAACTCGCGGCGGCGCGGGCGCGCGGCCGACGGGTTCATGCCGGCGCCCTCGGCGATCTCCTCGTCCGTGACGCACGGATGGGCGGCGAGCCACGCCAGGAGACGCGCGCGCTGGGTCTGTGCGACCGGCGTCGTCATGAGCACCGGCGCGACGTAGGGCGCGGGGAGGGCGCGGATCGCCGTGGCCCTGGGCGCGTGCACCGCGCCGGCGGTGGCGGCCTCCGCGTCGGCGACGTGCACCGGGCCGTCACTGGGGACCGGGCCATAGACGGGGGCCGGGGTGCGGCGGACGAGCCGGACGGCGCGATAGGCCAGGCGACGCGGGAGAGCCAGGGTGGCGCGCCACAGGTAGCCGGTGAGTTGGCGCGCGTAGGGCTCGACGGTCCCGCTGCCGGCGAAGGTCACGACCAGGAGGGCCAGCAGCGCGGGGACGCCCACGATGAGCAGCAGGTGGAGCTGACCGAGCCCCGACTGACCATAGGGGAGGCGGCTCGTCACGTTGATGAGTCCATAGGTGAGCACGACGATCCCGGCGACGTAAACCGCCTGGCGGATCGTGAAGATGCCGGCGACGATCTTCACCGGGTCGTTGATGTAGAGAGCGCTGTGGCTATTGCGCGGCATCAGCTCCCCCTCTCTCCGGCAGCCCCTGCACGGCCTTGGCGAGGGCCGCGCCGTAGAGGACAAGGAGCGCGCCGGCGCACATGAGGCCGATGTCATGACTGACGACGGTGAGCAACAGGTAGCCGCTGCCGCCGCCGAGCAGGTACGGGTACGTCACGCGGGCCACCGCGCCGACGAGGGCGCGGACGCGCGGGGGTGAGGGGGCGGCAACGGATGGCGTGGGACGGTCGGCGTGGGCCATAATGATGCTCCGGGCGCTAGACACAAGGCGGGCGAGGGGAGGGCAATGCCCCCGATGTGCGGGTGCGCGCTCCCCCCTGCCGTGCGATCGACAGCCGACTACTTGATGTTGGCCTGCAAATACGAGGCGGTGCCCGTGGCCCCGAACATGAACACGCTGGCAAGCGTGGCTGTTATCCAGGCACCCGACGCCCGTGGGTTGTGAAAAGCCTGCATGGCGCCGGCGATGATGAACGCAATAGCGGCGAAGGGGACCTTGATGGTGTTGGCGACATCGAGGAGGGCCTGGGCGAGCCCGGCGAAGGGGTCGGTGCCGGCCGCGAGGACGGGCTGGAACGCGGCGAGGACGGCGGGATGGGTCAGGGCAAAGTGGGCGGACGTGACG
>JAABUW010009246.1_pt1 | contig 11289 bp, 21 predicted proteins | sample 5560081 | NCBI WGS metagenome assembly JAABUW01 (sample SAMN10711882, study PRJNA513363) | rock metagenome | isolation source: Antarctica rocks | place: Antarctica: Victoria Land, Knobhead sud | reverse complement strand
CTCGCCGCGGCACTGCGCAATCAGCAAGGCAGATGCACAGCAGATACAAAGCTGAACTACAATCCACCTTGTAGATGTAGATCTTCCAGGACTCGACGGACTTCTTCTTGCCCTTCTTGGCGCCCTTGCCCTTGGGCGCGACCGCCTTGGCGGCGGGCTTCTTCTCGGCCGTCTTCGGCGCCATTGTGTTTCCTGCAGCAGAGTGATGTGCATGAGCATCAGCAAAGAGCTTCCTGAATCATGTCTGAAACATGTTTATCATCCAGCCAAACTTCGAGCACCTCCAGGCTGCCGTTACACCAGCGCAGCAGCAGGGGCGAAGGCGTTATGCAGCAGCATGTGGATGGCCTCAGCTTGTACTGATGACGCCAGGTACAGCAAGAACATCCAGAGGGTTCCAATCTATCTCAAGCACAGTACAAGCACAACAGATTCGGACTGCGAGCTGACATCGACGCCGCCTGCACAGGGCGACAGGGCAGCAGCTAAGCGCACCTATTGGGGTGCGGAGAGGGGTACAAGAGTGCTGGAGCGAGCAGAAGAGAGTTGGAAAGGAGCGTATGACGCAGCGCGCGGCTGCTGCGCCTCAAAGTCGAGCTCGCCAGGGAACCTCGAATCTAATCAACAGCGCTCTGTTTCCCGGTTTCTGTCCTCTATGTCCCGTTCAATAGGGAACCTACATCTGGGGCTCACGCCAGCCCGTACAAAGCGCTCGCCCGCATTGCGCACACACTACTTGCACTCTCGTGCCTCCTCTCCTGCCTCCTCCTGCACCCTCAGACCTTCAGTCCTCCCCTACCAACAGCCCAGCCACCATGTCGGGCCGCGGCAAGGGCAAGACCGCCAAGAAGTCTGTTTCGCAGTCGTCTAAAGCGGGGCTGCAGTTCCCCGTCGGCCGTGTCGCACGGTGAGCGTTGTTTTGTATCGTTACAGATGTGCGCTAAGGCTGTGGGGGGCGTCGCGCGCCATGCTAGATTGATTGTATGCAGACATCGGTTCGATGTTAACAATGAGCTCGAGACCTTGTATGCAATGTAAACCGTTGGTAAAAACAACCCAAAGAGGCTGAGAAACTCACAAGTGCTTCCTCTGCGAAACAGGTACCTGAAGAAGGGCAAGTATGCGACCCGCGTAGGTGCCGGCGCGCCCGTGTACCTGGCCGCTGTGCTGGAGTACCTCGCCGGTGAGTTTATGGACTGCTGCATGTGGTCAAGGACTGCTACAACTTGACATGGTCTGAACTTGCCAACGCACGCACATCGTCCAGCAGCAATGCTGATGCTATTCTCTTGTGACCCCGCGCAGCCGAGGTGCTGGAGCTGGCCGGAAACGCCGCGCGCGACAACAAGAAGACGCGCATCGTGCCGCGCCACATCCAGCTGGCGGTGCGCAATGATGAGGAGCTGTCCAAGCTGCTCGGCAGCGTGACCATCGCCGCCGGCGGCGTGCTGCCCAACATCCACAGCGTGCTGCTGCCCAAGAAGACCGCCAAGAAGGAGGCCTGAAGCGGTGCTGCGCTCGCATGAGCTGAGGTCGCAATCCACCAAATGGTGTTTTTAAACACCACCTCTCATGCGGCACGCCCTGTCTCAATCTTGATGGGCGCTGCCATCTATCAGTTTTTCAGGACATTCCTCACTGGCCGAACAGGTCAGAGGCAGTCTTGCACATGGCAGGGACGAATGGCTATGTGCCATCTCTCGAGGCAGGAGATGCTCGATTGCACATCTGCCGCCTTCCTCATCCTGTGATGTCAATGCAGCAAGTGTATTGGTATGCGGGTCTAGATGTAGGTACGTGTTTCAGGGCTGCTGCAAGTCAATTCGGATATTTACCTGCGGCTGCTATTGCACGCCAACTGCGGCGGCGACGCTGCCCCATGGTGCCCTCATGCGCCGCCGATGACGCATTCCCCTTACGGTATCGAGCGTCTTCACTCTTGGCAATGCAACTGCCTGGCTCTTGGCGAGTTCCGGTGCCCACGCCGTTGCTGCAGAAGTGCAGCTCGCAAATCTCTGAGGGTAGGGACCCAGCTGGCCAACTGGCTATTCGCCTACAGCGATTAGTGGATTGTGGGGAACCTCCTTTCCAAAGCCTGCCTATCACATTTTGCAAGGCAAGGCAATCCACACTGCAGCGCCTCACCTCGCATGCGTGAGGCATCACTTCCGTGTTTTGGGCCTCATACACAGTCCTGTATTGCCACATCAACCATCTCTGCAAGCTGCGGCTACTCAGGCAGGTGGCTGCTGCATCGAAGTGCAGCTTGCACACCGTTTTTCGCAACGCCTCGTACGACTTTGTGCGAAAGACAGCTCTCTTGGGACCTTCGCAGCATCCATGCACACATCTGAGCAATCGCGCATGATCCAAGTGAACTTTTGAAACTCCGACATCAGCTACATTGGGCCTGGCAGCCTGAGCAGTCAGCGGGGCACAGCATGACGGACGGAGGAGCAGATGACGCCCTGTCCTTCTACGCGTTGTTGAATGTCTCGCGGGAGGCGACCGATGACGACATCAAGCGAGCCTTCAGGTGGGTCTACAAGGTTCAAACACTGGCACGATCCATGTGCTGCAATCGAGCAGGGCATCGGTAATGACGTGCCACAGGCGACGTGCAGCAGCTGGCCCCAATCGAGGGACATCGCATGGCCATTTCATGGGACGGTGCCGCAGATGAGGGCGGCGTCCAGGCGAAAGTGACGCCCGCCGCCCTTGCACAGCATGTGCACGGAGCCAGAATCTCGCGTCCAGACAGCAGCAAAGGATCATACTTGTATGCCTGGCTGCAGGGCGCTGGCGCAGACGTACCACCCCGACAAGCAGCCCGACGAGCGCCGCAAGGAGGCGGCTGCCGCAAGCTTCACCCGGATGCAGGAGGCGTACGAGGTGAGCTTATTGGGCGCCTTCGTTCAACAAGATGGACGGACCTGCAAACCTTGGTGGTCGAACTAGAACGGAGGATGCAAAATAGTCATTGCCGAACCTGCAATGGCGCGGGCACGCAATGACGGACACACATTTCCGCAGCCACCTCGAATTTGGCAGTCTCACGTTCGTTCTGACACTGCCGGTCCCACCACGCTGCCGAGCCTGTCCCGCGACAGGTTGCAGGGACTGAGATGATCAAGTGTTGGTGCCGTCCAGTGCTCGCCGCCAAGCCGAATGCTGTTCAAGGTCAGTCAAGTGCGGCAAGATACCGTCAATCGATTTCAAACTCGATGCCCCACGGGTGACAGGTGCTCATCGACCCGAAGCGGCGGCAGGTGTACGACATCTATCGTATCCTGTTCCACGGCCGTTCAATGTGGCAACAAAACTGCTTCAGTCCTCAATGCCAAATGTGTGGCAGGTGCTCATCGACCCGGATCGGCGGCAGGTGTACGACATCTATGGGCGGGAGGGGCTGTCGTCCGGGCTGGAGGTGGGCGAGCACCTGCGCACGCGCGACGAGCTGCGCGCGCAGTGGCAGCAGTTCCAGCAGCAGCAGGTGAGAGAAACACCCCTGCCAGCGGATGGCAGTCAGGGCAGAGGCAGAGCAGTTGTGTGGGTGGTGCTCGCCTTCGTGTGGACTTCCTTGAATCAAGCTTACACTTCTGACTGTATTTTCATGCCTGGAGTGCGACAGCTGTCAGCCTGCGGATGCCTGCGGACGTGGTTCGCGCAAGGCAGCATCGTGCTCCAGGAGGGTGAGCCCAGCGTGCTGTCATCTGCGTCGTGCAGAAGGCGGGAAGGGCGGTGCAGGAGCAGGACGAGCGAGTTGACTACAGGGGCGTCTACATGATCAAGGTACACATGCCTTGGCTGTTCAACGATTCCTGGACTTTCTATCTGTTTCAGCTTTTCAATGCGGCCTGCTGGTATTGGCCACGCCGGCCAGCTCCGCATTGACGGCGAGATGGTAGTCCGCCTGCATTTCTGCCATTGCTGCAGCCCCGACAGCGACAGTGCGACCGGCTGATGTGCCCCTGGGACGCTGACATCTGCACACCAGCCACCGATCCTGTGGCCGAGCCCAAGCCGCAACTTTATCAGCGCTGTCGTCGGGACTTGGTCTGACTTCGAAGTCCGCTGCTGCGCAGGTGGACGCCTCGCCAATGTTTGACGTGTACGACAGCCAGGTCGCGCACATGCCGGACGTCATCAGCACCGCCACCTCGCCGACGGTGTCGGTGGCGCTCAGCCCAAAGGACAACCTCACGGCCGGCGGTGAGTGTGCCACTGATTGGGTTTTGACATCTGCACAGAAATGTTGGTCCGTAGTCCAGCACCTCTGTGCATCCGGCCCCTGGGAACTCCATCTGCATTGTCAAACCTGTCTGCACCTGTGGCGCAGTGCAAACGGTGACCAAGCGCGGCGTGGGCGGCAGCAGCTTCGTGGCGGGCTATCGGCGCATAGTCACGCCGCAGGACACGCTCGATGTCCACGCCATGATAGGTGAGTCTAAACAGCAGGCTGTCTCTGCGTTGCTTGCAGACAAGGCTGGCTGGCCAACGTCTCTTAAAAGCAGGTACCTGGCCGCCTGCCCTATCGCTGGAATGGGAAGAGCCGTGGTGAGCCTCTAGACTTCTCTGTCACATACTGCAATCGACATGACATCGCTGTGCCAGCAGGCCTCGAGGCGCGGGTGCAGGTGCAGTCGACGCGGCAGCAAGGGAGAGGGGAAATGCGTGGTGCAGGCGCAGTCGACGCGCCAGCTGGGGAGGGAAAATGAGGGATGTGCAATGTGTGAAATGCAGTCAACTTTCCGTGATCCAACTAGTGGTTTCGTGTGTCCACACAGGCCTGAAGACGCTGGTGCAGGCGCAGTCGACGCGGCAGCTGGGGGAGCACACCACGGCGACGCTGGCGACCACCTGGCAGCCGGACCTGGGGTTCGGCCTGCAGCTGGGCACGGGGCGGCAGCTGTCGCGCCACTGGCACGGCGAGGGCAACTGGATCGTCGGCCCCCGCGTCGCGAGCGGCCTAGGCGTCAGCCTCGTGCGGCGAGACGAAAAGAGCGTCTTCAGCTGCAAGCTCGACGTGAGGCCTTCTCGCAGCCCTTCTGCCTGCTAGGCGGTGGTATGCTCGCGGGCATGCCACGAACTGGGTGCCAGTCCGCTGCAAATTGGCAAGGCAGCACAGTGCACAGTGCTTGAGTCAATGCAGACACAGGGTCGCTGTCGAACTTCAGACAGCAAGCCTTCATCTGGCCTTGCTACTCATGCACTGCCATCGATGACCGTGAGCGGCAACAGCACAAAGGGCTATGCACATTTGCGCAGCGCTCATGACCCGCCGCCACTCATCGAACTAGGAGTTGTGCTGCCGACACGCAGCAACATCATTGTCGCATGACTGCCTCGACGTAGGTGGGCATGGGGGCCGGCATCAGCGCGCGCTACGTGCGCACGCTGACGGCCAAGTCCACGGGCCGAATCAGCGCCCGCTTCGGCGCGTCCGGCGTGGAGCTGGAAGTCGGCGCCAGCCGCCGCATGTCGCACTCCACGACGGCGGGCCTCTACGTCAGCGTGGGCCTGGCGGTAAATGTCTTTTCCATCTGCATTCAGGCTCTAGTGCATCTCAAGCTTTCTAGGAAATTTGGCGCCAGCCGCCGCCTGTCGCACTCCACTACCGCGGGCCTCTACGTCAGCGTGGGCCTGGTGGTGAGCAGAGTTTGTAGGCTATCTGAAGCTGCATTACAAGCACTGCATGGAAGCCGCCTGTCGCACTCCGCCACCGCGGGCCTGCACGTCAGAGTGGGCTGGCGGTGAGTAAGGTTGACAAATCATTGGAGGCTGCATGTCTAGCACGGCACGAAAGTCGCTTCTCGCCTCCACCACTGCAGGCCCTGTACCGTCAGCATGGGCCTGGCGGTAAGCGTTCTGCATTGCAACCTAATGGAAAAGGCGTCTGCCGGAACAGTCAATTGCCATACCATTACGGGGGACGATGTAGAAATGTACACCTGGGCAGACTGCACAGTTCTGCCAGCTGCCAGGCCGCGTGGCTGGTCTATGCGTTAGTTTGCGAAGGCAGGATATACAGCAAGCCTGCAAAAGTAGGAATGGCGTTTGACCGTTTCCGCCTGGCAACCGCACATGCAGCGCTTGGCAGCAAGTGATGCAGCGTGTGCTGTCGTATGTGGCAGCCGGCAGACCATATAAATGAGAAGGTATGCTCGCGTGCGCCCTGCAGGGCATCGTCCTGAAGGCGACGGCGGCGCGGTGCGGCCAGCAGCTGCAGGTGCCCATCAACCTGTGTTTCGAACTGGTTTTGGCCTCTTTGATGCATTTCACCCGCGCCTGTTCACCCTTCCAACGCCGCCTCGCTGACCGCTTCGCTGCTGCTTCGAACATTGCTGTGCCCCTGTAGCCTGATGGGCATTCTGGGGTCGTGCCCAGCCATCTGCACATAGCTGTGGTGAGCCATTGGGTGTTGTGTCGGTCAGGGCGATGGCAAATGAAGTAGAATGAAAATGTTCAGGTGCCGATCATACTGTCGCACCGGCCGGACGACTGGCGCGTGCTGGCGGGCGCCTACCTGGCGCCGCCGCTGCTGGGTGCGGCGCTGCGCTATGGGTTGGTCGGGCCGCTGCTGCGGCGGCACCGCCTGCAGCAGGTGGGTACATGTGTAAGCGTGCCTAAATACGAGTGTGTGCACTTTCAGGTGCAACGCGGGAACAAGCTGCGCTGCGAGTTGGTCGGGCCGCTGCCGCGGCGGCACCGCCTGCAGCACGTGGGCGGCTGTGTCTGAATCTGTTGGAATGCGCTGCATGCCGTATAAGTGCCGCGCTCCTCAGCGCTTCGTGCGAAGGCCGCACGGCTGCTCTACGAGGCTGTGGGGTCGGCACATCTCCATCGCCGTTCTTCCGCACACGAGATGAAGGAACGCGCGAGCAGGCCAGAGGCTGGGGATCGCTGAGGTGTCGTGACCGGGACTGGTGTGGGCAAGCCCCGCTTGCACGCAGCGTGACAGTGCCCCAATACTGCCACTGAGCCGACAGGCCTTACTGTGTTCACGCAGGCGCTGACGAGGCGGCGCGACAGCCTCATCGAGGTGCGGCAGCTGGTGGCGGAGGCGCGCCGCGCGGCTGACCTGATGCAGCCGGTGGCGGCCCGCAAAGCCAGGAAAGCAGCAGCGGAGGTGCGGTGGCAATTCATCCACCAGGGCTTCGCGCGTCCTGGAAGAGCTCTGTGTTTTGCGCCTTGCCGCCCTCGTGTAGTCTGCGGGGGCCCGCAAAGCTTTTACGATCCCTGGCAGCAGCATTCAGGGTTGAAGGCTCTTGTGCAAGCCGCGCTGCGCCCCCAATGGTGTTTACAGAGCCGTGGTGTCGAAGTGCTGCAGGTCAACGTCATAGGGAACCTTCTGTTGGCATGCTGGCCACCTGTGGCCCCTCGTATCTTCTGTAGGCGCCCTCCTTGCCTGGCGCGGCTTCCTCATCCCTGCGTGTTCCTGGCTGCAGGGCGGCCTGGTCATCGTGGAGGCCTTCTTTGGGCGCCTTGAGGCAATGCCGCCGGTGTGCTCGCCGCCAGCGCCCGGCAGCAGCGCGGCCGACGGCGCGACAGCCACGACAGCGGCAGCGGCGGACAGCGCGGCGGCACAGTCGGACGCGGAATCCGTCGCAGACGCTGAAAGTCCCTGCGGCGGCGGCAGGCGCCATGTCCCCGGCCTAGACAGCGAAGCAGACGAGGGGAATGATGCGTCGGATAGCGGCTCGGAGTCCGGCGGCGCCGCGATGGCTGCGGCGGAGGCGGAGCGGCAGCTGGCAGCAGCAGGGGAGCTGCCGCCGCAGTGGCTGGACGTCATGGTCGCCGTCAGGTGCGTCATTGTCAAGTTGGCAAACCTAACATTGCCGCCGGTTGGTGTGGCGATTGGGGAGCTGGACAGCTAGAGCTGGACGGCTGGACATCACGGTCGCTGTCAGGTGCACCGCATCGCGACGTTGCAGCGCATTGATGGTTCTTGGAACAAAAAACTGTGTTACCGATTGAGCTAGCGGCGGAGCATCTGCCGCTGCAGTGGCTGGACGTCACGGTCGCCGTCAGGTGCACCATGTTGCAGCACTGGCAAGGCCAGCGCCCCCAACGCTGTCTTTTGATCGGCATCACATGCGCCAGCGGGCGCTTCCGCTGCGGTTGGAGGCAGGTGCATACGCCTCCCATGCACATTGACCGTTTCTCCTGGGTAACTAGAGAAGGAGCCACTTGCTGTTGGAGGCTGACAGCATAATGACACGGGCATGTGTGACAACTGCATTTTCATCGATAGGCAATAGGTGTGTGACAGTGTGACGTTCTGCACACCTATCGTCAGCGAGATGAGAGGCGAGTGTCACAGTGTGTATTTGTGGGATTCTGCGACTGCTCATTTAATACATACACAAACGAGTTCGCTGCTCCACTCACAGGTTCCTGGTGGAGGTAGACAGGCTGGTGCTGCACACAGACGAGCACAAGAGCTGGCTCACAGGCTTCTGCGACTGCAATATCAATCTGCATATTGGCATCATGAATTGAAAAGACGGGTTCCTGGCGGAGGCGGAAAAGCTGGTGCTGCACAAGGGCGTGCGCAAGAGCAGGCTCATGGGCTTCTGCGACGCGAAGTTATTTCATGCACTAACACGAACAATTTTCACATTCAGGTTCCTGGCGGAGGCGGAAAAGCTGGTGCTGCATGCGGGCGTGCGCAAGAGCGGCCTCATGGGCTTCTGCGACTGCGCGCCGGGGGAGATGAAGCACCTGCGGCTCGCATACCTGGCCGCCGGCCGCCCGCACACTGCTACACTGACCGAGTCGCAGGTCCGATGTCGGCAACATAACTTTCGTGCTGCTCACTGCAGTTGAGCAGGTGCGATGCTCACGCGGATCTGTGTCCTGATTTTGCCCGCTCACTGCTGCGCAGGCGGCAAGCCTGCCAGACGATGGGCAGCTGGTGGTGGATGAAGCAGAGGAGGAGCGCATATTGAGCGCCGCACAGCGACAGGGTCTGACGCCGAGCAGCGGGGACGACGTAGAAGAGTCTGCCGCCTAGTTGATGCATTGTTCAGGGTTTTGAAATCGAAGCAAGCACTCGAATGTCGCCCTGCTTGTAAATCGAATCAGTTCGGCTTCCCTTCCGCAAAGACCAAAGCCTCCATCTAAAGCCAGCTCCGGAACATGTGAACTCCTTCTCCGTGCCCGACGGCGGGAGTTGAGAACCACCGCCGGGCATGAGTCGGAGATGAACATGTGATGCCATTTTATTGAGACACTCGCGGTTGCTCGCGGATCGAAAAAAATGTTTCCCAAAGCGGTCGCGGCGTTACCGCCGGATTTACCGCCCAACCCATTCTGGCGCTTTTACATGCCGCATGACATCGCAAACGTAGCAGACGATCGATTGCACACCATTCGTACGCTTTGGGAACAAGCCGAGTTTTGCATTTTCTAGCGCATTTTCCCGGAATGTTCGGAATTTCTGGCCTACTCGCAGACTCGCCTTTAACATTTGCGAAACAGCACGCGCATTTATGCTCGCGGACAGCTAAATTCTTTAATCACCAGCGACTCACGCCCGTGACTACGGTATTTCCAAGCAGCCAAGTTTTGCCTCCAGGCAATTGAAGGGAAACAGAAAAGGATGGTCTTGGGGAACTGGGACAGGGCACAGCGTGCTGCATGAGAGGTGGTGTTTAAAAACACCATTTGGTGGATTGCGACCTCAGCTCATGCGTGCGCGACACCGCTTCAGGCCTCCTTCTTGGCGGTCTTCTTGGGCAGCAGCACGCTGTGGATGTTGGGCAGCACGCCGCCGGCGGCGATGGTCACGCTGCCGAGCAGCTTGGACAGCTCCTCATCATTGCGCACCGCCAGCTGGATGTGGCGCGGCACGATGCGCGTCTTCTTGTTGTCGCGCGCGGCGTTTCCGGCCAGCTCCAGCACCTCGGCTGCGCGGGTTCACAAGAGAATAGCATCAGCATTGCTGTTGGACCGAGTGCTGGTTGCCGCAAGACATAGCATGATGGGTATCAGCGCAACACTGTGATACCGATCCGCTGGCAGGCCTGACGAGGATGCAAGATGACTGGTGCTGCAGGCAATCATTCAGACTGCAGGCTCACCGGCGAGGTACTCCAGCACGGCGGCCAGGTACACGGGCGCGCCGGCGCCGACACGGGTAGCATACTTGCCCTTCTTCAGGTACCTGCACTTGTTGTGAAGGAACAGTGAGCTTCTGGAGGAGATGCAGCGGAAACGTGAGCCAGCTGACAGTGTCCAGCGTCACAGGCAAAGGTTCCAGTCGCTTGATGGTGACAGCAACCACAGTTCTAGAGACAAACAATCTAGTATAGCACGCAAAGCTCCGCACGATGGAGGCACACAGCTGTAACAAAGCTTAATAAGGCTTTCACCGGGCGACACGGCCGACGGGGAACTGGAGGCCCGCCTTAGACGACTGACTGACAGACTTCTTGGCGGTCTTGCCCTTGCCGCGGCCCGACATGGTGGCTGAGGTTGTTGGTAGGGGAGGGCTGAAGGCCTAAGGGTGCAAGAGGAGGCAGGAGAGGAGGCACGAGAGTGCGAACGCAGTGCGAACAATGTGTGTGCGCTGCGTGCGAGCGCTTTGTATGGGCTGGTGTGAGCCCCAGATGTAGGTTCTCTGATAGAAAGGGAATTAGAGGACAGAAGCCGGGAAACAAAGCGTTATCGTTTAGATACGAGGTTCCCTGGCGAGCTCGACTTTGAGGCGCAGCAGTCGCGCGCTGCGTCAAACGCTCCTTTCCAACTCTCATCTGCTCGCTCCAGCACCCTTCTGCCCCCCTCCGCACCCCAGCAGGTGCGCTTGGCTGCTACCCTGTCGCCCAGTGCAGGCGGCCGTCGATGTCAGCTGGCCAGTTTGAGCCTGTGAACATGCACTGTGCCTATGGGAGCTTGGGGCTTTGCAGATGCTTGGCGTTCCTGCTGCTGTGAGGCCTGCTGCTGGGAGCAGCCGCACGTTGCTGCATGGCGCCCATCTGGCAGCTTGCGGGGGTGCCGGCGCAAAGAGCGTGGCATGCTTGCTGATATGGCCAGCCAATGATGCGGCTCTGATGCATTACGTGCTGATGTCCTCGCCCATCCTCTCTGCTGCAGGGAACACAATGGCGCCGAAGACTGCCGAGAAGAAGCCCGCCGCCAAGGCGGTCGCGCCCAAGGGTAAGGGCGCCAAGAAGGGCAAGAAGAAGTCCGTCGAGTCCTGGAAGATCTACATCTACAAGGTGGATTGTAGTTCAGCTTTGTATCTGCTGTGCATCTGCCTTGCTGATTGCGCAGTGCCGCGGCGAG
>JAABUW010009242.1_pt1 | contig 11292 bp, 10 predicted proteins | sample 5560081 | NCBI WGS metagenome assembly JAABUW01 (sample SAMN10711882, study PRJNA513363) | rock metagenome | isolation source: Antarctica rocks | place: Antarctica: Victoria Land, Knobhead sud | reverse complement strand
CGGGTGCTGGTGATCAAAGTCGCCGACCGTCTGCACAACATGCGCACGATGCGCTTCCTGCCGCCGGAGAAGCAGGCGCGCAAGGCGCGGGAGACCCTCGAGGTGATCGCCCCACTGGCGCACCGGCTGGGGATGGCCACCGTGAAGTGGGAGCTGGAGGACCTGTCCTTCGCCATCCTGCATCCCAAGAAGTACGACGAGATCGTCCGGCTGGTGGCCGGTCGAGCGCCCTCGCGCGAGACGTACCTGGCCAAGGTGCAGGAGCTCATCCAGACCACGCTGGCCGCCGGGCGGATCGACGCGACCGTGGAGGGGCGCCCGAAGCACTACTGGTCCATCTACCAGAAGATGATCGTGAAGGGCCGCGACTTCGACGACATCCACGACCTGGTCGGCTTGCGGGTGCTGTGCGACGAGGTCAAGGACTGCTATGCGGCCGTCGGCGTTGTGCACTCGCTGTGGCAGCCGATGGCCGGCCGGTTCAAGGACTACATCGCGCAGCCCCGCTACGGCGTCTACCAGTCGCTGCACACCACGGTCGTCGGGCCGGAAGGCAACCCGCTCGAAGTGCAGGTCCGCACCAGGGAGATGCACCGTACGGCCGAGTTCGGCATCGCGGCGCACTGGCGCTACAAGGAGTCACGGGGGCGCGGTGCCGCTCCGTCCGCCGGCGAGGTCGACGAGATGGCGTGGATGCGTCAGCTCCTCGCCTGGCAGCGGGAGGCCGGGGACCCGGGGGAGTTCCTGGAGTCCCTGCGCTACGACCTGGCGGTCAAGGAGATCTTCGTGTTTACCCCGAAGGGGGACGTGATCACCCTGCCTGCCGGGTCGACGCCCGTCGACTTCGCCTACGCGGTGCACACCGAGGTCGGCAACCGCTGTATCGGTGCGCGGGTCAACGGCCGCCTCGTCGCGTTGGAGCGTCCGCTGGACAACGGCGAGGTGGTGGAGGTGTTCACCTCCAAGGCGCCGACGGCAGGGCCCACGCGCGACTGGCAGAGCTTTGTGGTGTCGCCCCGCGCGAAGAGCAAGATTCGGCAGTGGTTCGCGAAGGAGCGCCGCGAGGAGTCGCTGGAGGCAGGCAAGGACGCCATCACCAAGGAGGTGCGCCGCGGCGGTCTGCCGCTGCACCGCCTGGTCAGCGGCGAGACCATCGCCGCCTTGGCCCGCGAGCTGCACTACGCCGACGTCTCGGCGCTGTATACGGCGGTCGGCGAGGGCCATGTCTCCGCGCAGCACCTGGTGCAGCGACTGGTGGCCCAGCTCGGCGGGGTCGAGGACGCGGAGGAGGAGCTGGCGGCGCGGGCGACGCCGTCCACGGCCCGGCCGCAGCGCAAGTCCGGTGACGTCGGCGTATTGGTGGTCGGCGCAACGGGGGTGCTCACCAAGCTGGCGAAGTGCTGCACGCCGGTACCTGGGGACGCGATCCTCGGCTTCGTGACCAGGGGCGGCGGGGTGAGTGTGCACCGTACCGACTGCACCAACGCCGGCTCCCTCAACGAACAGGCCGAACGGCACGTCGAGGTGCAGTGGGCGCCGACGTCGTCGTCGGTCTTCCTGGTGGCCATCCAGGTGGAGGCGCTCGATCGGCACCGGCTGCTGTCGGACATCACCAAGACCTTGGCCGACGAGAAGGTGAACATTCTCTCGGCCTCGGTCACCACCTCCCACGACCGGGTCGCCGTCAGCAAGTTCACCTTCGAGATGGGTGACCCCAAACATCTGGGCAACGTGCTCAACGTCGTGCGCAACGTTGAGGGCGTGTACGACGTATACCGCGTGACCTCCGCGAGCTAGGACGCCGGTTCTGCGGCTTGGGAACCGTTTCGTGCGGCCGGCGCACGAATGCGTTTCCAATTGCCGGCTAACGCGCAATGGTGACCTTGGTGATGGTGACCGGGTTCTTCGGCGCGCCACCCCCGGCAGCGCCCTGCGATCCGTCGTCGCCTGCTGCCGCGATCTTTTCGATGACCGCCAGTCCAGGGCCGTCGATGGTGCCGAATACCGTGTATTGCGGAGGCAGCGGTGAGTCTTGGTACACGAGGAAGAACTGGCTGCCGTTGGAGTTGGGCTTACCGGTGTTGGCCATCGCGATGGTGCCGCGCGGGTAGTTGACCGGCTGCGACAGCCGCGGGTCACCTGTGGGGTACTGGTCGGTCGGGTACTCGTTGGCAAATACGTAGCCGGGTCCGCCTGTACCGGAGGCGGTCGGGTCGCCACACTGCAGCACGTAGATGCCCGACGTCACCAGCCGGTGGCAGCGGGTGCCGTCGAAGTACGTCTGCTCGGCGAGGCTGACAGAGCTGTTGACCGTGCACGGCGCCACGGTGCGGTCGAGGGTCAGACCGATGTCGCCCGCGCCGGTCGTCACGGTCACCGGCACTGTGTCCTGGGTGGAGATCTCGCGCACGGGTGGTGCGGTGTTCGGCTTGACTGCAGTACCCACCGGTGGGTACGCGCAGCTCACCGTGGGCGGCAACGCCGTCGCCCTGGTGAAGGTGCCACCGAGCGCGGCGTTCGTCGGCGCCCCGGCGGTCGTCGTGTCGGCAGCGCTGGGCGGCGCAGGAGTGGTCAGCGCTGCAGTGCTCGAGCTACCGCCGCACGCGGTCAGCGCCAACCCGAGCGCAACGACGCCCGGTGCCAACCGCCGTGCACGCCCCATCGCTCAGGCCTGCACCTTCATCGATGTGATGCTCACGGGGATCTTGGGAGCGCCGCCGCCGGCCTGGTTCGAGCCGTCGTCGCCCCCGGCCGCGACCTTCTCGATGACGGCGAGGCCGGGTGCGTCGATGGTGCCGAAGACGGTGTAGTCCGGGGGCAGTGGCGAGTCCTTGTAGATCAGGAAGAACTGGCTGCCGTTGCTGTTGGGCTGCGAGCTGTGCGCCATGGCGATCGCGCCGCGGGGATAGATGGCCGGCGTCTGCGTCACAGCGGGATCGTTGGGCGCGTACTGGTCGGTGGGGAACTCGTTGGCGAAGCCATAGCCGGGACCGCCCGTGCCCTGACCGGTCGGGTCGCCACACTGCAGCACGTAGATGCCCGAGCTGACCAGCCGGGGGCAGGGGGTGTTGTCGAAGAAGTTCTGCTTGGTGAGGCTGACGAAGCTGTTGACGGTGCAGGGCGCCAGTGCCTTGTTCAGCGTGAGGCCGATGTTCCCCGCGGTGGTCGCCATGGTGACGTCAACGGTCCCCACGGTGGACACCCCGGCGGTCGGCGGCGCCGTGTTCGGCTTGGCGGCGGGCTGGCCCGCGGTGGGCGGATAGCTGCAGTCCACCGTCGGCGGCAGTGGTGTCTTCCGCGCGGCGGGCAGCGGTGCGCCCTGCGGCGGGGGTGCGGCCGATGGGGACGTCGGGTTGGGGGTGGGGGTGGCACCGGAGCTGTTTGCTGCCGCGGTATCGCTGCCGCCGCCCCTGGTGAGCACCACGACCAGCGCGACAACACCAACGGCCAGTACCACGCCGATGGCGCTGAAGGCGACGGCGAGCTGGCGGCGACGCTTGGCCCGTGCCGCGCGACGCTCCAGCTGGCGGTCGAGCTTGCGCTTGGCTGCTTGGCGTCGCTGCTCGTTCGTCGGCACCGCGTGGTCCTCCAGGTTGGGATGGGCTGATGGGTTGTTGCGCCGTCGAGTGTGCCAGCCCAGTGGGTGCCGGGAGTGTGAGGGGCGGCGCCGATAGGCTGGCTGGGTCCACCGTCACCACGTCATCAGGAGCCGCACCGTGCTCGTCGCCGGGTTTCCCGCTGGGTCGTTCCAGACCAACTGCTACGTGCTGGCGCCGGAGGAAGGCGGCCAGTGCGTGGTGATCGACCCGGGTCAGGACGCCGTCGAGCCGCTCAACGAGCTGCTGGCCCGGCACCGGCTGAGCCCGGTAGCGGTCCTGCTGACCCACGGCCACCTCGACCACACCTGGTCGGTTTACCCGGTGTGCGACGGCAACGACGTCGCCGCCTACATCCACCCCCTGGACCGGGAGATGTTGGCCGACCCGCTGAAGGGAATGGGGCCGCAGATGCAGGCGATGGTGGGCGGACTCGAGTTCCGCGAGCCCAAGGAGGTCCGGGCGATGAACGACGGCGACACCATCGACCTTGCCGGCATCACCTTGTCGGTGGACCACACCCCGGGGCACACTCAGGGATCCGTGGTGTTCCGCTCAACGGTGGACACCGACGACGGCCCGACCCCGCTGCTGCTGGCCGGGGACACCCTGTTCGCCGGATCAATCGGGCGCACCGACCTGCCCGGCGGCAACCACGAGACGATGCTGGCCTCGCTGCGGGCCAAGCTGCTGCCCCTGGATGACACCACCCTGGTGCTGCCCGGGCACGGTCCCACGACCACCATCGGACGCGAGCGGGCGAGCAATCCCTACCTGGCCGGACTGCAGCCGCCCCGCAAGGGCATGTGACCCGGTGACGGCCTTCGTTGCGCCCAAAGGCATCCCCGACTACTACCCACCAGACTCCGCAGCGTTCCTCGCGGTGCGCGACGGGCTGACCCGTCAGGCCCGCCTAGCCGGTTACAGCCACATCGAGCTGCCCGTCTTCGAGGACACCGCCATGTTCGCCCGCGGGGTCGGCGAGTCCACCGACGTCGTCAGCAAGGAGATGTACACCTTCGCCGACCGCGGCGACCGCTCCGTCACCCTGCGGCCCGAGGGCACCGCTGGGGTGATGCGCGCGGTGATCGAGCACGGCTTGGACCGGGGGCAGCTGCCGGTCAAGCTCAGCTACGCCGGGCCCTTTTTCCGTTACGAACGTCCCCAGGCCGGTCGCTACCGCCAGCTGCAGCAAGTGGGTATCGAAGCCATCGGAGTGGACGACCCGGCCCTGGACGCGGAGGTCATTGCCGTGGCCGACGCGGGCTTCCGCAGCCTCGGGCTGACGGGCTTCCGCCTTGAGCTGACCTCGCTGGGCGACGACAGCTGCCGGCCGCAGTACCGGGACCTCTTACGCGAGTTTCTCTTCGCCCTGCCACTGGATGAGGCGACGCGGGCCAGGGCCGAGGCCAACCCGTTGCGGGTGCTCGACGACAAGCGCACGGAGGTGCGGGAGATGACGGCCGCGGCTCCGCTGATGCTCGACCACCTCTGTCAGGACTGCCGTGACCACTTCGGGGCCGTACGGCGTCACCTGGACGTGCTGGGGGTCCCCTACGTCATCAACCCCCGAATGGTGCGCGGGCTGGACTACTACACCAAGACGACCTTCGAGTTCGTGCACGACGGGCTCGGCGCGCAGTCGGGCATCGGCGGCGGGGGACGCTACGACGGGTTGATGGCCCAGCTCGGCGGACAGTCTTTGTCGGGTATCGGTTTTGGGCTCGGCGTGGACCGCACGCTGTTGGCTCTGCTGGCTGAGGGCGTCACAGTCGGTTCACCCGCACGCTGCGAGGTGTTTTGCGTGCCACTGGGTGAGCAGGCCAAGGACCGCATGGTCACCATGGCGGGTGAGCTCCGTGGTGCAGGGGTGCGCGTCGACGTGGCCTACGGCGGCCGGGGCCTCAAAGGCGCGATGAAGGCTGCCGACCGCTCCGGTGCCCGGCTTGCCCTGGTGCTGGGCGAGCGCGACCTGGCGTCGGGTCAGGTCGGGCTGAAGGACCTGACGAGCGGCGAGCAACGTGATGTGCCGGTGGCCGAGCTCGTGCAGGCGGTGCGCTCGGCCCTCGCCGCCTGCGGTAACAGTGGCTGAGGCTGCATCGTCCGTTCCGCGGACGGTGTGGCTGCGCCTGGTCCTGCTGGTCGCCATCATCGCCGTCGGCGTGGTCTACGCAGTGACGGTGGGCCTGCCCAGCCAGGAGCAGGTCCGTGCGCTGGTGTCTGGCTGGGGGGCGTTTGGAATCCTCGCGTTCGTCCTCGGCTATGCCGTCGCCACGTTGATGCCGGTCCCCGCGAGTGCGCTGACCATCCTCGCCGGACTGCTGTTCGGGGTGACCGGTGGGATCGCCATCGTCCTGGTCGGGGCGAGCTTGGGCGCCTACGGAGGCTTCTGGTTGGGTAGACTGTTGGGCCGCGAAGCGGTCGAGCGGCTGACCGGCAGCAGGGTGGCGCGGGTGGACGAGCTACTGCGCCGACGGGGACTGCTCGCGGTCCTCGGCATCCGGCTGGTTCCCGTGGTGCCGTTCGCCGCCGTCAACTACGCCGCCGGTCTCACTGCGGTGCACCAACGCGACTACGTGCTGGGCACCCTGCTCGGCATCGCGCCGGCGACGGTGGCGTATGTGGTGCTCGGCGCGTACGGCAGCAGCCCCCTGTCCTGGCCCTTCGCGATCGCGGTGGTCGCACTGGTCCTGCTCACCGGCGGATCGTGGGTGATGCTGCGCCGGGCCAAGCATGGGCCACGGAGCGCCGACGGCAGGAGAGATTCGCGTGACTAATTAGGCACGGTCCGGGTGCTGTCCATTTTTTGATCAACGGCTTTAGGGTATCTCCATGACCGAGCCAATTGCACCTGGAGAATCTGCCTCACCGAGTGATAAATCAGGCGGCTACGCCGCTCCGCCACCATACGTGCAGCAAAATTATGGTGCACCACTGAACAATCCTCCGGCGTACTCGACTCCACCGCCAGGCATGGGCGCCCAGGCGGGGTCGTTCTCCGAGGTGGTGGGCCGCCAGCTGACCTCTGACGAGACGACCTGGAGCATGTTGAGCCACCTCGGTGGAATCGTGCTGGGATTTCTGGCTCCGTTGATCATCATGCTGACCAAAGGTAATGAATCGCCTTACACCAAGCGGCATGCGGTAGAGGCGCTCAACTTTCAGATCACGTTGATCATCGGGTACTTCGTTGCCTTTGTCCTGACGTTCGTCGTCATCGGAATTGTGCTGTTTCCGCTGCTGTATATCGCCAATATCGTCTTCTGCATCATCGCGGGGATGGCGGCAAACAAGGGCCAGGATTACAAGTACCCGTTCACGCTGCGTCTGGTGAAGTAGGCACGCCCGCGGGGCGACCCATCCAACAAGCAGGCTTGACTGTTTGTTGGATGGGTCGCGGACTACTTGACGTGACTCAGTCCACCGCGAGCTCTGCTGTCGGCGGCGTTGTGCGAGTTCAGCCTCAGCGGCAGACCCAGGGCGAGCGCAGCCGCGAGACCCAGCGCAAGCTGATGAGCGCGGTCGTCGAGTGCCTGGTGGAGTACGGCTGGTCGGGGACCACCACGGCGCTGGTCTCCCAACGGGCCGGGGTGTCGCGCGGAGCGCAGCTGCACCACTTTGCCAGTCGCGGCGACCTGGTGGCTGCGGCAGTGGAATACGTTGGTGCCGAAAGTGTTCTCGAGCTGCGCAGTCGTGCGGCCACCGTCGCGGCGGGCGCGAGAGCGGTACGGACCGAAGCGGTGGTTCAGCTCATCGTCGACTTCTTCACGAGTCCCCTGTTCGCCGCGGCGCTCGAGCTCTGGGTGGCAGCGCGGACCGACCTAGCCCTGCACACCGTCGTGGTACCCCTGCAGACCCGGCTGGGCCGCGAGTGTCACGTCCTCGCTGTTGAGCTGCTGGGCGCCGATGAAGGCGTCCCCGGTGTCCGCGAGGCCGTGCAGGCGACGTTGGACCTGGCGCGCGGGCTGGCCCTGGCCGACCAGCTCACCGATGACGGTGCCCGCCGCGCCCGGATCGTCGTGCACTGGGCCCGTCAGCTCGACATGCAGCTCGGAGAATGCCGATGAGCGAGCGAAGCGACGTGGGGATGCACCAGTGAGCGCGTTGCAGCAGGTGCTGGCCGACCTGGCCGCGGAGAACGACGACCTGGACAGTCGCGTCGCCAACCTGGATACGGCCGGTTGGGCGCTGCCTACGCCGGCCAAAGGATGGTCCGTCGCCCACCAGATTGCGCACCTGGCCTGGACGGACCAGGCGTCGCTGCTCGCCGCGACGGACGAAGATGCGTTCGGCAGGGCTCTGACGGCGGCCGCGGCAGATCCCGGCGGCTTCGTGGACACCGCCGCCGCAGAGGGCGCTGCCCTGCCGGGCGAGCAGTTGTTGGGGCAATGGCGAGGCGCCCGCCAGCGACTCGTTACCGCTCTGGCGGCGGTGCCGCCGGGGGAGAGGCTGCCGTGGTTCGGGCCGCCGATGGGCCCGACGTCGATGGCAACGGCCAGGATCATGGAGGCCTGGGCGCACGGGCAGGACGTCGCCGACGCGCTGGGTCAGAACCGCACCCCGACCGATCGTTTGCGCCACGTCTGCCACATCGGTGTCCGTACCCGGGGGTTCGCGTTCCAGCTGAACGGCCTTGCCGCACCCGAGGCCGACGTCCGAGTAGAGCTCACCGCGCCAAGTGGCGAGCTCTGGACCTGGGGTGAGTCCGACACTGACCTGGTGCGCGGACCGGCACTGGACTTCTGCCTGCTGGTCACCCAGCGCCGCCACCACGATGATGTGGACTTGCACGCCGAAGGCGAGGTCGCGGGTGCGTGGCTGCCCATCGCGCAGGCATTCGCGGGACCATCGGGCGGCGGCCGTCAACCCGGAGCGCAGAGATGAGCGATGTTCTTCGGATCGGCAACGCCTCGGGCTTCCTCGGTGACCGCTTCACCGCCGTGCACGAGATGCTCACCGGCGGCGAGCTCGACGTCCTCACCGGCGATTACCTCGCCGAGCTGACCATGCTGATCCTCGGCCGCCAACGGATGAAGGACCCCGAGCGCGGATACGCCAACACCTTTTTGCGGCAGATGGAGGACGGCCTCGGCGAGGCGGTGCAGCGCCAGGTTCGCGTCGTGGTGAACGCGGCGGCCTCAACCCGGCCGGTCTGGCGCACCAGCTGCGTGAGCTGGCGCAGCGACTGGGCCTCACCGTCGCCGTCGCCCACATCGAGGGCGATGATCTGCTGTCCCGCGCGGAGGGGCTCGGTTTCCCCGGGGCGCTGACCGCCAACGCATACCTCGGCGCCTTCGGTATCGCCGAGTGCCTGCGCGCCGGCGCCGACGTCGTGGTCACCGGAAGGGTGACCGACGCATCGCTGGTCGTCGGACCGGCGATTGCGCGGTTCGGTTGGGCGCCAACCGATCTCGATGCCTTGGCCGGAGCCGTGGTGGCCGGGCACGTCCTGGAGTGCGGTGCCCAGGCTACTGGCGGCAACTTCGCGCCACCCGCGCTCGGCAAGCACCACTTCGAGCTCGGCCACGCCGGTTTCCCGCTGGCCGAGCTGCACGTCGACGGCTCCAGCGTCATCACCAAGCACCCGGGCACCGGTGGTCTCGTCACGGTCGACACGGTGACCGCGCAGCTGCTGTACGAGATCGGCGGCGCCCGCTACGGCGGCCCCGACGTGACCACCCGCTTCGACACGATCCAACTAGTCCAGGACGGGCCCGACCGGGTGCGGATCTCGGGCGTGACCGGTGAAGCACCGCCGCCGACCACCAAGGTCTGCGTGAACACGCTGTCCGGCTTCCGCAACGAGATGACCTTCGCGCTCACCGGGCTGGACATCCAGATGAAGGATGCGCTGATCCGAAACCAGCTGGAAGCCGCGTTGCCGGCCAGGCCCGCGTCGTTGCAATGGACGCTGAGCCGGCTCGACGTCGCTGATGCGGCCACTCAGGCGCAGGCGACCGCCCTGTTGCGTTGCGCCGTCAGCGATCCCGACCCCAAGCTGGTTGGCCGAGCCTTCAGCGGCGCGGTCATCGAGCTCGCCCTGGCCAGCATCCCGGGTTTTCACGTTCTGGCACCGCCCGGTGACGCCCAGCCGGTGGCCAAGTACTCCCCTTTCTCCGTGGACAACGCCGAAGTGCAGCACGTGGCTGTGCTGCACGACGGCGTACACCGAGCGATTCCAGGCCTACAGGTCACACAGCAGCTGCACGAAGTTCCGGATCCCCCACTGGCGCCAGTACCGAACGGTCCCACCCGGCGCGTTCCACTCGGCTCCGCCTTCGGTGCGCGTTCCGGCGACAAGGGCGGCGATTGCAACGTCGGGCTGTGGGCGGCCAGCGACGTGGGTTATGCCTGGCTGGCACAGCACCTCACCTCCGCATTGGTGCGCGAGCTGCTTCCGGAGACCGCGGAGCTGGACATCCGTCGCACCCTGCTGCCCAACCTTCGTGCGGTGAATCTGGTGCTGGTCGGGCTGCTCGGCCAAGGCGTTTCCAGTGCGTATCGCTTTGACCCGCAAGGAAAAGCCGTTGGCGAGTGGCTGCGCAGCCGGCTCGTCGACCTACCCGAGGAGCTCCTGTCGTGAGTGTCGACGCCGCGTTCAACACGCCCGAGCGCCAAGAGCTGCGGGCGACGGTCCGAAAGTTCGTGCAGCGCGAAGTCGTCCCGCACCTGGCGGACTGGGAACGCGCCGGTGAGCTGCCGCGCAGCCTGCACCGTCGCGCCGCGGAGCTCGGGTTGCTGGGCATCGGCTTCGACGAGGCGGTGGGCGGATCCGGTGGCGACCTTATCGACGCCGTCATTCTCAACGAGGAACTCATCCAGGCGGGTGGCACTTCCGGGCTCGGTGCCGGGTTGTTCACCCACGGCATTGCGCTGCCGCACATCGTCGCGGCCGGCGACCCAGCACTGATCGACAGCTACGTGCGCCCCACCCTCGCCGGCGAGCTCATCGGCTCCCTGGGCATCACCGAACCCGACGGGGGCTCCGATGTGGCCGGCCTGCGTACCACCGCCAAACGCGACGGCGACCAATTCATCGTCAACGGCGCCAAGACGTACATCACCTCGGGCACCCGCGCCGACTTCATCACCACCGCAGTGCGCACCGGGGATCCCGGCTACGGCGGCGTCAGTTTGCTCGTGGTGCCCACCGACACCGCGGGCTTCACCGTCAGCCGCCGGTTGGAGAAGATGGGCTGGCACTGCTCGGACACCGGCGAGTTGTCCTATGTGGATGTTCGCGTCCCGGTGGGCAACCTGGTCGGTGCGCAGAACTCCGGCTTCATCCAGATCGCCCAGCAGTTCCAGCACGAGCGGATCTCCCTGGCCGTGCAGGCCTACGCCACCGCCCAGCGCTGCCTGGACCTGACGCTGCAGTGGACGCGGGACCGGGAGACCTTCGGAAGGCCACTGATCACCCGGCAGGTGGTGCGCCACAAGCTCGTGGAGATGCGCCAGCGCACCGAGCTCGCCCGCACCTACACCCGTGACCTCGCCGTACGGGTGGCCGCGGGGGAGACCGACATCGGCGCGGTGTGCATCGCCAAGAACACCGCCTGCGACGCGTGCGACTACGTCGTCAACGAGGCAGTGCAGCTGCACGGCGGTCTCGGATACATGGCCGAGGCAGAGGTGGAACGGCACTACCGCGACGCGCGGATCCTGTCCATCGGCGGCGGAGCCCGGGAGATCATGG
>JAABUW010009241.1_pt1 | contig 11293 bp, 18 predicted proteins | sample 5560081 | NCBI WGS metagenome assembly JAABUW01 (sample SAMN10711882, study PRJNA513363) | rock metagenome | isolation source: Antarctica rocks | place: Antarctica: Victoria Land, Knobhead sud | reverse complement strand
CATAGGTGCTCAGGTCTGTCGAATAGGGTGAAAGAGGGCGGACGCGAAAAAACAAAACAATAACACCCCCACCACAACCGCCACCACCACCACCACCACCACTCTCCTACTTACCCTCTACGCCAGAGGGTTCTCGATCCTGGAGTGTTGTTTTCAAGAAGACAGAGCAGCGAGGCCGAAAACTCGAGAAGAGTTGCGCCGGAAGCGGGGAAATGCACAGGCCAACAGCAAACACAGTTGACCCAGTGACGAAAGGTTCTTGAACTTCTGGGGGCTCAGCGCATTCATCGTCGTGTGTGTTGTCTGGGTTGAACGTCACCGTCTTCGTAGCCTCGTATGTCTCCAAAATTTGTTAGCAAATCTCAAGTCTACCTTCCTTGCTTCATGGGTTGTGAACCCAATCCCAACGACGAGAACGATGCTTTATGTACCTAATCCGGAGGCTCTGCAATATATTTCTGCCTCAGGCTCTATGGCGATTCGCGCCTGCCCAAACAAAGTTACGCGACAAACAACGCTCACCTTTCAATCAACCACGCGATTCCCGACCAAACACCCCATGGATCCCTCGTACATCATTGCCGTGAGCTACCTAGGTACATGGCGGCTGGAAACATAAGCAGAGTTACATCGTAGCCGGCAGAGCCTTTTCCCGGCCGCAAGGTACATGTATGATCCCCCATCTCATCAACCGGCTCGTCTACTTGTCAGAACGTCAAATCTCTCGCAATACTACAGCTATGTCGAAGTCAATACTACTGATCAATGGTCCCAACCTGAATCTGCTCGGAACCAGAGAACCGCACATATATGTAAGCCTCGAACTTATGCAGCAACAGAGAACAAAATGCTCACGTCCAATCTCTCCAGGGCAGCGCAACACTCGCAGACGTCGAGACCTCTGCCAAACAGCAGACAGAACGACTGGGCTTCTCACTGAGCACATTCCAATCCAACCACGAAGGCCACATCATCGACCGCATTCAGGAAGCTCGAGGGCACTGCGACTTCGTCATCATCAACCCTGGAGGGCTCACGCACACATCTGTTGCCATTCGAGATGCTCTGCTTGGTGTTCAGATTCCGTTCGTCGAAGTGCATGTTAGCAATATTCATGCTCGGGAATCGTGGCGGAACCACAGCTATCTGAGCGACAAGGCTGTAGCTGTTATCTGTGGACTGGGTGTTTTTGGCTACACTGCTGCTATCGACTTTATTGCTCAGAAGCTGGATCCTCAGAAGGGATCTTGATGCCGTTTGACTTGCCTCGACGTCCACCAAAGACATCAAGCTGGACGAGCTGGCGGCTATTGCGGGCGGTCTGCTGAAATCGGGATTCCGCAACACGGCCGTCTTCAAGTCAGAGCCTCTCGTTTCTGTGATTGGTGTTATGCGGAAACCAACGCCCGAACAGACCCTTGTGGGTGTGTCCATAGCCACGCGAACTGCCGGCCCATTATGTGGGGCTCCACGGATGTATTCCGGAACAAGTCAACTGCGAGCTATACTTTCTTACCAGACCTGTTGCTAAGTAAGTCGGGCATTATTCTTCTTGTTGTTTCTTCAACAAACTGTGTATCGCCATATCCAAGCCTCCTCCTTCAACGACAATGGACCCATCTCAAGTTGACGTCCCTCTTCTCAAGGACTTGACCATTGATAACATCACTGAGAACACCAAGCTTATAAACAGCCAATGTCCGAACCCAAGGTTGACATACATTCTTGAGAGGCTGGTGCAACATCTTCACGACTTCGCGCGCGAGACAAGACTTAGCCAAGATGAATGGATGACCGGCATTCGGTTCCTCACAGATGTTGGACAGATATGCACAGACGTCCGACAAGTAAGTGTCGCGAACTCAACACGGTCTGAGGAATATCAATGGCTGATCAGTTGATCGCAGGAATTCATCCTGCTCTCCGACGTCCTCGGCCTATCCCTCCTCGTCGACAGCATCGACCACCCCAAACCGCCCCAAAGCACCGAAGGCACAGTCCTCGGCCCCTTCCATTCCCACGAAGCACAATCCGAACCGAACGGGTCCCAAATATCTCACGACCCCGACGGCGAGCCTTGCCTCGTCCTCTGCACTATCAAAGATACCTCGGGAAAGCCATTGGACGATGTCAAGATCGACATCTGGGAGACGGACAGCAAAGGATTTTACGATGTACAATACCCTGGCCGTGAAGGGCCAGACCAGCGCGCGGTGATGCATAGTGATAAGGAGGGTAACTTCTGGTTCAAGGCAATCGTGCCAGTACCATACCCGATTCCTCATGATGGGCCAGTGGGCAAATTATTGAAGCAGTTGAAGAGACATTGTTACCGGCCGAGTCATATGCATTTTATGTTTGAGAAGACGGGCTATGATAACTTGATAACGTGGGTATGATTACATGCGCAATATCGTGCTCGGCTGACATGGTAACTAGCGCGCTCTACCTCCGTGGCGACCCTTACGAGACTTCAGACGCTGTCTTCGGTGTCAAGGAGTCTTTGCTTATCGATCTCGGCACTGTGACAGCAGAGCAGGCTTCGAAGTACGATGTCAAGGAGGGAAGCAAGTCCATCACTTACGACTTCGTGCTGGTGACTGAGGAGGAATCGCGGGAGCTGCGGGAGAAGAATGCCATGGAGGCGATGAAGAAGCTTGGGCGGCAAATGAAGCTGTACAAGGGGCTGCCGGTGCCTGATGTCGACTAACTCAGAGCATCTTACGAGGTACACATTCGTTACCACCTTCCACGCTGCGATTACGGCATGACGGGACACAACCAGAAAGCCAACTGAGCGTCGCAAGCACTACGTCGTTGACTGCATGGCTTATGGTCCGCATTCGTGCTTGAGGTATTTAAGGATGGCGAGTTGTTCCTTTCCTTTCCATAACCTCCATCTTTCTCCAAATTCTGGAACACATCCTTCTATCGACCTCCCTGTATCCACAGCATCTAACAAGCATATTCAACCAACCATCCATCACTCAGCGTGAACGACAACACCGAGAAGCAGCATCACAAGGGTGGCACCCCCGGCAGTGGTAACGACAACCCCGATTTCGCTACGAAACAGCTACACGAGTTGCGAAGGATGCAGAGTGTAGACGAAAAAGGGCGGAGGGCGGACGAGGAGATGCGTAGGGCGGACGAGCAGTTACGTAGGGCGGACGATGAGATACGAAGAGCGGACGAGCAGATGAGGAGGGCCGACGAGGAGACAGACAAGGAGATCTGGAAGGCCGACGAAGAGATGCGCAGAGCGGACGAGGAGATGCGCAGAGCGGACGAGGAGACACGTAGGGTGGACGAGCAGATGAGGAGGGCCGATAAGGAGTTAGACGAAGAATTGCGGAGGGCCGACGAGGAGATGCGGAGAGCGGACGAGGAGATGAGACGGTTAGACGAGGAGATGCACCGGGTGGACCGGGTGGACCGCTCGAGGCAGTGACAGTGTATGTTCTCCCCTGCTCCTGCATGTTGTGCTCCACGCTTTCGCTTACCAAGTCAACAGCTGATATAGACCTATGACACTTCCATGTTTGGCACCAACGACATGACGGTAGACAAACATGAGGCAAACTGAGAGCCATAGTCATGCCGTTGTCACCAATATGCATCATGTTCCTAGGTGCCTATTTGAACCATTCAAAGCTGGCCAGATCTTCCTTTCCTTTCCTAACCTTCATTCCCGAAACCTTCAAACGACATATCGATCACACACTCTGTCGTCACGATCCTTCGACCAAACTCAACTAACCACCACATACGACATCACTATCAACATGAACGCCAACAATGGTAAGCAACCAGACAGAGGCAATACCGCCGGCTCAAGCAAAGACCCCAACAAGCCTCCTCGCAAGAACGACAATCCCGGCTCTAGCAAGGACGACTCACGTCTTACAAAGGAGCAGCTAGAGGACTTACGAAAGGGAGCTCAGGAGAAGGGGAAGCCTGTGTCTAAGGACATGCAGGAGTTGCTAGCGAGGATGGAGAAGACTAGGAGGCTCAACGAGGCGATGGATATGCTCAAGGCATCGATGGCTGCCTCGGACGATGATCCAGACAGTGTACGTCCTCTTCTACCCTTCTTCTCTTGCTCGAATGTGCCGCTTACCAAGTCGTCAGGACCATCCCGCGGAGGAGTGGGAGACGAAGGAGTAGCGTACTTTTGAGGTCTCGAGATGTTGATCATGCTAGCCAACGATGTTGCCTCTGTTGTGAAGAGGGGCGAATCGAGTGCTGTATCATGTTGTTGCCACTCCAAGTGGCCTGCTATGTGAGTTTGGATCATGTTTGGTTGTAACTTGGCTGGGCGATCTCGATAAGGTGTTGTATTGGTTTCTTACTCTCGTGTCTTTTGATATTTCCGTACGCATATTGTTCCAGTTCACTACCGACACGTGGTTTTTCGAACCAACCCGCACACTTCTAGCACCAAGACCTCCGGCGTTGTTACGAGCCACGGGATACAGACCATTGATGGTCCGCTACGCTGGCAGTAAAGCATATGCAAGGCTAAGGCGTACTCGTGACTCTCCGAGATGTCGGCCGTGCGAGCCATCGATATGAACATGGGCAAGCAGCAGCAAACCGATTGCTACGGTCATGTTGTTGTCGCAGGTATGGCTCATGCTCCATGTGCCTTCTTCAACTTATTTAAAGCTTGCCAGGCGTTCCTTTCTCTTCTTTCCCTATACTTCAATCTTCTCAGCCTTCTCGACACAGATTTATCGACACCGCACTCGTTCACTATATCAACAACAGCCTTCCACCATACCCAGCTTCCTATACACACACCAACATGAGCACCAATACCAGCAAGCAGCCTCGCAAGGACGCTCCCGGATCCAGCATGGACGACCTACGTCTCACAAAGGAGCAGCTAGAGGACCTACGTAAGGAAATCGAAGCGAAGGAGAAGTCTATATATGAGGACATGCAGAAGCTGCAAGAGGGGATGCGAAAGCTCCGGTCGGACATGCAGAAGTCGACCGAGGGCATGAAGGAGATGGAGGAGCTGATCCGATCGATGTCTGCCTTGGACACAGATAATGTACGTTTTCTTCTGCGCTTACTTCTGCTGCTTGACATCTCCGCTAACCACGTCCAGGACGGTCCCACGCAGAAGAGGGAGACGAAGCGCTATTAAGCGTACACGTGGTTCTCCAAACGTCGATCACGTTGGCCAACGATATGCCCTCGGGTAAACAGGGGCAGATTGGGCTACAGTCATGCTGTTGTCAATCCAAATGGCTTCATATGTGAGTTTGATCAAACTTGATAGAGAGGTTTTCATATTGTATTGTTTCTTACTCTTCGTGCCTCTCAACTTCCAGTGTACACATAAATACAGTATTCCAGTTCACTACCAACACATTAGCTTTCGAGTCGACCAGACCGCTCACGCCCCAAGATCGACAGAAGCGTCAACAGGGCCACGTTGTTCCGCCCCACGATATCCAGACATATAACGGTCCATCATACTGTCACCGGGCAAACAATAGCAAACCGAGTGCTACGGCCATGTTGTTCTCACATAGCTCATGCTCCATATGAGTCCTTGAATTCATATAGAGCTGGCTATAAGTCTCTTTGGTTCCCTTCCTTTCCCTACACTATATCCTCCTCAAAGTTCTTCAATCATACCCATCTGCCATACTCTACACATCCCTAAGAATTACGAGATGGTCAACACAAACCCGGCGAATCAGTACTACTCCGCCGAAAGGTTGGAGGCCAGGGACAAGCTTGCCGGGTCCAGCAAGGATGCCGACAAGCAACCCCGTAAGGACAACCTTGCTGGCTCTAGCAAGGTCACCAACATGCAGCCTCGCAAGGAGGACCTCGCCGGCTCCAGCAAGGACATCGATACGCAACCTCGCAAAGACGACCTTGCCGGCTCGGGTAAGGATCCCGGCTCCAGAGGGGAGCCCGACAAGCAGGCTCGCAGCGGCGATACTACCGGCTTAAGCAACGATGCGAACAAGCAACCTCGCTAGAGCGACGACGATCCTAGCTCCTGCAAGGATGACTCCGACATGGCAAAAAGGTGGCAGCGGTACATGCAGAAGATGACCCTGGATATGTATGATATGGACCGCAAGATAACTGCCTTGGTGGAGAAGACGAGAAGGGTATGGCACTGCATGCTCCTGTCTGTTCTGCGCAGTGCTTCCGCTGACTGTATCCACAGGATCTTGGGATACAGGAAATCCGGAAACCCGACAAGGACCTTTAGTGGTGAGGAAACTCGGCCATACTGGGAGGGGAGGGTGCCCAAGAAGTCGAGCTTGCGTAGGTATCGAGTAGGTATGTTGGCCAACGACTAGCCTGCTATGTGAGCTGAACGTTGGGCGAGATTGCAGTACCTGGTGTGATAGATCACATATGAGACTGATGGCAGCAAACTATTGGTCACCTTCTCTCGATTCCTGGGTATCATGTTCGCCCGAACGCATTAGTCTGCGCCAAATGTACATGTGACCGATGTTGCTTCTCAACACCTGCAGGTGTCTCGTGCTCGAGCTGTATCTTGCCTTTATGAGAGCCCATACCAATTGTCCGTGATATAGACGTTCACAGTAGGACCATATATATCGTCCGTCGGGCCATCAACTTCTTCGATGAATAGGACCTGAAACAGAGCTTGACACGTGAAAGTGAAACGCGGGTGGTGCTTTTAGGAAGGCGCGGCCCGTGCGCGATCTCGTTCTAGACTAAAACGAGTTCTTCTAGTGCTAGCTGCGTCACTTTGGAGACAGCTCACTTGACACTCCTTTCAACCACCATCTTTTCTCCCGCAAAAGGACCACGACTATCGGCCCCTGCCACATCACATTCTCTGTGACACCACGCGTAAATTACATCTGTGGGCGGGCTGCGGCACCTCGTCGAAGCACCACCGTCACCGACCGCGACCGCATCTTCACCTCCGCAGCTCGGCCTGCGCTCTACCGCAAATCTCGTGAAGCACGTGTCGTGCAAGCGCGCAATCTTCAAGAATCCTGAGTGAGTGGGTGAGTGTGTGTGTTTGTGTGTGTGTGTGTGCGAAGTGTTGGCAAGGCAGACAAAGGCGGCAGGCGGGTCAAGGCATACGAGCACGGTTCTTCGTCGGCGACACAGCAGCAACATTGACTCTCACGTCACCACATCGACAAGCAGCCACAATGCCTTGCTTCAAGGGTCTCGCGGTCAGCATCCACACGCCCGACGGCCCCATCTCCGAATACTCCATCCAGAAGCAGTCACGAGCTTCACGCATCTCCTCCTACATCGCTGTGCCCGAGGCCAAGGTGCCGCCAGAATCGGCAACAGGCAAGCCCGAGCAGTCCAAATTCGCCATATCTGTCACCCTCCTCACTCCTGGGCTTAACGTACCATACTCAACACCTAAGCCCACAGATGAGGACCCATATCCACGTCCTCGCCTTGTCGGAGGTCTGCCCGGCTACTCGATTGACCAAGGACGATCAGGCCCTCCAGTGCCTCCCTACATCCCGCGCACACCGGATCCGAAAGAGACAATAGCAGCGTACATCTACTTCGACGGCCGGGCCAAGGAAGAGGTAGCAACATTGCTGAGGCGCGGCGAGGAGACGTGGGTGAATTCGAGATGGGTCAGCATCCCGGACTCTGAGGGTGGAGGTCTGGCAGAGCGCGAATTTTTGTTCAGAGAGGTTGGCTTAGAGAGATGGCTTAATGGTCTGGATCTCGAGGGCAGCAAGGACAAGGCGGAGCGGGTTGAGAGGCGGCAGCGACGTATGGAGAATAAGCGTCAGAAGAAGATCAAGAAAGAGATCAAGAAGGAGCCGGCCAGTAGCGACGATGAAGGAGAGAATGGCGATGCCCTGTCACGTGCACGCCGGGATAGAAACGCGGTGTTGCGATACGGTAGTGAAGCTGGATCGCCAGTGGAGGACGATCAGCTAGAGGATGGCTTGTTCTCATCAGACTCCGACTCTGATGACGAACCGCCACAGCCTGAAGCGGCTGGCCAGATCAAGATCGCTCTCTTTCGCGTTCTTGCTAGCGGCGAGATCAGACGCGGGGAGTACTCCCCTCAATTCGATGCACACGACGGAGACGACGACATGGGTGGACATGGGGCGTCCAACGGAGATAGTGGGGATGCGGAGATTGACCACACCACGAGCTTCGCAAAGCCAACGACACTGGACCCGAGCAGCATCAGCACGCAGACAGTGACCGGTCTGGATCCACCCGAAGCACCTTATGCAACATTCACGTTCTTCTATCGTGGCCAAAAGCAGCTGCGGAAGATGGGGATCATCGAATCTCCAGCGGAAGAGAAAGCTCCAATGAGCACAAAGCGAAAAGCATCTGGTCCAGACTTCTCCAAGCTAGGTCCTTTGAAGTCAACAGGGACGAAAGGCTTCTCGGGCTACCGTGACGGCAACAATGGCAAGCAAAAGGAGAAGAAGCGCGACACGGATGCCATGGATAGCGATGCGGACGACGAAGATGACGAGCGCATGCCGAATGGGAAGGATGAAGCGGAGACTAAGCAAGACAACGGCACGCTGTTGTCACCAGAGGATGCGAGGCGGCAGGGTGAGCTTGCAGAGGGTGTACAGAAGATCAAGGTTAGTCACGCAAATCCACTTCTACGCCTCTACAAGAGCTAAAAAGTGCTACAGCTCAAACGCCAACACTCTGCCGAACCGCTCAGCGAGTCCGCCGCGACCCGCAAATCGCCATATCTTAAGACTACCGACGAGTCACCCGCTGGCACGCCCAAATCAGTCAACTCCACACAAGCGAACGCCGGTACACCACCAGAAGGCGCTTCACCTGCACCACTAGATTCAGACATCATATCCAGCCCCTTCAAGCGCGCCAGAGCATCTCTACCTGGCCTTGACGGCAGCATGCTCGGTCCACTCGGCTCGAACACTAACGACGTATTCCCACCTACCACATTCACTTCCGGACCCACGAACGACCAGCAATCAGCTCCGGTCGCTGCACCCGAGTCGAATAACGTGGTCAGGATGGAGGAGGAAGACGAAGAGCTGTGAACTTCCTCCGCTACCCTCAACATATACTACCTTTACCATACAGCTGCAGTCTTGGCTGACATCATCTGTGCTGAAAGGTCTCGAGATAACTCCAAACCACGGGGCCGGAGTCTGAAGCGCAAACTATACGGCTGCGCGGTCCCACCTTGCCGCCCCGGCATCTCGGTCCAGCGTCAGTGGCAACAGCAGCGCCGAGTCATCTCATACTCGGGCCCGGTTCTCGCTGGTTCGTCGGCGACGTCTTCGAAGCGTGCGGTTTTCCGGACTCGGAGGGACTCTTGTGGATGATGTGGATGCTCTTGTTCGTTCGAAGGCGCTTGGAAGCTCTGACAGCGTTTGGGTACGCATGGATGTGGCTGCTGCAGGATGCTGAGATGGCGTTCGTTACTTCAGGGCATGACTGTTGCATTGCTGTGATTCTACCTAGATGGGTGGGAGGGCGATGTATGATACCCGGGGCATTGTCTATAGAGCAGAATCGAGACGCGATCACTACTACCACGCTCAATCCTTCCGTGGCGTAAGTCCCTTTCAGCTTCGCTGTAAGCTCCCTGTGGCCTGCATGTAATGACAGCCAACGATATACGGAGAACGACTTGAATCGATATGCTAGCCCCACGAGTTGGAGGATTCTCGACGGACTCATGTGTCTCTGAACGCTATCCAGATACCCGACGTGGGAGGCTGGAAACAGCGATTCGCAACTCAAGTTCGACCATCCAATTCCAGCGGAGGCGATCTACACCGCCGGCTTCAACTACTGTGGGAACGGGAGCATCGCGATCGGGGACGATGCGACGTGGTACCAATGCGAAAGCGGCTCGATCTATCTGGACAACAAGCAGTGCACCGAAGTCTACCTCGTCGCTAGGGCGGCTCCTGCTTCTGTGACGAGTGGATCCGCGTCGAGCTCTAGGTCTTCCGCTGTAAGCACGGCCACGTCTACTGCTACCTCGAACCACGCGACGCATGCTTCTGGCGCCTCAACACAGTCTTCGAGTCCAACAGGCCAGGCAGGTAATGGTGGACAAAAAGACTGGAAGTGACGACAGTGGTCTCTCCACCGGCGCTAAAGCTGGAATCGGGGTCGGTGCAGCCTTGCTCGCCTTATTGCTCCTCGCCGTAGGGTTTTGCCTCTTCAGGAGGAAGCGACGACAAGCTAGGAAGTCCGGTCAAGCCGGATTGGAACGGTCACGTAGCGAACGAGCCTATCGAGACACCAAAGCCGAATTGGAGGGCAAGAGCGCGGGAGGCCGTACCCAGGAAGTGTCAGAACTGCCGGATCCGAAGACTCAGGATGCGGCGCCGACCCATCTACCGTATCCCGACTCCCAGAGCACCGGTCGACAGGGTTGGGAAGCAGACTCGACCATGCTTTCTCCCCCTCCGATACCATTTGCGAGCAAGCCACGGGCGGAATTGGACGCAGGATATCGCGGTAATGAGACGGCGGGGGTTCTGTTCCGTCCGGCGAGTGAGGCTCGTCTCCCGTAGCAAAATGACACATCTTTACATCGAGGTTCTGTGCTTCTTGATCGCGACTACTGCCGCTGTCGTGACTGTACACAAATCAATGAAGCAGTGTCCAACAGGGACCGTTTGCAGTTTGACCAGGCTCTATACGACCCCCATTCCGATCCTGATCTGTTGCCGCTCGCACTGTAGTCGAGTTCTGCACAAATAGTGTAGTAATCAACCGCTTCCTGAACGCAACTGCATCCCGTCCCGACCTACCGTACCCGGTGGGCCAGGCGTCCACCGAAGACCAATACCCTCTCGTCCCTATGTCAGAGAACGCCAAGGCGCACAGACGGTGAGCTATTGCTTTATAAAATCAGCCACCAACCTTCCATCTTTCCATCCTCTCCGCCGAGCATCACACCGAGTATGGCACCAAGTATGGCACCGATCACGGCACCGCGCGCCGAGTTGACCATGGACGAAGAACTCAAGTACCTAACCAAGATCCTCGCAGACCTCGTCGAGCCCGCCCATGAGTACAAGCCCGGGCCCAACGAGTACAGAACTGCATCCGAGGTTCAGCGGCGCCTTCGCAATTACCTGGCCGCGCGCAAGCTGTTCGAAGAGGGGAACCTCAAGGCCTGCGTCACGGCTGCGAAGGCGAATATGGCTCAGAGAGATATGCCGCGGTTCTTGATGATTTTGAATTTGATGCTGCTGTATTTGAGTGTGGAGGATTTGGAGGAGGCGATGGTGAGTGTTAGAGTGAGTTCTGGGGGGTGACCGGG
>JAABUW010009238.1_pt1 | contig 11298 bp, 20 predicted proteins | sample 5560081 | NCBI WGS metagenome assembly JAABUW01 (sample SAMN10711882, study PRJNA513363) | rock metagenome | isolation source: Antarctica rocks | place: Antarctica: Victoria Land, Knobhead sud | reverse complement strand
TGTACCGCCTCCACATCGCCGCCCTCGCGCTGTTCGCAAGCACCGTCCTAGCAGCCGACAACCCAGGCATACCGACTTGCGCCTTCGACTGCATTTCTGGATATGGCGGCTGTGGACAATTGGACGTCGGGTGTATCTGCAGCAACACCGCCTACATTGCCCACATGGCTTGTTGCGTCTCCAAGTCGTGCAACAAGGCCGACCAAGAAGGTTCGTGGTACGCTCTTCGGCATTGCTTCTCCTGCTAACTCATATCCTACAGCAACCCTCAAGTTCGCCAACGCCCTATGTGCCGGCCAGAACGTAAACGATCTCCCCCAAACAGCTACATGCCCCGCATCAGCCTCCACCGCTTCTTCGTCTACCGGCACAGCATCGACATCTACCGGCACAGCAGCAACAAGCGGCTCAACGACAACAAGTGGCACCACCACCACAACTGCTACAGGCGCACAGACAACGACGACTACCAATTCTAACGCTGCCTCCGCTGCATCATCGTCTGCGGCAGCAGCAACAACATCTCCGGGGGCGGCAGTCCGGCATAGTGCTGAAGGACTGGGCATTGGCATGTTTGTGGCTGGCTTGGTGGCGGCGCTGTAACAAGTTGGGATTTGAAGAGCGTGCTCGAGTAGGAATGTATGATGGATACCCTTTGTTGTGTTTTCTGCGTGTATGTACTGCTGATTGGCCCATGAACACACTTCACCATTCAACTCGATCCACTCGCCCAGCTGGCCACGTTCACGAAGGTGTTCCAGTCAGACCTCTCTAACAGTGCTCTCCTCGGCTACAATATCCGCTTCGAAAGACGCAATCTGCTCCACAAACTTGACGACAACAGCACCAACTATCTTGACCTGCGGCATGCGCATCATCGTTCCGTGATCTGCGCAATGTCAGTACTCGCTCAGTAAGCTAAAGATTGGCGCAACTTACTGCCTTCAACCGTATGCACAACAACCCTATCCTCGCCACCAACATACTCCTCCCGCCCATTCGTCCCAAAATCATAGCGATCACCACAGAACCATCTGGCGAGCTCCGCCTCATATTCCTCAAACGTCAGCTCCCTCGACGGTCTCCCCTCCCCAATCGGACCCATGGCCGCCCGCCCATAACCTCCTGTACCTTCGCCACCCTTCGCCCAAATGAGATGTGTGCGAGCCGGACAACTTCCAGCAGGAAAGGGCCTCGGATCGTAGCGTACCAGCGCTCTAGCAGCCGCGATCATATGCAATCGCATCTGCTGTGAAAGGCCTGTCGCGTTAGTAGGGACAGCAACAACATCCAGCGCAGCCGGCACGGGCTGCGGAACCCGACTATCGATAATAAGCAGCCCAGCAATCTTCTCCCCATGGTTTTCCGCCAACTTTCTGGCGATCTCGTAGGCGTAGACACCACCAGCCGAGTACCCACCAAGGAGATACGGGCCCTTGGGACGCACGCGTCGGATGGCGAGGATCCAGGTAGCGGCCATGTGCTCGACGTTGAGGGAGTGCTGTTCGGGACATTCGACGAAGGGCGATTCGAGAGCGTACAACGCTCGCTGATCCGGGAATTGCGAGATGTTGATGTACGGGGCTGCGAGTCCAATACCAGCCGTGGCGAGGAAGAGCGGCGTCAGAGAGGCGTGGGGATCTCCATTTATCAGCAGCGCATTGGCTTCTGGAGCAGGAGTTTTCACGTTGTGATGAGCCTTTGAAAGATCCAGTTGGCTTGACACGGTCGCTAGCTCACTCTGCGGCGTTAGGGGTGTTGCAGGTGAGACGGCGACCGAAGGTGTGGAGCGTTCCGTCCTGCTGCTCTCATCTTCGGAGTCGGTGTCTTCTCCGAAGGCCTTGCGGACTCGGCTGGCTGTGCTGTGCTCGGCGAGAAATGCCGCGGGAAGGGCTTTCCTGGACTGCTTCTTGAATCGTGCAATGATCTTTAGACTTGCTAGAGAGTGGAGGCCCAAGGAAGCGAATTCGCAGTCAGGAGTCAAGCTTGCGATCGGAAGACCCAGCTCATCCGCCAGCAAACGGAGAAGCAGGTCGGCGTGTCCATCCGATGCTGACGGTGGTCTTTGCGAAGTGGTCAGAACGGGAGCAGTAGCTGTTGCTTCTCCTGCGCACGCCTGCGCTCTCTTTGTCTCTGAAGAATCTGACGTCGTCACATGACTGTCGACCAACAGCGAGAACACATCCCGAGCCAGTTTCTGGAAGCGTATATCAGTGCACGTAGCCAGAAGCTCTCCACTGAGTTGATCAAAGACAAAGACATCACATATCGAGACGTCACTGCCACCGCTCGAGCCTCGAAGGCTGGCATAAACAGTCCACGCGCTCTCTCCCTTCGGCAGCGCTTCGAAAAGCTGGAAGTTACCGATATGATTGGCGAGATACAGATCATCGTCAGGCTTGCTTAGGTTTGCGTTCAGCAGGGAGCCAGCCAGATGAACCAGGGCGTCGAGTATGAAAGGGCTGTACTCGAATTTGCCTGGCTTCTCTGGCGTTGATTGTCCAAGCATGATCTGCGCTGTTGCGTCTTCGAAGGTCTCTACCACTTGGATATCACGAAGCGACTAGTATGGCTTCGAATACCGTACCACGTCGTTGAAAAGTCGATAGAAGAGCGGTGTCGCCATACGGTGGGCAGAGCGTGATTGATCGAGCGCTTTCACTCTCGACCCGACAAGGCGCCGCATCGTAGCCCGTTGATGGCTCGGTGCTAGGCTTTCCGGGGCAGTCACTGTGCAGGTGCAGCGCGTCGCAGCTGCTGATTCCTGCGATGAGCGCACCGCGATCGCAATACTGCGCGCATCCTCTGTCAGTGTCGCCGAGATGCGTGCGATTTTGGAGCCTTCATCGCAACTCGCAACCAAAGCCTGAGGTATGCGGAGGTCAGTCAGTTCCAGACTGCGATCTTTTACCGGCACACCACACTTCTCCAACGTGATCTCTGCGGCGGTAAGCGCCATGTCCATGACCACGCTGGCGGGACATATGGTATGTCCCGCGACCAGATGACCTTGTAATGCCTCGCGAAGGCCAGGTTGCATGATGTCAGAGTGAAAGACTGCCGTCGCTTTCCCATCTTGTCGGTCAAAGGACGTCAATCGTTGCACAGATGACGTAATAGTCGACCTCGCCGACTCTGGCAAAGCCGGACCGCTTCCACGAGATTGATAAGGAACCCAGAAATCCATAAGGTCAAATGCATACGATGGAAGGTCCACGAGCTGGCAGCTTGCCAGGTAGTCCTTGTGCAATTCGTTCCACTCCACCTCCCGACCAGCGCAGAAAGCACCAGCCAAGCACCTTGACATTGACTGCCAGTCGTTGATCCCTTGGTCCAAGCTGCTGTAGCACGAAGGGCTAGCGGCTTTGGTGTTCGATGTGATGAGACCGATACAGATCGGTCGGGGTCCGATTTCGAAGATAAAACTTCACTGGTGATGTAGCCTGCATCCTCACAGGTGACTACTGCTGCAGAAAGGTCAACAGGCTCACGGGTCTGTCGACGAAGATGAGCGGCATCAAAGACATCCGCATCCTGCACAATCTGCCCGGTGAGAGTTGAAGCCACCGGAATCGAAGGCTTCCCGAAGTGGATGGACGAAGCCTCGTTCTCAAATTGCTCTAATATTGGATCCATCTGGCGCGAGTGGAAGCCGTACAAAACGTCCAGAATCTTGGCCGGTCGACCTTTGCGCTTGAGAGTCGCAGCCAGTGATCGCAATTCTCCGAGTTCGCCACTCAGAACAGTCATAGTCTCTGCATTGTGGCAGGCCACCTCGATACCTGTCCACGGTCCCGGGGCTAGGAGCTCCCTCGTATCTTCGACGGAGACACCTGTCGCCAGCATGCCATGTGCCCCGGAGGAGCAAGACTGCTCAATCAACTTGGCACGTCTGTGGACGAGTCTGAAAGTATTCGCAGCCGAAAGAACACCAGTGACGCAAAGAGCGGCGTATTCGCCAAGACTATGCCCGAGCACCAAGGTAGGCTTGAGTCCAATGTCCATCCAGTATCGAGCCAAAGCGATCTCCAAAGCCACGATGGCCAAGTGCTGTTGCCTGGCTGTTGCCGCTGTTGCTGACTGCGAGCCAGTGATAATCCCGATGAAAGTGGCCAGACCTTGCACGTCGCAGAGTGCCTGATATGAGTCCAGTGTCTTTCTAAAACGAGAACATGTCCTGTACAGTACCGAGCCCATCCCAGTATAGATCGAGCTCTGTCCAGTAAACGCAAAGATAAGTGACGTTGGCTTTCCACTCGGACGATGTTGGTCGTCCTTAGGGTCGCTGATGTTGAGCTTTGCGACCAGCTCATCAGTCGACTCGACAATGTAAGCTTCACGATGGGTCTCGTGCAGCCTCCTTGCCGTTGCGGTGTAAGCCACGTCGCTCAAACGGGTCTCCGGGTTCGCGAGCAAGTGTTCAACTAACTGACACTTATTTCATTGCAATGCCGCGTGTGTTCGCGCCGGGACTGCGACGACATGATATTCTCGAGGGTCGCCCGCTTTCGGTCCTTGGAACGGTGCATCCTCCATTAGGATGCTTGTGTTTCCTCCTGCCGCGTCGAAGCCATTGATCATCACTCTACGCTTGACAGACTCGCCACCATCCCACGCGCAGAATGGCAGCGCTTGGTCGGGAATGATAACATTGGCTGCTTGGAACGGACCAAACTCGCGGTTCATGGTCAATGGACCCGGCTGCGGGGCTATTTGGGACTTCTGCAGCATGAGGATAGTCTTGATCAACGCCACGATACCAGCGGCTGCCTCGCTGTGACCAACAAGAGCCTTGACTGCTCCAATATGGAGCGGGTTGTTAGCTGCACGGCCCTGCGCGAAAACTTTCAATACACTAGCCATCTCAGCGGTATCGCCAGCTTGGGTTCCAGTGCCATGCATCTGCCGAACATTAGCGTGTTACGAGGATTAGCAACGGAATGTCGAACCTCAACGAAATTGACATCGTTCGCATCAATCTGCGACTGTCGTAGAATCGTTCGGAACAAATCCTCTTGCGCAACAGCACTCGGGTATGTGATCGAGTCTAGATGTATCAACGAGCGTGTCAGCCAGAACCAAGAAGATTCACGGTGGGCGGGAACACGACGTCCGCTGTTCTGGCACGTACGGTTACTTCCATTGCTGTTTCTTGCTGTGCCTCTGATGACAGACAGCACCTTGCCGTTGTCTCGCAACGCATCATCGAGACGCTTCAAGATCACGACACCCACGGCTTCGCCACGACAGTACCCATCAGCATTGTCAGAGAACGTTTTGCAGCCGCCGGTAGGTGATAGAAAGCCTCCATTGTCCAGTCCGGCAAACATCTCCGGGATGACGCATAACGATCCACCGCCAACCACGCTAAGATCGCACTCGCGCCTCAGTAGTGCATTGGAGGCAAGATGTACACTCGTACTGCTTGCCGAACAGGCAGTATCAATGCTGTAATGGGAGCCTGTCCAGTTGAAGAAGTGGTTCATCCGTCCAGGTGCGAATGCTCTATTGCCTCCGGATATATAGAATGTCCCTGGTCCTTGTTGATCGTTGATCGTGTTCCAGTCATTCGTTGTCTGTCCGAAGAAGGACGAGACACGAGATTTCGAGGCCGACGAGTAGCCTGCATGCTGGAGGGCCTCCACAGTACACATTAGCAGCATACGCTGCAAGGGGTCCATCTGCATTGCTTCTTCTGGTGACACGTGGAAGAACAAATTGTCGAAGAGGCCCGGGTTCTGTAGAAAGCATCCATAACGTGTCCGCATGGCATTCTTGCCCTCTCCAGCTGGGTCGTAGCAGTCTCTCACGTCAAATCGAGTCGGCGGGATCTCTTGGTGCGTTGTCGATCCTGCTCGGAGCAGAGACCAGAACTCGGCCAAGGTGTCTGCTCCTGGGAAGCGACCAGCCATCCCCACCACGGCGATGAGGTCAGAAGTGGAGTCTGGGGAAGGCTTGTGCATGCACGGCTCTTCGAGGATTCGTAGGTCAGGCACAATCTTGCTCATGATTGAAGTTATCGAGGACAGAGACGTTGATGAGCCAATTGACCGAAAAGCAAGCTCATCACTGCTAGCGAGCAGAGAGCTGAGCGACCGAATAGCATCTTCCAGTTGAAGAGGCGAGTTCGCAATGTCGGCTACAATCAGCTGCAACGACTCCCGGATTTGACCAGCACCAAAAAACTCGTTGGTGCCTGTTGGGAAGAGAAGTTCTCCAATCATGGGATAATCCAGAACGGTGCTAGATCCGATGATCGAGTCCACGGATAGAGTCGGCCAGCTTTGGGCGTGCACTGCACTGCCGGCCTCAGCTACGTTCATATGCTGTACGTGGGTCAACTCGGATGAGGAGCGAAGAGTCTCGGTCGTTGAGGGTATCGCAAACACCGTGGTTCAGGCACTTGTAATCACGCCTTGATATGCGTGGGCGAGAGTAGAGAGAGGCTATATGATCTCGTATTAGTCCGAAGCCTTACCCGTAATTTTCGTGAACTCGAGAGTATAGCCTTACCCTGTTGACCACATCTAGGTATCGCTGCAGCTCGTCAGGCTCAAACCCCATAAAGGTCGTAGCCCAGGGACCAGTTGAGTCCTCTACGCTCATGGATCTCCGATGGCAAGTAACGCCCAAGCGGAAGGCAATAGTCACCATCTCAATACCCAGTCGTGAAACGTCACTGACGCTGGTAGAGGCAGCTCCCACTGTAGCCGCCAACAATCCGATACAGATCCCGAAATGTCGCACATCTCCATTGACGCTGAGTAGCACCGTGTCGTCTTCAGCCTGTCCGTACACTCGTAAGTAACACATCATTTCGAAGGATCAATGGAGACGAACATCAGAAGCTCGGCAACCTGGATTGCAGTAGTCAAAGCAAAGCTGATTGCTTCGAAATTCTGCTTCTGGGAAGCATAATGCTCAGCGAGCTCCAGAAGGTCGTTGAACTCTTCGACAATTGAGCGCTCGTGGAGGCTGAGCGTAGCGTATTGGTGGCGGAAAGCATCAACGCTTAGCAACAAGAAGTTCTGCACCAAAGGTCGTATTTTGGCCTCGTGGTATAGCCTCTTGATAGGCTGCACCTTCTCTCCCAGGTGATCGCTGTAGACCAGAAGCCGCGTTCGGCTCATTTTGTTGATTGCTGATACGGCGAAGCATCCGAATAAAATAGCAGGAAAGGACTGTCGTATTGGCCCTCGACAATGATATAGAGACTTTGAGAGGCTTTGGACGGAGGGAGATAGAAGATATGTATCGACCCACCTTGGCGAAAGGAAGGGTCTCGTTCAGAAGGACGACGTATCTTGTCGCGGTTGAAACCAGTGCCTGCTGGCTCCCAAGGGCAACTCATGCCTGCGATGATCGATACCTCCCTGGAGTGCCTGCGGTAGCCGCAGGCTAACTCCCACGATTTCCACACGCGAAGCACTGACTATGTCGTCCATATTCGATGCGGGTTCGAGAATGCGATGTGCATGAAGGATCTAAGAGGTAGTGCCTTCCGCGATTTTGTTACGAGTGGACGGCACGAGGGACAAAGTGAGGTGGATTTCGGCCTGGCGAGCACAGACCACTTGAAACTTTGTCTGCCTCATGAAACACTGGACCTCTTCGTATAATCCTCCGCTTATCGCAACCATACCCACTCCAGAAGCTGTTACGATCCCCAGGCTAGACGCCAACACGGATTCTGGATGTTGTATATGGGTTATGTATCCCCGGCATTAAAATGCCGTCTGGGCAACGAGCCAATCCTCCTTCCAAGACTGGCGACCGCTTCCTGAGCAACTCCACAGGCAGCGGCGGGTAGACTAGAAGCAAGCTTCGAAGGACCATGGAATTAGCCTTATACTCGGTTATTGGTAATAGATATCTAGTTCGCATACCACGGTATCGCGCCTTGCCCATGGAGCCTGCGAACTTCAGCCGCTGCTTATTCCCAGCCACGATGCTAGCAGCAGAATTGGTGCAAACAGCGGGAAGAGCACCCGCAAATCAAGATTGGTCCTCTTGATCCACGACATAGGCATGTCACAGGTCTCCAAGTGGCAAGGTCGCAAGGCACGACCCCGTCCACCAAACCGGCCGTCGTGGCTCCTATCTTCACTCTTCCACTCCCGGCCATGTGGAGGATGCTCGAAGCGTAGCTCATGGTCGTACAGAAGCTCCTCTATCATTTGAGCTGCCAAATGTTTCCTCTGAGCGTTGGCATGCGCAACACGGCGTAATCTGAGAACATTGCGGCTGAAAGTAGCATCAACATCTCGGAGAATGCGGCTTACGCCGGCTTGGATCTCTTGCGCCGTGAAGCAGTCTTTGTCGAGCCTAATCGCAACGCCTGCTACTTCGAGTCGCATAGCATGCCCGACTTGATGAACGGAGCTGTCAGCTGGTGCTTCTAGAAAAGGGCCGGGATGCACGCTTACATTGATCCCCATACCCTGCCAAGGTCAGTACTGGAACACCGTGGTATGCAGCCTCCGCCGTCGATGAGGCACCGCAATGAGAGATGAAGAGACAGACGGCCGGATGGGCCAAAACTGCTCGCTGCGGGCACCACTCATCGATGAGCCAACGAGGACCACCAATCTCGAATGCGTGCACCATTCCCGGCATCGAGCATCCACCTTTGCCTGCATCGTTGGTATGAGCATGCTCAGACTTATTCTTGAGCGCCCAGACCACTCCATCCAGCAGCCCGTCGTCCATCGCTGCCTCGAGACCTTGCCATATTGCTCGCTTCCGCTAATCAGGCGTCCGGATATGAGTCCTAAAAGCGATGTAGACCACCCGTTTGTGAGTGTCAAGGAACCACGCTATAGTAGAGTCTGGTGATAATGGAGAAAATGTGTCTGCCAGGACTGGCCCTACGGGCCTGACCATCGGTGGCAGCTCTTTCGGAACCTCCAGACCGAAGAAGCTGTTGACGAAGAAGAGATGTCTTGGTTTCGGTGGGCCACTAATAGCGTTCCGACCAGTGATCCTTCCCATAACACCACCAGCGGCAAAGGAGATTTTCAGACGACATACTTCCTCCGCTACCCGGTCCACGAGGCTGGCATTCTCACTGGTGATGTGCTTCAGCTGATAACCAGGCATACCAGGAACGTATGACACCGGAAGCATCGAGGGTGGCAATTGAGGGGCCATGCCTGCTAATGGAATGTCGAGATCTCTCGCAACGTCCAAACAAGCATCTGCAAGATCATCCGCAAAGATGAAGTCAGGCTGCTCTGCTTGACAGAGCGCCTTGATCTTGGGGTAGGTCTCCGCCCACCACCCCCCAAAGATGCCGAAGCCCTTGAACATGTCACTTCTCTGCTCGCGGGTTTTGATACCGGAAGCATCGAGTAAGCGGTACAGTTCAGCATCTTCATCTTCTGTTAGGTCACGGCCAACCACGTGGACCTTCGATATGGACGGATGCGGCTCGGCCAGCTTCTGCCAGCTCTCCAGGCAAGCAATTTCGATATGATGGCCTCGTTCGTGCAGTATTCGGCATATTTCCAGAATTGGGGCTAGTTTGTGTCAGAACATGGAGTCGCTAGGCGGCTGATTGAGTGCTGCTTGCCTGCGCATGTTGTCCTTCCTACCGTCACCACGGCCAGAATTCTACGTGAAGGCCGGGTATCAGCATGCGCGATCGACCACAGTGTCATCCTCTACCGCCAAGCAGAAAGTCTGCTCGCTTGGGTTTGTGATGTCGAAGTTTTCGAGTTGCACGAGATGCAAATTCAAGGTAGGTCTGAAGCTGCAATCTACAAAATACATCACTTCATACCAGACACGTCTCTGCCAAGCCCGACTTCAAATACACGAACGTCGGCCGCTTAGTATTGCTGTCATTTTGTTATCATGACCGGGATAGAAGCGAAAGCGGCTGTGCAGGATCAACGCGGAATGTTTCATACCAATGGTCAAACACTGCCTTGGAAAGCTTGGTATACAGGATTTTATGCATCTCGAAGGAATGGCGCGAGCAACCTAGCGTAGGATTCGTAAAGATGCCTTGTGGGTCTTGCCTGCATCGACCAGTGCGACTAGAGCACGCGACAGTTCGCCAACAAGCCGAGCGCAGTACGAATGACACCACCTGGACCGCTGCTTACCGGAAGCATAGCAATTTGGAAGTCCACATCTATGGGCTCCTCTCTTCGCTGCAACATGATCAATATAGAATTAACACGGCCGAAGCCCATCTTTGTCTTCGACAACCCACGAACACGTTCGCACTTGTTCTGGCGATGGATAGGCACGCATCCCGATCTACGAACCGAATATCATCCGTACCTCCTCGCGGCACATTTGGGACCCGAGAACTTCTATCGAGACATTCGATGCTCTGCGGCGCAAGGTGATAGACGAGTTCGAGGCAGCGGACGTCACGGACACGTTCGAGAGCGCAAATCATGAATTGCAACGACTCATCTCAGCATCTTCTTCTCCGGTATGTCACAGCGACGGCGCCACAGCCACTAGCTAGTCAGGTCGATCGCTGAGGTTGAAGCGATAGGAGAAGCGACTATTCGTCAGTGATCACTGTCACAGACTTATCAAGCGATGTCTTCTCTTCTCTGTCATCAGAACGGGTAGCGCCTCCAGATGGCCGCCGCAGTCGAATCCGACTCTCATTCCTGATCCATTGATGGCCGGCTTTGTCCCAATCATACTCATCAGACACCCCATCTTCACCATACCCTCTTTTTACAACACGATGACACAGTTCAATCTCAATTTTGAAGCAAAAGGAGAAGATATGCGGATACAGACAACCTTGCAGTACGCAAGGATGATCTTTGACTACCTGTGGACTCTGTCTGGATCTTTACCCTTCGTTGTAGATGGAGACGACATCGTGTGGCGCGCAGACGGGGTTAAGGATGGTCTCTGTAAGGGACTGGGCTTAGATAGCACGAGGATACACGAAAGTTGGGAACCAACGCCGGATGAAGAGCGGCCAAGCAACGAATACATCTGGCAGTTCACCAAAGTAGCACACGAGTCCACTGGAATACAGCAGCTTCCATCACAGGTACGCAGAGGTTGCGGGTCCCGTCCATCATACTTTGTTTTTGCTAACGATGGGCAGCCCACGATTCCTAGTATCGAGAAAGCTTTCGAAGGATGGAGTCAATCGTACGGCAGCGAAGTGGCGTCCCATCTCAGGTGTCTGGTAGAGGCAGAAACGCCGCACTACGAATATTTACAGCGCTTCAAGATTTGAGGCGGCGATCGCAGAAGCTTCGAGCCACCTCAACTTACATGAAGCTTCCGTTAGGATCTGGATACCCGATACCT